>ENA-ORDP01001171-ORDP01001171.1-marine-sediment-metagenome-genome-assembly--contig:-NODE-1171-length-14876-cov-3.183051_pt1 | contig 14876 bp, 14 predicted proteins | sample MGYA00248627_ERZ508539 | MGnify/ENA primary metagenome ERZ508539 (study PRJEB26208, sample SAMN05571518) | marine sediment metagenome | biome: deep sea; feature: Hydrothermal vent; material...
GATTCTACTGAAACATCAACTCCTTCAATTATTTATTATTTAACTTCAAAGGTTGTAATCATCCGATGATGAGCGTAACCGCAGTATTCCAGGCATAATACAGTGTATTTTCCCGATTTATCAAACCGATGTCTTAATCGATTAGTGTATCCTGGCATAACCTGTGTTTGAGTAATCAGCTCACCTTTAGAGTTATATATCCCAAATCCATGATTCACATCTTTGCTTGAAAGCTGAAACTCAATGAGCTTTCCAATAGATAGTTGATCTTTTGACAATTCCCACTTCCACATAGCTCCTCTAACCTGAACTATTTCTACAGGTTGATCTGTAAGTTCTTGAGGATAAGGGAGTAAGTTTGAGTTTAGAGTAAACCCTAGTACTGTAACGATCACAGTAATAAGAGCTATAAAGTAGACTGAACGGACTTTGTATACACTTTTAATACGATCATCCGATTCACTGGCGCGAGAACGAGTTGCCAAAAGGTAGGATAAGATAATGATCATTATCACAACAATTAGACTGATTAGACCTGCGTAAAAAACTATCATCTGATACTCCTGCTATTATTGAATTCATCTAGATAAATAGCTTTGAATTCACAAGATACCTCAAGGGACAATGGACTCATAAGCTATTTAACTTAGACACAAGTTAGCACAATTATTTTAATGCTCTGGATTTAAAAACTATCCCATTTTCAAAATGGATGGCTTTTAAATCCAGACTTGGATAATTATTAGCGCAGAGAGATAATAGAGTCAGTACACAATAATAGGCTATATTAAGATAATTCCATTAAGGTGAGAATTAAGCTTAAATTTGCTCCTGCGTAACTATTTGAGATACCCAACCGATTCTGAAATGTCAGCTGTAGGGGCGGGGTGACCCCTCCCCTACAGCTGATTATACTGACAATTCAAACCCTTTTAGGTATAAATAGATACTTCAGCTATCGCTTATTGAGTGTATAACAAACTATCTTTCTGCAGCTAAAACAGCCTCACCAGATTAATCTGGTAATTATAGATTTGTGATTTATATTAAATGACTGAAGTTCAATTCTATTCAAGAACTCCAGTTCAGGGATTGCAATTATTATCAATTTTACCTCATAAACTTATTATAATTTTAAGTAAAGATAAGCATACATTAGGCAAATAGGTATGATATTTGTCACATTTTGAAAAAACTTTTTATACCTAGACTGAAATTGTCAACTTAAGCTTGTCAAGAGGCTATCGTACAAGATGGTTCAGTAAACTCAAATGAGAATACAATGAGTTCAGTAAAACTATGATTGTTATATGAAACTCACTTCATAATGATGGATGGTAAATTAAACCACCAAATTGTTTAATTTATGTAGATATTGACCTCGGGTGAAACAAATGATGAGATGATTCTATTGGTATCCAAAAACAGATTAGAGCTCAATTGATCTTTCCCATTCCTCTCTAACCCTTTCCTGATAGTCCATAGGGTCTAAAGCCTTTTTATTTTTCTTTTGTAAACTTTTAACATATGAACACACCATGAAACCGATTGATTATTTAAATAGACTAAAAAGTCTTTAATCTGTCATCCAGGTTTTTGTTCTGCTTTCAGAAAGGTCAAAAACACCCTTCTAGTCCGTATCGGCAATATAGATTCTATTATCCTTATGGGAATGAGTAGTGCTAACTATGCCAGGCAATATCCTGGACATCAAGTTGGATGGGATGAGGAAAGCTGTACAAGATAAGAATCCAGGGCAAATACACGATATAAAGGAACATATAAAACTCATCATTAGAAGGATAAAAAAGGACTCTCTGGCGACTTTATACCAAATTAAAGTAATCATCAGGATGAGTTCAACGGTTTGAAATTCCTCTTTGGTATGATCCTCTCAGAGCGTTTCTGGCGAGAGGATTATGCCAGGCAACCTGTAGAAACCATTGAGTTTTTGGAAAATGAAATCAGTCCATTCCTCATCCCAGACAAAGAATATAGTTTAACATGAGTTCGACATGTAAATTGCTATATAATAAAGAGTAAGATCCCTCACCCTCTCCCAAAGGGCGAGGGAACAAGAAAAGAAAGAAAACCCTCTTCTAATAGGGAATATAGAGAAGGTGAAACAGTTTTTATTATCCACTATAAAACCCTGTCTTAAGAAGAGAGAAATGTAAGTATGTTAAAAATAGTCAATTAGCATATCAAACTCACGTTAGTTTAATCTTTTTGGGGACACCCTTACGAGTTTCAGAAATCCTTTCAACTCTTTGCCGGTTATTCCTTTGAGGGTGAGAGCTACATTACAAAGCCTTCTCTTTTTGAGAGGACTAAGGAACAAACCATGCAAATTGATGACTCTTTTATATTTGGACTGCAAATGCTATGGAAGTTTTAGACAGGTATACAGAGCATAAGTTTGTTAAATGCGTGCAAACAGGCGATCCAATGCGGGTTGAAGGAGGTGAGGATGGATTTTCTGGATCTCGGAGACAATCTCTTGAACAAGTTCTCTGATCTCCCACTGGGCTTCCAGGGTCATCCTAAGGTTGATTAAATGGTAAAGTTCCCATAAAGTAAACTCACCTGTCACACGGCGATAGTGGGCATTTGTGACGGTATAGTGAGCAACAAGGGGTAATTTGTCTTTTAATTGAGTGTAAATGCTTTGACTGTAATTCATTACCTCAGTGAAGAGATCCTTTCCACCGGCCTTGATTACCTTTGGAGGGATTCTATATCCATGTTCCACAGTAGGATATTGCCAGGTGAAACGTATTTTTCTATGCCTCAAAAGCTGATGCCAGCAACTTTCCGACAGGGTGAGTTCCATTTTGTAGGAGATGGCCTCAAAGGCTTGTGGAGGATTATCGTGACTTCCAAGACTGGACAGGGACTCCAAGAACAATCGTAACTTATCCTCTTGGCTTTTCTCTTTCATTAGGCTTTTCAGGGAGTCCAAACTCATAGTGCCGTACTGATAAAGGAGTTCGGGGAGTATAATATTCAAGGCCTTCTCTTCAGAATGAGAACTTCCTTTTGTTGTATAGTGTAGAAGGGTTACGGAGGGATTGGTAGATGTGCTTTTTTGCTTACTAAAGGTTTGTTGGTGTTCTTTCAGATAATTTCTTGATTCAGAAAGAAACCTATTGGCTTTGGCATATTTCACAAGGGTTGGAAGGGCGTAAACCACTTGTTCTTTAATCTCTTCACCTCTCTGACGAACTTCTGGATACTCACTGGAGAGTAGGTGGATTAGAGAATCCTCCATAGCCCTGGCGTTGGCGGTTAATCCAAGATTAGTATGGGTTGCCAGACTTAAGATATAGCGGGCATCTTCAAAGGAAGCTTTTGCTATACGGCTTTCATAGGCCTTTTCTTTTTCATTATCTTTTCTGGCCTCGGTTTTACGGTAGTTAGCTAATAATAGATCAAAAAGCCGTGTATAATCATCGTAAAGCCTGTATTGGTAGTCGATAAACTCCTTTTTCAGGGACTCATACTCTGGAGCGTCTAATTCAATTGGGGTATAAAAATCCCCCCGTTTTGGCTTCTGATACCGTTGTGAGTATTCAATGGGTGAGATGAATAAATTGGATCGCTCCAGGAGAGCTGAGAATAGACGTGAAACTCTTTCAATCCCAATGTGGACCGTGGCTAATTCAGCTACTGAGGCGTGACCATAGTTCAGCACCCACTTTTCGTGGAATTGTTTAGCCTTTTCCTCAGTGACCTTCAAAAGATTCTCTCTAAAACTCAAGGGACTGCGGCTGACATAGGCAAAGATCGTGGCAATCACTTCTTCAGGGAGATTGTAAACGGTGTATATATCTTTGTCCAGGTTGGACACATAGTTGGATAATTCAGCTTTCATAGAGGTTTTCATCGACCGATTCTTTGGAATTAATTAGGAAAAACAGGGTGGATCAAATATCTGCTTTAATTGATTCTATCTGATGAAGTTGGCGGAAAGTGGCAAACCAACACGCCTTGTAGGGGCGGGTTTGAAACCCACCCCTACAAGGCGTGACAACTCACTAAAAAGAAGATATTTTATTAAAAACAATCTCTGAAAGCAGGTGAACGAATTTCTCTCGCACAGATGTAAAACGTATGGCGATTTCGTCATCTTTCCTCCCGGATACCACTCCGTCTACCATGATGAATTTACCCTTCAAGTTTAACTGGACGTCTTTTAAGTCCATGTGTTCAAGGAAAGACTCAGCCAGACTCGTTTCATCGGGGGTGAAGGTCACTCCAGTGACTCCCACTTCTTTTAGATCACCTATAATGGTTTCGTTTGTTTTGGGGTGGAGGAGGTTCAATCTAAACTTGTCCTCCGGAAGGACTTTTGAAATGATATGCTTTCTTCTCTCACTCATCTTGACACCCATGCGAGCAAAGATCCCCTGCACTTTAGCCATCACCTGATGGAGAGGAAGGTCTTTTAGAATGAAGCCTGAGACAGCCAATGCTTTGATTCGATTTAGGAAATCAGCTTCCTTTCTGGATGAGTAGATGATGATGCGAGGTTTTTTATCATTATAAATATCACGGCAATCATGAATAATGCTGTCCAACTTTGTGGCATAGGAATCAGCATCCAGAAAGATAAAATCAACGTTCTTTTCCCGTAAATAATAACGCCCAGTGGCGTCAAAATCATCACTGTGATAAACATAAAAACCTTTAGGCAAGAATTCATGAACCAGGCTGGTGACAAGGTCCTGGGAGGTCTTGATCGCCAAAATAGTGATATTATCCAGATAGTGATCTTTTTTATTGATCAGATTAATGGAAAAGTCACCCACCCTGGTATTCATTTCAATGACAATCGTTGACATGGATGGATGAGTCAATCGGGTTTTCGGGCCCACATAAACTTGAGGGGGAGTGATATTGCAATTGTATTGATGCTCTTCGAGTTTGGTGATGGCTGTTCCAGAGATCATATTACCCAATTCTGTTATGGCCGACTTAAAGAGTTCTTTTTGTTCATCGTCCTTGACGACTTCTTCTAAGTTCAAACCAATCATCTCTTTAGCTATCACTGTAGCGATACCAGGGGGGAGATCGAAAATGATCTGACCTTCCACATCGCCATTGATATTCAGGAAGATGGAAACCCCCCCTAGACTTTCTTTACCCTTGGCGATATAGATTTGCTTCTTTTTGGCATTGATTCCGACTGCTTCCTGGATGACGCTTACGGCGGATGCCACAAAAGGGGTAATGTACCTTAAATCCACGGATTTCTCCTTTAGTTGATCAACGTTGTAGAAACGTATCCCATGATCATCTTAGTGAAATATTAGAGTAAATATTTATTATACAGATATTTGACATCTTTAATAACCGATGAATAGTGTTCAAGTAATCGATAGGGATTCTCAAAACCCATTTGAATCGCCAATTTTTCCTGGTCTTCTTTATTATTCGGGAGTTTTTCAGTTGAAATATTACTCATAATTCTTAAATTAGTCTCAATTATTCTAAAAAAAGTTAATGAAATCGTCGCTATATGATAATCTTTTTCTGAAATTATTTTGTATTGTTGCAAAACCTGGTACATATCATATATATTTCTCTTTCTCAAAGAGGGATTGTGAGCTCCATGGACAATTGTGAGGTATTCAGCCAGAAACTCAAGGTCAAGGAGCCCCCCCGATCCTTTCTTGAAAAGATATTGTGAGCCTGATTTTTTCATAGCGTTATTGGCAATACGTTTTCTCATGGTGATGACTTCACTTTTTAGCTGGACAGGGTCCATCGACTCATAGACAAAGTGAGTGATCAAATTCTCAAGGGTTTCTTTGAACTTAGGGCTGCTGGAGAGGACGCGAGCTTTACTATAGGCTAATTTCTCCCAGTAAGCCCCCTTCTTTTGGAGATAGTCTTTTAATTTACTGGCTGAAACAATCATAGGAGAATTTCTCCCTTCAGGTCTCAGCTTTAAGTCGATTTCATAAAGAATACCAAGATTGTTGGGCTGAGAAAAGAACTCATTGAGTCGAGAGATTACGTCACTGAAGAATTGGGAGTGGCGGTAAGCTGAATCAATCTCTCCTTCTTGTTCATAGACAAAGAATATGTCAAGATCCGATGCGATATTAAGCTCCCGACCTCCAAGCTTCCCTAAAAGCACAATAGCACTCTCCGTAGAAGGCTTTCCCTTTTCATGGATAAGTTCTTTGGTAAAGTGAGAGTAGGATTCCTTAAGAATCACTTCGGCCAGGTTGGATAATTCCAGGTTAGAGACGCTAAGATCATTGATTTCTAAAATCGCCTTGAGACCAATCGTAAATATCTTATAATTCTTAAACTGGAAGATAGCTTCTGAAAAGGGTTTTACCTTAAGGACCTTCTCAAGGTTCTTTTCCAGAGACTCAATGGTCTGTTCACTCCTTAAAAAATCCCTTCGGATCAGATGTTCAAAGAGTTCAGGGAAATATACAAATATGTCGCTTAGGTATTGACTGGTGGTAAAGAGTTTCGCTAAATCTTTTATGAGAGACCTGTTTAGAGTAAGTAATTCCAGCAGTATATCCTTTGCTTTATAGCTTTGTACAGCTTTTACAAAGTTCACCAAGAGGCGATCACTATCCATAGGGCATTTCAGTTCGGCAAAAAGATCGCTCAGGATGATGGCTAAATGGACTTTCCCCTTATGGGTAGTGGGAGACAGGTCGTTCAAGATGCGGAGGGTGTTATTTATGTTCTTGAACTTGAATTGAGATAAAAAGGTTTCTCCTATCCCAGGCTCTTGGTAAAGAACGTCCAGAAAATCGCTATGAGGGCTTTTATCAAAAAGATTATGAAAGTATTTATCAAAAACCCTGTACAGATCAGAGAGGATAGGATCATACTGGTCTAATAGGTGTTGATAGGCTTTATCCTCCCCCTCAAAGGCCATCCCCTGGGCGACTCGGTTTAAAATATCCACTCTAACGCAATATACGGAGAAAGATTTCTCTCCATAGAGTTCAGCCCGATGTTCCAGGCTTTTCATGAACTTAAGTCCTTTTTTTATAACACTTTGTTCGTCAAGGCTTATCAGTCCCCCCTGATGGAGTTGGTCAATGGATGAGATGAGGCTCTGGCAAAAGTCATCAGCTGGTTGATACCTGTAAAACATTTTAAACAAAAGGGTTAGAGTCTCAATGGCTTTGACTGTTTCATACTCGAACAATCGAAAGGCACGAGTCGTAATTTGCTTTACTTCAGAGATTTCAGAAAGAGACAGGTACTTTTTAAAGATGATAGGCGTGATGGACTCCATGAAATCCTTTGCTAATGACTTATCTCCGACAAGATGTCTCGCTTTGATAAGGTGGATACGATCATGGAAGACATCATCATTTTCCAGAAGGCGGATATAGTCTTCCACAGTATAGATAATAGGTATGTCACTCCGATCGGTTGCTTTAGGGTAGATAATTGGATAAAGAGTCTCTGCTTTTTCCAGTTGGACCCCATGAATGATGTATCGGGTAATGGCCTTATAGTAGTCTTCAGCGGAGATTTGAACTTTAGTACCTTCACTATTCCCCTCCCCTTCATAGATAAACAGAAGTTCCACTGGACTCAAACAAGTCAGTTCCTTTGTGGCAAGTCTTTCCAATGCCATAATGGTGTAGGACCCATTTGCTATCTGCCCATAACGTATCTCGATACACTTGACGGCCATCTCATAAAGAGCTTGAAAGCATACTTCACATAGCTTTGTATACTCCTGCTCGGATACAACGAGATTGTAATGACCCATAGCTTCATTCACAGCAATTCTTAGGGTTTCTTTAGCCTTAAACTCATGGATATGCTGTAAATTAGACTTGCAGACTTTTGTATCCACCTTGTCCATATCCATCAGTTGATAAATGTTTTCTAGTAATATGTCCTTTGGCTTAATTTTGTTTATTCCTTCATTTATAAGCCACTTAAAATGCTTAATACAAGAAAATAGAAGCTGAGTGAGGTAAGACGATGAGAAAATCGTTAAGATAGTCTTTGAGGCTAATTTCTGGCTTAAGATTATATCCAGAATCTCTTTCCCATGATTGGACTGTTTGACAAGTTGGGCTAGGTGGTTTAGATTGCTATCCCCGTCTCCTTCAGAGCTTGCCCAGTCGAATATCCTGGTGTACAGTTCAGTAGGGTCTGTTTTGATTTCGCAAACCTTTAAGAGCGTTTGAGTATATGAATAGCATTGGTCACTATGGGTAAAGTCATATTGGTCAATGAGTTTCCCCAAGCTGGACTCCTTGACACTGGAGGACTCTTGGCTAGACAGGTTATCAGTCATACTATCCATCTCGATTGCTTTTCACAAACCTTTATGAATATTATTTAACGTGATTTCGATTTATTAATTGCCACAGAGACACTGAGTCACAGAGAAATTAAAGGAAAATAATTTCTTCTTTTCAAAAGAAACACATAAGATTCCCAAGAGAGTAAACGTTTGACAGACATCAGGAATTAATTTATTGAATCTCTGTGTCTTTGGGCCTCCGTGGCAAAAGAAATAAACATTTCGAATGAACGTTATTTATCATAAAGATAACATGAGAGGGTTCATAAGAAAAGTAATAATTCACCGATTAAACAGACATAGTCATTGTTTTTTTCTCTTCATATTGTTATATTTGGGTGAAAAATCGGTGGATAGGGACATGTTAATAAAAGTTTTTGAGGGTAGTGACGCAAAAAAGTTGGAAACAGCGATCAACAGCATCATAGAAAGTGATGAGACAGAAGATTATGTACTCCACTCTATATTGCAGTCGGAGAGTATGGCTGTCCTTGACGGGAAGCTACACAAGCACATCACTATGACCTGTGTCTTTGTTGAACAGATATTCCAGGACTTTGACGAAGACGACGACGACGACGATGATTATTGATGAGACCCACAGGATATGATCGGCTGGTAATTTTAACTAAGTTTAGAGTAGAACTATGAAAATTGCTGTAGGACTTTCAGGGGGGATCGATAGCTCTGCCGCCCTCCTTCGACTCCACGAAGAGGGTCATGATGTGATTGGTATTACTATGAAGGCAACCTTTCACGATCAGGAGCATGGGAAGTGCTGTTCAATACAAGACGTCCACGACGCCCGACTTTTGTGTCAGCAAATAGGTGTCCGTCATTATGTGATCGATGTAAAAGATGACTTTCATAATCAGATTGTTAAATACTTTATAGATGAATACTTAAAGGGCCGAACCCCCAATCCCTGCCTTTTCTGCAACGAGCTGGTGAAGTTCAAGAGGTTAATAGAGGCGTCAAAGGCTTTAGGGTACTACAAATTCGCCACGGGCCATTATGCTATCCTTGAACAGGAAGGGGATACGCTAATATTAAGACAGGGTCTTGACCCCATCAAAGACCAGGCCTACTTCTTGAGTCGTTTACCCTTGTCGATCCTTAAGGACTCTATCTTTCCACTGGGTCGAACCCTCAAAAAAGACAATGTTGCCTTTCTGGAAGCGAGAAACATATCCATCAGTCAAAAGCGGGAGAGCCATGAAATCTGCTTTGTCCCGGGAAATGACTATACCCAATTCATTAAAGATCAAGTAGGAGAAAGGATTGAGCCAGGTGATGTCGTTGATGAGTCCCATGAGAAGGTCGGTGAGCATAGTGGAATCCCCTATTACACTATTGGACAAAGAAGAGGGCTGGATATTGCTATGGGGAAACCTGTTTACGTAAGGGAAATGGACCCAGTGACCAATGTCATCACCATTGGAGAGAAGCCCTACGGGGATCATTTCACTTTAAGCCAGGTGAATTGGCTGGGAGATTATGATTTAGATCACCCCACTCCTTTGACAGTGAAAGTAAGGCATTTCCATGAGGGCGAAGAGGCTACATTAACCCGTATCGATACAGGGGAACTGGTCGTTCGATTTAAAAAGCCTGTCTTTTCCATCACTCAAGGCCAGGGGGCGGTGGGCTATCTTGGTGATCGAGTGATCTTTTCCGGGATCATTGAATAGGCCATATTTATGAGAGACAAATGGGTCTTTTCCTTCTTTCAATACTGGTACCAGGACTTAAAGGCTTTCTTTCAACGGAATGGCAAGGCTTTCTGGCAGGAGATGATTGAAACCCAGGAACTAGTAGTCATTCTGGCTAAAATGGCGGTCCTTAAAAAGGTGACGACAGAAGAGAAAAAGGCTGTCATCCAGCAGTTCAAAGACCTCGGGAAGATGGGATTAGTCTTTTCTATATTCATTGCCCCGGGAGGTTCCGTCTTACTCCCGCTTTTAGCTAAGTTCCTCCCTTGGGATCTTTTACCAGCCACCTTTAAGAAAGAAGTGAAAAAGGAAGTCCATGTTGGAGAGGACTTCTTTATAAAAAGTGAAGCCGACATCATCAAGGAAATTGAGGAAGAGCATAGGATTCACCTTAAGGGGAGGAAAGTTCATTGGCTCATAGAGGACTTTGAGGACATTAAAAAAACAGTGGTATCCCCTGAGGGGGTCAAGTCCTTAGTCACCCGCTATATGGACTCCAATCACCATCATTTCCTCCGTCTGATGAAAGCTTTGGGCTACCCCATTTCACGGTGGAAAAAAGCCATCCGCGAGTTTCGGTGGGATAAAACCTATTCTGTGATCCAGGAATTGGAAGGTTCTCTATTCAAAAAAAGCTTTGAGAAAGAGGCTTATAGTATACTAGATCAACTTGAAGACCTTGTCAAACAACCAATCCCTGTTGAGATTGTCCTTATGGTGTCTCTGGGACTATTTAAGAGGGTCGCGGTGTGGGATAGGGATAAGATAGCATTATATTTTGGTCTGGATTCAATCCTTTATCGAGCCAGCTATCCCAGGCTTTTATTTACTATAACCCTCTCTCAGTATATTGGCAGGTGGCTTCGATACAGTCTAATGATGAAAGAGTCCTACTTTCACATGGATTGGAATGAGGCGATGAGGAACTATAACTCGATCCCTTATAGAGACAGGTTTCTCAATTCGGGGATCAGTTTGGCCTTTTCAGAAGAGATCTGCTCAGGAGCTAAAGACCATGAACTCCTTCAGGTTGGGAAAGGAGACCTCCAAAAGATTAAAAAATATCTTCCTGAGGACATTCCTGACATCCAAAAGAAAAGCCATCAGGATCCCGTCGCTGTGATCGACCGTTACGCGAGTCTTTTGATCTCAAGGAAGCTGTTGAAGAGGTATTCATATAACGAGTTATTGCATTTGCCCAGTGACTATTACTTTAAGCATCTAAATGATCTTTAGTTTCACTCCCTTTTTCTCCTTTAATCTTATAAAATATCTTTCTCAAAGAGACTCCCAGCATGTCAGCCGTCTTTTTTTTGTCCCCTTTATTAAATTCCAGCACCTTGTTGATCACAAGGTCTTCAATATCCACTAAAGAAGCAGTGATGGGTATTTGAAGGTAATGCTTTTCTTGTTGAAACGTGTCATCCATGAACATATCATCCAAATACAGGGTATCATCTGTTGAGAAGACGACAGCCCGTTCCATCAAGTTCTTGAGTTCTCTAATGTTCCCTTCAAAGGGATAGGTCATCAGGTAGCTCAAGGCTTCTTGAGAGAGGGGTTTCTCTTCTTTTTGGTTTTTAATACTCAACTCTTTGATGAAGTAGTTGGCTAGAAGCGGAATGTCTTCAACTCGTTCCCGTAAAGGTGGGAGTCTAACACTCACAACATTGAGACGATAGTATAAATCCTCGCGGAAGCTGTTGTTTTTAATCTTTTTATGGAGATCGTGATGGGTTGCGGAGATCACCCGGATGTTGGTTTTGATCACCTTTTGGCCTCCCACGCGGCTAAACTCTCCTAACTCAATAGCTCTTAGAAGTTTAGATTGTAAGGCCATCTCCAGATCACCGATTTCGTCAAGAAATAGGGTGCCCCCGTCAGCCAGTTCAAAAAGGCCTTTTTTAGTTTGATAAGCCCCAGTGAACGATCCCTTTTCATGACCAAAGAGTTCACTTTCCAGGAGGTTGCTGGGGATGGCGGCACAATTTATTTTAAGGAGTGGGCCTTTGACTCGGGGGCTTTTTTTGTGGATGAGATCACAGATCAGTTCTTTGCCCGTACCGCTTTCTCCCAGTATCAAGCAGAAAGCCTCTGTTTTAGCGATCTGAATGGCTTGCTGGATCACCTTCATAAGGGGTGGACTATTCCCTATAATAGATGGGAAGGACTCATAAAAGGACAGTTTTTCTTTAAGTTTAATGTTTTCTTCATTTAGCTTTATCTTTTCAACAATCTGATTTAATAAGTTGTAAAGGACGTCCAGATCAATGGGTTTGATGAGAAAGTGAAACGCGCCCTTTTTGGTGGCGTCAATAATCCTCTCCACATCATTGACAGCGGACATCATAATGACAACTAAATCCGGCTGATGGATCAAGGCCTCGGAAAGGAAGGCTAAGCCATCTTTTTTGGGCATCATCACATCAACGATGGCTAGATGATAGTATTTATCCTTCACTTTGGAAAGACCCGCTTCTCCATCTTCCGCTGTATCCACAAGATAGCCTTCAGGACTTAAGGCGTCGTCCAGAAGACTCCTGAAGTTCTTTTCATCGTCCACAACCAGTACAGAGATATTGTTTTCCATAAATAATCACTTAATATAATAGCTAGTTAAAAACTCTAAGGGCTTCTCCCTATAGTAGGGGGACAATTCATAAACCTTTTAGTATAGTTCCATCGGATATTTTCATTAGATCTTTGAGTTAGCCAGGAATTTAAAAAGCTCAACGTACTTGGTCTCCTGCCATTCAGCCCCACCGACTTTTTTACCCAGAAGTTCGCCCTTTTTGCCAATGATAAAAGTTGTAGGAATCCCTTGTACACCGTATTTAAGGGCAGCGGATCCTATAAAAACAGGGAGAGTCAAGGATTTATCTTCTATAAAGCTTTTCACTCTAGACGCTTTCTCGTTTGAGACAACCATCATGGCGAAGGATAGCCCTTTAAGTTTGTTGTTCAGCTTTTCCATAGAGGGCATTTCGCGGACACAGGGCATACACCAGGTGGCCCAGTAGTTCAGGAATACGATCTTGCCTCTTTGAGACTTGAGGGACACTTTATTACCCTCTAGATCAGTGGCTGTGAAGTTTGGGGCTTTCATTTTACTGCTTGGTATTGCAAAGCCCAGGGCTTTCAGTTTCTCTGTTGCCTGAGTGTAGCCTGAACTGGCGCTTACTTCCCTTTCAGAGCCAGGATTTGTGTTGGAACCCCCCAGGGTTTGACCGGCAAGACGGTCATTTTGATTTGTTTTACTGCAGGATACCAAGCCCATGACAAGGATTATTCCAAACAGAAGAGTCATTAATCTATTCATAGTTATCTCCATAAAAATATTGCAATCGGTTCATTAATTGTATGTTTAAGATAATATATTCTACCAGACCGGCAAGGAATTTCACCATATAACGTTAAAGACCAAACCTTTTGGCCTATAAAAGTGTAACACTTCACAAACCCGATGTCATGCAATAAATTGCTTTCTAACGACTCAAATGACAAGAATAACCCATTTGGAAGGTCTCTGTATAGAAAACTTTTCTTTGGTGATAAAACATTGAGTGATGAAACCATTAGTGACAAATGCCTGTAGGGATAGGTTTGAAGAGTCTGTCGCATTAGTCTTTTTCACCTAATTGTGAGAATACTAATTTCCTATATAACTGCATGTTGTAGGGGCGACCCGCCGAGTCGCCCCTAAACAACAGTGCAACAGGTGGATACCCATTCTGCCTGTTGATCGGTGGTTGGGGTGGGTTCTCAGGCGTTGTGGGGGATTTTTATTTGCCTGCGTGAAGGGAATCGATTATCTTTTATCTATCCAAAATCTGAAGGGATTATGAGTCAAGCTATCGATATTATGACCGAATTAGAGAAAGTCTTCGATAAAGAAAAAGCTAAAGTCTTAACCAACGCTATTTTAAAGCGTGAAGAAGAAGGGAATCTAGTCACTAAAGATTATCTTCATATGGAAATCAACGGCCTGAAAGCTGATTTCTATAAAGAAATGGCTAGTCTGAAGGATGATCTGCGAACAGAAATGAGTACCATGAAGGATGATTTGAGAACAGAAATGAGTACCATGAAGAATGATCTGCAAAAGGAAATGTCCAAGGGGTTTATCGACGTCTACAAGGCCATCAATGACGTCCAGAAGTCCATCACACGGATGACTATCTACTTTATCAGCGCCATTGGAACCATTGCCATTATTTTTAAAGTGCTGGATATTATTTTCAGCAATAATCCTTAAGCTTTGTCGGTGTTCGGAGTGGGATTTCAGCCGTTGTTGGGGGAAAAATCCCGTATCGCCAAGGTGACATCACAATACACCAGTATAATGATTTGATTATTGATTGGTTAGAGCATTTTTTATTGCTTCTATCTACCTCACAGGCATTCGGCGGCTGATGGCTACGGAGAGAACAACGAATAAGGCAAAACCGATCATCATCCTGTCAATGGTTTCGTTGAGTAATAACCAGGACGCAAAGAATGTCAGGAAGGTCTGTAGAAGCTGTACCTGGCTCACTCTGGCAATCCCTCCTTTGGCTAGTCCCCAGTACCAGAAGAAAAAGGCGATCAGTTGACTGAATAAACTCACATATCCAAGAGCCAGCCAGGAACCAAGGGATGCATGAATTCCATTTTCATTGATCAGAACAAGGACAGGGATCAAAAGAAAGGGCGCCGACAGGACTAAAGCCCAACATATCACACGCCATCCCCCCATATCCTTTGCCAGATGTGCTCCAACAGCATAGCCTATGGCTACGGTCAGGATCGCAAGAATCAACAGGAAGTCGGCCCTGTGTAGAGAACCGCCACCACGCATTAGTGCGAAGACTATG
>ENA-ORDP01001172-ORDP01001172.1-marine-sediment-metagenome-genome-assembly--contig:-NODE-1172-length-14873-cov-3.976380_pt1 | contig 14873 bp, 15 predicted proteins | sample MGYA00248627_ERZ508539 | MGnify/ENA primary metagenome ERZ508539 (study PRJEB26208, sample SAMN05571518) | marine sediment metagenome | biome: deep sea; feature: Hydrothermal vent; material...
TAACTCCCTCTCCCCCAGGGGCAGGGCAACGCAGGACGCAGTTGCCGAGGGGATAAAAACGAGAAAACCTATGTCACAAAAAATGAACAACCTCCTGTCAGTAATGGCCCAACTCCGTCACCCTGAAAACGGTTGCCCATGGGACCTGGAACAAACCTACAAAAGCCTGGTCCCTCATACCCTAGAAGAAGTGCACGAAGTCATCGAATGCATCGAGGCAGGAGACGTCGATTCACTTAAGGGCGAACTGGGCGACCTGCTATTTCAGGTGGTCTTCTACGCCCGGCTGGCCGAAGAACAGGGCGATTTCAGTTTCAATGACGTAGCCGAAACTATGGCCGATAAACTAATCAGACGTCACCCCCATGTATTTGCATCCGACGCCGTCAAAGATAGCGATCACCAAACCGAAAAATGGGAAGCCATCAAAGCTGCAGAACGACAGCAACAGGCAGATAAAAGCGGATCAGAAAACCCCGGTATACTGGCTGGAGTAAGCCGTGCCTTACCTTCACTGGTACGTGCACAAAAACTTCAACGCCGCGCTGCACGGGTCGGCTTCGACTGGCCAGATACAAAAGGAGTGTATGAAAAGATTCAGGAAGAACTGGGGGAATGCCAGCAAGCGGTTGAGAAGAAGGATAAAGAGCATATTGAAGAGGAGTTGGGTGACTTGTTGTTTAGTTGCGTTAATCTGGCACGACATTGCGATGTAGATTCCGAAACAGCACTGCGCAAGGCTAGCAGGAAATTTGAATCACGATTTGAATATATAGAATCGGAGTTACGGAAAAAGGGTGAGCAGGTGCAGGGGCAGACGGTTGAGAAGCTTGATGGGTTGTGGAGAGAAGCGAAACGGGTGGATTTAAAATCTTGAAGACCTTTATGCTAACAAAACATGCTTCATTACAGGTGTTGGTATAAGTATTGAATATAATGTGACATTATAGATCGATCACTTGCAGCATCTGAACAGCTCGCAATTTTATGTTGGTACTCAGTGCTGTCCCGTTAACCCCCTCTCCCTAAGAGAGAGGGTTGGGGTGAAGTAGAGGCTCGAGCAGAATCAATCAGCGGCTCCTCAGGGTAATTCTAATGATTGTTGTAGCAACACAAATTAAAATAAAGAGCCTTTTCGCATTCTTGCGATTTGTACCTATGGTTCAAAACATCAGGCGCCAGCTGACTAATGCTGACGGTCTGGTTTTTGTTAAGTTTAAGGGTCTGCGAACATTTACTGGCTGGGAGACCCATGAGGCGATGAGAGTATTCCGCAACAGTGGACACCATCTTGACGCTATGAAGAATCTGAGATCTATTGGTCAATCCAGAAGCGTTACCTGGGAGACCCAATCGGAGCCAGGCTGGCATGAGGCGAACATTAAACTTCGTGGTGTACCGTACTAGTTACGTGATCATGGTCTTTCAGACTGGGTGGAGGGTGTAGATAGTCCAGCGCACAGGGAATTTATGTTGACTACAGGGAGTGGCTGTATATAATTCACTCAGTTTGATAGTACGTCTGATATTTATGCGCGCCATTTCGATGTTTAGTCTTTTAGTACCTCGTCCTGTTCTTCATAAGTAATCGCAACACTTCAAGCAAAACCACCTTGCTTATTCATGCACTTGATTAACAGGGTTACCACTACTTTATATCTAACAGGAATATTATTATGTCTACTACTACCGGCACCGTTAAATGGTTCAACGAATCAAAAGGCTTCGGTTTTATCGAGCAGGAATCCGGCCCTGACGTTTTTGCACATTTCAGTGCTATCTCTGGTTCTGGCTTCAAAACGCTGGCTGAAGGCCAGAAGGTCGAGTTCACTGTTACTCAGGGCGCGAAAGGTCCTCAGGCAGAGAATATCGTAGCGATCTAAATACTGGATGGTTACTGGCCTGTGTTGATTTCAACGATGGTCAGCCTCATGCCTCACCGGCATGAGGGCTAAAAGGGCAGGGCCTGGTGGTCTTGCCCTTTTCTATTGGATGAGTTCTCCACACCTGCACCACTCATCTGATACTATGATTACCTGATTTCTGCCATGCCAACACAGGATGACCACCTTGAGCCAAACAGCCTTCTCATCACTTAAGCTACATCCTGCTTTACTCAAGAACCTGGAGTCGCTGGGCTATCAGGCTATGACGCCGATACAGGCGCAGAGTCTGCCTTGCATTCTGGAGGGAAAAGACGTTATTGCGCAGGGGAAAACAGGGTCTGGGAAAACTGCTGCATTTGGTCTGGGCCTGTTGGAGAGACTTGATGTAAAACGCTTTCGCGTGCAGTCGCTGGTGCTATGCCCAACCCGGGAGCTGGCCGACCAGGTTGCTAAAGAGGTGCGCAGACTGGGGCGAGCCATTCACAACATTAAGGTACTGACCCTGTGCGGTGGTACACCGTTTGGGCCGCAGCTGGGTTCTCTGGAGCATGGTGCCCACATTATTGTCGGAACACCAGGGCGCATCGAAGAGCATCTGCGTAAAGGTACACTCAAGCTGGACAGTTTAACGGCGCTTGTACTTGATGAAGCAGACCGTATGCTCGAGATGGGATTTCAGGCCGCGCTGGATGCGATCATTGAGCATACTCCAGCTAATCGTCAGACCCTGCTGTTTAGTGCCACCTTCCCCGGCCAGATTCAGTCAATCTCAAGACGCATTATGAAGCAGCCGGTTACAGTGCAGGTGGCATCGACCCATGATGACTCCAGTATTCAGCAGTATTTGTACGAAGTTAACGATAATTTTCCGCGCCTGACCGCTGTGCGCCTGTTGCTGCTGCATTATCGTCCTGAATCTGCGTTAGTGTTCTGTAATACGAAACGGGAAACGCAGGAAGTGGCTGACGCGCTGTACCATCATGGGTTTAGCGCACTGGCCCTGCACGGTGATCTGGAACAGCGTGACCGAGACCAGACGCTGGTACGGTTTGCGAATAAAAGTACTTCGGTACTGGTTGCCACTGATGTCGCCGCTCGTGGTCTGGACATTGATGCGCTGGACGTTGTGATTAATTACCACATTGCTCGTGATGCCGAAGTACATGTTCACCGAATCGGTCGCACCGGGCGGGCGGGAAGCAAGGGCATAGCCTGTACTTTATATAACGAGAAAGAAAATTTTAAGGTCGCTCGGCTGGAGGCGTATATTGATCAGACCATTGATATTGAGCCGTTGCCACCAACAAGCCTGCTTGAAACGCCGACCTATAAGCCACCCATGACGTCCCTGTTAATTGATGGCGGTAAAAAACAGAAAGTAAGGCCAGGTGATATACTGGGTGCCCTAACCGGAGAAAATGGCATTATCGGTAAGCAGGTTGGTAAAATCCATATATTTGATAACCGGGCTTATGTAGCCGTTAGCCAGGAGGCCTGCAGTCGCGCGCTAAAAAAACTGGAGCAGGGAAAGTTGAAGGGGCGCTCTTTTCGGGTCAGGCGGATTTAAGGTTCGCGAGTCTTGTATACAGTACAACAGTACAGTTGAAAAGCCCGGCTAATCCGGTCGTTCACGTCAGACCTGGTTCCCGGTATTGCCTACCAATGGGCTGGCAGTTTCTTCAGTATCGTGATCTGCTTGGAATGTGATTCAATGTAACCACCCGTCGTCAGATCCTTCATGATACGGCTGATCATTTCACGTGAGGCTCCCACCATGTTGGCAATTTCCTGATGAGTGAGCTTCTGGGTGATGGTCAGTTTGTTGTCTTGCTCCTGTGCCATTTTCAGCAGCAGGCTGGCAACCCGTTCATAGACATCATGCAGAGCCAGGTCGCGTACATTTTCTGTCAGGGCACGTATACGTCCGGCCAGGGCTCGAATCAGGTGTACTGCGATATCCGGGTAGGATTTTAGACAGGCATCAAAATCAACCTTGGATATGATAGAAAAGCGAGAAGGTTCCAGTGTCATGACTGATGCAGACCGTGGTGCTTCATCCAGCATGGCCAGTTCACCGAAGTATTCATTTTGGCCCTGGATGTTCAGAATGACTTCTTTGCCGCTTTCATCGTTCAGGAAGATCTTGACCCGGCCACTTTCGATAATGTACAGCGAGTCGCTTTGATCGCCTTCAGTGATCAGAATGGAGTTTTTGGGATAGTTACGCGACACGGCGCAGCTGGCGATATGCTTCAGATAGTCTTCTGGTAAATCAGAAAATAGTAATATATTCTCGATCATACGTGTTGTTTTGTCATCGTGCTGCCCATGTAGAAAATGGGTATGCATGGTTGTATGTAATTGCGTCTGATTCATCATATCACAATCCTCTGAAGTTATAGCGTTTTCACCAGCTTGCAGGTCTCTGATGCATGTTTTCAGTGCGTAATAGCCAGTAATTATTAACTGTGGACTATGTAGCGCCTATTATTAACAAGTTTCTGTGACTTTTTCACAAAATAGCCGGGACTTTTGACACAGCTACTGATCGTGATCTGTATAAACTGGTTATCAACAGCAGAGAGTACGGGTCAGATGGAGGTACAGCGTGATGAGAGTATCGAATTTACTGGTTTTATCGGTGCTGTCGTTAATCGCCGTGGTCAGCTTTTTTAGTATACCTGAAGTATCTCATGATATTGGATCTAGCGGGTCATTATTACCGGCTAGCCATGAAATGGTTGTCAAGGATGTACTTCCATTGATAGTAAGCCGCAAGCGACATGGCTGACAGATTGCCGCCTCGTATCAGCACGCAGGAGGATATCCGATGATTGCTTATGCAGAAGAAAAAAAGTGGAGTCAGGTCATGCAGAAAATTGACGTTCAATCATCAACAGACAAGGCAGATACCGAGCCAGCACTGGAAGTCATGGCGCCAGGGAAAATGCCGTTCTGTCTGGGAGGAATGAAACTCTGGGAGAATCTGGTCGAACATGTTCATACGGCGCAGTACAGCGCCAGAAAAAATGACTGGGAAGCCAGTATACGGGTAGGCCGCACACTCCTGTTTCTGCATCATTATATGATGCTTTCTAATGATTATCAGGCAGCAATCGAGGATATGCTCTCATTCGGCAGTAGCGATGACTATTGGAGAGGCAATACATTATATGAAGACGAGCTAGGCAGGTTGAGTCTGATACGCCTGTACCCGGGAACACCGGTACCGCTACATGACCACCCTGGCTGCGAGGGCGCTATGATGGTGATTTCAGGTTCTGTCGAGATACAGCGTTATACCCTTCAGTCCCAGACCCAGAAAGGTAGCTGGGGTGAAATTGTCGGGCTGGATATGAATCCTGAGCGATTCCTCGAACAGTATGATACGACCTTGTTTGGCAAGCTAAGGAATAATATCCAGGGGCTTAACTCCAGAACACCGGACACCGTTATTCTTAAAGTGCAGTCACCTTCCGAGTTTAAGAATGAACAGAACTGGTACTACCCATTGGGTGATGTCAGTGAAGATAATATGTTGTCGGCCAAGCGTGTGCGAGCACGCAACCCGGTATAACAGCAGATTCAGATATTTATAGTTAACCCTTTCTCTTCCGCATCAGGGATGACCTTGGGCAAGGATGCCGTTTTGGTGGCCTGCATGGATGTAGCCACCTTATTTTTTTTGCAGGAAACCTCCAGGTCGTGATTTCGGTGAATAATGCTGGACAAATCTCATTTCTGACTGTGTGACTGGCAGTGGCTTAATCCCATACTGGCTTGTTGTACGAACAGTTTAAAACTATGGAAGCTGGCTTTGTCCATGTTGCGTTTGGTGACAGCCCTGTCTGCGTAGAATACGCCGATAATCTTGCGATTGACGATTATCGGGCTGATAAAAAATATCTGCCCCTTGCATAGCTCGCTGATCGGATCTGTAGCCAGACGTTTGTCCCAGGGTGATTGCGACGGGTCAATCAACAGGCCGCGTTGTTGTGTAATCAGATTTCTGATCTGTCCGGGCTGATCCATACGAAACGAGAACTGCCTGCTTATCTGGTCACGATCTTTGCCCAGCGCCAGCTTGGTGTGCAGACTGGTGCGGTCAGGTGAGAGTAGTGCGAACAGGGTGCGGTCCATGCCGATACCACGGTGGATGCCTTCCAGTACCATTTCCAGCAACAGCGTGATATTGGATCTTTCTTCAAGATGCTCCGATATCTCACCGAGGATGGTCAACTGTAATTGCATGTCTCCATATTGTTCTTGCTGGATATTAAGCTTACCGGTTCCGGGCTGTTGCTCGGATGCCCCACTATTATCTGACAGCTGTGCATCCGGTTGCAATACACCGGCTTTAGATACCGTCGGCTGTGGCGGACGCGGGATTAAATGATTAACCCTGCCGGCACCCAGGCTGGACAGGGTACGACATGCCTGTTCCGTATTTTCCTTTATCAGTGCCTCGGCCTTGTGTTGAGGCATGTACAGCAACTCTGCTGTGCGTTTTATCAGTTCTTTTACTTCGGGACTACCCCAGCCTTTCTGGATGGTATCGGCCAGCTCATACCCCATGGTCAGATTGCCCAGTCTTTTGTCCTTGCTAAGTTTGCTGTCCAGCGCAAACTCAAGCAGGTCACTTAACTGCCACTCACGGTTAAGAGCGGCTGAGAGTTCTTTCAGACTAAAACCCAGTACGCGACGCTCAATGTCACTGGTGTCTGTTTCGGTGCCTGCCAGTGCATTGTGTAATCGCTCATAAAGGTTCGGGTCAAAGTCGTTTGCAAAACACCAGAACACCAGATTGCCCAGGTGGTATAGCAAGGTGGCTATGTAGACTTCTTCCGGGTTTTTATCACCGCGTTTCTCGGCCAGCATATGGGCATGTGTGGCGGCAAGGAAGCTGCGTGCCAGTGCTTTCATCATATTCTCTTTGGGCTTGTTTTTTAGCAGGGAATCGATAAAAGCAATACTCATGCAAATGCGACGTACGGTAGCAAAGCCCAGCACCACAATCGCACGACTGACGGTGCTGATCTTGCTTTGTGAAGGGTTATGGAAAACATTGTTCGACATCTTCAGCACACGTGCCGTCATCGTCGGGTCCTGAAGAATCTCGCGTGCCAGATGGGCGGTGGAACTATTGTCATCCTGCACCTGGCCGGCAATGGCATGGGCAGTATGCGCAAAGGCAGGCATCTGACGGCGACTGAGTTCGCTGACCCAATAGTTCAGGTCCTGCTTTCCGTTGACGGTGTTTGTCTGTTTGGCTGAGCTACTCATGACAGATGTTCTGTTTAGTTTTCATATACATAATATCGACCGCAGCGGCTGCGCCTTGAGTGCGTAAATCCCTGCGTGCCACAGGCCTCGATGATTTGCAGGTTTAGTTATGCTTACGGCTGCTGAGCAGCCTGGTCTCACGGGTAGTGATGCTGAGATAAATTGTCGATGCAGGATCAATATATGAGGTAGATGATTGACATTACAGTAAAGAGTGCTACATACACCCTATAGAAACACATTAATATCACGTTGTGTGAGGTACTCTTCTCAAGAGCAAGGTCATGGGTGCATTGGAATCAATTAATCGTCGTTTTATCCGCCATCCGGCAAACATCCCGGTGGACATCCAGTCTGCCAGTGAGACTGAAACCGAGGCACCCACCGAGTGTATTCGTAATATCAGTTATGGTGGTCTGGCTATCGATTCAGATCATGAGTGGCAAGTCGGTGACACGCTCAGTATGAGCATCCATGTAGTGGAACCGGCATTTGATATCACCGGTCGTGTAGCCTGGTGTCATGCGGCAGATGGACACTTTGAGCTGGGAATTGAATTTCTTGACGAGGTTCAGGGCTACCGCGCCCGTATGGTAGAGCAGGTGTGTCAGATTGAGATATATCGGTGCCGCATTCTGGAGCAGGGGGGTCGGAAACTTACCAGCAAGGAGGCGGCACTGGAATGGATACAGCGCTATGCCAAGTCATTTCCCCGTATGAGAAATGACTGACGATATTTCTTGCGTTTATTTACTGCGCTGGTTTGTCATTGGCAAACCAGGCTATACCTTCCTGTGAGTTCAGGTGGATGTGGCCACGCCCCAGACTTATACAGTTCTGCACTTCAAATTCCTTGAGCATGCGGCTGATGACTTCACGTGTGGTGCCTAATTCGCGCGCCAGTTCCGCATGGGTAATCGCAAGCGAATCACCACTGGAGCGCTCAAACAGGGTGCCAAGCAGGCAGGCAAGACGAATATCCAGCCGGTGAAAGGTGATGTCAGTCACCAGGGAAATGACATCACTCAAACGCTGTGTCAGAGAAGTGAGCACATAGGAGCGGAAACCGTCAGAATCACGAATGGCCTGGTTAAATTCGCAGGACGATATGGATAATGCTGTGATCGAATTTTCTGACATGGCTGAGGCTGGGTAGGGGTTTTGCGACATCAGGCTGTTCAGGCTAAGCATGCATAATTCACCGGGTGATACCCTGTAGATGGTTACTTCACGGCCTTCTTTCGATTGCTTGAAAACCCTGACCGATCCATCCAGTAGTAGCATGAAGTTTTGACAGACATGCGCCTCACTGAACAGCAGGCTTTTCCTGGGGAACGTAACCATACTGGCGCGGGCCAGCATAGCGCAACACTCTTCATCAGCAAAACGAGCCAGGTCTGGATAACGTTCCAGGATCGCATCGACATCAACCCGGTGGAACTCGGGCTGTTCTTTTAGTACTTGCATTGCTACCTCCAGTGTATCCGTCACTGCCGGGCACAAAGCCAGACATACACCGTCGTTTTTCATGTAAGGTAAAGCGTTTGCACTGGCTCGAATATCCGGGCCAGTGAAATGCCTTACCTTTTGTGCACCATACACTTTATTACCATATTTATTATATGGTTTATTTTTATATATTAATAGCATGATTCTGTGCTAACTCTTGTTTATTGTATGTGATTTTCAGCACATAGCCAGTCAGAGTTGTACAGATTGAGTATTCGTTAAAGATTATCAAATCTCATGCGAAATACTACATAAGATACTGTTTGTAATCGATATCATTATTTAAGGGGTGGATTTCTGTTGGCTAGATGAGTTAGCAGGAAGTAATTTCAGTATTTTTTCAAGCAGAATCGGGTCATCCCAGTGTCTGCCACCTATCGCACGATAAACAATTCGCCCGTCAGGGTCGATCACAAATGTTGTTGGCAGGCCGCGAACTGACCATTGGTGGATTATTTTTGAGTCCTCGTCCAGCAATAACGGGAATTCAACCGGATAATCACCGGTAAAGGTGAAAATGGTATCCTCGTCTTCACCGACATCGATCGCTAGTATCACCACGCCCTTATCTTTGGTTTTCAACCATGCCGATTGCATGGAAGGCATTTCAAATCGGCATGGTGGGCACCAGGTGGCCCAGAAATTCACCACCACCACTTTGCCTCGGTAGTCTGACAGGCGATGTGTTTTGCCATCCAGATCAGGCAGACTGAAATCAGGGGCATCGGGCTTGCCCTTGACCGGGCTGAGGCCCTGGCCAGCAAGTGCGGCGGGCAGCAGTAGATAACACAGGCTGACGAGAACGATTTTTTTAATAGAGTGCTTGATCACGGCTTTGGCTCCTGATGATCATCTGCAGGGCATTGTATGCTTTTGATCTGGCCATGCAGGGTTTTGCCATTGCGCTGCCAGCTAAAATTCAGGTCAAAAACGCTGCCAGGGGGCAGACCGTAGCTGGACAGGCCCCAGTTATAGTCATCGGTATTATAGGTCTGGTGCGTCGGTAACAGTGCCCACTCAAATGCAATTTGTGCGGCCGGGTTGGCTTGCTGTTTTTTCCAGATGGGTTTCCAGACCTCACGGGTACGTAATGAGTGCTGCCGGTTGTTATGTTTTACTGTCCACTGGCTCAGGTCGAGTTTTATCACTGAATCACTACCGGTATTTTTCATCATCGATTGAAATGCGCAGTTGGTGGCTATCGTGTTTGCCTGTTCTGTGGTAAAACCACGCGCCATAAAAAATGCACGGGTCTGGTCTGGCAGGCGTTGAGTGAGCTTCAGTAACAGGTCACCGGATTGCCATTGCCAGTAGCGCAGGCCGGTGTCTGCGTTTTTGCCGGTCGTGACTTCGGCAGCCTGTGCGGATGGTTGAGTCGCAAGCGATAACATCAGTAGGGCAACAGCCAGTAGTGTCGTAGAAAACACTGCCGAATCGCAACGGGTTTTGTCAGGTGGGGCTAGACACATAATCACAGCATGCTGCGCAATCGTCATGCTGTCAATAAACAGCTTACAGACACATACTGTTCATGGCGTTAATCCAGCTTTGCAGTAATGTCTCGCCACTGGCATCAACCAGGCCACTGGCCAGTGGCGGCATGCCAGACACATCACGGCGACGCATACGCTGCCATACGATAGAGCTGGCAGGATCGGCCGGCTTAATCAGAGCAGCATTGGCGATACCCAGATTGCCGCCAACCGGACTCTGGTTACACACGTTCATGCTCGCGTCTGCGGTGCGATAGTCCAGATTCATATTGACGGGCGTAGGTCCGCCAGGTACGTGACATTGAGCGCAGTTAGTGTGCAGATAGGCGCGGGCGCGATCTCGTAAAACTGTATTGCTATCCGCCGGGTTGACCAGCACAGGTAAGTTGGCAGGAATGTCACCGAGCGCTGCGCTGAACAGGCCTATTGATTCCAGCGTGACCAGTTGACTGGCGTTAATGCCAGTACTTGGGTAGGTAAAGTTGCGGTTCATTTGTGCTGTTTCAGGTCCGAGTACAAAACCGGCCACTGTCGTATGGCAACTGTCACACTGGCTGCTACTCGGGTACAGCCAGCTTTGTCCGTTGATCAATTTACTTTTGCCGCCGTTAACCAGTGTTGCATCGGTTTGTGTATTGTTCCATTCATAACTGTAGCCCGCCCAGCTACCATCGGTATGGCGCATAAACAGACGTGTCTCGATCAACTGACCTGCCAGTCGAAAGTGCTTCATGAGTACCGAGCCAATCGGGAAGCTCCAGTCATGGTTGCTGTTAACCGCAATAGTGGTGCCATCCGGGATGGCCAGCCAGCGTTGCTTCTGTGCGCCATCAGACCAGAATGGTGCGTTGATGTCATACGCTATCATGCCGCTGGCAGCTTGTGTTGGATCCGTAGTGCTGACGCAGCCGGTGGCAGATAACGGTGTCGGGATGGTACTGCCCGGGCCGCCACCTTGCGGGTCTATTCTGAAAATGGTGCCGGCACCATAGTTCAGTACATAGACCTCACCATCCTGGCCTTGTGCAAATGAGCTGATCTGCAGGCTGGAGTCAGTCAGCATGACAGGCGTTAACGGAGGCGTGCCGTTGCTTAAACTCCAGATGCGACCGGAACAGAAATCGCCGTAAATATATTCGCCCTGTAAGGCCGGTATGCTGGTACCGCGGTAGACATAGCCACCGGTTACAGAGCAGTTACCGTTTGAGCGGCTGTAGTCTACGACTGGAGCGTGTATCCCCGGGGTACTGCAACCACTGCCACTGAAATCAAAGTTACCTTCGCATAGATTCCAGCCATAGTTTCCGCCTGCCTTGATCAGGTCGATTTCTTCCCGTGTGACCTGGCCTACATCACCCAGCCACAGATCACCCGTAGCCGTGTCGAAGCTCCAGCGCCACGGGTTACGCAGACCCCAGGCATAGATCTCGGCGCAGCCATTTCCTGAACAGTTGCTATTGCCTGCAAACGGGTTGCCAGCGGGTATGTAGTAACGGATGCCATTGGTCCAGTCCTGTGTGGTGACCTGTATATCGATACGCAATAACGAGCCAGGCAGGGTATGGGTGTTCTGGCCATGCCCTTGTGGATCACCGCCACTGCCACCATCACCGAGACCAATATATAGAAGACCGTCTGGACCAAACGCAATATTGCCACCGTTATGATTGCTGAACGGTTGCTCTACGGTGAGGATGACCTGTTCCAGATTTGCTGCCGGGATAGTCAGGGTCTGGCCATTGTCCGGGCTCTGGAACCGTGAAATATAAGTGGTCAGCGGCCCCGTTGTACCGGTGCGGGTATAGGATAAATAGACATAACCATTCGTTGCAAAGTTTGGGTCGAATGCCATGCCAAGCAGGCCGGCTTCGTTTGGACCACTGTCGACACGTGCGCTAATGTTGGCAAACAGGGTGCTTGCTGTGGCATTGGTATTATTATTGAAGTAGCGTATCGTGCCGCCTTTTTCGACTACATACCAGCGATTAGAGTTGTTGGGTGCCTGCAACATTTGCAAGGGCAGACTGAAGCTGAGGTTGGGAAAGGCATTGTTCAGCGTAATGCTGGCACCACTGGCCGGGCGCGCAGGTGCGATACAGGTGGTATTGGATGGCCGTGCTGGCAGGCCACTGATGATGCCATCATCATTGAGTATGGTTCCGGTAGCAGATGTTGTGGCCAGGGCCGCATTGACAGGAGCGCTCAGGTTGAGTAGCAGGGTTTCATTGGGTTCTACATCGGTATCGCCGTTTACCAGAATAGAGAGGATCTTGCTGGTATTGCCAGCATCGAAAGTTAGCGTACCCGAGCTGTTGGTGTAGTCACTTCCTGCCAGTGCGCTACCATTAGCTGTCGCATAATTGACCGAAACGGATTGGGTGCTGCTAGATGACAGCGTTAACGTAAAGTTCAGGCTAGTGGTAGCCGTGTTGCCTTCGGTAATGCTGTTGTCAGTAACGGTGATTGATGGTTGAGGATTGTTGTTGCCGTCGTCGGTACCAGAGCTACCGCCACCTCCGCCACAGGCACTGAGTAATGAGACCAGCAGCAGACCACTTAAGAGGTGAGATTTCAAAGATGCAGGCATCACGGTGTTACCTCCCGTCACTACATTCAGAATTATTTATTTAGATAGAGTATGCAATTGCGAACGAATCATTACTGTTAAGCATGTCCGGTTTATAGTCCATAGGGAGGATCGGGTAGAAACTGGTCGGCGTGAGAGGATTCGAACCTCTGACCCCCTGACCCCGAGACAGGTGCGCTACCAGGCTGCGCTACACGCCGGTGTATCTAGAAACTACGTTGTACCGCAAAATCAGTCAACGCATACAATGCTGATTTATGTATTGATTCGGGAATATCAGCAATGGCCTGACGAGCCTTGGCGGCTTCATTTCGGGCAAGCTCGGCAGTGTACGCGATTGACCCGGTCGATTCAATAATCTGCTGAATCTGATCCATGCGATCACGCCCGCCTTGTTCGATAACCTGGCGAATCACTTTTACCTGGTCCGGATTGCCCTTTTGCATGGCATGAATAAGAGGCAAGGTGGGTTTGCCTTCGGCCAGGTCATCGCCTGTGTTCTTGCCGGTTTCTTCGGCAGAGCCGGTATAGTCGATGACATCATCGATCAGCTGAAACGCGGTACCAAGGTGTTTGCCATATTCGGCCATGTTGCTGATCGGTTGTTCTTCCTGTCCAGCAATCAGTGCACCCAGTTGACATCCTGCCTCGAACAAGCGGGCTGTTTTACAGTAAATGACATTGAGATATTGTTGCTCAGTCGTGTCAGGGTCATTAATGTTCATCAGCTGCATCACCTCGCCTTCGGCGATGGTGTTGGTAGCATGTGCCAGAATTTCCATAATGCGCATATCACCCAGTTCTACCATCATCTGAAAAGCGCGCGAATACAGAAAATCGCCAACCAGTACGCTGGCCTCATTACCCCAGATCGCATTAGCGGTGTCGTTACCGCGTCGTAATTCCGATGCATCGACTACGTCATCATGCAGCAGGGTGGCGGTGTGAATGAATTCAATGATCGCAGCCAGATTTACATGCTGACTACCCTGATACGAAAAAGCCTGGGCAGACAGCAGTACCAGAACGGGCCGCAAACGCTTGCCGCCACTATTTATAATATAGTTGCTGAGCTGTCCAATCAGGGCCACGTCAGAGTGCAGCGATAGACTGATCAGCTTGTTGGTGGCCGTCATGTCATCGCTGATCAGTGCATGAATATCGCTAACCGATTGAAATTGAGGTATATTATTAAGGTCTACATGCATAGTACGGCGCCAGGCCGAATTGTCGGCGGGAGCAAAAACACTAGTTTACCGTCTGCTATCAGAACATACCAGTGACGAGCGGCTAGATAGCCTGTTGATGTCAGGTATGTGACAAGAAAAACTGGCGACAATATCAAGTAAAAACAATATCTTGTACATATATTGGTAGATGGTGGAGAGTGGGCGTCACGTTAATTTTCAGAAAACATTGACCTGTACGCGGCCGGCATATAGAATTCGCAGTCTTTCTTTGGGCTGATAGAATAGTATTTGGAGCGCTCATGTACGCTGTAATCAAAACGGGTGGCAAGCAATACCGTGTCACTGAAGGTGAAACATTAAAAGTTGAAAAACTTGACGCCGAAGCTGGCTCATCAATAGAGATCGACGAGGTCTTGATGATTGCAGACGGTGACAAGGTTCAGATTGGTGCTCCCTATGTCGATGGTGGCAAGGTTGTAGCAACAATCAAGTCTCATGGTCGTGGCAAGAAGATCGAGATTATTAAATTCAAGCGTCGTAAACATTACGATAAGCGTACCGGACATCGCCAGGCCTTTACCGAGCTGGAAATTACCGGTATCAGTGGCTGAAGTAGAACTAAGGGGCAGCAAAAATGGCACATAAGAAAGCGGGTGGTAGTACCCGGAATGGGCGTGATTCAGCATCCAAACGCCTTGGCGTCAAACGCTTTGGCGGCGAGCAGGTAAAAGCGGGCAATATTCTGGTCAGACAACGCGGCACAAAGTTTCATCCCGGCGTCAATGTCGGTTGTGGTGCCGACCATACTCTGTTTGCCAAAGCCGGTGGCACAGTACTCTTTGCAAAGAAAGGTCCGAAAAACCGTATGTTTGTGAATATAGTGGCAAGTTGAACCTTCCTTAAATTTTAACAATAAACCCCGCCA
>ENA-ORDP01001173-ORDP01001173.1-marine-sediment-metagenome-genome-assembly--contig:-NODE-1173-length-14872-cov-9.971317_pt1 | contig 14872 bp, 13 predicted proteins | sample MGYA00248627_ERZ508539 | MGnify/ENA primary metagenome ERZ508539 (study PRJEB26208, sample SAMN05571518) | marine sediment metagenome | biome: deep sea; feature: Hydrothermal vent; material...
CGAACAAAAAATAAGATGAGGGCGGGTATTTTAAGTTATTGATAAATATTACAGTAAAAACAGTATCTTACGAATACGAGCCAGGCGGTCACACGTTCGAATCGTGTCGGACGCGCCATAATTGATCGAGTAATCAGCCGTTTACAGGGTTCCTAATAGACGGTTTTTTTATTGGATTGTCCCATATATGCTGATTTGTCCCATTAAATTGGTTTTGTTACAGTATTTAGGAATAAAATCCAGGTGTTTGATTTATACTGAAAGCTGCGTATTCCAGGAAGGTTGCCACCCGGTCCATTTAGGTGCTGCAAGTAATTGAATCAGGATCTCACGAATTCAAGTAACGGGCCAATATCATGTTTGTCAGCAACACGAAGAGCTGTGATATAAGCCTGCCTTGTTTCACCGGCATTAACCAGATTGACTTGCCCCCATGTAAAATGCGGACAGCCAAGTGAACCAAGCAAAAGATCGGTCGCCAGCCTTGCATGACGGCCATTGCCATTGGGAAAAGGATGAATAAGAACCAGGCGATGATGAAAGCGTGTGGCAATTTCATCAGGTGTATAGGTCTCATTCTCAATCCAATAGCGGCAATCTTCCAGCAATAGCCGAAGCTCTTGCAGAACACGGCAAGCATCAACGCCGATATTCTTATTCGAGTGACGAAATTTGCCAGCCCGGCGCCAGACCCGGCCAAACATCCGCTTGTGCAAATTTGTCAGGAACCGTTCATCAAGAACATCGCGTTTACGTGCAAAGGCCCATTCTCCAGCCTCAAGGATATTGGCCTGCTCTGCCTCATTGAGTTCCGATCGAAGCGTGATGTAAGAAGGGATCAACTCTTCCCTCTCTTCTGCTGTAAGAGGGGTGGCGGCATCATCCTGTTCGTCGAGAAAATCAGTCATTAATCGTCCTTCCACAACTCAGAACCGGCCTTTTCAGTTAGCCGCTGAATTAAGCGTTTCAGATGTTCTTCCTCGTCGGATTTATCGACACTCTGCGCTTCAAGCCCCATACTGTGGCCCGTGGAAGATAGCCGTTTCTTTGCCTTGCTCTGCGCGCGCTCCTTGATAATTTCTCCCAGTGGTTTTCGCGGTACAAGTGCATAGACCAAACGGCAATCCATTGCCTGCGCTGCCTTTTCCAGACTGTTAAGTGTTATCGTACCGTTGGCCTCCGCCTGCTCAATGACAACCACGCGCGATTGAACAACGCCTAAGCGTTTTCCAAGCTGGGCTGTTGTCATACCAAGCGCCTCACGGATGGCTTTTAGCCAGCCACGCAGAGGTCTTGCGAAAATATCTTCGTTATTAATGAATGAAAACAATCTCTTATCTATTTGATGGCGGGCTGTTATTCGATCTTGTGCGCGCATAATAATCACCTTTATATGATATATATTTACTAATTAATAGTATATATATGATTATCAAACAATAATTAAATCATATATAAATGATAATTATGTCTTAATCTGTTCTCTGTATCCATTATTTGTTTTCTCAGCCCCTGTCTTTTTGTTTTTTACTTTGTTTTTTTGTCCGCCCTGAACCGAGACCGTAAATTAAATTGTGTAACTGCTCATAGTTCAATACCCTTGATAGTAAAGGGAAAAGACTATGAGCAAAAGAAACAAGAAGACCGGGCTTGAAGCCCGGATTGAAGCACTGACCAGCAATATTAAAACCGCAGGATATATTATTTTTACTAAAGCCCGTTGCACAAGGTAAGATTCACTGTACTTTCAATAAGTTATCGTCTGTTCTTGGCATGAGCGCATCTGAGGTGCATGCTGCTGCCAAACGAGCGGTTGCTGCAAGACTGGCCGTTAAAGAAGGTGATAATATCTGGCCGAATATCAGGAACCTGGAAGATTTCTTGTTGCACGGCATACAATATGTGTTTGTGCCTGTGCGCGGCGAACTTAACCGAGGTATGCCAACAGCTTATGCATCGGCACCGATGGATTCATACTTTATGGATGATAATGAGCCACCACCTGTTTGGCCTGACCCGGAGGGTGAAGTACGAGGTGAATCATTTTCACCGCTTTATAAAGCGGCACCTAATGCGGCTAAGAATGATCCTGAGCTTTATGAATTATTAGTGCTGATTGATTTCATTCGAGGTGGTCGTGCCAGAGAGCGTGACATTGCTGCCAAAGAGTTAAAGAAGCGACTAGAGCAATATGGGTAGCGTACAAAACCCCAATCTTGAGATGTTGATGAATGTTGTTGATCGGCTTGGCAATTTAGCGGATGAAATGGTCTTTGTGGGTGGCTGTGCGACGGGTATATTGAGAACGGATGTTGCTGCTCCTCCTGTTCGTGTAACGCAGGATGCAGATGCAATTGCTCAGGTACTTTCGCGCACTGACTACTATCAGCTATCAGAAAAATTGCGCACACAGGGGTTTACAGAAGACATGAGTGAGGATGCCCCGCTTTGTCGATGGAAAGCCGTGAGCCTCATTTTGGACGTAATGCCGACGGATGAAGCGATTCCGGGTTTTGGAAATAAAATTTAGAAAACCGGAACATGTCAGAATTTTTGCTGATATAGGAAAAAGAAAATATCATTTCAATGGTTGTGATTGTATACGAAAAATTGATCACTCTATTTTGGTGCCATTTGATAGTGAATTCATTGCTATAGCGATGGATATCTTGTTAATATCAATACCCGGTATCGTGTACTCCTTTGTGTTTTAATACCCCTGATCCACTAACAGGAACGGCATGCATGGTTATTATCGTCATGGGCATTTCCGGCACCGGGAAAACGGCCACAGGGTCCGCACTGGCGCGCGCCACCGGCTGGACTTTTCTGGAAGGAGACGATTACCACCCGCCGGGTAATATCGAAAAAATGCGCCACGGACAATCTCTGAATGATGCCGATCGTGCACCCTGGCTTGAACATTTGCGCAAACTCATTGTCGAACAACTGGAACAGGGCAAAAATGCAATTCTCGCCTGCTCCGCGTTAAAACACGAGTACCGTCAGCTTCTGCAGGTTAATGCGGATCAGGTTCGCTTCGTATTCCTGAAGGGAGATTTCGACCTGATCCGCCAACGCCTTAACAAACGCCACGGGCACTTCATGACGGCCGGTCTGCTGGCATCGCAGTTCGAGGCGCTTGAGCCGCCGCACGATGTGTTTACGCTGGATATAGCGGAGCCGGTTGCAACGCTGGTGGCAAAAATTCGTCAACAATTTGGTATTTGAAAAAACAGTGTCTAGCCCGCATTCGCACGTCCTGATCGATGGACTGGCCTTCCCGGAGGCACCACGCTGGCGTAATAACTGCCTGTGGTTTACAGACCAGCATGCACGTCAAATCCGCTGGGTTGATTTAAGCGGGCAAGGCGGAATGCTGGCTGAAATGGACGATCTGCCCGGTGGCCTCGGCTGGTTGCCCGATGGTACACCGCTGGTGGTGGCCATGACCTCACGCCGCCTGTACCGGGTATTGGAAGAAACTTTCGAGCTCCACGCGGATCTATCGTCACTGGCATCGTTTCATTGTAATGACATGCTGGTAGATAACCAGGGGCGCGCCTACGTGGGTAATTTCGGCTATGATCTGCATGGTGGTGCCGAGGTTGTTCCGACCGGATTAATCATGGTGCGACCGGACGGACATGCGTCGGTGGTGGCGCACGATCTGGTCTTTCCCAATGGCATGACGCTGACACCCGATGGGGAACTGCTGGTCGCCGAGACCTTCGCACATCGACTGTCGGCATTTACCGTTGCCGAAAATGGCCAACTGTCAGACAGGCGCACCTGGGCCGAACTGGGCGATGCCACGCCTGATGGTGTCTGTCTTGATGCCGAGGGTGCTGTGTGGGTGGCCAGCCCGGAAAGCGGTGATGTACTGAGGGTTCGTGAAGGCGGTGAAATAATCGAACGGGTGTCGCCGACGGGAACGCCCTATGCCTGCCTGCTGGCTGGCCCGGATCGCAAGCTGCTGTTTATGCTGACCGCCGAGACCGATGACCCGGTGGACGCCGCCCGCCTGCGCTCGGGGCGCATTGAAATTCATGCCGTCACGGTGGCCGGCGCTGGAATACCCTGAGTGGACTGGATCTGGAATCCGCCATACCGGAACCCGTTCAAGTCAAAAAAAGGTTTGTAAATCAAGGAGAACAATATGCCGTTGAGTATGGAAAAGATTCTCGCCGGGCAACGTGCCCTGGTAACCGGGGCCAATTCAGGGATCGGCGCGGCCACGGCGCGCGCGCTGGCCAAGGCAGGTGCCCGGGTGGCGATCAATTATCTGTTTAATGAGGCGGATGCACATGCGCTGGTCAATGAAATCCAGGCAGATGGTGGCGAGGCCATCGCCATCAAGGCCGACGTAAGCCAGGAGGACCAGGTTCGGGCCATGTTCGAGCAGATGCTCACGACCTGGGGAACGATCGATATCCTGGTGGCCAACGCCGGTATCCAGCGCGATGCACCCTTCCACGAAATGACACTCAAGCAGTGGGAAAAAGTACTCGGCGTCAATCTCACCGGCCAGTTCCTGTGTGCGCAGGCAGCGGTACGTGAGTTCATGCGCCGGGGTGTGGTGCCCGAGGTATCCTGTGCGGCCGGCAAGATTATCTGCATGTCTTCGGTGCATGACATTATTCCCTGGGCCGGTCATGTCAACTATGCCACTTCCAAGGGCGCCGCATTGATGTTCATGAAGAGCCTGGCCCAGGAAGTCTCACACCTGAAGATCAGGGTCAACGGTATTTCACCGGGGGCCATCCGCACCCCCATCAATCGCACCGCCTGGGAAACCCCCGAGGCCGAGGCCGAGTTGCTTAAACTGATTCCGTACGGGCGCGTCGGCGAACCGATGGATATCGGTCATGCCGTGGTGTGGCTGGTCTCGGATGCCTCGGATTATGTCACCGGCACGACGCTGTACGTTGACGGTGGCATGACGCTCTATCCCGGGTTTCGCGAGGGGGGTTAGCCGGGTTCATGCCACAGGATGCAAACATGCCGGGCGTGGTCGCTTTTGGCCGTGAGATCTGCGCTGACCTGACCCTTGCCGAGACACGTGAGTGGTGGTTGACGAACGGTCTCGGTGGCTATGCCGCAGGTACGGTACCGGCTACCCTCAGTCGCCGTTACCACGGCCTGCTCATCGCACCGGTACACCCACCCCTGGGACGCATGCTGCTGGTGGCCAAGGCCGATGTCAGCTTGCGCCTGGGCCACCAGACATGGCCATTATTCAGTAATCGCTGGACATCCGGGGCGGTGGCGCCGGGGGGGCATGTCCATTTACAAAGTTTCCGCCTGGACGGGCGCATACCGGTGTGGCGTTATGCCATAGGTGGCATCCTGCTGGAGCAGCGAATCTGGATGGACTACGGATTGAATACAACACGCGTGGCCTTCCGCCTGCTGGCCACGGCGAACGGGGAACAACCGGAACTGGATCTTTGTTTAATGGTCGATTGCCGTGATCATCATCAGGTGACGGCGTGGCCAACGCCGACAGCGGATGTCAATACCAGCGGTTCCCGCATGCGCGTGAATGTTGCGGGTGAGACGGTTCATGCCCGGGTAAACGCCGGCACATGGCGGGAGAGCATAAACCGGATCGAAAACTTTTACCTGGCGCGGGAGCGTGAACGCGGCCTTGAGGACCGGGATAGCCATCTTGAAGTCGCCGAGGTTACAGTGCCACTTGCACTCCAGACATGGGCGGGCCTGACCCTGACGTATGGTACGGAGCCCGACACCGATATCGCGCAGAGTCAGGAGGCCTTCACGCAGCGTGACCGGAGTTTGCTGGTGGCCGCCGAAACGGTCATGGGCCCATTGCCGGGCTGGATTTCCCAACTGGTACTGGCGGCCGACAGTTTCATTTTTGCTCGCCCCGTGACCGGACAACCGGAGGGTGAGTCGATCATTGCCGGCTACCCCTGGTTTGGTGACTGGGGACGCGACACCATGATCGCCCTGCCCGGCCTGACACTGGCGACCGGCCGGCAACAAACCGCGCTCCGCATCCTCGAAACCTTCGCGCAGTTCGTCGACCAGGGCATGCTGCCCAATGTCTTCCCCGGGCGGGGTGAGACAGCGGAATACAACACGGCGGACGCCGCCCTGTGGTACATCGAGGCCTGGCGTGCCTATGTGGAGGCCAGCGGGGATCTGGCCAGCCTGCGCAAACACTTCGGCGTACTGGAGCAGATTATCCGTTTTTATCGGGATGGAACCCGCTTCGCGATCGGTATGCAAGACGATGGTCTGGTGCATTGTGGCGAACCGGGGGTGCAGGTCACCTGGATGGATGCCAGGGTTGGCGACCGGGTCGTGACGCCGCGTATCGGCAAACCGGTAGAGATCAATGCCCTGTGGTACAACGCACTATGCGTCATGCGTGAATTCGCACACCGCATTGGTGTGTCGCCGTCGGTTTATGAAACAATGTCCGGGCAGACCAGGCAGGGTTTCCAGCGTTATTGCCGCACTGACGGGCAAGGCCTGTACGATGTACTGGACGGGCCGAATGGCGCGGCCGACAACGATGCGCAGATTCGTCCCAACCAGATATTTGCAGTCAGCCTGACGCACTCACCACTTGAACCCGCACAACAACAGCAGGTGGTGGCAACCTGCAGCCGGGAGCTGTTGACCAGCTTTGGCCTCAGATCGCTGGCGACTTTCGAGCATGACTATCATGGCCGGTACAACGGCGGCGTGGTGGCGCGCGACAGTGCCTATCATCAGGGGCCTGTGTGGGGCTGGTTGCTTGGTCACTTTGTAATGGCCGAATTCCGTCTGAAGCAGGATGTGGCACTCGCCGCACAACGGCTGGAGGCCATACACGATCACCTGGCGGATGCCGGGCTCGGATCAATCAGCGAAATCTTCGAGGGCGATGCCCCGCACCGACCGCGCGGCGCACCTCTGCAGGCCTGGTCGGTGGCCAGCGTACTCGAAGCCTGGTGGCACATTCATGCCGGGCCTGGTGGTCTAACAACTTAGTATTGATGGGTTCAGTTGACCTGTCAGCGTTCAAGGCAAGGCGCGCCTCGAAGCGAATGGCCATAGTCCTTTGCGAGAGGCACAACGTAGCCATGGACGCTGACAGGCCAACCCTTCGGGCGCTTCTGTGGTGTCCCGCGACGGTGTTGCCGTGCTTGACAAGGACCAGGCCATTGCCTGCGCACGGCGCCTGGTCGCGAAACACCACAGCAACGCTGAACCCGTCAATACTAAGTTGTCAGACCACTGGTAACCCACATGACACAAACGTAAATGGATAAATCAACGCATGGCTAAACAAAGAAAAATGAACAAGGAACGCTTACGACTGGAACAGCAGCACAAGGGCGAGGCAAACTGGCGGCTTTGGGGGCCTTACCTGTCCGAGCGTGCCTGGGGCACGGTGCGTGAAGACTACAGTCCACACGGTACCGCCTGGGAATACTTCGACCACGACCAGGCGCGCTCGCGGGCCTATCGCTGGAACGAAGATGGCCTGGGCGGGATCTGTGACGAGCAGCAACGACTGTGTTTCGCCCTGGCACTGTGGAACGGGCGTGATCCAATCCTCAAGGAACGCATGTTCGGACTCACCGGTAATCAGGGCAATCACGGTGAGGATGTCAAGGAATACTACTTCTACCGTGATGCCACACCCAGCCAGAGTTACCTGCGCTTTCTTTATAAATACCCGCAACAGGCGTATCCCTACGCCCGGCTGGTAGAAGAGAACAGCCGGCGGCAACGGACGCAGCCATCGTTTAACCTGCTCGATACCGGGGTGTTTGAACAGAACCGCTACTGGGATGTAGAGGTCTTCTACGCCAAGGCGTCGCCTGCTTGCCTGCACATCCGTATTGATGCACATAACCGGGGGCCGGAAGCTGCACAACTACACCTGTTGCCGACCTTGTGGTTCCGCAATACCTGGTCGTGGTCAACGGAACAGACGAAAAAACCCGTGCTGCGCAACATTGACCCGCCAGCGGGGGCTGCCTGGGCCGTGGTGGCCGAGCATCCCGAACTGGGCAGGTATTTCCTGTATGGTGCGCAGCCCGCAGCCGGTCTTTTTACAGAAAATGAATCCAATGCCAAACGTCTCGGATGGGGCGCCAACCGCACACCTTATGTCAAGGACGCCTTCCACAACCGTGTGATACAGGGTGATGAAACCGTGGTTAACCCCGCGCGCGCTGGCACCAAGTTTGCTGCCTGGTCAGCGTTACAGGTGGCGGCCGGGTCTGCTGCACAACTTGATCTGGTGTTAAGTTCAGAAGCACTCGAAAAACCCTTTGCCAACAGTAACGCCCTTTTTTCGACCCGCCAGTCGGAGGCCACGGTATTTTATGACGAGCTCCTGCCTGAGGCCAGACCGCAAGACCATTACATCCTGCGCCAATCGTTGGCTGGCATGATCTGGTCCAAACAGTTTTTCCACTATGACGCCGCACGCTGGCTGGATGGCGACATTCAACCGCCACCGCCCGAACGTCAGGACCCCGGGGCACGCAACACCCAGTGGCGGCACCTGCGCGCGGCCGATATCATTTCCATGCCTGATACCTGGGAGTATCCATGGTTTGCCGCCTGGGATCTGGCCTATCATTGCATCGCCCTGGCACTGGTCGATGTGGATTTTGCCAAACACCAGATCGAGCTCATGCTGAGCGAACGTTACCTGCACCCCAACGGTCAGATCCCGGCCTACGAGTGGGCCTTCAGCGATGTCAATCCGCCAGTGCACGCCATGGGTGCCCTGAAGGTCTTTCGGGCCGAGCGGGTACAACGCGGGACGGGTGACCGGGATTTTCTGCAACGTATTTTCCACAAATTACTGCTTAACTACGCCTGGTGGATCAACCGCAAGGACATAGCGGGCCTTAATCTGTTCGAGGGTGGTTTTCTTGGCCTGGACAACATCTCCGCCTTTGACCGCAGCAACCTGCACCTGCCACCGGGCTGGTTATTCAAACAGGCGGACGCCACCGGCTGGATGGCGATGTTTTCGCTCAACATGACCATTATGGCGCTCGAACTGGCGGTTGATGATCGTGACTATGAAGGCATTGCCATCCAGTGTTACGAACAGTTTCTGGCCATCGCCGATGCCATTGCCGGTGGCAGCAATGGCATCTCGCTGTGGAATGATGACAAGGGATTCTTTATGGACCTGTTGGTTCGCCTCGAAAACGGTAAACCCGTCGAGCATCGTTACATCGAGGCTTATTCATGGGTCGGATTGATCCCGTTGTTCGCGACCGAAATTATCGATGAACGTCTGTTGAAGAACGCACCCCGTTTTCGGGATATGCTGTCCCAACACAAGGGCGGATTGTTTCAGGGGCACACGATCTGCCACTGCCCTCATTTGCAGAACGACCGGGGTGAACGCTTACTGGCGCTGGTGGATCATACCCAATTACCGAAAATACTCGAGCATCTTCTCAATGAAAGCGAATTCCTGTCGTGCTACGGCGTACGCAGTGTCAGCCAGGTGCATGCGCACCAGCAAACGGTAGGCTGGATTCCGGGTCGGGAGCAACCGGCAACCATTGAATACAGCCCGGGTGAATCCACTACGCCGATGTTTGGCGGCAACTCCAACTGGCGTGGCCCCGTCTGGATGCCTACCAACTACTCACTGGTGCAGACACTGGAAAAATACCATCGCTTCCTGGGGCCAAACTTTCGTGTGCGTGTTGCCTGTCTTGGCAATGAGAAACACAACCTGCAGGAGATCGCCACTTTGGTGGCGGAACGTCTGGTGGACCTCTATCGTCAAGATGACAAAGGTATGATTCCGGCATTGCGCTATGACAGCCCTTTTCAACACGACCCCCACTGGCAGGACCTGTTTTTGTTCTACGAATATTTTCACGCCGAGACCGGCCAGGGACTCGGCGCGGCACACCAGACCGGCTGGACAGGGTTACTGGCAAACCTCGTCATGCGCCGCTACCGGAAAGATATTACACCATGGTGTGGGCTGGATACCGGTGAGAAGGCATCGCCCATCGATGAAATGGCGTAGGCCGGTCAGGATATTTGAATATATTCAGGGTCAGGGAACAATACTTACGACTATCTCGAAACAATTGTTCCCTGACCTCGGGGATGGTTTAAATTATAATGCCAGCTTAATAGTGAACTTCCATGTCACTCTCTTTTTTGGACAGATTTTCAGTCACCATCATTTCCAGTAAATGAGACACCGCCATGACATTTTCCTGAATTTCCGGAACTGTCATCTTTCTGTCGGCATTTTTCTTGTTGAGTTCAACCAGAATTTTTTTCATTAGCTTTAAGTGCTTCAGTCGAGCAGCAAAAGCCTCGTTCTGCGTAACATTCTTGTTATGTGAAGTTACAAACGCTTGCTTGCACTGTTGCAGGTCTACTTTCAACGAGGAAGAATCCGCACTGACGGTACCGCCAAAGATCGCCATCAGCATGGAAATAAAAAAAACAATTGGTAGTCTTTTATTGTTTCTATTCATCACGATTTCTCCACTGCGTGTAGCATAAGTATAAAGTTTCAAGCCGCCTTACATCTTGTACGGCTCAAATTTCAGAGTAGCATCAATATTAAATTATTGCCAACCGATACTGTGTTTTGATACCGCGCTGTTTTTTAACCCTGTTATTTTCCATTTGGTTAATTCCGGATATATTTTTTATTCGGCTATTTAATGATAATTGCCGTTATAGTTTTTCCGGATAATGATACCTGAACTCAGGGAAAGGTTCGGCTTCGGAGAGCAATGTTTACTAATATCCGGAAATGATAATCCTCTGGCCCGGTTTATTTATTGTTCCCGGGTTGCAACGTGAATATCTTCCCCAGGGTGCTGCGAATTTGCTGTAGTGTCAGGTGTTCTGCATCAATTGAAGGGTCTTCCCACTGTTCACAAATCAGCTGTGTCACCTCGGCTTGCCGGGGTGAACGTAGATATAAAATAGTGGCATAAACATCTGCGGTGGAACCGGAAGCGAGCATTATCCGGTTGGATGCGTAGAGATGCGGTTTGAGCATGACATCTTCTTCGGTCCATTTAACACGGTAAACGTTGAATCTGTCTGCCTGTATTGTTTGAGGTTTTGCTTGTGGATTGCGCACTTCCAGCCTGCAATTTGGATAGTACTGATCATACAGCTCGTCAGACACCCCCCGACCGTTTTGTAAATAAACGCTCGCCTTTTGCCCTGGTATTGTCAACATTTCGTGAAGCGTCAACACCCATCCGGCTCTCAGGGTTTCTGTGCTTGTATCAGGCCCTGACTGCAGACCCGTCTGACATCCAGAGATCAAAAACATAGCGAGCAGAACATACCCGTGTTTCATTTTATGTATCGCCTCGCGTTAATTCAATAATCGAAAACACACTTAAATAAATATTATAATTCTAAAAGCCTTGTTTAACCATGAATGAACACAAATAAACATGATCAATATTTGTGAGTATTCATGTCTGTTTGTGGCTATCTCCTTACACGCCGTAACGGCAGAGCCTCGAGGCATGCATCTCAATAATCAAGAATACCCGGGTCAGAGAAAAATACTTGCTAATAGTTAGAAGCAACTGTTCTCTGCACCCGATTTATTCTTGCAGAGTCAGTAGCAGGAGTAAATATTCAGTGGACAGTTTTTTGTTCTGTACCTGTAGATTCAGGGGGATGGGGAATCAGGGGTGTCCAGTTAAACTTGTGTGTAATGGCATGGGCTTTGCCGGGGGATATTTACTTGCAGGTTATCAAAGGTTATCTGTTCCTGGCGGGGTTTGGTTCGAATGGCATACCATTTTTCCATTCTATCTGGTCTTCCCAGATATTGTAGACAGTTGACTGCCCCGCGCTTCTCTACTTTTAAATGTCTCTGAATCCCTGGCCATGTCGCCTGATACATAATCAAAAATACTGTCGGGTTATTTTACATTATCTTTTTTCTGCGCAACCATCGTTAAGCCTTTGAATCAAGGAATATAATGACATTTATAGTTGCCAAAAGTGTAAAATCAGGCTGTCGGGTATTTTTACATTATTGGTGAATGCTTATATTCCTTAATATCCTATCATCTCATTAACTATCTGTTTTATATGTAAATATATATCCTTGCAAAATTATGGGCTATTTATTGCATGTATTACCAGCGTACTTATAAATCGGTACTAATAATAGTTGCTGGAAGCATACAGGAATAAAACTGCAAGGAATTGAATGCTATGGATACAGCGTTTTTGCTGAGAATAACACTCTAGTTTTTTCCTTTTTTTAGTCATCTCAACCCATTCGGGGTACGGGTGTGTGTGGTTTTCTTCCTGAATTATTTTATTCAGAGGAGAAGTCCCATGAAGTCTCATCTATTGATATGGAATCTGTGCCTGTTTTTTTTCGATCACTGTAAAGCTACCATCATTAAAACCAGTTATTCAGTATTCAGGGTTATCTCTGTTGCGCTTTTTTTAGCTCTTCATGTAACTGCAAGTCACGCAGACAACTGGATCGGGGCAGGTGTTGATAACAACTGGTCAACGAGCACTAACTGGTTAGATGGTTCGCCACCAACGCTTCTGGATACAGTTTTTTTCGATATCACCGATTCAGGTAATATAAATGTAGTTAACGGTATTTTTAATATTGGTGGTTTACAATACGGCGGTGGTGGTATTCATATTACCGATCTGAATGGCACTGGCCAGTTACAGATTGACGGGGCTGTCGGTATTGGTACCGGCCTTGGCGGTAACAACGCTACAGTAACCTGGACCAATGGCGGTACCATCGGGATAGGTAGTATCACAAACCTCCAGACCTTCGATATTGGTAATTTTACCAGCGGAAATGGCAATGGTTCGCTAACCCTTGGTAACAGCACAGTAAATGCCTTTATCAGCAATTTCAGTGTTGGCCGTAAATCATCCAGCACAGGTGGTGGAACGGCCAGTGGTACTTTTATAATGAATGCGGGCTCCACGCTTAACATAGCTGGGAATGGTACGACCAAACCAAGCCTCAACATCGGCTTCAACCAGGATGACATCCCCTTCGATGGACTGGGTGATGCGGTGGGTGTGCTCGATGCCACTCAGGGGAGTGTTAATACCAACCTCAACGAGCTCAATGTCGGTTACAGCGTTGGCGGTCCCGCCACCGGTACCCTGAACTGGAACAGCACCACTCCCATCCAGGCCAGTGCGATCTACTTCAGCCGCGGCAAGAATGCCTCCGGTATCCTCAATGTGGCCAGCGGTGCCAGCTTTATTCTCGGTAGTGCGACCAACCGGGTTGGCAACTTGCGTCTGGCCTATGATGATGTCAACTCCGGCTTCGCTGGCACCACCACGGCCAACCTGGACTTTACGGTTAATAACCCCAACTTCCAGGCCTTTATTGCCAGTGGCCTGTCCATCGGTCGCCGTGCTACCGGCAGCGGTGGCACGATTATGAATGGCAGTCTGGTGCTGGGCAGCAACTCGGTGATCGATCTGGGTTCCACAGCCACGCCGGCCAACATCTACGTGGGTTTCAATCAGGATAACTACTCCACCGATGGATTCGGTGATGCGATTGGGGTGCTCGATGCCACCCAGGGAACATTCAATGCCAACCTCAACACAGTAAATGTCGGCGTTTCCAGTGCAGGTGGTCCGGCCAATGGCGCTATGTCGATGGGCGCCAACGACACCGTTCGATCTACAACCATCAATGTTGGCACGGGTAGCAACTCAACCGGCGTTTTCAATCTAACCGCTGGTTCATTAGCCAGTAACACGATCAGCATCGGTACCGACACAAGTGATCAGTTTAATTTCACTGGTGGCAGGCTCGCCGTAGACACATTCAACGGTGATCTCAAACAAGCTGGCGGTGTCCTGGCTCCTGGTGTTACAGCGATTACCAGCATCACCGATATTAATGGTAACTACAATTTATCTTCCACCGGGAAACTGGAGATTGATCTTTTGGGTTTGGCAGCAGGAACCTTGTATGACCAGTTGCGCGTCAACGGGCTTGTTGATCTGAATGCAGATAGCGGTAGCGGTGGTATTCTGGGTCTGAACCTTGGTTTCGCCCCGAACCTTGGTGATATGTTCACTATTGTAGCGAATGACGGCATTGATCTTGTCACGGCTACTTTCTTTGGTCTCCTGGAAGGAGGCACGGTGAATGAAATCTTTGGGGGGAATACATTCACCTTCGGAATAACCTATGCGGGTGGCACAGGCAACGACATTATTCTGAACGTTGCATCTGTTGCACCAGTGCCAATTCCTGCCGCTGTCTGGCTCTTCGGTTCCGGCCTTCTTGGGTTGGCCGGTGTGGCAAGAAGCAGGAAAAACGTATAACGAGACAATAAAGGCATTACTATTCCCCCGCCACAGTGCGGGGGCCAGGTTTTCCAATTCAAGGGACAGCATACCTATTTCCTATTATTGAAAGACAAAAAACAAGATCTTCCCTCTATGACGCCCTTAGCCCACATTTTTCAGGAAGTCGGTAAACCCTGTCGATAAGCCAGCAGGATCAAAATGAGGTAGACGAGGTATCTTTTCCCATTCAGGTGATGGCATTGACGGCATTTCGTGCAATATGCCGTCATGAAGTGATGACTTTCTGAGTATAGACCGTGACGATCCCCTGGCTGTGTTTCAAACCAAAAAATTAATCCGGGGGGCAGATAGAGAACTATGCATGCGTCTTAAATGAGTTATCAGACTATGCAACACTGAATTTAGATCAATGATAAAAACTGTGCCCGAAGATGCCAATTTATGGCTATTATTAGACATAGCCATGAGACAGACAAACACTAAGCACTTGATTTATATGGCGTCCCCTAGGGGTTTCGAACCCCTGTTGCCGGGATGAAAA
>ENA-ORDP01001174-ORDP01001174.1-marine-sediment-metagenome-genome-assembly--contig:-NODE-1174-length-14867-cov-8.225290_pt1 | contig 14867 bp, 12 predicted proteins | sample MGYA00248627_ERZ508539 | MGnify/ENA primary metagenome ERZ508539 (study PRJEB26208, sample SAMN05571518) | marine sediment metagenome | biome: deep sea; feature: Hydrothermal vent; material...
CCGTTGTTGAAATGCCGAGCGAGGTGGCACCGCTCGTCAGGCTGCCATCACTGTTAATTTTTTCAATGCTGATGGTATATTGTTCACCGACGACCAGAGACCAGGCAGGATTAGCGATACCCAGAAGCAAGAGCAGGGAACAAAGAGAATAAATATATCGAGTGACATGCTTTTTCATAAGGTGACTCCTTATTTGAGAATCTCTACTGGGCACTGCCGGTTACGCCAGTTACAGATGAGCTAGTGCCACTGCCGCTACTACCGCTACAGGCAACGGAACCCAGGGCAAAGGCGAGAAGTAAGGCGGAGAATATCATTCGGGTCAGCCCGGAGAATCTGGAACGTGTTTCTTTCTTGATCATGATGATGTCCTTAATTTTAAACGGTGATAGGGCAGGGTCGTTCGGGATATCGGCGGGGAGTTAAAATACTTTAATTCTGAGGTGTATTTTAAGGGTATAGATATTTTATTATAAATATCAGTAAGATACATTGGCCAGGCAGTCTGAATCGGTAGCTCGAAGATCGGTTTTACTAATAGGGGGTACGATTAACCGCGTATATGATCGGCTTTTTCGTCAGGCACTGCGTTTAATGCCGGACAGGACTGCCGTCAGGGCGCGATCGAGAATGGGGATGTCATCAATGACTTTTGCCCGGCCGCAGCGCAGATCAGCAGCCAGCCCGAACAGGGTTTTATCGGCGACGACGTCGAACTTCCAGTTGAGAAACGTGTACTCACCGAGAAGATCGCTCTTCCAGGCCAGTTTGGCGCGCTGGGCATTGCCGTTCTCATCAAAAAATTCAACCCACTTGCCGGCATCCATGTGGCGGGCAATGTCCAGGTATTCATCTTCAGGATAATCGTCGGCAGACTCGGGTTCTTCCCAACTGCTGAGCACGATATCTTCCATGATTTCCCGATCTTCAGTTTCGTTATCGCCGTCTTCAAGAACGTCATTCAGCATAGTTTCCAGCTCAGCAAGGGATGCCACCTGTTGTTCCATATCGGCGATAGTTTGTTCGATTTCTGAAGATGCATTGTCTTCGGCATGTTCGCTAACACGGGCAATAGTCGTACTAACGTCCGTATTTTCGAGTGCCGGGAGTCCCTCTTCGATCGCGGATAGCTGTTCCAGGGGATCACTGGTGGTTTCTGCCTGTCCGGATGTTGATACATCAAACAGAAAGAAGGAGCCTTCGGGATTCTGCTGCTGAATATCGGTGATGACCGTATCATTTTCCGCTTCGCCCGCAGGGGTGTGATGCAGCATGCCGCGGACACTGGCCAGATGCCAGGCTTCGAGGGCATTGAACAGTTTATCTGTTTTGTCTTCAGGATAATCAATATTAGTCAGCCCTTCACGCAGGGTTTGAATCAGTTGCTTGATGATGTTGCCCAGTTTCTTTTTATCCAGCGAGATTTTTTTCGGCTCGACGGACCAGGCCAGGACATCAATAAAGCGTAGCTGGTTTTTCCATAGGGCTGAATTTTCACCCTCGTTCAACCAGGTGTGCAGCATGACTTCGCGCCAGGGTCCCTGGATAATTTTTTCGATTTGCTCGGGTAATTCCTTGTTGGCAAGCACTTCTTCCAGGGTTTCCTTTACCCAGGCCTGGGCCAGTGCAACTTCTTCCTTGCGCTGGAAAATGGCGAGCGCGGATTCCTGCGCAGAATGGTCACGTTCATGCTGTTCATCCATGAAGGTGCTGAATTCCTGCAACACAGTGGCAAAGACATTGACGTCATTCTCGAATTCAGCAAGTACTTTTTCAACCGCCCGTTCGATTTGCATAATGAGCGGATTGTTTTCCCTTTCTGTACTCTCATCCAGGCCGATACCGGCCTTGGCCAGAGTATTCAGCAGGACGCGGGCCGGGTGTCCCTGGGTGCTGAAAAATTCTTTGTCGATAATAGCGACTTTCAGCATGGGAATTTGCAGGCGTGCGATTTCGGCTTTTGCCGCAGCGGGCAGATTATTATCATCAAGAATAAATTCAAACAGCATCGAGACGACATCGATAATGCCGCTGTCAACCGAGTTAAGATTGACGGGTTGTCCCGCTACTTCGGTGACCTGATTAACCAGCATGGTTTTGATGTGTGAACTGACTTCCTGGGGTGTGCCGTCCCTGGGCATCGCCATCGCGTCACCGGACTGGATGTGGTTCAGTGCAGTGAGAACCTGTTCGGTTGAGCCGGTGAGAAAGCCTGCCGCAGAAGAAGCGCCTCCAAAATCGCTCGGGCTAAAGTTTTCACCCCTCCCCGTTTGCATATTGCCGCTTCCCGAATTGGGGATGCCCGTCTGCGCCAGCAACTGTTGAAGAGAAACCAGAACTTCGGCGCCACCCATGGTGCTGCCAGCAGCAAACGATTCGGCTGAGTGGGCAAAATCATCATTGGTGACGGGCGCGTTGTTCTCGCTCCCTGGATGGGCGCTAAAATTATTCGCGGATGGGCGCGCTGGCATGCGGGTCCTGATTTTTGGCATAATACCCGCTTCTATAAAGGTGCTGTTGATGCCCTGATAAAGTTTGCCAATGGTTTCATTGATGTGCTGATCGAAAAGCTTGTAGATGATCAGTTTGATCTTGATTTCAGTGTCCAGGGTTTCCGTTGCATCCCGGAAAGCGGTGCACAGTTTTTCGGGATCCAGTGGATTGGTTTGTGGGCTGATCTCGATGCTGGGTGCAATTTGTTTCAAACGCTGTTCAATAGCGTGAATATCCTGCGCATAGTTAGCACGAATTTTGCTCGTCAGAGTGCTGATGGCCAGTGATTCTTCCAGATCCACGTCTTCCATGAGTGACAGGTTGTCACAGGAAAGATCACTGTTGTCCGGGCTTGTTTCATGACGGGCGGATTTGGGCGCCCAGAAATCAGAGAACAGGTTTTCAATATTTTTACGGTAATCAGACTCAATCTCTTTGCGTTTCAGACGCACGATGCGCATGGAGTCAAAGTAGACGGACTGATCGGTGTTGTTATCGGCCTTTTCCGCCATTTCAAACAGGCGGTCATCGGCGCTGTCGAACATCTGCTGCATCAACGTCCGGGCATACTGGGTACTCTGACTCTTAAAGCCTTCCAGGAGTTTCTGTGCCTTGACCCGGCTGTTGATACCGCCATGATCGGGGTGTGAATCGAGGGAAACCACTTTAGACTGTGTGCTCATGCCTGGCCTGCCGTAAAAATACGTAGAGTGAGTCAGGGCGATGGACGCGAGTGGAACATATCGGAACAGCGGGGAGGCGGTTCCGGCAGCTCCGCAGTCATAGGCTGATGAGCCCTTAGATCGGTAGCTTTGCGTCCCCGGCTTTTGCCGGGTTTGCCCTGAGGTTTGATTACGTTCTAAGTATCGGTACAGGCGGTAGACTTGTGTAGCTAAAAAACGTCAACTGCATCACAGTTAAACAAGTCAATCTCTTTGGGTGTCATTCCGCGCTGCTTGCTGCGAGGTAGCTTATTCGCTACGGCTTTATTCCTTATACTGGATGGCATTCAAAAACAGACCGACCAGTTGTGTGATCAAATCCGGCAAATGGGTACTCTGATAACGACTGGAATGGAGTATGCATTTGGCATACAGGGCTTCACGTACCATGCCCTGAAACATGAGTCCGGCGGTGCGTGGATTGATCTGACTGACTGCATTTTGCTGGCTGAGTTCCCGCATGCTGTATTCGATATAGTCGCTAAAGGATTTCCAATGGCTTTCGAAAAACTGCCGGGCAACCTGGGCGCCTTCCAGCGTACTCAGCATTTCCATTTTAAGATAATCCGGGTCACGGGCCACGCTACTGGCAAAGACCAGGGTCATGCGTAGCAGAACACTGCCGAAGTCATCGGGACTTTGGAGTGCGGCATCGACGTAGCTTTCCCGCTGTGCGGCGAGGGTATCGAGGACTTCACCATAGAGTGCCTCCTTGGAAGGAAAATGGTGGTAGAGCACCGCCGGGCTGACCCCGAGGCGGCTGGCGATTTCATCCACCGCCACCCCGTGGTAGCCCTTGTCGGCAAACAGCACCTTGGCCACCGCAAGAATAGATGCACGGCGTTCAGCCGCTTTCAGACGTTTGGCCATGTGGTCATGTTCTCTTTTACTGTTTTTTCAGCAGAAAAATGAACTCACCACCCACTTCTGAGGATGAAAGCAGTTCATTGCCGGTTTGTTTGCAGAAGGCTTCGAAATCCTTGACCGAGCCGGGATCGGTCGCACGTATTTGCAGGATCTCACCGGTTGTTAATTGTGACAGGGATTTTTTAGCCCGGAGGATGGGCAGGGGGCAGTTTAGCCCCCGGGTATCGAGTTCAGCCTGATGGGTGTTCATGGTCAGCTCCTTTTGTTAACTAAGTAAACGTTTATTAACTTAATACACTAGTGCTTGCTTGTCAAGCCAGATACGCCCGATGTGCTCATTGAATAATACTCAGAGTCCCGACAGGCATCCAGGATTAGGATAAAATACGGTGATGTTAAATTTTAATGAAATCAGCCTCTGGCGCGGCCCCCGTGAATTGCTGCGCAATCTAACAGTAAGTATTCACTCAGGCGAGAAAGCCGGGATTACCGGCGGTAATGGCGTAGGCAAGTCCAGCTTGTTTGCTCTGATTCTGGGGGAGATACAGGCCGACAGCGGGGAATTCAGTCTGCCGCCCCAGGCCGTGATTGCCCATGTTGCGCAGGAAATTCCGGCGCAGGAGATAGCCGCCATTGACTATGTCATCGATGGCGATGCCCCGCTGCGTCGCATCGAGGCGCAATTGCAACAGGCACAGCAGCAGGGTGATGGGACCCTGGAGGCGCAATTGCACGGCGAACTGGAGACCATTGATGGTTACCGGGCGCGCAGCCGGGCGGCCGTACTCTTGAATGGCCTGGGATTTTCGGAAGAAAAACAGAGCCTGCCAGTGAGCCAGTTTTCCGGTGGCTGGCGTATGCGTCTGAATCTGGCCCAGGCGCTGATGTGCCGCTCGGATATTTTGCTGCTCGATGAGCCCACCAACCATCTGGATCTGGATGCAGTGCTCTGGCTGGAAGACTGGCTGACAGCCTATACCGGTACTTTATTGCTGATTTCGCATGATCGGGATTTTCTCGACAAAATCTGCAACCGCATTGCGCATATCGAACACCAGCAGCTGACCCTCTACCGGGGCAATTACAGCGATTTTGAGCAGGCACGGGCGCAGCATCTGGCGCAGCAGCAGGCTCAATTTACTAAGCAGCAACGTGAGCGAGCGCAGATGGAGCGTTTTGTCGAACGTTTTCGCGCCAAGGCGACCAAAGCGCGTCAGGCCCAAAGCCGGCTCAAGGCCCTGGCGCGCATGGTGGACATCAGCGTGGCGCAGGCGGACTCACCATTCCATTTTCACTTCCTGGCCGAACAAACCCATGCTTCGGTATTACTGGAACTGGATGAGGTGGCCACAGGCTATGGTGAGCCGGATCAGCATTCTCCCCTGTTGTCAGGAGTTCGTCTGCATATAGCGCCCGGTGAACGGCTGGGGCTGCTGGGGCGCAATGGCGCTGGCAAGTCAACCCTGATGAAGCTGTTGGCGGGAGAACTTCCGCTCTGGGCAGGCCGGCGGCAGGAGGCGAACGCCTTGAAGATCGCCTATTTTGCCCAGCACCAGTTGGAACAACTGGATACACAGGCTTCCGCGCTGCTGCATTTTCAACGGCTGGACAAAAAAGCGCGCGAGCAGGATCTGCGTCATTTCCTAGGCGGTTTCGGTTTTCAGGGGGAGCGGGTAGACGAGCCGGTCGCCCCTTTCTCCGGTGGTGAAAAGGCGCGTCTGGTGCTGGCCATGATGGTATACCAGAAACCGAACCTGCTGTTACTGGATGAGCCCACCAACCACCTGGATCTGGCTATGCGCCATGCCCTGGTTGAAGCTTTACAGCGGTTTGATGGGGCGGTGTGCGTGGTGTCGCATGATCGTTTTCTGCTGAATATGGTGGCCGATCGTTTCTGTCTGGTGGATCAGGGGAGAGTAGAGGAATTCAGCGGTGATCTGGACGATTATCGACGCTGGTTGCTGGAGCGGGAACGGGAGTCCCGCACGGTGGGCGAAAACAGCGCGAGTCGCAAGCTTAAGCGCCAGCAGGCGGCAGACCGGCGCCGAATGCAGGCGCCACTACGCAATGAATTGCAAAAACTGGAAAAGCAACTTGCCGGGACGACAGGAGAACTGGGGGAGGTGGACGAAGTCTTGCGGGATGAGGCAATCTATCGTCCCGAGAATAAACCCCGTTTGCTTGAAATGCTGAAAAAGCAGGGGCAGTTACAGCAACAACTTGATATGTTAGAGGAAAAATGGCTTCAGGATAGTGAAGTGCTGGAGCAGATCTAAGTGGCTGACAAAAAACACTATTTTAGCACTTTTATTTATCATTATTCAGGCTATGCTTACTAGCCGGTCACCCAGCCATTAATATGGATTATTAACGCAGAGGCGCAAAGGAAAAATTATTAATCAAGACCCTATAATTTCGGTGTCCCGGCACCTCTGCGTTTAATGCAAACCTTTATGGACGAACCCTCGCTAATTCTGTCCGCTATAAAATAATGGAAAAGCTACAAAAATTGCCGGATTGTGCTGTCAGGGAATCAGTGTCCTCCTTTGTGCATATTCGCAAGTTTCTAACACTGTCCATTGGCATTGTCGTGGTTGTGGTGGGGTTGGGAATACTGGTGTTCGTGTCGATTGATGAACTGGCTACCCTGGTGCCTTTTGAAATGGAGCGAAACCTTTCGCATCCGTATACCCGTGCTTTACCCCGCGACAGAGTGATGGACCAGTATTTGCAAAGTCTGGTCAATAAACTGCTTGCCGTGCAGAAACTTCCTGCCGGCATGCAGGTCACGGTGCATTATGTTGATTCTCCCGACGTCAACGCTTTCTCGACGGTGGGGGGCCATATCTTTGTTTCACGGGGAATGCTGGAAAAACTACCCCATGAAAATGCGTTGATGATGTTGCTGGCGCATGAAATCGCTCACATCAAATATCGTCATCCCCTGAAGGGGCTTGGCAGGGGTGTCGTGGCCAGCCTGATGTTGAGCATGCTGTTCGGTACGGCGTATAGTGATACCGTTGAGAGGGTCTTCCATGATACCGGTTTGCTGACCGCGATGAAATTCAGTCAGAATCAGGAGATCATTGCGGATGACGAAGGGATGCGCGTTTATTATCAGTATTATGGGTACCACAACGGTATAGCCGATCTCTATCGTGTGGTCGAGAATAACCGTCGGCATGCGACTTCAGGGTCATTTTATTCCGGGGTACAATCCGATATGGCTGAACGAATGCAGAACATCCAACGGCATTATCTAAAAGAAATGCAAAACGATCATCATGCTCTCAGTCCGTTCCCGCCCCGCATCCTCGCGCAACTACATCCTCAGTTGCGCTCTAAAACAAAAAACAAACATCCATAAGCCAGGTTTTTAAGTATGGCGGTCTTTCCCTTCTCGTATACGAACAACACACTGTTTTACCGACGCGCAGAGTCCGGCCTCGATGCGGGCAATCAGTATGAATATGGACCCTTGGTGTTGATCAATGTTGTTTCCCTGAGCTTTATAGTAGGGTATTCTGTGTAGATCATAAACCGGTAATAAAATAAAGTACTAATATGAAAATTGAAGAACCTGCTAACCCCCCCACCATTAAAGGTTTTGCCCTGTTTGCCTTGGGATTTCGCCCATTTTTTCTGGCTGCGAGTCTGGGCGGCCTGCTGCTGATTCTATTCTGGTTAATCGTACTCGCTGGCGTGACAACCGCGAGCACTTATTATCCTGGCGTTTACTGGCATTCACATGAAATGCTGTTTGGATTTGTGACTGCGGTCGCCACTGGCTTTCTTTTAGCGGCGGTTCGAACCTGGACGGGCATTCAGACCTTGCAGCATACACCGCTGGCGTTGTTAGCGTTGCTCTGGTTACTGGGACGCCTGGCTCCGCTGGCTGTATTTCAATTGCCGGGGTGGTTGATTGCGCTGGTAGATCTCAGCTTTCTACCCGCTGTGGCCGTGAGCATCGCAATCCCGATATTGACAAAAGCACAAAAATCCAATTACATTTTTTTCATCCTGTTGTTACTGATGGACGCCGCCAACTTGTTAACGCACCTGCAATACCTCGGCTTCACTGAACATACCGCCGACATAGGTATCAGTCTGATGCTATATCTGATCGTCACCCTGATCATGGTGATGGGGGGGCGAGTGATTCCCTTTTTCAGTGAGCGCGGTGTGATGGGTTTACAGGCGCAAAGCTGGCCACTGATAGAAAAACTGGCGCCCTATAGCATTGCGGCTGTCGCGCTGTTGGCGCCTATTCTGCCCGACTCAATTGTTCTTGTACCGGTGGCTCTGTTTGCGGCTATCGTGCATGGGATCAGGCTTTATGGTTGGTACGACAAAAAGATGTGGTCCGTGCCCATGGTCTGGATCCTGCAATTGGGTTATCTATGGCTGGTCATAGGTCTGTTGTTACTGGCGCTTGTGCCACTGGCCTTGGTTCAACGCGAATTTGCTGTGCATGCGTTGACCACCGGCGGCATTGGCCTGATTACAGTGGGCATGATGGCGCGGGTGGCATTGGGACACACGGGTCGGGAGATTGCCGCCAGCCGCCCACTGTTCTGGGTTTTTGTACTGGTCAGTCTGGTCCCCCTGTTTCGGGTGCTGGTGCCGCTGTTGATGCCCGACTGGTATCTGAAAAGTGTACTATTCTCTGGCGGCCTGTGGTGTGTGGCCTTTCTTTTATTTGTTCTGCTTTATGTGCCCATATTGATCAGGCCGCGTGTTGACGGACGACCCGGTTAGCGGTGGTTTTTAGTACCTTAGAAATGATTTTCTGTGCATTTTGCAGAAAATTATTTCGTGAAGGTACTTATACCCCTCAAGGGGGTACTGAACAGAGTCTTGTGGTTTATCCAGGTTAGGGTAAGCGTTTTGTGTCCACGCGAAAAATTCCAGGCTCTTTAGAGAGATTAGACCTTAATATTGATTCCCCGTGTATGCGGCAGCGTTCGTTTCTTTGTAAAACTTCGACGTTCAGCAGTTCTACGATCATGATAGCTGCGAGTATCCAGTAACACTTTCTGTTTGCGCTGGCGGCGATCTTCGCGACGACGATCAGCGCGCCGGCGTCTGTCGATATGCAGACCACCCGCGACAGGTACCCCTGCTGACGAATGGATGGCGCACGCTGTCGCAAGCCTGGATACGGGTTCAATATTGGTGTCGGCTCTGTTGCTCTGGCGCAGAGACTGCACGCCGGTATCATCAGCGGGAGGGGTAATACTGGTCATTGTTTCTTAACCCTCTTTCGTCACCACAGGATTTTTTGAACCGGTCTACCGGGTTTGTAACCGTGCCTTTGATCTATTGAGACAAACCATTTGTGTTTTTGCTGCATTTTTTTCTGTATGGGCATCATTTTATCTATAACCAGGAACCTTTGACCTATATCGAAGGTAATATCCCGTTGGCAGGTGTTCTTAAATCACTATATAACTACATCTTCGTAACGCATTGTTATAAAAAAACATTAATTTTTGCGCATATAGATTTGTTGAATATTTATACAAAATCTGTAGTTTTTGCAGGATATTATTGAGGGGCAATGGTAAGCTATTCTCCGTTGAAATATTGTTCGCTTATGACAATAATATATTTTTGTCGATGATGACAGTGCTTGCAGAGGCCGGGCAAAGGCATAGGCAAGCGGGGACAATTCAATTTTTCTTTTGCTTGAGCGGTTCATGACTGAACTATATTGTAGTCGAAAAATCAGATCCTGAAAAAGAGTCATAACCAGGGTTGCAAGGGGGGGGGAAGTGTGCAATCTGATAAAAACGGGCTGAAGCCATCGGAAGACTTATTGTCAGGGCCGGACGCAGTACCTTCCGGGTTGGCGCTGTCCATGCAGGCTCAGTCCCTGTTAGGACTGCTGGATGAATTGAAAGGCACCGGTTCGGGTTCTGTCCTTTATTCACAGCTTGAACGCATTCTGCGGGAAAACGAACAGGACTTTGACGAGCGCGAGCAACTTTATCGTTACTGGCTTCGGCTTTTTCTTGCGGGTTATATTCGGCATCTCAAACCGGGTTCATCCATGCATATCCATGCCAAGCTGATCTACAAACAGTTACAGTTGCCACTGGCGACGACGACGATCAAGGGGCTGCGCAAGCATATGAATATGTTTAGCATGCACCTGGCGCGCCTGGATATGCTCGATGAATCCGTGCTGAAAAACACACTGGAGCCAGTGTTAAGTTATTATACCAGCGACGAAGTCGCGGGCAGTGATTTAGTCAGCAGTGCGCAAACAACGGCACTGGAGCCGGAATCTGATTTTAGTGCTAAACCTGATTCGGTGCGGGCGCAGAAAAGAGCCCTTGAAGGCATGATCGATGATCTGTTACCGGAGGAAGGCCGGGATACCGAAGAGCGATTAACCTCAACGTATCGCCAGTATCTCAGCAGCCAGTATCGGGACACGGAAAAAGTTCAGTCGATGTTGAGCAAGCATATCAATGAAACCATCGAACAGAATCAGAAGTTTGGTGATATGTTGCATGTGGTTCGCCAGGGGCTGGATGAAGCTGAATCTATCAGTGAAATTGATGTTTTGCGTCAGTGCCTGATCGAGGACATTGATTCACTCAGTGAGTCGCATGATTCAATGGCCGAGAAACTTGCGGAAACCAAAGATTATCTGAAGATGATCGAAGTGGACAGCCGTAAGCTTAGTGATGAGTTGGCAAGAGTGCGCCTGCTGAGCATGACCGATGAGCTGACGGAACTGCCCAACCGGCGTGCTTTTCTGCGTCGGCTGGATGATGAAATGAGTCGCACCAAACGTTACGGCGCCGATCTGGCGCTGGTGATCATCGATCTGGATTATTTCAAAACCATTAATGACAAATACGGTCATGCGGTGGGTGATGCGGTGCTGTGCTGCTATGCCGAGGATATTCTTACCACTTTTCGCCATCATGACATGGTGGCGCGCTATGGTGGCGAGGAGTTTGCCGTCCTGTTACCGAATACCGATGAACAGGGCGCTATGGCGGCTCTGCACAAAGTGCGTCGTCAGGCGGCCAGTCAGTTCTGTGGCTACAATGGCAGCAAGGTACAGGCGCCGACGTTCTCGGCCGGGCTGGCGCTGTTCATTCCCGGCGAATCGGCCAGCAGTTTCATCCAGCGTGCTGATGATGCGCTTTACACCGCCAAGCGTCTTGGCCGTAATCGTATCGAGGTGAGTCATGCCAGCGAAAGCATTATAGCGCAGGAAACCAGCGACGTTGTCTGAGCGGTTTTAGTGCTTAGACAACAGTAATACGGTACCATCCCCGTTGCCAGTGTTCTGTGCCCGGTGTTTGATGGTGATCTGGTAGTGTTCCCGTAACATGACCAGTGGTGGGAGCAGATTGAAGTCCCGTTCGGTCTGCAGATAACGAATTCCGAAATGCATGACCGGTTCAAGCCAGGAAAGGCTGCCGAGCCATAGTGGTGTATCGTTATTCTGCGCACTCTTGATCTGAATGGCAGTCGGCCATAGACGAATGATCAGGATACGCTTTTCAGCCTTGATATATTTCACCATGGCCAGGGTTTCATAGCGGCCTTCATGTACATGAGGCGGTATCGGTAACTGAGTGATAGGCGCGTCGCTTTTCAGCCAGTTAAGATAGCGACCCGGTTTTCTTTTTACTAACTGCCAGCCCTGCCTGTCTAACTGCTGTTGGATGTGACCCAGCGAATCCGCCCACTGCAGGTTCATGGGGAAGCGATGTTCATCACGTAGATCGTGGCGGTAACTGTCCAGTGTTTGCCAGCCGCGCCTGAGCCAGTCTTCTTTTTTCATTTTCACATGCTGTTTTGCCGCTACAGGTGGGGACTTTGACGGCGGCCAGTGAGCAACAGGATAAAGGCCGAGAACAAGCAACAGTGTGAATAGCAATTTATAGGGGGGATGCTCAGGTTTGTGCGTCAGAGCGTGGCGGCGATAGGCAATACCCAGTGCCGAAACCCAAATGACACTCAGTGACAGTTCCGTAAACAGTTGAAACAGGGTTATTTGTCCGAGATAGAAACGGGCAAACATCAACAGCATGATCAGGGATGCGCCGCAGGCATAAAAACGCATATGCCAGCGGGCGGGAATGTCCCGGGCCAGCGCGATCAGCAAAAAACCATACAGTGACAGTGCCAGAATGACGGCGGGTGAAAACAGCCGGGCGGGGCCAATGGGTAGCAACATTAGCAAGAGGGGAAAAACGGGTGCCGCTAAAAGATGCCCGATTATCAGCTTATGCTGGCGGTGCTGATTCAGTAATAACCAGAGCAAAGTGATGCCGGCGGACAAAAGTGCGGGGACGGGGTCAGCCAGTCTCGCCAGTGCCGACATGAGCATTTCAAAAGGTGGGTTGTGCAGCTCAAGCACGGCATTCTGAATAAGCAGGTCAAGGTTACTGAACAGCGGCACATGAACGGCCTCATGGATAAAAATAAGCAGGCCGCTACTGGCGACCAGCAACAGAGCGAGCAGACTGAGTCCACGGATTTCGCGGTGATCAGGATTGACGATGGCGGCCGGTATTTCACCCGCGAACGGATGCCGCTGGCTCCAGAGCAGCAGGTGATAGAATAGCCGATCCGTGTAGGGCACCAGCCAGAGAAAAAGCTGCCGTAGAATAAAGACGACAAACCAGATTACGCCCGCAACAAGGGCAAGCAGGAGCAGGAAGCGGCCAGCAAATTCAGACGCCAGGTTGACGGACAGGCCGAACAGGTAACCGGGCAGTAGATACAGGGGCGCCCAGAGGCAGGCTGACACAATATTGACCAGCAAAAAACGGGAGCGGGGCATGCCCAGCATGCCCGCAATGGCGGGCACTATGGGCCGCAGGGGGCCAATGAAACGGCCCAGCATGACGCTTTTGCCCCCGTGACGATGAAAAAAGCCTTCCCCCCGTTCTATGAGGCCGGGATACGCAGAGAACGGCCAGCGGGTTTTTAGCGTCTGTTTGTAATGCCCGCCCAGCCAGTAACTGAGACTGTCACCGGTGATCGCGCCTAAAATGGCTACCAGTATGGCGGGTCCGGCGGGTAATGCCCCCAGTGCGATCAGCGCACCGAAGCCAACCATAAACGCAGCACCGGGCAGGATCAGCCCGATGATGAGCAACGATTCGGAAAAGGCCACCCCAAAAACAAACAGCAGCGCTAGCAGGGGGTGGTGTTGCAACCAGCTCAGAAGCTGATTCAGACTGTCTGCAAACATGTTTCTTCAGCCGCGCCGATTTTTTTAGCAAACCGCGAATGATTAAAGCGTTTTGAATACGGCTTCAGCCGCTTGTAGGGTGTGCGCCAGATCCTCATCGCTATGCGCGCTGGAAACAAAAGCTGTTTCATAGGATGAGGGCGCCATATAAACACCCTGTTCCAGCATGCCGTGATAGAAGGTTTTGAAACGCTCGGCATCACAGGCGCAGACCTGATCAAAGCGACTGACATGACTCGCCTCGGTAAAGAAAAAGCCAAACATGGCGCCTACCTGATTACAAGCCAGAGGAATGCCGCAACGCTGCGCTCGCTCGCGCAAGCCTTCGGCCAGTTGGCGGGTTTTTTCCGTTAGCGTATCGAAAAAGCCGGGTTTTGAAATCAGCTCCAGATTTTTCAGTCCCGCCGCCATGGCCACCGGGTTGCCGGACAGAGTGCCCGCCTGATAGACCGGACCCAGGGGGGCGATGTGTTGCATAATTTCACGTTTGCCGCCAAAGGCCCCTACCGGCATGCCACCGCCGATAACCTTGCCCAGGGTGGTGAGGTCGGGCGTGATGCCATAATGCCCCTGGGCGCCGCCGAGAGATACGCGAAAGCCGGTCATCACTTCATCCAGAATCAGCACGCTGCCGTGTTCATCGCAGACCTGGCGCAGGGTTTCGAGGAAACCCGGCAGCGGCGGGACGCAGTTCATGTTACCCGCCACCGGTTCGACGATGATGCAGGCGATCTGATCGCCCCTTTCAGCAAACAATTGATTCACTTGCTCGCGGTCATTATAGGTGAGCGTCAGGGTGTGTTCGGCCAGTGAAGCCGGTACACCGGGGGAGGTCGGCACGCCCAGAGTCAGGGCGCCGGAGCCGGCTTTTACCAGCAGAGAGTCAGAATGGCCGTGGTAGCAACCTTCGAATTTAACGATTTTGTCGCGCCCGGTATAACCGCGCGCCAGACGCAGGGCGCTCATGGTGGCCTCGGTGCCGGAGCTGACCATGCGCACCAGTTCGATCGAGGGCATCAGTTCACAGACTTTTTCCGCCATGCGGGTTTCAAGTTCGGTAGGCGCCCCGAAGCTCAGGCCGTTCTGCATGGTTTCGGCCACCGCCGCCAGCACTTCATCATGGGCGTGGCCCAGAATCATCGGCCCCCAGGAACCGACATAATCAATATACTGCCGGCCATCTTCATCATAGACATACGCGCCTTTGGCGCGTTTGAAAAAAACGGGATCACCTCCCACACTCTTGAAAGCGCGCACGGGCGAATTGACTCCACCGGGGATATGTTTCTGGGCTTCGATAAAAAGATCGTGGGAACGGGTCATAAAAGGTTCCTTGTAAATTTTTGGGCCAAATTTTTAACGCAGAGAACGCAAAGACGCAGAGGACGCAAAGTATTTCTTATTTAGAGAACTGCTGATTAATTTGTCATTCTGGGTCTTCGCTACGCTACGCCCGGAATGATAGTGCAAAAATTATTCAGCGGTTCCCCGGTGTATTAACAATATATTAATCGTTGCATAAGTATTTGCATGTATTTTATCCCCTCACCCCAACC
>ENA-ORDP01001175-ORDP01001175.1-marine-sediment-metagenome-genome-assembly--contig:-NODE-1175-length-14858-cov-4.169966_pt1 | contig 14858 bp, 16 predicted proteins | sample MGYA00248627_ERZ508539 | MGnify/ENA primary metagenome ERZ508539 (study PRJEB26208, sample SAMN05571518) | marine sediment metagenome | biome: deep sea; feature: Hydrothermal vent; material...
CTCCGTGCGAATATGCCTGGTACTGAACCAAAATCTAAACACGCTGAATCGTTACCACCTTGGTAGAATCAGTGCGACATAAAAACCGGGATCGTCATGTGCTGGAGGATTTCGCGGGTCGCCCCTCCGAGGACGGTTTCGCGCAGACGTGAGTGACCATAGGCCCCCATCACCAGCATCCCCGCTCCATCATCTGCAGCCCGTGACAACAGGGCATCGGCAAATGACAACTCATTTCTAACCATGTGACCGGCTTCCGCGTTCACACCATGCCTGGACAGATGCAAGGAGATGTCAGCGCCGGGGATCGGACCATGTTTTTTTCCGGCCGCCGGATTCATGGCAATAACAGTGACTTTTTTGGCCCGTTTTAGCAGTGGCAAAGCATCGTGGACAGTCCTGACGGCTTCCCTGCGACCATTCCAAGCCAGCAGAATGTGATCGATTAATGGTTGGTAGACACCCACATAAGGAATCACCAATTGAGGACGGCCACTTTCCAGAACCAGCCTGTCCGCAAGATTTTTACCTTTATCATACGGATCATGCGGATTGCCTTGTCCAACTACCAGTAAATCGGTGTAACGGCCATGCTGAACCAGCAAATCCAACGGCTTGCCTTCAACCAGACGCCATTCTCCACGGACACCCGCCCTTCTCGTCACCTCCAGAAAAGCCTGCTCCCTTTTGGCAGCTCGCTGACGCGACTCCTGCATCACCTTTGATACAATATCCGAACCAAATTGTGCCTCCAAATATGACGGCACATCAAGTGCATACAGGGTGTCAAAACCGATGAGATTAGCTTCAAAAGCCGCCGCCAACCGGGTTGAAAACTTCAGTCGTGCAGCTGAAGATTTGCTATTGTCGATATGTACCAGAATATCCTTGAAACCCATCTTGTCACCTCAATAGCCCTCACGGCTGCCGGATTTGTAAATGTGAATTCGTAGACTACACGGTAGTACTGGCAACAACAATGACCCCGATCAAATCTTGCCAATAACAAAACAAATTCTGACAAAAGAATCTGCTGGAATCCGAGCAGAGAATCCGGGGCAGAGCATTTACGTGCCGCCTTGAAATCAATATAATGCTGCCTTGTTTACCAATGACTGTTCTGTGCCCTAGGAGACTGTCCAAGAACAGGAGTCGACCGGTTTGTTGCTCCTGCAAACTGCCACTTCCACCATCCGTAGTGGCCGTAGCGAGGGGAAGCTGCTTAGAGTTTTTCTTAATTTAAGGCGAATGCTGGTTGTATATAACGATGTGGGCTCTCTATTCTCGGACAGCCTCCTAGAGCGCGACCCTATCCGGAGTCTATCCATGACCTATGTAGTCACTGAAGCCTGTATTCGCTGTAAATATACCGACTGTGTCGAAGTCTGTCCCGTAGACTGTTTTCACGAAGGGCCCAACTTTCTGGTCATTGATCCCGAGGAATGTATTGATTGCAGCCTTTGTGAACCCGAATGCCCGGTCAATGCAATCTACCCGGACGATGACATGCCCGTGGGGCAGGACAACTACCTGGAATTGAATGCCGAACTATCACAGGTCTGGCCGGTTATCACCGAGATGAAGCCGGCTTTATCCGATGCGGATGAATGGAAGGACGTGACCGACAAACTCGACGAACTGAAACGCTGAATCGTTACAACCAATTAATCACGAACTGATTAATCACGAAAATTCGTGAATTGTAGTGGCAGGCCGGCATCAGTGTCGCGAAGCAAAGAAATAACCGCCTGCAAATCGTCTCGTTTCTTGCCACTGATCCTTAGTTGTTCACCCTGCACGGCGGACTGTACTTTCATTTTCGCTGCTTTGATCTTTTTCACCAGGTCCCTTGCTGTTTCTCGGTCGAGACCTTGCTGAATGGTAATCCACTGACGAGCCTTGCCTCCCGACGATTGCTCAACTTCCCCCTCCTGCAAACAACCCAGATCAACCTTGCGTTTCGCCAATTTGGTTCGTAAAACCTGCAGCGCCTGACCAACCTGGAATTCATTATCTGCAAAAATCGTGATTTTCTCAGCGGTCAATTCGACCCGAGCATCGGTATTCTTAAAATCGTAACGGGTGCCGATCTCCCGGTTAGCCTGGTCAATGGCATTATTGACTTCAGGCCAGTCCACTTCACTAACGACATCAAATGAGGGCATTTCGATTCTCCAAGGACTACGGTTAAGATAGCTTGTCCCTACCGACTTGTCACTACTTTTATCTGTTTATACGTTGTGGAATACAGCGCATACAGGGACAAGCAGCCTGCAGCCTCCTCGGAGGCTGTTGCGTGCAAAAGTTTGTTGACTGCAGAAATTGAGGCGCTTATCGTCCGTCTTCCTGTGACCGTGTTGTTGTGGAGAGAAAATGTGATCATTATTTCGATAATCTCGGTAAGTCCGGCAATATGAGCAAATCGGGTAAATTGACGCTAGATCCAGTACTGTGGTTGGCTACCGGCTTTGGTGCCGGCAAGATGCCACGGGCGCCTGGCACCTTTGGTACTGCAGTCGCCGTGCCATTGGTCATGTTACTGCAACCACTGGGACTTTGGATCTATAGTGTTATAACCCTGGGATTGGTACTGGTCGGGATTGTGATTTGTGGTAAAGCGGCTGAACGCATGGGGGTTCATGACGACCCCTCTATCGTCTGGGATGAAATCGCCGGTTACTTTATCACCATGCTTGCGGTTCCTTCCTCAGCGGCAGCATTGCTGTTTGGTTTCGGGCTGTTCCGATTGCTCGATATCAGCAAGCCCTGGCCCATCCGCTGGTTGGATCGTCATGTTTCCGGTGGTTTGGGTATTATGCTTGATGATGTCGCAGCTGCGATTGTGGCCAACCTGATTCTGCGGGCCATTATCCCGGCCAGCTGGTGAATAGGGCTAGGAGGCCTGAGAAGAACGGGATTAGCCCTGTTCTCGATACAGGCTAAGTAATGAGGTCACTTTGCGAATATAACGCAGTGTTTCAGCAAATGGCGGGATACCACGGAAACGCCGTACATTTTCAAATCCAGCATTGTAGGCAGCCAGGGTAAGATTGATATTTTCACCAAAACTGGTGAGTAACTCACGTAAATAGCGAGCACCCGCGGCCAGATTCTGTTCTGGATCATAACTGTTGGTCACACCATAGCGGCGGGCCGTATCCGGCATTAATTGCATCAACCCCAGTGCCCCGGTTTTTGAAGTAGCCATGGGATCAAAACCGGATTCGACCTGTACCACGGCTTTTAAGAGCGCCGGATCGAGTCGGTTCAGTTGGGCATAATTGTCGATCTGGTCATCAAAGGAAGAAACCCTGGGTCCGGGCGTGGACTTGGCCATCGTGGAATCCGTACGTTTGCCGTACTTTGTCATTCTACGTGCTGTCTGGCCATGTGCTGCCTGGTAGCGCCTGATCAAACGATTGCCTTTTTTGAGCATCCGGTGATCGGTCACCAACACGGAACCATCACGCTGATGGTAAACGTAAATGGTTGTTGCCACCGCCGAAGTCGTACTCAGTGACAGTGTAATTACTGTTCCAAGTAAAATTTTAAAGACGCTTGACAATTTAAATGGGCACATAATTGAGTCGACTCATCCGGTCTGCAGGTCGATATAAGACTGATAGAAACACACACACAGTTATGAACCATAATAACCCGGAGTGCAAGTATCCTGGAAAAATAGTGTACCCAGAAAGCGATTATTCAGCTCACCCTTGATTCGCCCGATAACTGCGTCAAACATGCTCGAGTGCTGGAGCACACTGCGTGTGTTTTTCTTATTCTCGAATAAATTTAGGGCAATCTGAAGCTACGAGGCCTTTTGCATAGGGGTGCTGAGCAGTTACCACAGAAATAGCATATTATCCCTCCTGGTTTCTGGAAAAACAGTAGATAGGTGGTAACGATATGTGAAGGAATAACTTCCTTGTTTAGGGATTTTTTTGATCTCAAGTAGTTGATTATCATGAATCCATGCGGTACGGTCTATCTGTCAAATACATCGACCACCTGGTAGGCCTTGCACAGGTCCGTTCATAAATTTTGATGATGAGCAAGGGGGCGGTCTTCACTTTCAATCGATCGGGAAAAGACTCCACAATGACTGTAACGCATACTTCTTCACCCCGGGTGGCATTGATTTGTGGCCCGTATCTATCCGGAAAATCCACCCTCCTTGAAGCCATGCTATCCGAGGCAGGTTCTCTGCAACGACATAATCCAGAGACTCTGGCCCTGGCCGACAACTCACCCGAAGCTCGTGCCCACGAGATGTCTACGGAAATGAATATCGCGAGCACAGACTACCTGGGTGAACCCTGGACCTTTATCGACTGCCCGGGATTGATTGAATTACAACAGGAAACCCGCAGCGCGGCGACCATTGCCGATATTGCAGTCGTGGTCTGTGAACCGGACCCAGGCAAGTCAACTGCACTTACCGCAACCCTGCAAATTCTTGATGAAGCCGATGTCCCACATCTCCTGTTCATCAATAAATTTGACAAGGAAGAGGTTAGTGCGCGTCATATGCTGGAAACTTTTCAGGCAGTTTCGCGACGGCCGCTGGTGTTGCGCGAAATACCGATCCGTGAGCATGGCAAGGTTATCGGTCACGTTGATCTGGTATCTGAGCGGGCCTTTCGCTGGGAAGAAGGCAAGCCGTCCAGTCTGCTTGCATTACCGGAAGTCATACAGGACCGGGAAGAAGAAGCACGGACCACCCTTTTTGAAAGTCTCGCTGATTTTGACGATGATCTACTGGAAAAACTACTGGAAGATGTGATCCCCTCTAACGACGACATATATTCTAATTTAAGCAAGAATTTATCCAGCAATCTCGTGGTGCCGGTGTTATTTGGCTCTGCTACTCATGGCAATGGCATTCGACGCCTAATGAAAGCACTTCGCCACGAAGCACCGGATATCACGACCACGAATCTACGCCTAGCTGTCGGCAGCACAGACGGCCCGGTGGTGAGGGTATTCAAGACGGTCAATGCCGGCCATGCCGGAAAAATATCCATCGGACGAGTACTGACGGGAACACTCAAGGATGGCGATACGTTGAATGGCCAACGAGCCGCCGGAATGAGCAAAATTTTTGGCCCTAAAATGGAACGTTTGGCCACTGCTGAGGCCGGTGATGTGATTGGTTTTGGCAAGCTCGATGGGGTTATTACCGGTGATCGGGTGACCGGTGATGGCAAACTGATATCCGACAACATGGCCGCACCCACACCGCCACCGTTTGCACTCGCAATCAGGACTGAAAACCGGGGGGATGACGTAAAACTTCCCGATAACCTACAGAAAATACTCGATGAGGATTTGTCTCTAAGTGCTGCATTTGATGAGCGCACGGGTGAATTTATCCTCTATGGTCAAGGTGATATGCATCTGCGCCTGGCCCTGGAGAAATTAAAAAACCGCTCCGGATTGACGGTCAATGCTACTGTGCCGACGGTGGCCTATCGGGAAACGCTGCGCAAAACTGTGGAGAAACGTGTTCGACACAAAAAGCAGAGTGGCGGTCACGGCGAATTCGGTGAAGTACTGCTACGCGTGTCCCCACGAAAACGCGGCGAAGGTTTTATATTTAGTGATAAAATTCATGGCGGTGTGGTACCCAAACAGTATATTCCTGCGGTCGAGGCTGGTGTTATCGATGCCATGCGCGAAGGTCCTCTGGGTTTCCCCTTGGTCGATCTCGAAGTGGTCCTCACTGATGGCAAATTCCACGCCGTAGACTCCTCCGAAATGGCTTTTCGAAAGGCCGGATCTCAGGCCATACGTGAGGCCATAGCAGAATCAGGAACTGTACTCCTTGAACCAATTAACAATGTCGGCATTGTTATTCCCAATGAACACACGCCACGTATCCAGAAACTGGTCAGCGGCAGGCGCGGTCAAATTCTGGGCTTTGATACCTGTGCCCATCGACAGGGCTGGGATGAAGTAAGCTGCCAGATCCCCGCAGCGGAAATGCAAGACATGATTCAGGAGCTGCGTTCTGCAACCATGGGAGTGGGCAGCTATGAATCAAGTTTCGACCATCTACAGCAACTGAGTGCTGATGAAACACGCAAAATCGTTGCTACCTGAGTCTTTATCCACTTGAGTCTTCATCCTTGCGACATAAAGTGCTGATAACCCTTGGCATTGGTCGAGATAGCTCGGCCTTTATGATCGAGGAAAACAATCCCCTTCCCTGCCTGCATGGTACCAATACGAGTACAGGGGAGTTGTATTTCAGTAAACACCGACTCAATATGCTGACGATTTACCGCAGCAGCAGTAAAGCACAATTCGTAGTCGTCTCCAAAGCTGATCGCCGGGACTAATCCTGTCGTTGCCGGCACTAACCGTTGGTAACTATCGGACAATGGTAGCTGATGGCCATATACGACAGCTTGCAGGCCACTGGCACGGGCAACGTGACCCAGGTCTTGCAACAATCCATCCGAGATATCGATGGCCGCGTGGGCTAGTGAACGAATCGCCAGACCTGCTCGGTTACGGGCCTGTGGTCGTTGCAAGCGCTCAATACAGCAACGGCGATCCTCTCTTTGAGCCTGCAGCCGTCCTTGCAGAATCTGTAGTCCCAGTGCGGCATCACCGATAGTACCGGTCAGGTAAATATCATCTCCGACACACGCAGCACTACGCAACATCGCCGAGTCATCAGGGCATTCTCCCATGATGGTGATGGCAACGCTCAAGGACCCGCACGTTATATCACCACCCACAAGAGCAATACCGGAGGGTCTACTGGCCTGCAATAATCCCGCACAAAAAGAATCTATACAGGCCTCGTCGGCCCGAGGTAAGGCCAGGGAGACCGTATACCAGCGAGGCGTGGCACCCATGGCGGCGAGGTCACTCAGATTGACCATCAGCGCCTTGTAGGCGATATCCTGCGGGCCTGTGTCTGTAGGAAAATGGACCCCAGACAATAACATATCAGTGGAAACCACCAACCTTGATCCGGGCGTGGGTTGTAACAGAGCAGCATCATCTCCTGGACCCAATACGACGCCCAACTGTGGTGCCTCTACAAAGTGCTGAAGAATTCTGGCGATGAGATCAAATTCATCCAAGTCGGCATCTCCTAACCATTATCCTGCTACGACCTGACGCCCAATAACACCACTCAACCACAGTTGCGACACAAGCAGGTTTATGGATTCTTTCCCACCAAAAGTTCAGCACGAACGGTATGTGCCAGTTTGTCCAGCACCCCATTGATAAACTTATACCCCTCGGGGTCACCATACGTTTTAGCCAGTTCAATCGCCTCGTTAAGAATTACTTTATGCGGAATCGCCGGCTTATAACAGAGTTCATAACAGGCAATACGTAAAATCGCCCGTTCAATCGGATCGATTACCGCAATTTTTCTTTCCACAAAGACCTGTAGTTGAACATCTAGTTCCTCGAAACATTGACCAATTTCGGCAATTAATTTCTCAAAATACGGTCGATCAAAATCGGAATGCTGCGGTTGCCAGAATTCGGTGACAAACTGTGACCCCACAGTTCGCTGCCGACCGCCAATATCCCATTGATAAAGCGCCTGCAGCGCGGCACGTCGACTGTTGCGCCGCGACAAAGCACTCATCTAATCAGTGCTCCAACTGTTGTAATAAACTGACCATTTCCAACGTAGCCAATGCCGCTTCTGCGCCTTTGTTGCCGGCCTTGGTACCCGCGCGTTCAATCGCCTGTTCAATGGTATCGACCGTCAAAACACCAAAACCGACGGGAATTTCACATTGTTGAGATACCAAACCCAGTCCTTTTACGCACTCACCGGCCACATAATCAAAATGAGGCGTTGCCCCACGTATCACTGCACCCAACGCAACAATCCCCTGATAATGCCCGGATTTCGCCATCCGACGCACCACCAGTGGCAACTCGAAGGCCCCGGGCACACGCACCACCTGCATATTCTGGGCCGCGACACCGTGACGCCTGAGAACGTCCTGTGCGGCTGCAAGCAGGCGTTCGGTAATAAAATCATTGAAACGGGTAACTGCCAATCCAAATCTGGCATCTCCCGGTGTTAATATCCCCTCTATCGTTGCTTTCATTTTGTTCTTCCTCAATACTCTACCGCAGGGTTAGCAACACCCACTAGGAGGCTGTCCGAGAACAGAGAACCCACTGTGGTATGGCCATGCGGCAATTCTAGCACCCAGGAGTCCGCTTTTCCACGGTAGGCTTTCTGTTCTTGGACCGACCTCTTAGCCTGGAACACCAAGGTAATCCTCGATCACCAGATCAAATCCTGACAGGGCATGTGGTTTGCGACTGCCACCTAAAATCAGCATCTTCCCTACCCCGAGATCAGCGAGAATCTGCCCTCCTGCGCCCAGCATACGCAAGTCACCGGGGGCTTTATTTCCCGAAGCTTGCAGTTCCGGTTCTACCTGCTGGATACTGGTAAGTAATTGATCAGGGGTTTCTTCATAGTTAAGGATGACCAGTACACCAGTCGGTTGCTGGCTGATATAGGCCAAGGCCTCTTCGAGAGACCAGAAAACCTCTCGACGGTCTGTCAACATGTGGTACACACCGCGGTGCACATGAACTCTGACCGGAATTTGTTGGTCGCGATCAATCTGCCCTCGGACCAGCGCCAGATGTGTGGAATGATCGATCTGATCGCGATAGCCAACCGCCTGAAATGCTCCATAACGCGTCATCATCTGTGTTTCAAGCACCCGTATTAGTGTCGGCTCGTGCTTGATTCGATAACGAATCAGTTCCGCTATCGTGCCGATCAACAGACCATGGCGGACCGCAAATTTGCGCAAATCCTCAAGTCGAGCCATGCTGCCATCCGGTTTGAGAATCTCACAGATGACGCTGGATGCCTCAAAACCGGCCATGCGCGCCAAGTCAACACCCGCTTCAGTATGACCTGCCCGGGTCAAAACCCCGCCGGGTTGTGCCATTACCGGAAAGATGTGGCCCGGCGTGACGATGTCCTCAGGTTTGGCATCTGTACGCACGGCAGCTTTCACGGTAGTGGCGCGGTCTGCGGCAGATATACCAGTAGTTACACCGTTGGCTGCCTCAATGGAAACCGTAAATGCGGTACTGAAACGAGCATTGTTATCAGCCACCATCAGCTTCAGGCCTAACTGCGAGCAGCGCTCCTCAGCCAGGGTCAAACAGATCAGTCCACGCCCTTGGGCCGCCATAAAATTGATATGTTCAGCTGCAACCGCCTCTGCCGCAATCAGCAGATCCCCCTCATTTTCACGATCCTCATCATCGACCAGAATGACCATGCGACCCTGTCGATAATCTTCAATCAGCTGCTCTGCAGTGGCCAGTTCAGCAACTTCTTCCTGTGCATATACCGTTTTGTGAGTCATCAGGTACCTTCTTGGGGTAAAAATCCATGATCGATTAAAACCTTACGGGATAAGCCGGCAGTCGGGTCCGAAGGTTCACATTCCTGCAGACGCAGCAGATAGCGTGCCACTAGATCTACTTCCAGGTGTACTCGGGTACCTTGTCGATAATCACCCATAGTCGTTGCAAGCATCGTGTGCGGAACAATGTTCACCGCAAATTGACAGTCCTTTGCCGTAGCATTCCAAGCATCGACAGTATTGACCGTAAGGCTGACACCGTCAATGCTGATGGACCCTTTGGCGGCAACAAATCGGGCCAATGCCGGTGGTGCTGAAAAACGCAAACGACAGGAGCGCGCATCGTTCCAACGTTGTTCTACCCTGCCAACTCCGTCGACATGCCCAGAAACCAGATGACCACCAAGATGCGTGGTGGGAAGTAGCGCCAGTTCGAGATTTGCCCTATCACCACGCCGTGCTTCGCCCAGCAAGGTACACGACAAGGTTTCAGCAGACACATCAGCAACGAATCCCGTGCTCGTGATCTCGACCGCGGTAAGACAAACGCCGTTTACTGCAATGCTGTCACCGATGGCAATTCGGCCCTGTACCGAAAGTTCTGAGCACGCCACCTTTAGTCGCAGATCTCCTTGCACCAGGCGGTGCTCAGCGATACTTCCTACGGCCTGTATGATCCCGGTAAACACGACGTTAAACCCTCCTGTGCAGAGTCAGGCGCAAATCATTTCCCAGCATTCGGCTATCATGCCATTGCAATTCTGGGGCATCCGATAAATGCACCAGATCCGGCAATTGCAACAAGCCCCGGGCATTGTTGCCGAGCAATTTAGGTGCCAGATAAACGATCAATTCATCGACCTGATCGGCGGCAATCAAGGCCCCGGCCAACGTGGCACCGGCCTCCACCAACACGGAGTTAATTTCACGAACTGCCAGTAGCTTCAATACCGCCTGCAGATCCAGATGCACCCCCTGCATAGGTAATGGTATGATCTGAGCTCCTAGCTTCTGCAACTGCTGGCTTTTGTCGTCATCTATCGCTGCTGCTGTCAGGATCCAGACTTCACCCTGTTCAGACAGTATCCGTGCAGCAGGCGGTGTTCGCAACTGGGTATCGAGAATGACCCGTACCGGTTGCCTGTCAGCTTCGTGATAGCGTTGCGTTAAGCGAGGATCATCAACCAGAATCGTTTCTATCCCAGTCATTATTGCCGCATGGCTTGCTCGCAGATGTTGCACATCCTGACGTGCAGCAACTCCCGTAATCCACTGACTTTCGCCGTTGGCCATCGCAGTTCTGGCGTCGATGCTGGCCCCCAGTTTGACCGTAACCCAAGGCCTGCCTTCCCGCATGCGTTTGAAAAAACCACGGTTGAGTTCCATGGCTGCTGGTTCCAGCAGGCCGGTTTCCACGGTCACACCAGCTGAGCGCAACAGGCTAAAACCCGCACCCTCAACACGAGGATTGGGATCTTCCACCGCTGCCACCACACGCAAGACACCGGCATCAAGCAATGCATCTGCACAAGGCGGTGTGCGGCCCTGGTGACTGCAGGGTTCCAAAGTCACATAAGCAGTGCAACCAGCAGCATCTTCTGCAGCCTGCTGTAGTGCCAGGATTTCTGCATGGGGTTGACCTGTCTGGTGATGCCAACCGGCACCGACAACCCGTTCATCTTTCACCAGAACACAACCAACAGCAGGATTGGGATGGGTCGTGTACTGTCCCCTGCTGGCAAGCTGCAGGGCCAGCGCCATAAACTGATGATCGATCACCGAGAAGGCAGTCACCGACCAGGTTGCTCCTGCCCTGATTCATGACAAGAGAGAACGGCAGGCTCAACACCCGGGTTCTGACGATTGCTACGCAAGCGATCAAGCGCATGGCTGAAAGCATCGATATCTTCGAAACGCAAGTACACGGAGGCAAAACGAATATAGGCGACTTCATCAAGCTGCCGCAACTCTTCCATGACCATGGCGCCAATTTTCTGTGAGGCGATTTCCTGTTCGCCCTGACTCATCGCGCTACGGAGAATTCGCCGTAGCGCCGTGTCCAGGATCTCGGTTTTAACAGGCCGTTTCTGCAAAGCCCGTAGCAGACCCGCCCGTAATTTTTCTTCGTTGAAATTTTCTCGACGACCATCAACCTTGATCACGCGAGGTAGTTGTAGCTCGGCCCGCTCAAAGGTGGTATAGCGTTCACCACAAGCTTGACATTCGCGGCGTCGCCGCACCACAGCCCCCTCATCCGACAACCGTGTTTCGACAACCCGGGTATCGTCAACCATACAGTAGGGGCAACGCATGGGCTAGCTCAGTAGCGGCCTGTTTCAGACCATATCACCGGCACCACCATCATTCTTTTTCACCGGGGTCAAATTCTCACGACTGACTCCCAACATCAGGGTAATAGGACTTGCGATAAAGATAGAGGAATAGGTACCAACCACCACACCGATGATCAAGGCCAGAGCAAAACCCAGCATCACTTCACCACCCAGAAAATACAGTGCCAACAACACCAGCAAGGTTGTCAACGAAGTCAGCACGGTACGGCGTAGCGTTTCATTAATTGACCGATTCATCAGCTCCGCTGTCTCCATTTTACGCAACTTGCGAAAATTCTCCCGTATCCGGTCAAACACGACGATCGTGTCATTCAGGGAATAGCCAATCACCGCTAAAATTGCAGCCAGCACCGGCAGGGTGAATTCAAGTTGAAACAATGAAAAAAAGCCTACAGTAATCAGCACATCGTGGACCAGGGCGACAACCGAACCGACCGCAAATCGCCACTCAAATCGCCAGGCAACATAGATCAATATACCGATCAAGGCATACAACATGGCCAAGGTACCCTGATCAGCCAGTTCCTTACCCACTTGCGGCCCGACAAACTCGACCCGGCGCATCTCCACCTTGGCATTATCCGCCCGCAGGGCTGTCATGACGGCATTGCTCAACTTGGCATTTGATTGCTTAGCGGTCGTCGGCAAACGAATCAGCACGTCTTCTGAGGTGCCAAAATATTGCACCAGCGCCTTGTCCATACCGGCCTGCTTGAGATTCTGGCGAACATCGCTGATTGCAACCGGCTTCTGATAAGCCACTTCTACCAGCGTACCACCGGTAAAATCAATGCCAAAATTGAGTCCACGTACGATCAACGCAATAATACCGATCAGGATCACCAGGCCCGAAATTCCCATGGCGACTTTTCGCCGTCCCATGAAATCGATGGTGGTGGTTGTTTTGAAAATCTCTTTCATAACGCTCTCAAATCGCCAAACGTTTCAGTGCACGGCCACCATAGATCAAGTTAATAATCCCACGGGTAACAAAAATAGCCGTAAACATAGAAGTGATAATGCCAATACTCAGTGTTACTGCAAAACCTTTTATCGGGCCGGTACCAAAATTAAACAACACAATAGCAGCAATCAGGGTCGTAACATTGGCGTCAACGATGGTCGTAAAGGCGCGACTATAGCCTGCATGAATACTGGCATGTGGGCTGTTGCCATTGCGCAACTCCTCCCGAATACGTTCGTAGATCAGCACATTGGCATCCACCGCCATACCGACAGTAAGCACAATACCGGCAACACCGGGCAAGGTTAATGTGGCCTGAAACAAAGACAATACGGCAACCGTCAACACCAGATTCAGTGCCAATGCTACATTGGCTACCATACCGAAGAGTCGATAATAAACCAGCATAAAAATCAGCACTACCACAAACCCGATCACCACAGCTCGAAACCCCTGGTTGATATTCTCTCTACCCAGGCTTGGACCAATGGTACGCTCTTCAACGATATCGATCGGTGCTGCCAACGCCCCCGCACGCAGCAGCAGGGACAGATCGCGGGCTTCACCGATACCTCCGATACCCTCAATCTGGAAGCGCCGACCCAATTGATCGCGAATCACCGGTGCGGTAATGACTTCTTCAATATTTTTCCTGATCCTGACCGCTTTGCCATTCTTGTCCAAAACGGGTGTACCGTCGGCAGCAAGCTTGGCCTTGGAACGAATTTCCTTGTAAACCACAGCCATGCGTTTGCCGATATTCTTGCCGGTAATCCGTTGATTGATGGTTGCACCCCGTGCATCCAGGGTAATAAAAACGACCGCCCCACCCCGTTGGCTATCAAGTCCGGCTGCAGCATCAACGACATTATCTCCCGAATAAATAATGCGCTTTCGAAGTAAAATCGGGCGCTTGTCACGGTAGTAATAGATTGCTGAACCGACGGGAACCGTACCATTGATCGCTCCCGCCAGGTCATGCTCTTCATCCACCATATGAATTTCCAGAGTGGCCGTACGGCCCAGAATTTCCTTGGCCTTGGCGGTGTCCTGCACGCCCGGTAGTTGTACCACAATACGGTTCTCACCCTGACGCTGTACCACTGGCTCAGCGACGCCAAGTTCATCAATACGATTACGCAATGCAGTCATGTTCTGCTCAACCGCAAACTGGGTAATATCTCGTTTGGCCTTATCCGTCAACCTGGCCAGCAGATAGACATTGCCCTCCCGGTCCACTTCTTGTAATTTCAACTCAGTCAGTTTTTTATTGATAACCGCCACAGCCTTGGTTCGGTCGTCTACACTTCGCAGTCGCAATTCTATGCCGCCCTGCTTCATTTGACGGATACTGCGATAACGAATCCCCGCCTCACGGAGCGTAGATCGCAAATCACCAGCATAGCGGTTTTCTGCACGGGTAATCGCGCTGGCCAAGTCTACATCCAGTAAAAAATGCACCCCACCGCGAAGATCCAAACCCAGATACATCGGTAAAGCATTGATTTTAGCTAACCAAGCAGGGGTAGCCGGCATCAAACTAAGAGCAACGGTATAGTGATCACCGAGTGCTTTTTTAATCATATCCCGGGATTTGAGCTGGTCTTCGGTATTGACCAAGCGCAGTTTCAATTCGGCACCTTCGCGGATCACAGACTTGGGGGTAATCCCATTTTGCCGCACGGTCGCCTTCACCATACTTAGTGTAGCTTCGGTAACCTTGAAGTTACGCACACCCCGAATCTGCAGCCCCGGATCATCACCATAGAGGTTCGGCAACGCATAAAGAAATCCTGGTATGATCACCAGCAGCATCAGGGCATATTTCCACCACGGGTATTGGTTCAGCATGGGTATATGATCTTCAGGTAACGATTAATAACACAGAAAAGGCTCACTTGCCTGACTGCTTGGGTACCAGCGTCTGAATGGCGTGGCGCTGCACCTTGACTTGCACATTGGCCGCAACTTCCAAGCCCACGTAGTTGTCATCCACGGCAGTAATCCGCCCCATCAGCCCACCATTGGTGACCACATGATCCCCTTTTTTCAACCCGGCTTGTTCGGCTGATCCCCAGGGAAACCAACTCTTCAACGTAACTACTCACGCCCTACAGTAACATTTCCTGCCAGCGCCATTTGAATGGCAAT
>ENA-ORDP01001176-ORDP01001176.1-marine-sediment-metagenome-genome-assembly--contig:-NODE-1176-length-14839-cov-3.647389_pt1 | contig 14839 bp, 11 predicted proteins | sample MGYA00248627_ERZ508539 | MGnify/ENA primary metagenome ERZ508539 (study PRJEB26208, sample SAMN05571518) | marine sediment metagenome | biome: deep sea; feature: Hydrothermal vent; material...
GATTGCCGCCGTTGCCGAATTGATCGCCGCCGTTGCCGAATTGATTGCCGCCGTTGCCGAATTGATTGCCGCCGTTGCCGAATTGATTGCCGCCGGAGGTACCGAACTGGCCACCCTGGCCGCCCGGACCGCCTTGACCAAACTGGCCGGGACCCCCCGGACCAAACTGGCCGTCCTGGCCGTTTCCTGAATCCTGCGCCGCCTGCATGGCCGCCTGCATGGCTTGATCGGTGGTCATGCCCGACGCCAGGGCGTCCTGAAACGCCTGCTGGGCGGCCGCCTTGCCGGCGGCGATTTCCCCGGGACTGGCGCCTTCGGCAAGCTGCTGCTGGGCGGCCGCCGATGCGGCGGCGGCGAAAACATCTTCCGGCGTGCCGCCGGCGGCAAGGGCGGCTTTCGCCGCCTGCTCGGCGGCCGCCGCCGTCGGGTCGCCTTCCGGCGGCTTACCATCCGGCGGCTGTCCGCCATCGCCTTGCTGGTCGCCCTGGCCACCCTTATCGCCCTTATCGCCTTGCTGGTCGCCCTGGTTGCCTTGGTCGCCCTGATTGCCTTGGTCGCCCTGATTGCCTTGCTCGCCCTGGTTGCCCGTGGAATTGTTGGCCGGCGGCGGCGGCGACGGCGGCAGGGCGGCGAGGACGACCGAATATTGCTGCTGAATCTGAGCCGGTGAGAAAGTCACCGGCGGCGGCGGTGGGGTGAAGGCGCTGAAAACCCGCACCGTCGCCCCGGTCTGGTTGAGGGTCACCGTGCCGGCCGAGTTGGACACCGACAGCTCGCCGACAAAGGTATTGCCCGACGCGTCAACTTCCGGCAGCAGGGAGATGCTGTTGGGCTGGCCTTCGGGCGCCGCGACGCCGGCCACCTTGGTGCCGCGGATGCCGATGGTCGCCACCGGCGTCTGAACGGTCATGGCGTCGGGCGCCGAGCGCGCGATCTGGCCGGAAACGAAGGAAAAGACGCCTAGCGCCATGTTGGACTTCATAACCCCGGAATGGGCCTCGGGATCGTAAACCATTTTGTCGATGGTCATCTGGCCGTTGCCGCCGAGCGAGAAGGTGGAATCGTCGACGAAGGTGATGCCGATGGCCGCCCCCTTGCCGGTCTCGATGGTGTCGCCCTGGAAAATGGGGTCGCCCTTGGCCAGATCGACCCGGCCGCCGTCGGCATGAACGTCTTCCACCAGGCCGTCGGTGGCCGCTACCCGGCCGATAGCTTCCGTGGCGGCGGCGGCGGCGGCGGCCTGGGCGAGTTGCACAAACCCGGCGTCCGATGAATTAGATGAATCCGTGAAATCAGGAAGCGTGGTCTTATCATTCGGCTCATTCGGTGAAAAAAAATTCATGTCTGGTTCCTCTGACCTATGCCTGAGCGGGCGGCGTCATTAGTGTATATTCATAATACACCATTCCGGCCTACGGGACGATTCATACAAACTCCGCGCCTTTTTAGCTGTGACGTCCGTCACAGCCGAAAACCATTAAATTCAAGTGGTTATGTAACCCCCTCCCGTTCCGCCCCTTTTCCGGGCCTTTATCCTTGAGCCTTGATATTACCCTTTTCCGGCCGCGCCGGTCGGTTTTGATATCCCGCCGCCCCTTTTTTCCGGCTCGAAGGACGCCAGGTCCAGTTCGTCCATGGCGTCGAGAAGGGTGAAAACGGCGATGGAAACGTCGATATCGGCCGAGGCGGCGTCGCTGTTGGCATTAATCAGCGCCGTTTCACCTGACAGAACGTCGAGCAGCGACCGGCGGCCGAGAATGCGTTCCTTGCGGGCGAATTCGAGAAATTCACCGGCTATATTGGCCTGATTGTGAAGCAACTCAGCGTTTTCCTTGAGCGTATTCAGGTTATCCCAGGCATTACGGGTAATTTCCTCGATTTGGTCGCGGGCATCGGCGAACTGCTTTTCCGTCGCCGTCAGGTCGCCTTTGCTTGCTTTCAGGGTGTTGAGCGCCGTCAGGCCGAGATTAAACGGCCAGTTCAACTGGACCATGCCGGTCATTTCGCGCTGGAAATTCGGCAGACCGGCCACGTCCTGCTTGTACTTGACGTCGAAAATGGCGTTGACCGAGGGCAGGAAACCGACAGTCGACGCCGATCTGACGGCTTCGCGGGCGATCCGGGTAGTAATTTGGGCGCTGCGTAGCTGAAGGTTGTTTTGCAGCGCCAGCGTGACCGCCTTGTCGATGGTTTCGGGAATCCGGTTCACCGGCAGCGACGGTTTGACCATATCGTCGAGGACCCCCGGTTCCTTCCCGAATACCTCGCGGTAACGGTTGAGCGCCGCCAGCAGGCCGCCTTCCGCCCGCACCCGGCGGGCGGCGGCGCCGGCGAGCTGGACCTTGGCCTGCAAGACGTCGGTCGCCAGCCCGGCGCCCCGTTCGACAAGCGCGTTTTCCAGTTCGGTCTGTTTTTTGATGTTCACTTCCGACTGCCGGGCGAGGGTCAGGGCTTCACGGGTGCGGAAAACGTTCAGATAGGCGGTGACCGCTTCCAGGATCAAACTCTGGCGGGCCAGCGCCGATGTTGAGCGCGCCAGATCAAGGTTGAGGCGCGCCGTCTGAACGACGGAAGCGGTGGCGCCGAAATCAAAAACCCGCTGGGTCACCGTGAAGTCCAGTTCGCGGGTCATAAGGCTGGTATCGTCGGCGAGCGGCTTGGTGAATTTCTCGTAGCCGTAATGGGTGACTACGTTGAGGGTCGGATACCAGCCGCCGAAGGCCTCCCTGACGCGTTCCTTGGCCGCGTCGACGGCGGCGTCGGCCGCTTTGACGCGATTGTGTTCCTTTATCAGTTGCGGCAGAAGTTCGCTAAGAGACGCCGCGGCAACAGGCGCCGGCGCCACAAAGGCCAGCGCCGCGCCCGTCATAAGGATCGCCGACAGTTTCAACGGAAAATACATGGCTTTTATTGCTAGTCCCGCCCTTTTAATGTCGGCCCCCAAAAAACAACCCCCCGGAAGTTTTTTGATTAAGCCTTATAAATCAAGCCACTACGTAGAATCAGAAAGTTATACGATTCCGGACAAAAGAACAAGTAGAAGGTGCATCCGCATCCTACCAAATAATTGGGCCGTCGAGAAGCCGTGATGACCGGTCCCCCATACCGGATTCCCACTCCGGAAGGAAGACGCGCCATGTTTTGATATAGGGAAAAACCCTGATTTACCGGGGTTTTTCGGTAAACCGGCGATGGCGGATTATCGAAATCCCCAAAAATCTTACCGCCGAGACCATGGTTGACCCGGGGGATTCACAGGTTACCTTCCACGCTACTTCGCTCCGCGTACAGCTAAAGTGCCATACGAAGCAGCGCGGAACCCTCATATGGGCTGCCGGGACAACCCGCAACACCGGGTACAGGGTCTCAGAAAGCAGCCCCTTTTTGCTCCTGCGTTGACAAAGCAAGATACCTGACGATTTCAAAAGCTTCCGCGTAAGGAACGCCTATGATCAGGCCGTCCGCCTTGTGCCGAGCCTGGAAAACCGTCACCCATTCACCGTTCGTGCGTTCGAGTTCGGATTCATAAATGCCGATTACTTCCATTTTTCGTTCGATGAATTTGCTGATGTCGGAATAGAAATTTCCCCTGAACGGTTTGCCGGAATCATAATAATTGCTTCGATACATTAAATGCCGGGGAACGTGGCGGCCCGCCATGAGACAGCACTTGCCGGCGTTCAGGTGGTCGCGGTGAACATCGCCGGTCCAGTGGCCATAAAGGGTATCGATGTTCTTCTCGGTGATCACGCGGTTCAATTTCGCGGTCAGGTTTTCATCGAAGGAGACATGGAGCGTCGGCAGACCGAGTTCGACAAGATCACAGCCGATCATGCGGGCGGCTTTAGCGCCTTCATACCTAGCTGTTTCGGTCGCGCGGACGTCGTTGCCGTCAGGCGCCCGGTAGCCAGAATCGGTGACGACAACGGCAGTAACCATGTCCCCCGCCGCCACGTGCTTGAGAAGCGTGCCGCCGCATCCCAATTCGATGTCATCAAAATGAGCGCCGACGGCTAGGATGTTTTTCCGATTGTTGCTCATTTTCCTCTTGTATCCGTTACGAACCGTGCCGCCGAGGCGTTGCAGGAATATCGTCCAGACTGTAGTGTAAAAGATTCCGGATTTAAGGCAAAGCCCGTATCTCAGATAAACCGGCAAGCTTGGCTTGTTTTCTCCTATCGTCATCGCCTTAAAAACGTTATCTGATTATACCGTTTCGATGATTGCCTTCACCGAAGACCGCACCTGAACCATGAACATTTCCGTTAAACGATTAGGCCTCCCCCGTTACCAGGAAATTCTCGACCATTGGGAGCAAAACCTGGATACCGATGCCCTGACTTATCGCGGGCGCCATATCTGGCCAGTGGTGAAAATTCTCTATCATATGTACACCAAATCACCGCATCCCATCGACCTGTCGGCGGAGCCGGCGGCGGCGTTCATGGAGCCGCCCGACCTCAATGAACATCTGATATTCACGGCACAGTACGGAAAACTCGCCCAGCAGTTTCTTGAGGAAATGTCTAAACACCGGGTTTTCGATCACCTCTCTCCATGCGACGTGCTCTTAGTCTCGGAAAGCGTAAATGCCTATGCCACGCTGGAAGGAAAGCGTTTCGACCCGTTTCTCGATTCTCTTTATTACATGTTTAATGACACCTATCGATTCCATAAGGTGGAAATTACAGTCCCTCCGGATACCCCGCCGCGCTGGCTGGAGCCAGTTTATATCGATCCCACTGCATTCGTTGGAATGATGGATAAACTGGATGCTTATCGCGACAGCCTGGCGTCGGACTCTTCCGGTCACAGGGTGGAAGGATACTCGGCCTTTAAGGATTCACAACGCGACACGCTGGGAGAAGTCATGATCGGTGAAGAGGCGGTTATCAATTTTGTCCGCCATGTGGAAGCCCTGAGCCGCCTGTTCAAGATGATCTATCGGCACACCCGCCCCAGGCTCGTGCTGGTGGTCGATTACGCATCGCGGTTCAATGTCGCAGCCTGCAAAGCAGCGTCGGAGATGGGAATTCCCTGCGCCGATGTCCAGCACGGCGCTGCCGGCGGGGGGCGGTACAATTTCAAATGGTCGTGGCACCATATGCCCCCCGGCGGATATGGATTGTTACCCCGTTATTTCTGGGTATGGGGGGACCGTACACGGGAAATGATGATGGGAGATCGGCCACCCCCCGATCAATACCATAAGGCCATAGTTGGCGGTCACCCTTGGCTGACCCTATGGAAGGATGAAAAATTTATAAAACGTCACGGAAAACTTCCGGCAGAACTGGAATCGCGCCTCAGCGGTGCCACCAAAAGCATTCTTGTCACACTGCCCAACGCTATCGAAACCATGGATTTTGATCTTCTTGCCGAAACCATGACACGGGCGCCAAAAGATTGGCTGTGGCTGGTCCGCCTGCACCCGACGGATATCAACGAAACCGAACGCTACGAGGCGCTTTTGATGGATCGCCTGCAAACTGCCGATAGCCGCAACCTGGAAATCACCATTGCCACCCAGGCCAATTTGGCGGTTCTTTTACGCCGCGTGAATGTCCATCTGACAGACAATTCCAGCGCCTGCTTCGATGCGTTGGAATTCGGAGTGCCGACGGTATTTTTTGGCTCCCTAGGCGTTGAGGTTTTCTCGGAGTATCTGGATGACGAAGTCTTCCAGACCGCTCATAATGCCGACGAACTGCTGACCGCCATTGAATCCCCGCGACCGGCGGCTCATTCCTTTATCAGCACGAGCCGGAAGCAGGCGGAGAAGGCCCTTAAGCGGATGCTCGTTTGATCTTAAATCAGTAATCTGGTTCGATTGGCGGTTCGTTCAACCTGACTGCATGAAAGGGTCCATTTATGCCCGTGGCAATCCTGCCCGCCCGGGGCTCGTCGAAGCGGCTGCCCCGCAAGAACGTCCGTTCGTTTCTCGATCGCCCCGCCCTTTCCTATCCCGTGGAAGCAGCCATCAAGAGCGCCGTCTTCGATCGCATTCTGGTTTCCACGGAAGACGAGGAAATCGGCGCCGCCGCCGAAGCCGCCGGCGCCGAGGTCATCAACCGCCCGCCGGATCTTGCGACTGACGATGCCACTATGGCTGACGTCTGCCGTCATGCCCTGGGGCTTCTAGACATGGAAGGCATCCGGCCGGAAAGTTTCTGTTGTCTTTATGCGACGGCGCTTCTCATACTACCGGAGGATCTTCGTGGCGGGTTTGAGCGCCTGCAAACGGATCCCGCCACGGATGCCGTGATCGCAACAGCCGGTTACAACATGACCCCGCTGCAAGCCTTTCGGGAAGGCGAGCCGCTCAAGCCCATGTTCCCCGAATACAGCCACCTGAATACCCGCCACCATCCCAAGCTGGTCGGTGACGCGGGAGCTTTTTATTGGATTCGCACGGCATCATTTGAACGCGGCGGCACCTTCTTCCCAACCCGTATGCAAGGATATCACCTGCCCAAGCTGCGAGTCGCCGATATCGACACGGAAGAAGACTGGATGATCGCAGAATGCCTCATGTCCATGCGACATGATCAAGATGATGGTGATTGACCGAAACAGCGCCGGATATGCTTCGCTAAGCTAGAAAGTACCGTTTGAAGGAGCGGACGGCAGAATAGTCGCGACTAGGCCGTCCTGGCCGGACAAAAGACCAAGGCTGGCGGCGACCCGGGACAGCCCCTTATCCAGCGACGTTTCCGGACGCCAGCCGAAAAGTTCCCGTGCACGGTCAATATCGGCGACCATATCAACAGTCGTCACGGGCTGGTCATGGTTTTCCAACGGCACTTTTCGACCGATGATATTGAATACCATGTTAACCATTTCAATAACCGAGTGGCTTGTTCCCGAACCGGCGTTAATGACCTCAAGGCCGGGAAGTGGGTTCGTGACGGCTAAAACAATCAATTCCGCCAGATCGTCGATAAAAATAAAATCGCGCCGGGATGTAAGATTCCGCAGAATAACCCGGCCTTTTCGGACCCCGTCAAAGATGTCGGGAATGAGAAAGCCGCATTGTTGTCCCGGACCATAGGCGTTAAAAATTCGCAGGATCACTCCCTGCATACCAAAGAACCTGTTCTGGGCCATGAGGGCTTTCTCGGCGTGCCATTTACTGAATGAATATGGATTGTCGTAGGTTATGGGGTGGGTTTCCTTAATCGGCTGTTCCCGGGTCGAGCCGTATAGATAGCTTGATGTGAAGATGATCCGCCGTTGCCGGGCGGAAACGAAACGGAGCACATTGAGCGTCCCCTCCGTATTGACGCGCAGGAGGTGATCCATCGCCCCCGGGGCGCGAAGCTTGGCGGCCAGATGAATAACGACATCGCAGTCATCGTAGGAAGTAAAATCCTCATCTCGAAGGATATCCCCCTCGAAGACCACCCAATCGATCCCCTGTTGAGTGAGTTTCTTGCCGACACATTGGCCGATGAATCCGCGAGCCCCCGTAACCAGCACCTTCATCGAAAAACCTCCATCGGCCAAAAGACCATGCTCCAATATTACCATTTTCGCCCATAATGTGCCAAACTTCGGACGGAGCGAACGCTTTTATGCCATTGCGTTTTTTCAACCCTCCCGTTCCCGGATTCAACAATAGTCACGCCACTTCCGAATGAACCGCAACAAAAATGCCGAAAAAATGACTGGCAACGGCACGACCGCCATTTCCGTATCGATTCAGGGCATGATAGACCCCCTCCTCGGAAAGATTGCCGATCGTGCTATATATACCGCGCAGACCCTCGACGGGCTTATTGATGGTCTGGAGATCGGCGGCTTTACAAAGGACTTTCACAAGATCGAAAAAGCCCTTCGGCAAGAGCCCCTTCGCCGGATTTTGCGGTCCATGCCGATGAACACACTGCACATTGCAGCGCATCCTTCGACCGTGCCGTCGGATGAGGAACTGGAAGGCATTGTCGCCGTGGCGAATAAAAGCGCGCAATCGGGTCTTTGCAACGCGATCAGCTTCCATCTGGACATGTTCCCGTGGTTCGAGGTGATCGAAAAAGCCGCTGATCCCGGCCTACGGTTGGTGTTTGAGAACCTCGGCGGCGACGCCGAAAGAGGGAACACGGTGGCGGAGGCTAAAAAAGCAGCGGAGCGGTTCCCGGACTGGCGGTTTCTGCTGGATACGGCGCACGCAATGGAAACAAAGGCCTTGCGGGATGAAGGCCCCGACGATTTCGCCCGGGCGCTCGACGGGCGGATCGAACAGATTCATTTCTCGTGGCCGGGAAACCTCTATCCCCGGGAACTCATGGGACTGGATTTTTCCACCCGGCACAGCCTGTCGACCATGGCGCCGGAAAAAACCGGAGCATTATTCGAATTCCTGGGGCGCCATCCAGTACCTTTGGTAATCATTGAGGGCGTGGTGCCGGAGGGGGAGGCTGGTTGGGAGCTGTTGCGCCGGGAAATCGAGACTGTCCGAAGCGTCGTTTCATGATCCAAAAGGCGCTTCGGCAACGGAAGAACTCGACTGAAACCTGGAATTTACGGCCCTTGAGTAACAAAATATGGGCCTTGCGAAAATGAACGTTTTTCTTGGGAAATATCGGGAATCCCTGAAGGCTTTCCATGACCGGCTTGGCGTCGATCTGGTGATCGCGGAAGATCGGCCAATGTCAAAAGAGGCTGAAGCATTTTGCATCGCCTCGGAGATTCCCTTTCGGATGCTGAGAGACGGAGATGACCTTGCCGATTTCATGCCCGGTCACGCCGATCTGGTGATGCTTTCCAGCTTCTCAACACTGCTGCGCCAGGGTGTGATTGACCGCTGCGAACTAATTCTGAATTTTCATGGCGGCATCATCGAAGATTGCCGGGGCCGGCATCCGCTTCCTTCCGCCATCCTGGCAGGACATCCGATGATGGGGGTTACATGCCATGTAATTGACGACGAAAACATCGACGCCGGGCCTTTGGTGACGCAATTAAAGCTGCCAATCGATTATGACGCATCGTTTATAGACAACGACAAGCGTTTACGCCTGGAAACGGAAAATCTGGTTCGCCTGGTCGCCGACGATTACAGGCGGAATAAAAAGCTCGTCACCCGCCCCTGGACTCCCCGTGAGGACTCTTATTTTAGTCCGGTGTCGGGCAAGGAGATGGACCGTCTCTTCGGAGCAGAGAAGCTTCGGGATCTAACGGAATGACAACCGTTTGCATTCATCAGCCGGACTTCGCCCCCTGGCTGGGTTTTTTCGACAGGCTGTTGGAAGCCGACATCTTCGTCGTTCTGGACAACGTCCAGTTCGTCCGCCGCGGTTGGCATCACCGCGATAAAATCAAGACCCCAGGCGGCGCGCAATGGCTTACGGTGCCGGTCATAAAAAAAGGTCGCTATCATCAGGCAATCAACGAAGTCGAAATCGACAACAGCCGTGACTGGCGAGCGAAACACCTACGCACCATCCAGACGTTCTACGGCAAGGCCTGCTGTTTCGATGAAGCTTACCCGGCGATTGAGAACATTTACGCCGAGAAATATAATCGCCTTATCGACCTCAATATGCGCCTGCTTGCCTGGTTTATGGAACAGATGAAGATCGAGGTCGACATCCGGTTCGCCTCTGAACTGGGGGTCAAGGGCACAAAAAACGACTTGTTGATCGGGATTGTCCAGTCCGTTTCAGGTGACGTTTACCTTACCGGCCAAGGAGCCAGTTCTTATCTGGACGAAGCCGAATTCATCGATTCCGGGATTAGCGTCCTCTGGCAGTCTTACCAACACCCGGTTTACCCCCAGCTCCATGACGCCTTCATTCCGCAATTGTCCTCTTTGGACTGCCTGTTGAATTGCGGCTCGTCGGCGGCGACGGCCATATTGCGACGTAACGGAGCGGACGGCATTTAGTTGAATCGTAACTACTTGGCCTTTAAATTATTTTCATGGTTTCCAACCGGACAAAAAAAACCGCTAAGCCCCATTTCAAAGAGCAGAATCTGACTGATTTATTCCGTGGGGTGAACAACAAGATACCCATTCACCAGGCTCAGTATTCATTTGATAGCCGGGAACGCGAAGGCGCGTTTATCGAGGCAATGTTTCCTGACCCTGAGGAAATGGCCCGCTACCGGGAATACCGGCTGGAATGGCACCGGCGGCCGAAGGAAAACGACCCGGGCGCGGCTCCTCTCTCCGTTACCTGCGAACTGGTCAGCACATGCAACCTTGCCTGTTCCATGTGTTACACCATTTCCGGAGAATTCAAGGCCGTCACCGCCGGCATGGACCGCCAGATGCCCTGGCCGACGGCAAAGCGGCTGATCGATGAATGCGCCGAACTGGGCGTCTATTCCATGCTTCTCAGCTGGAGGGGCGAGCCGACCCTGTACCGATGGCGTGACGGAGACGAGATAGTGACATTCGCGGACGTCGTCGCATATGCCCGGAGCAAGGGTATCCTGGAGATTACCGCGATCACCCACGGCCAGGAGATAGACGATGAAATGGCGGCAGCTATAGTCGAGGCGGAACCGAGCTGGATCAGTTTCTCCATGGACGGCATGGGCGCGGATTACAACAAAATTCGAACCCCGAAAAACAAGGATCAGGAAACATATGACGCTTTTTCAAAAGTCATCGGCAACGTATCCCGCCTTGCCGGGGCCCGGGCCGCGAAAGGAAAGACCCGCCCCCAGATAAGGTCAAACGCCATCTATCCCGCCATCGCCAAGGACATGGAATCCTATTACGAGACCCTTTTGACGGCTGGAATCGATATGATCACCGTGAACGAGCTTCTGGATTTGCGGGCCGGCGATCTTGAAGGCGCCACCATCAGGGAAGACTGGGGGTGCCAGTATCCTTTCCAGCGCCTGACGGTGACCGCCGGCGGCGCCATTCTGCCTTGCACCGGGGCCTATATGGAACAAAGCGGCCTGGTGCTCGGCCGCTATCTGGGGACACCGTACCGGGAATCTGATTCCTATGAAATCAGGCGAACGGCCCCCGAAATGACCCTGAAGGAAGCCTGGCGGTGCGAAAAGGTTTCCCGGATCAGGGAACTTCATCAGACAGCGCGGCGGTGCGAAATCGTCCCCGGATGCCGCGACTGCAACCACGGCGCCCGGAAACACGGCTTCAACCGCCTGCCCGGTGACTGGGACATGGACAGCCTGTCATGGAAAAATAAAGTACGCAAAGGATGAGGTGTTCTAATCCTTCCGGAAAACCATAAAAACGTTGAACGCATCGTCAAACGCCGGCGGCTCGTCGACTTCTTTTCCACAAACAGGCAGCAACAGGCGGGCCACGCGTTCGGCCATGCGCGGCGGACAGTAAAATCCCTGGTATTCAATATCCATCAATAATCCGAACAGCCACCGCCGCGTGAAAGGTTTCACCTCCACCAAATCGAGACCGTGACGCTGTCCCAGTTCACGCCATTGCTCCTCCGATAGCAAATTCTGGCCGGTAGGATAGACGCCCTCGCGCCGGTATGCATCGCCACCGCGTGGATTGGGGCGTCCGAGCCGCCAATTCCGGTAACGTTCCCCCAACGGCCCAAACAATTTCAATATGGGAAATTCCGGCAGCCAAATATCCCGGCCATAAGTTGATGCATGAAAATGTCCTCCTGAGCGCAAAGTGCGTGAAACTTCGCTGAACAAATCATCGATTTTGATGATGTGATCCAGAATGTGCATACTGAGCACCGTGCTCAGCGTTCCACCAGGGATAGGCAACCGGTGCGCCTCGCTGAGAAACAGGCTGTCGAATACGTCATGGCGATTCGGATGCGGAGCGCCGCCGCTGAAAAAACTCTCTCCGAGATATTCCGAGGAATAGGTGATCCGGCAACTGCCTGTGTAAATATCGTTGGTGAAATTTCCCCAATTTCCACCGAATTCGAGTGACGGTTCTTCCGGTACGTGAGTGGCGAAATGGTAGGACTCCATAGTCTTGAGATAGATATTGTAGATACTGTCCCCCCGCTTTTTCCGCGACAGACGCAACCATTTCCCAACGGCTTCTTCCGTCTTCCGGAAATTCGTCCGCTTCGGATGCAGGGCAAGTACAGTCATGAGCAGCGCCCAGAGAGGCCAGGCAAGAAACCGCTTCATTTTGACGAGCCAGGCGGCAGACGCGGGCAAGGAGACATGGTAATTTTCCACCGGCGCCTCTTTGCCGAAATTTTTCGGCCTGAAATCGGGGATTTCGTTAAAGATGAACTGGTATTGCCGATGCGGCCGGCAGTTTTCGCAGAGCAAAGAGGGCGAGCCCTGGGATTGCGTGACCAGCAACCCCATAAGCAACATGTTCAATATACGGTTGGGGATTAAAGGACCGTGGCATTCAGGGCAGGCAAGACCGACCAGCAAGTCGGCAATGCCGTGTCGGCGCGGCAGGGGGGCGAGCAACAGGTCTCGTGTATGGCCGTCTTCCGGCGTCATAAGCGAAAATCCCAGGCGAATGCGTGGCCAGTCGATTATTCCATTCATACGCAAGATATAATTAACAAACGAAGAATATTATGTAATATCGAGGAGCATTATGAAAATTCTCGGCGCCCTGGTCGCCCGCATGTCTTCGCGCCGCCTTCCGGGCAAGGTGCTCCAGCCCATCATGGGGCGGTCGATGCTGGAATTTCAGTTGGAACGTTTCAAGCGCGCTGAAAGTCCCGACAAGATTATCTTCGCCACCAGCACCGACCCCAGCGATGATGCGATCGAAGACTCGGCCACCAGCCTGGGGGTGGATTGCCACCGGGGAGCGCTGGACGATGTTCTGGACCGCCTGACCGAAGCTGGACGGGCGCAAGGCGCCGAACACATCATCCGGGTCGGCGGCGATTGCCCTCTCATGGATTGGCAAATTATAGATCGGGTTGTTGCGCTTCACATCGAAGATGGAAATGATTTTACATCCAACATTTACCCGCCGACTTTCCCCGACGGAATGGATGTCGAGGTCTATTCGATGGATTTCATGGAGCGGCTTTGGACCGAGACCTCATTGCCGTCCGAACGCGAGTTGATCTCGCCCAATATTGCCGCTAAATCCGGACGTTACCGCATAGGCAATCTTGCGCGAAGCCCCGACCTTTCCCACCTCCGGCTCACCGTCGATGAGATTGATGATCTGGAAGTGGTGTGTAAAATTTACACCGCCCTCTACCCCGCAAATCCGGCCTTTACCCTCGAAGATATTATTGAATTCATGGAGGCCGATCCCACCATCGGCGCCATCAATGCGCGCTTCGCCCGCAACGAAGGCGCCGCCGCCGTTTACCAAAAGGACCGGCTCCGCCGCGGCGACTAAATCCGGGCGCACCATGCCCCATTTTGCTATGCTCCGGGAAACGACCGCGCCACGCAAAATAGATCAAAGTGACCTGAATGTTTATTCTCGGCCTAAACCACGACTTGTATATTTCCTCGGCGGCCCTGATTGAAGGTGGCCGGATTTGCGGCGCCGCCGCGGAAGAGCGCTTCACCCGCGAAAAACATACCCGGGCCTTTCCCCGTCAAGCGACAAGATTTTGCCTGAACGCCGCCGGCATATCAATCGGCGACGTGGACCACGTGGCGACGGCCTGGAACCCCGGCGCCTACATGGTCAAGTATAACCCCCTGGTTTCCGGACACCGCCGCTTCAAGAGCGAATATCTTTATTCCGTCCCCGACAACCTTCTAAGTCTCTATCCCGAAAGCGAGCGCAAGGTTGACCACGTTCACCAGCGTTTTGTCCTCGATGGAAGCGAGTGCAGCGTCTTTCACGTCACCCACCACCGAGCCCACGCCGCCAATGCTTTCATCCCCTCTCCTTTCGAGGAAGCCGCCATTATGACGGCCGATTCCCAGGGCGAATTCGAATCCACGACCTTCGGCGTCGGCCGGGGAAACCGCATCGAAATATCCGGCCAAATCCATCACCCCCATTCCCTGGGAGCGTTCTACGCCACTTTTACCGATTACCTGGGATTCCGACCGAATCGGGATGAATGGAAGGTCATGGCCCTGGCGGCCCTCGCCAAGGATGACGCGGAAGCTCTCAGCCGAACTATCCGGGGCGACATGGTGATGATCCATGAGGACGGCGGATTTTCACTCAATCTCGCTTACTTCGGCGATTTTATCAACGAACGCCCCCATCACTACACGGCCCTGACGGAAGACCTCCTCGGCCCCGCCCGGCGGTCGGAAGAACCCCTTGAAGACCGCCATTATCTGATCGCCGCGGCCATGCAGAAAGTCGCCGGGGAAGTCACTTTCAACGCCTTGCGGGCGTTGCATAAGCGCACCGATTTGGACGCTGTTTGCGTTTCTGGCGGATTTTTCATGAACTCCGTGATCAACGGCAGGATTTTGTCCGAAACTCCGTTCCGCAAACTGTTCATTTCGCCCTGTCCCGACGACAGCGGCAATTCCCTGGGCGCCGCCCTTTATCTTTACAACCACATCCTTGACCGGCCCGAGCGCCAACCTCTCCTTCACAGCTACTTCGGCCCGTCATTCGATGACGACGAAATCGGAAAAACGCTTGCCGCCGGCGGCCTTCGGGCCAGGCGGTCGGACGACGCGGCAAGCGAAACCGCCGCCGCCCTGGCGGACGGCAAACTGGTCGGCTGGTTCCAGGGCGCCATGGAATTCGGCCAACGAGCGCTCGGCAACCGTTCCATTTTGGCCGACCCCAGGGAAGCCTCGGTCCGCGACCGGATCAACGCCGCGACCATGCTCAACCAGTCGAAGACCTGCCACCAGGCGGAGATCGATGCCGCCTGCGAGCTGGCCGATGGGGGCGATTTCGAAAGGGAGCAAGCATTCACCTGCTCGACTTGGATCAAGTTGCCGTCCAATGATA
>ENA-ORDP01001177-ORDP01001177.1-marine-sediment-metagenome-genome-assembly--contig:-NODE-1177-length-14839-cov-2.558509_pt1 | contig 14839 bp, 10 predicted proteins | sample MGYA00248627_ERZ508539 | MGnify/ENA primary metagenome ERZ508539 (study PRJEB26208, sample SAMN05571518) | marine sediment metagenome | biome: deep sea; feature: Hydrothermal vent; material...
TCAAGCGGGCCTAAAGGGAAACTTATGCACAACAAGTTTATCATCATTGATGGAGAGTGGGTCTGGACGGGAAGTTTTAATACAACGGATAATGGAAGTTACAAGAATAATAACAACAGCATCCTCATTCACTCCCCCAAATTGGCCGAGAACTTCATAGACGAGTTTAATGAAATGTTTGTTGACAAGCTTTTCGGCTATCGATCGCCTAAAAGTATCCAGTACAGGTCTATCCGCTTTCCCGATGGAACAACTATTCGCACGTTGTTTGCCCCCGAAAACGGTGTGGCCAAAGCTTTGACGAAAGAAATCCGTAAGGCAAAGAAGTCCATTTACTTTATGGCCTTTAGCTTCACCCACGACGGGATGGGGCAAGCCATGATCGAAAAATATAAGGATGGAGTCCAGGTGAAAGGCGTTTTTGAAAAAAGAGGCGGTAAATCCAAATACTCAGAATACGGTCAGCTTAAGAATGCAGGGATTCAAACCGTACAATTAGACAGAAACAAGTATGCCATGCATCATAAAGTGATCATTATCGATGAACGAGTCACGATCACCGGGTCTTTTAACTTCAGTAATAATGCCAACAAAAGGAACGATGAAAACGTGTTAATCATTGATAATCCCAGAATAGCAAAAGCTTATATAAATGAGTTCCAACGAATCTACCAAAGAGACGCTCAGTAAAGAATGATGAATCCTGAACTGTCGCAAAGGATAGAAACTCTCTTCGGCCTAAAGGATCCTGGAGAGTTCCTGTCCTCCATATTATCGTTGCTGTCCGACTATCCCTATGAGGATATTGCCCGTCAGTCCTGCTTTGTTCTGTGTTCTATCCTCCATAAAGATGCCTACCCCAAATTCGTCCATCATGGCTTTATGGGGCTGATTGCGGCGATCCAGTCCAGAGCCTACATCAAGAATGATACCCTCAAGAATCTTCCTCTCATACAAGCCCTCAGATATGCGTCATTGGAGAGTCACAAGCCTAGAGTCAGTTTTCAAGAGCCTTTAGATAACCTTCTCCCTTTCAACACCGTAAAAGACCTATTGAATAAGTCCATCAAAGATCAGGACATCCAAAAGGCCTATTCTTTAATTATATCCCTTATGAATCAAGAGTCAGAGAGAACTCAAGTCTTGAACTATCTATATAACATTAGCTTGAGAGATACATTCAATCTGGGTCACAAAAGTATTTACCTGCTTAAATCTTTGGAGCTTTGCGAAGAACCTGGCTGGGAGAACTGTCATCCCATCTTGTTTCCTGCGATCCATTATCTCGTCCTTGCACCGTCCGATAGGGTATTCGATCAGGTTATCACTGAGTATACGGATCAGAACAAGATAGATCACAATAGCTTGAGTCAAAACGATGGCCTCATAGACCAGCAAGGTGTGTCTTCATTAAGAAAAGCTATTCTATCCGGAGACACTCAAGACATCTTGAATCGGGTCTTTCACTTAGTAGGCGAAGGAATAGGCCATTCATCCCTTATGGATGGGTTACAGTTGATTGCAGGGGATATTGTCTATCGATCGCACCCCAAGTACTGGCTTTATGCCCTCCACGGGTTTAATTACGTGTCAACGATACAAAGTTCCAAAGAGATTTTATGCAATGAGTTAAAGCTATATTCCTTGTATATGACGGCTTTATACCTAAACTGGATGAAGGGAAAAGCCCGACTCACAAAAGATCAGTGCAGCCTATCCGTTGATATTAACCCAGTCAAAGGGGATATTCATGATCTAAATAAGGCAATCGACGATTCAAAGGTTGAGTCGGCCTGTAATCTGGTCACATACCTTTGGGAGCAGGGGGATTTAGAATCCTTATACTCCGCTTTAGTTATCCAAACAGCCAAAACAGATGGACGCATCTATTTTGCCCATGACCTAAAGTATACTTATGCCACCATCCGGGCTGTTGAAGAGGGCCCCCATGCCAACCAATTGAATCTACTTCTGTCGTTAGTGAAGTTTCTTGCGGCTGGGAAAAAGTCCAGGGGTTTCTATGAGCTGTTAAGAAAATAGTTTTACATCATCAAGCTATTAAAACAATAAATTAGCCATTATACTCTTTATTTTTTGCTCATTCTCCAGGAAAATCGTTATATTTGTACAAAATCTTCAGGATTATGGTTATGGATGCTCCAATACTTAAAGATTTTAAAATAGATGATCTTATCCCCCTTGCTTATGAGAAAGTCATGGAGGACCTCCATCTTCCCCCTGGGTATGAAATTATCCAACCTATGAGCCGTGAGCTATCTGGAGCCTATCATAAAATGGGTCTTGGACTTGATAACCTGGAAAGTCTGGTGATTCAGATTAGTGAGGGTAAACTGGATTTGCCTCTGAAAAAGTATTTTGAGACCCTTAAATCCAATTATCATTTTCCCATCATGGACTTCAGCCAATTTCGACAACTTGTTGTATCGGATTTTCAGGAAACAGGCCGATTGGAGCCAGGGGACCTTAAAGCCAAGATTGAGACATTTCAGGCCTTTGCAAATATTTTCTTTGGGAATATAAGGAAAATCATTGAGTCAAAGAGATTTGAGGTGAAAGACGAAAAAATGATCCACCTTTATCCCCAGGCCTTAGAGGCCTACGAAAGAGCCCTCATGTGGATCGATGAGAAACATGCAGATAACACTCTTAAGGAGAAGATGGCCTTTTATCTTCAACTGACTTTTCCAAAGAACGAAGAAGAACTTCAAGGGATCTATGAAAAAAACAGATCGCTCTTAGAGGCAGTGATTGCCGTCCAGAAAATAGAAAACATAGCAATCTTCACCCGAATGCTTACTGAGGGAGCCAATATAGATGTAAGTACTTTAACTAAAGAATCATTAGTTAATTGGCGCAATGAGGTCAGTGAAATCACCCGTCAGGCTAAGGATGAAAAAAGAATACAAAAAGAAGAGGCTAAAAAGAAGAAAATCCCCCTCGATGAGCCACTGATCACCCTGTTATTCAATGATATTGTCCCAAGACTCCTCCAGAAAAAGAACCTAAAAACTATTCTTATGGAAATCAAGGGCAATTTCACAAGTCCTCAAAGTAAAATAGTATTGGGTCAACTCCTCCAGGTGATGCAGCCGATTGAACAAGACTTTATAGATATTCTTTTTGCAGAGGACGGAAAGGATTATTATAAAAACTTTGACGAAAATGAACAGGAGGAAAACTCCCTCCTTTACTTTGCCATACTGTATAAAGCACTTATTGAAAACCAGATTGACTTTTTAGTGGAATTAATTAAAAACCATACAGAGCATTATCTTCTACGTATTGGAGTCAGAAAACTCTTCCTTATCAAGATCTATCAAAATAGTCGGATAAAAAATCCTGTGGGTGAAAATCGTGTGATTAGTGCGTTTTTGAACTCTTTTGAAAAGATGATCCTGAACGACTCAGAGGATTTAAAGATCCGTAATGAAAATCTCATCCAGTTTTCCAGGATGATTATCACAGGCTTTCCCGACCTTTCCGAAAACCTGAATACCAGCTTAAGCGACCTCTTTATCAAGATTTACAGTGAAATACTTGACATCAACCTCTTCAATAAGTTTGTTAGTCTAAAAAAACTCACCGAAAAGGAAAGTGACAAACTTGAACTATTAAAAAATGGGTTCAAGCTTTATGAAGCCATTGTAAAGGGACTATCAAACAATGCCAATAAGCCTAGAGATCAAGCACGACGCAATGAGTTCGTTTTAGCCAAAATGGAGCGTAAATTGGCAGGGAATGTTAAGAAGATTAAGAGTAAATCCATAACCCTGAACTAATAATCGCTAGAAACACGATATTGCTGACGACTTTGTAGCGAACCAATAGGGTATGAAATCTTCTAAAACCTAAATATCATAAATATATAGACCTATTTCAGGTTTAGTTTATAAGGATGGATAATTCAGGTCTATTCCCTGCATCCTCATAACAAGCGGTGAATCATGAATCAATTAATGGAAAAAATGTCTCTGAGAGAGAAGATTGGCCAATTGCTCTGTCTTCATATCAAAGGGATAGATTATGAAGACAAGGATCTTGACTATCTGAGAGTCCGAAATGCCATTACTGAAGAGCATATTGGTGGATTGATCTTATTTCATGGGGAAGCAAAAGCGGCCGTCAGGCTTCTAAACGAGTACCAAGACCTCTCTAGACTGCCACTTCTTGTGAGTTCCGATATAGAGAGAGGAGTGGGTCAGATATTAAAGGGTGGGACGGAATTCCCAACGAATATGGCCATTGGTGCTACCTTTCATCCAGAGTTTACAAGGATGCAGGGCAGGATTACAGCTATAGAAGCAAGGGCTGTGGGTATCCATGTAGCTTATGCGCCGGTGGCAGATGTCAATAGCAATCCTGACAACCCTATTATCAACATACGTTCCTATGGGGAAGACCCACACTGGGTGGCCCGATTTGTTGAGGGCTATATCCAGGGTGTGCAGGGAAATGATGTACTGGCAACAGCGAAACACTTTCCAGGCCATGGAGACACAGCAGAGGATTCTCACGCACGCCTTCCTGTCCTTGACATCACACGGAATCGCTTTAACAGGGTGGAATCCATCCCTTTCAGAAAGTCAATTGAATCGAATGTGGCCCAAATTATGTCGGCTCATATTGCCTTCCCTGAACTGACCCAAAAAGAAAAGATTCCAGCCACCTTATCCAGAGAGATTCTTACAGGTCTTTTGAGAGATGAAATGGGGTTTGAAGGACTTATTGTGACGGATGCTTTAAACATGGCAGGAGTAGCCGATCATTTCAGTGAAGGGGAGATGGCTGTTTTAGCTATGGAAGCGGGTGTTGACATACTTCTCTATCCTAAATCAGCTAAGGTGGTGGTGGATTCACTGGAGAAGGCGGTGAAGTCTGGGCGTATCTCTGAGAAACGAATCGAGGAGTCATTAATTAAAATACTTCAGGCCAAAGAGGATTTAGGACTTTTTGATCAAAGAACAGTCCAGTTAGACAAGGTATTAGAAAGACTGAATACGGAAGAATCCCGTCAATCAGCTTTGGAAGTGGCCAGGGCTTCTATCACTCTTGTCTGTCCAAATAAAGAGTTCGTTCCATTCAAGGGGATTGGGAATCAGCCTAGTCAGTCGTTAACCAATCTAAGAACGGCTCAGTGTCCTGGGGTCTCATGGTTTCCTCTATTCAGGAAATCACCCGTTCAGTTAGTCATTTATGATGAAGACAGCTCGGATAATGTGGGTGAATCCCTTATATCTGAGTTAAGTCATAGAGATCCCTCCTTTAACAAACCCATTATCGCCACACCGGATAATATCAGTCGGTTGAGAGACACATTAGACCGTCTTGAGGGAGATAAAACCTTTGTAATCGCGATATTCTCAAGGATAGCCTCCTGGAAAGAACGGTCTGGACTAAACCACAAGATGATAGAAAGCATCGATCATCTATTAGATAAGCATCCAAAGATACTGGTTATTTCTTTCGCCTCTCCTTACATCTATAATGAACTTCAAGCCCCTAACATGTTTATCTGTACGTATTCCTCTACGGTGTTATCCCAAATAGCCTGTGTGGAAGCCTTATATGGAGAGATACCAATGCGGGGGCTTTTGCCTGTCTCTTTAAAAGGCTATCCTCTCCTTTCCCCTGTGGATCAAGAAGAATTGCGAGAGAGATCAGATTCTGTTCACCTGGCCTAAACTCTTGACATTTTTGTACGTTATCATTAATTTTCATGACCACACGTTGATATTTCGCTGAAATAAAGAGAGGTTCTATGATAGAAATCCTACCCATTGTGAACGCCACGCTGAACGGAATAAGCACTGTATTTATATTGTCAGGAGTCTTTTTCATACGGCAAAAGAAGGTCAAAGCCCACCGGATATGCTTACTGAGTGCTGTGGGATCTTCCACACTATTCCTGATCTCTTATCTAACCTATCACATAACTAAAAGTGAACCCACCCGCTTTCTTGGAGAAGGATGGCTTAAAATATTGTATTTCACTATACTCATCTCTCACATCATTCTGGCCGCTGTTATAGTCCCCCTTGTACTGATCACCTTGATGCGTGCAATGGGGGAACGCTTTGAGAGTCATAGAAAGATCGCCCGTTGGACCTTTCCCATATGGCTTTATGTATCGGTCACGGGGGTCGTGATTTATATCATGTTGTATCCGATGAAACTTGGCTCAACAGCCTACTAAGGGCGATAAACGATGTCCGAAGATTATCAGCAAGTCCTAGTAGAGAATTAAGTCAAAATATGATGAAAATGACGGTGCGTGAAGACTCGAAAGCTGTGTTTCGGTTGGTTAGTTTACTCCTCCCGGTAAATTGCTTATCTTTACGATATGAAGCTTATAACAGGAAAACGGGACCATTTGAACTTATTGGGTTACTTCCTGGAACTGATTGTTGCCAGCCATTGTGACGATCCCAAAAAAACAAGAAACGGAAAAAGACCTGTCAACCTCTTGATTCGGGGAGGACGAATGGCCGTATATCTTGTTTTTGAAGGAACGAATATCCATATTATGCCCGCCAATGAAGATCTTAGACCTCACATCACGGTATCAGCCAGTTTGAACACCTTTTTGGACATATCCCTGGGGAAAAGTGTAGTCAAAGCCTTTCTATTGGGGAAAATAAGGCTGAGAGGGAATCTTATAAGACTATTGTTCTTATTAAAGTGGCTTAAACTTGATAAAGAAGCCAGAACCTCATAAAAACCCTATCACTCAGGTGATTCCTATCCAGAGAGGTTCCTGTTCAAGTTCACAGTACAGTTAGGCAGGATTTTCTTAAATGCCTCCACCCCTTCCTGAGTGACCTTTGAACCCCTTATATCAATAACCTCCAGCGATTTAATCCCACTGAGTTTTAATAATCCCTTGTCTGTCACGTTCACATTCCACATGTTGAGGATTCTAAGTTTTGGAATATCCTTTAAATAGCCCATACCCTCATCGGTGATATGAGGCCCCCATAATTCTAATCTATATAGCTCTTTAAAGTGCTTAAAGTGCACAAGCCCTTTATCCGTCACAGGAGACCAAATAAGATTAATGGTTTCAAGCTTTTGAAGGGGCTTAAGAAGCTCAATTCCTCTATCCGTGATCCGTGAGCCACGAAAAGCCAGGTGTTTCAGTTGTGTCAGCTTGCTGATATAAAGACAGGCAGCATCCGTCACCTGACTGCGTACGACGGATAAGGTCTCAAGGTTTTTCAGGCCAGTGATATGAGTTAAGCCGGATCCGGTGATATTGACCCATACGAGATTCAGGGTGGTTAGATCCTTGAGTCCCCTGATGTAAACTAATCCAGCATCATTGATCTGTGTATGATTCTCTATCTGAAGCTTGTCAAGCCCATCAAAATACTTTAAGTGAGTGAGATTACGATTGGTGACGGATGGTCCATGAATTGTAAGAGCAGAGAGGTTCATTAATTGCTCTTCACTATAATTGGCGTAGGCCTCGTTTGCATTGACCACCCACTTCATAGCCTTCTTCAATGCTATGTTGTTCTTGGAACTGGGATCATTATGTCCAAGAATATCACACTGAGGCAGGGATTTCTTTAATTCGACAAAACCTTTATTGCTTAGTTTGGTTTTGTATAAATCAAGTATCTTTAAGGACTTAATAGCTTTTAAGTGACTGACGCTCTTATCGGTGATTGGAGTGTCACTTAAGTAAAGCTCCTTGAGGTTTTTAAGGGACTGGATGTGAGCTAAGCCACTATCAGTAACGGATGTGTTCCATAGAACAAGGGTTTCAAGTGTAGGGATGTTTTTCAGGTGTGTCAGATTGGCATCAGTGACCTTTGTGTGGCCTAAATATAGATGTTTCAATGAACTCATGTTTTTAAGATAGGCTAAACCTGATCCATCCAACTTAGTCTCACTTAAATGGAGGGTTTCCAGGTTCTTGAACAACAGACTAGCATTTGAGGGAGTTTTGACCGCCAGTTTAGCTAAATCTTTATCACTAATATCTTTATAGTTAAGATTTAGGGTTTTAACTTTTTGAAGCCCTTTTATTGTAAGAGGTTTATTCCATCGAGATCTGATTCCAAGATCCGTAATCCATTTCTGAACGTTTTTAGGACTTGTGTTTTCGGGATTTTGGCTGCAAGAAAAGGTTGGAACGATCATCCAGACACAGCAGACTAATTTAATCCATGGGTTTTTCAACATAAAATCCTCATTATCAGTGAAAGTTAGTTCAAATATAACTGAGATAACAAAAATGATCAATCAATTAATTTTCCCTAACGAAAGAGTCCATTAAATGGAATGGTTTAAAGGACGATAAAAAAAATATTCTTTTGATTCGCTGAGCCGTTTTCATTATTTTATAGGCAATAAAAAAAATGCAACGATTGTTCTAAAATAGAAAACAGCGTAAATATCTACGTATATGATTTTTAACCCTAAAGTTCATGTAGTGGGGACTGTTTTTTTTGAAATTGTACGCATTGAAGACATTTATTTTTGGCATTTTGAGCTATCTTATTTAACAAATAAGTTCATGAAATCTGTTGACTTTATAAAAAGTAAAGTCCATATATCTAATATTCAAGGAGATGTGAATGAAAAAATACCTGGTTTTATTGGTTTTGCTATTCCCTGTAGCAGTTATTGGGAGGGTGTCCATAGCGGATAAAGACGCCAAAAAGGATAGAGAGCGTCAGGTCTCAGTATCCGTTGAAAAGCCCAAATATGTGAGAGACAAAGGTTTTTCAAACATTACTATAGGAATCCTTGGTGTCTTTGATGTGACTAACACGAAATTTGGGATGGAAACAAGAGTTTATGTAGATAACAGTTATGTATTTGTACCCATTGAAATGCAATTAATGTTTGGAAACTCCTTTCGTATCAGAACCTGGCCTGAGTTTTTCTTTAAAAAGAGGCGATCACCAAAAGATCCGGCAGGATTTCTCTCCCTCTTTACTAGCTCAACAGTCCAATCAAGTGCAAGTGATGATTCAGCCTCAGAAATAGGTTTTGGGGGAGGCTTTACAGGAGGAGGTTTTAAAATTGCGGCCTGGCTGACAAGCAACTTCAATCAGGGTACGCCCACCGTTCAGGATATTTTTGCGTTTAGGACCAGGATACGAGTGGCACCCAGCGACTTTTTTTATGGTGTCGCGGGGATCAGGATAGGTACAGCCATTGCCAGAGGAACAAGTTTTACAACGTCATCCACAACATTTGATGGAGAACTAGAATTAGGTTTTTCTGTAAGTAAACTCATTAGTATTGTAGGTGGAGTCGAGGTTAGAACAGACAACCTGGGAGCTTTATTAAATAATAACGCTAATGTGACGGGAATAAGCGATGTTCTCAGTGTATTAGTGAAGCTAGGAGTCCTTTTCAAGATTTAGATGGCCAAAATGATGGTAAGGTCTGTCTGATATATGTATAAAAAACGGTTGAATTTACCGTTAAATATTATTAGATTACAAATAACATTATCGCAGGAGGAGCTAAACGATGTTAGTAAAATTAGCACATTCCCTCTCTATAAGAAAAATGATTATCTTTTCAATGATTTTTCTTTTCAACTTTATGACTGCGTGTAATATGAACTTTAGAGAAGACTCAAAGGGTGATGTTGATCACTATGTATTTCAAATAGCTAAAGATAAGGATTTTAAAGAAATCCTTAAAACCAAAGTGAGTCAGTCGGAATCTACACAATTCTCCCTCAAAGAAGGAGTCTACTATTTGAGAACAGCTGAAGTCTCTAAAAGCGGGGTCCAACGACCCTACAGCAGAATCCGCGTCATGAAAGTCCAATCAGATGATAAAAATAACACAATTGTAATGGGGCCAACCCCATTGAATGAAGTTCTAAGCCCCGGGAATGAAGAAAAACCATCCCTGTGGAAGGATACCATGGAAGTCAATTATTATATCTTCCAGATAGCCCTTGACCCACAATTCAAACGTATCATCAAGGATCTTAAATCCAAAAATAACACTGTTAACATTCGTCTCAAACCTGGTTTATACTACCTTAGAACTTCAAAAGTGTCCAAAAGGGGTTTTAAAGATCGATTTAGTAAAACGAGAATTATTGACCTACGAGAGAAAAGTGAAAAAAAGGATGGTCAAATAGACCCTAAAAAGTCTAAAGTTGTCCCTGTTGTTGTGGCCCCCATAAAAAAAACCAAGGCTCCAGTCAAAGCTAAAAAGAAAACGACTGTTTTGGAAACTCCCAAAAAGAAAAGTACTGCCGGCAAAGAAGAAGTTAATAAAGTCAATAGAGTGCGGGTCATCAGGTCTCACACTAAGCGTTGGAGTCACAGGCAGAGAATCTGGTTTAATGGGAACTAGGGAATTATTTACCGAATGGTTTAATCTATTTATTTAGAAAGATAAGTTGTTAAGTCCCTATATATCTGAAGGGTACCAATCTCAAAAGGGTGTTGTAAAAGGCGATACAATTTGCTTTGAGTGGACTGGCTTGGAGTCCAATTCTTTTGAGGGAATAAAGGAGAAATCAAGGCTGACCTAAATCTCAAGATACTGTTCACCCATTTTTTTACGTTCATACTCAAGTTAGTGGACTTCATCGTATTTATCTTGACTCATTCATAAGCTTACCCCAAAATCCTTGGAAATCCAGTCTTTTCTTAAATACAGTAAAGATAAACTAAAAGGCTAAATACATTGAAATACAGGCTGGAACGCAAAAAATGGCAGGAGTTGAAACGTGAACGCCCTGAACAAATAGATGATACAAATATTGATCAAGAGTCCGTCTGGAACTACCCAAGGCCTCCTCGTGTTGAGGTGGTGTCTGAGACAATACGTGTTGACTTTAACGGACTGGTGATTGCCAACTCGAACAGAGCTTGCCGGGTGATTGAAACAGCTAATCCACCCTGCTACTACCTTCCTTTTGAAGATATTCGGATGGAATACCTGATCTTGGGTGACTTGACAAGCCTCTGTGAAGGAATAGCCCAGTATTGGTCGATTCAAGTGGGTGAGAAGTATTCACCTAACGCGGCCTGGTTCTATCGTAAGCCGGAAAAGGGCTTTGAGGGCATCAAAGATCACTTAGCCTTTTTTGCGGGGAAAGTAGATGGCTGTTATGTTGGTAACACTCCTGTCCAACCACAATCAGGGGATTATTATGGAGGTTGGATCACTCCAAATCTCACGGGACCCTTTAAAGGAGAGCCGAGGAGTGAATTATGGTAGATTCAAATAGAGAATCCATCTGATAGTCTCATTCAATAAACGTGTCATAAACCATTCTATTAACATATCTTTTCCGTGATCAACATAAATAGCTCTGAGAGGAACAAAATGCAAGCACTCATTTTAGCCGCCGGGATGGCCGAAAGATTAAGACCCCTCACATTGGATCATCCTAAGTGTCTGGTTGAAATTGGTGATAAAACCTTTTTAGAACGCATGATTACTAATATTTTAGCCTACGATATTACGGATATTAATATCATCACAGGCTTTCAGGTGGATAAGATCAAAACCTTTTTGGAAGAGCGGTTTCCTGATATAGATGTCCACTTTTATCATAATGAGAGGTACTATGAGACGAATAATTGTTATTCTCTTTGGCTGGCTAAGCATCTCATTCACGACGACTTCTTGTTATTTGATGCAGACATAATATTTGATAACCGCGTATTGGAAAAGCTTATCAATGCCCCCTATGACAACTGTTTAACCTTAAGAGAATCTTCTGATCTTGGTGAGGAAGAGATGAAAGTTAAGGTAAACGGTCAGAACAAAATATTAGAGATTAGTAAAACGATTTCACCCAATGAGGCGGTGGGAGAATCTCTGGGGATTGAGAAGTTCTCAATAGAGCTTGGGAAAACCCTGTTTGATAAATTAGAGGAAAATATATTGGGTTTCAATCGAGTCAATGACTTTTACGAAAAGAGTTTTGAGGACGTTATTCATGAAGGGGCAGATATTTATGCCGTAGAACTCAATGGTTTAAAGTGTGCTGAAGTGGACTTTTTGGAGGATATACAGTATGTTGAGAAGCATATTCTACCCTACATTCAAGAGTCCAGACGATCCTCGTAGAGACGCATGGCCATGCGTCTCTACGAGGATTAGCCTTTAGATGTCAATCTGTAGACCCCATCCCAATCGCTAGGAGGGGGATTGTCGATAAAAGCTTGACAGCGTTCAATATAAGTACTTGCAGGACCATCATCAGGTACTATCTTTAAAACCGATTGAAAGACTAAGATGGCTTCAGCGAACTTCATTTGTTTGTATAGATTCAAGGCCTTGAGATAATGCTCAGAAACTTCAGCTAATGGGCCTTTCGTCTGATTTTTTTTAGCTAATAACTCATACACTGTGACGGGTTCATTCTTGCCTACAACCTGGATTTTATCCAGCTCACGGGCGTCCACAAAGTCTTTGGCCATCTGATAGGTGGCCTCAGAAACCATCGTATAGGTTCTATAAAACTTATTGGCTCCCTCCAAACGGGCTGCGAGATTGACCGTATCTCCCATCATAGTGTAGTCCATCCGTTGATTAGAGCCTAAGTTCCCCACAACGGCCGGGCCAGAGTTCACACCGATCCTTACAAGGAGTTCATTTTTTCCTTGATCTCTCCAAGCCTTACGCATATCGATTAATGTTTCTTGCATTTCAATGGACGTGTAACAGGATAATTTGGCATGCTCCGGCTGATCCAGGGGAGCGCCCCAGAAGGCGATGATCGCGTCTCCCTCGAACTTGTCTACCACCCCGTCGTACTTACTTATGATGTCACACATAGCGGTGAGATACTCATTGAGGAGTTGAACCAGATCTTCAGGACTCAGGGACTCAGAAAATGTGGAAAAGCCCTGCACATCAGAGAAAAAGGCGGATATTTCCTTACGTACCCCCCCTAAATTAAGCTTATTCGGATCATCTATAATAATATCAATGACTTTGGGGGATAAGTATTGGCCAAAGGCTCCCTGAATGTACTTTTTCTGTTTGCTCTCCTTGAAATAATTGATTCCTGTAATGACAATAACAGTGAAGACGATTGATAAAACAGGAGTGACAGTGTCTATAAGATAGTTTAAGTATTTGTAAGCTAAGATGGAAAATAATATCACCGCTATGAGGAGTGAAAAAGTGAGTACCATACTTGTTATAATGGATCTTTTATGGATGAGTAGATAAGTGAATAAAGCAAGTGCAAAAATACCAATGATTAAGTATATATTTTCCCTGAACTCAACGAGAATATCTCTACTTATGATATTATCAATGGCCGTCGCGTGAATATGAACACCGACTTCTTTTTTATCGAATGGCGTGGCTCTCAAGTCAAAGTGGGCCGCAAATTGATCCCCAATAAGTACAATCTTTTTATTAAACGTTTCTGGGGGGCATTTATCAACTAAACCATTATAATATTTTAATTTATCCTGGAACTTGGAATATCCTCTTGATAAACCTAACAATTTCTCAGGAAATTGTAGTTTCTCAAAAGTCTTTTTTAGAACTTCAGGATGTTTAGATTCTAATTGTTTCAAGAATTGCTTGATATTTTTAGAGTTTGAGACCAACTTGTCTTTTTCAATTGTTGGTTCATTTATCGATTTTGAATAAATATCATAGACTTTGTTCATAAAGTCATAGACTTTAAGCATATCGATGTGATCTATTTTTTTATAGACATCACTTTTCCCATAGTATTTTAGTCTGAGATAACCTTTTTTGGTTAGAGAAATGATCTGTTCATCTAGCACAATTTTATCTTTAAGAAGTTCAACTTTTTGGGGTTTTAAATAATAAAGAATAGTTGCAAAAGATAGAGTTTGATAATAATGATCAAAATAATTAATGAGCAAAGGAGTTCGCCGTGTTGTATTATCATCATCAATCAAGCCCTCAACACTCCCTAGGAGAATCTTTTTATCCCAAAAGGACCGGGTAGGAGGCTCAGTATTGTAGTAGATTGGTATATTATTCGTAACGATTTTACTTGGATCAATCTGTACAGCAAGTTTTTGAGTATCAGGATTACCATCATTTTTCTTTTTCATTTCGTTAGAATATTTTTTTTGCATAAAAGAAATAATATGGTTGATGACTTCTTTTTTCGCTACTTTAGAGAAATCCTTTTTGAGAGCCTCACCAATGATTTTTCGTAGTATATCTGTTAACTCGTTTTCAATGAGAGTGTCTAAATGACGTTCACTAAATTTCTTTTCTATAAAATGATTCTCAACGTCTTTCTTTAGCTGTTTGATATATTTAATTTGATATTTCTTTGTAATTCCCTCACCAAACTCTTCTTTATAACGTCTTTTATATTCTGTTTTTATTTGTTCTTTATATTGACTTATTATCTTATTTTTATACTTCTTATAAAGCTTAGCTTTATATTTCTTTTCAATCTTCAATGCTTTTATTATTGCCGCCTCTTTAAGTTGCTGGGAGGTCATTTTAAATATATTTCCAATAATGACGTTTCCGGCAGATTTCATGGCGTTCGCAAAATTGCTGTCATCAGGTTCTCCAGCATAAGTATAGACCGACTTTTCAGAAAAGACCGAGTCAATAATTATAACTTCTGCCCCACTATTATTAAGAAAACTGATCAGTTTAGAATATGTGTCCCGTCTCCAGGGCCAACCCATTTGGTAAAGCTTTTCAGCCTCTTTTAGAGAGCGACCAGTGGTCATTGCGTAGACTATTTCAGTACTAGCCTCTGAAGGATCAGTAAAATTAGTTACAATGCTATCAAGAAAAAGATTTTCTACACTCCTTAGGATACCAAAATTGTAAATAGTAATTAATAAGCTTGCTAATACCA
>ENA-ORDP01001178-ORDP01001178.1-marine-sediment-metagenome-genome-assembly--contig:-NODE-1178-length-14819-cov-3.035559_pt1 | contig 14819 bp, 16 predicted proteins | sample MGYA00248627_ERZ508539 | MGnify/ENA primary metagenome ERZ508539 (study PRJEB26208, sample SAMN05571518) | marine sediment metagenome | biome: deep sea; feature: Hydrothermal vent; material...
AAATGGGAAATATCGGACTAACTTCATTTGATGTGTAGGAACACTAGAGTGGCATCGAATAAATGAACGTTTCATGGAAATAAGCTATAAGGTGTCTCTTAGCCTAAATTGATCAAATAATCAAAATGTGATGGTTTAACCACGTTTTGGAGGACGTTTTGTCTTGGATGACAGGACATTTTATCTGGCTCTTCACCTGGCTCCAGGCTTTGGGCCCAAGAAAAAGATGGAATTATTGGAGGGATTCAATCATATCCGGGATTTATTTTCCGTATCCTCCAGTGAATTAGCTGGAATTATAACTGGAAAAGCCCTATCGAAGTTCATAACAGATAGAAATCTATTACTTAATAAGGCTGACAAGGAAATTGAGAAGGCAAAGAAGTTAGGGATCAGTATCACCCACATTGGATCACAGGATTATCCAAGTAACCTTCTGTCTATCCCTGATCCACCCATTGCTTTTTATTATAAAGGTCGGCTTTCGCAAAACGACTTTAATTCAATCGCTGTGGTAGGCTGTCGGGAGGCGAGTTCTAACGGTTTAAGGAATAGTTATCGTTTAGGGAAAGGCTTAGCAGAACAAGGAATTGTGGTAGTAAGCGGTCTGGCAAAGGGTATCGATGGAGAGGCTCACAAAGGTTGTTTAGAAAGGAATGGACGAACAGTGGCTGTTCTAGGCTGTGGTATAGATAAATATTTCCCTAGAGAGCACAGGGACTTGCAGGATAAGATTGCCAGCACGGGATGTGTTCTCTCAGAGTTCTCCATAGGCTCTGATCCCATTGGATTCCATTTTCCCATGCGAAACCGCGTGATTTGTGGACTCTCTGTAGGTGTTGTAGTGGTGGAAGGAAGTCAGGACTCTGGGGCTCTCTATACAGCAGAGTTTGCATTGGACTATGGACGGGAACTTTATGCTTATCCTGGTCCTGCACAGAGTTACCAGTATTCAGGAACTCATTTGCTCATAAAAAAAGGGGCTAAACTCATAGAAAATGCCGGTGATCTCCTTGAGGACTTATCTTTAGTTCTTGAGTTTCCGTCATTTAAGGTGACTCATACATCTACTCAAAAAACGAATGACCATGAGGCTAGTCTCAATAAGGAATTACTAAAACTTAATTTAGATAGACTAAGTTCACTGAAGGATGACGAGAAACTTGTCTATCAATATTTATCGTTAAAGGAAGTCACATCAGATTCCCTTGTGGAACAGTCCGGGCTTCAGATAGAAAAAGTGATGAGTTGCCTAACAAGTTTAATTATCAAAGACTTATGTATACAAGTCGGAAACCGTTATTTGCGTAAATCCCTTGAAGGAGAAAACAATGTCTAAAAAGACACTGGTCGTTGTCGAATCGCCTGCTAAAGCGAAAACCATTAATAAATATCTGGGTAAGGATTATCAGGTTCTGTCCTCTATGGGGCATATTGTGGACCTCCCGAAGTCCCGATTGGCTGTGGATGTAGAAAATGACTTTGAGCCGGACTATATCACTGTTCGAGGCAGGGGAAAGATACTGGAACAACTCAAAAAAGTGGCCAGTAAGTCTAAAGAAGTGCTGTTAGCCTCGGATAATGACAGGGAAGGGGAAGCCATCGCCTGGAACATCCAAAACGCCATCCTGAAGACCCATCCTCATGTTGAAATCAAGCGTATTGTTTTTAATGAAATCACAAAGCAGGCCATTAAAGAGGCTGTCAAACACCCTTTCTTTATCAATATGCACAAGGTCAATGCCCAAAAAGCCCGCCGAGTCCTGGATCGGATTGTTGGTTACTACTTAAGCCCCCTTCTATGGGAGAAACTAAAAAAAGGTCTTTCGGCAGGCCGTGTTCAGTCCTCAACCTTAAAGCTGATTTGTGATCGTGAAGAAGCCATAGACAGCTTTGTCCCACGGGAATATTGGGAAGTGGATGGGCTGTTTTCCAAGGGTAAAAGCGGGTTTAAAGCAAAACTTCATAAATACAAAGATAAAAAGCTGGAACTGAAGAGCGAAAAACAAACTCAAGATGTTTTAAAAGCCCTTAATAAGGCGAAATTCAAGGTGAGTGAACTGCTTAAAAAGCCCAGGAGTCGAAAACCTCTGGCCCCCTTTACAACAAGTAAGCTCCAGCAAGATGCTTCCAATCAGCTGGGTTTTACAACGGATCGCGCCATGAGGATCGCCCAAAACCTGTATGAGGGGATCGACTTAAATAAAGAGACCGTTGGATTGATCACCTATATGCGAACAGACTCCACACGGGTCTCTGATTTAGCTATAGCAGAAGCGAAAGAGTATATTAAAAAGAATCATGGCGACAAATGCCTGCCCCCAAAACCAAACGTCTATGCCAACAAGAAAGGGGCACAGGACGCTCATGAGGCCGTTAGACCCACTTCTGTAGGGAGAACACCCAAGTCGATGGCTTCTTTTTTATCTTCAGAACAGCTAAAACTCTATACACTGATCTGGAATCGCTTTGTCTCCTCGCAAATGGCCAATGCCCAGTATGAACAAACCACTGTGGAAATCAAAGGAGGCGATGGCCTTTTTCGGGTGACCTCCTCTAAAATACTATTCAAAGGCTTTTTGGAGGTTTATGGGACGACCTATGAAGAAGGGGAGCAAAATATTAAACTCCCAAAACTCGAAAAGGGAGAAGACGTTCAGATGAAAGAACTCCTGCCAAGCCAGCATTTTACTGAGCCTCTTCCACGGTATACAGAGGCCAGTATCGTTAAAAAGCTGGAAGACTCCGGTGTGGGAAGACCCAGTACTTACGCGCCCACTATGGCAACTCTTGTGAAACGGTTTTATATCACCAGAGTACAGAAGCAATTAGCCCCCACAGAACTTGGGAAGTTGACCAATCAATTGATCTCTGAGTTTTTCCCGAACATTACAAATGTGGATTTTACGGCCAAAATGGAAGAACTCTTAGATAAGGTGGAAGAAGAAAAACTCGATTGGGTGAAGATTCTCAGGGACTTCCACGACGACTTTCAGCCCACTGTTCTCCACGCTCAGAAGGAAATGACGAATATGAAAAACGTTCTGGACGAGGAAACAGACATCATTTGTGAAAAGTGTGGACGGAACATGGTGAAAAAGCTGGGCCGATACGGGTATTTTCTGGCCTGTCCTGGATTCCCGGAATGCCGCAACAGTAAACCGATTCCCCTTGGGGCCTGTCCTAATGATGGCTGTGACGGTAATATTGTGGCTAAAAAGGCCAAGCGGCGCAAGTTCTACGGCTGTTCCAGCTATCCGGACTGCGAATTCGTTTCCTGGGATCCTCCATCCGATGAGCTATGCCCACAGTGTCAGAAACCTCTTTTTTATAAGTCCAGTAAGATGAAAGGTCGATATATGATCTGTAAAAATGATAAATGTCTCTATGAAAAAACGAATGAGAAGAAATCGGCCTAGGCCGCCTAAGACACGTAAAAATGGGTAAAGATAGTCTAATTATGATGACAATACACTTGAATCATTTTCTGGATCGGCTGAAAACCTTTCAGTACTCCGTTCATACTCTTAAAAACTATGAAATCGATCTCAAGCAGTTCCTGGAGTTTCTCGAAAGCCTCAAGTTAGTTTTGGAGACCATCACAAGATATGATATTAGAAATTACCTACTCTATCTGGATGATCAGAAGTATAGCTCCAAGACAATTGTCAGGAAGATCGCCAGCCTGAAATCCTTTATGAAGTACCTTTTAGAAGAAAACGTCATAATGAAGAACCCTATGATTCTTATCCAAACGCCAAAGTATAAAAAAAAACTCCCCCAATTTCTCTATCCCCATGAAATTGATTATCTTATATCTCAGTTTGACCTTTCCAATCCCATCGGCATTAGAGATCGGGCTATCTTTGAAATCCTTTATATAACAGGGATTCGAGTCTCTGAGCTTGTTGGGTTGACAGAGAGAGACATAGATTATAATCGAAGGACCGTTAAAGTCCTGGGTAAGAGAAAGAAAGAGCGATTGGCTTTTTTGGGACAACGGGGAATGGAAATCCTATTAAAATACAGGGCGATACGGGATTATTTTGCTGGTGAATCCAGCTCTCAGAATGCGTTTTTTCTGAAGAAAAAGGGAAAAGCTCTAACAGCCGCTGACGTCTGGTATATTGTAAAAAAACAAAGCGATAAACTCCCTATGAAACGGAATATATACCCCCACGCCCTTCGCCATTCCTTTGCTACTCACATTCTAGATCGGGGGGCGGATATACGGTCGGTGCAGGAACTATTGGGCCACGTCAATCTATCTACCACACAGATTTATACCCATGTTTCCAGGGAAAAGTTAAAGCAGGTCTATAAAGCGAGTCATCCCCATGGGAACTAGAGAGGAACATCATATGAAGATGCATGCCACCACTATATTAGCTGTGAAGCGGGGTAACAAGATCGCCATTGGCGGTGACGGTCAGGTCAGCCTCGGCGACACGGTCATGAAGGCTAATGCGCGTAAGGTACGTCGGCTCTACCACGATCAGGTGCTGGTCGGCTTTGCCGGTGCCACCGCCGACGCCTTTACCCTGTTCGATTATTTCGAGGGCAAACTGGAAAAACATTCCGGCCAACTAACACGTGCCGCCGTAGAACTCGCTAAAGACTGGCGCACCGATCGAACTTTGCGCCGGCTTGAAGCCCTGCTCGCAGTGGCCGATAAAGAAAGCTCGCTAATCATTTCGGGCCTCGGTGATGTCATCGAACCGGAACAGGGCGTAATTGCGATTGGCTCGGGTGGTAACTATGCTCTGTCTGCCGCGCGGGCCTTGTTAAACAATACTGAAATGGACGCGCGCGAGATAACCGAAAAATCGCTGGGTATTGCTGGCGATATCTGTATTTACACCAATCATAATCATACGATTGAAGAACTGGAATTTTAAACACTCATGTCTAATATGACTCCTCGCGAAATCGTCCACGAACTGGATAAACATATCATTGGTCAGGACAATGCAAAACGCGCCGTGGCCATTGCCTTGCGTAATCGCTGGCGTCGTAGTTGCGTCGATGAATCGTTACGCAATGAGATTACCCCGAAAAATATTTTAATGATCGGTCCTACCGGCGTCGGTAAAACCGAGATCGCCCGCCGCCTGGCAAAACTGTCTAACGCTCCGTTCCTCAAGGTTGAAGCCACCAAATTTACCGAGGTCGGTTATGTCGGGCGTGATGTCGAATCCATCGTGCGCGACCTGATGGACATCGCGATCAAAATGATTCGCGAACAGGAAATGCTAAAAGTCCGTACCCGCGCCGACGATGCCGCCGAAGAACGAATCCTGGATATTTTGTTACCACCAGCACGCGGCAGTACCTTCGGTTATAACAGCGAAGGCGAAGAAACTGAAACTGATCGTCAAAATGAGACGCGACAAAAATTTCGCAAAAAATTACGCGAAGGCAAACTTGATGATAAAGAAATCGAGATTGAAGTCGATGCACCCGGTGTCGGCGTCGAGATCATGGCCCCGCCGGGTATGGAAGAAATGACCAATCAATTGCAGGGCATGTTTGCCAACATGGGTAGCAGTAAAAAGAAATCACGTAAGTTGCCTATCTCCAAGGCACGAAAACATTTAGTAGATGATGAGGCCGCACGCTTAATCAATGAAGACGAAATAAAAACGCGCGCTCTGGAACAGGTTGAACAAAACGGTATTGTGTTCCTCGATGAAATGGACAAGATTGCAAAACGTGGTGAAACCAGTGGTGGAGCCGATGTCTCACGTGAAGGCGTGCAACGTGATTTACTGCCTTTGGTAGAAGGCTCAACGGTCACTACGAAATATGGCATGGTTAAAACCGACCATATTTTATTTATTGCCTCCGGAGCCTTTCATGTTTCCAAACCATCGGATCTGATTCCTGAGTTGCAGGGTCGCTTTCCAATCCGGGTTGAACTTAATGCCTTATCGACCAATGACTTTGTCCGCATCCTGACTGAACCAGATGCCTCGCTCACCGAACAATACTGTGCCTTACTCGAAACCGAAGACGTTAATCTGGTGTTCGAAGCAAAAGGCATTAAGCGCGTTGCCGAAGTGGCATTCCAGGTCAACGAACGCACAGAAAATATTGGCGCACGCCGATTGCATACCGTCATGGAACGCCTGTTAGAAGAAATTTCGTTTCGCGCATCGGACAGCAATGGTGAAACCGTCACCATCAATGTTGACTATGTCGACGAACACTTAAGCGAACTGGCCGACAATGAAGATCTAAGCCGTTATATTTTATAATATAATTTACACCTTTGATAATTGAGGGATATTAAATCTAGAAATAATTCACCTGGCAAAGAAGTAATGAAATCTATTTAGAGGTAGCACCATGACAACTAAACACATCCCGACGAATCTGACCTATCACTCTCAGGCCCATAGCCTCGAGCTTGAATTTAACACTGGTGAAAAATACGAACTCAGCGCTGAGTACTTACGGATAAACTCGCCCTCTGCTGAAGTGCAGGGCCATGGCCCTGGTCAGGAAGTGCTGCAAATCGGTAAACAGGATGTCAACATCACCAAGATCGAACAGGTCGGCAACTACGCGGTACAATTCTTTTTTGATGACAATCACGATACCGGCATTTACTCCTGGGATACCTTGTATCGACTTGGTCAGGAACACGATACATTATGGTCAAATTACCTTAAGCGTTTAAAAGACGAAGGTCACCAACGACCCGAACCTCAGCACCAGCAATAAGCTCAATTAATAACATCTATGACCGGCATCTCCCGCGCTTTTAGATTCACAACCATGAGCTGGTTTCCACTGGAATTGCCGCTGTTAGCTGACCATTTCAGTGTTACAAAGGCTTCGATACGATAATTCAAAGGTGATGTTTCATTGGGCAATATTTTGCTATATCCTCAATTATTATGCGACGAGATATCCCCCTTTATTCTAATACTGCCTGCTTATCCGCACAAAAGCTCTGTGCGGAAAAACAGGATCGATGGCTATTTGAGAATCTCACCTTCCAGCTTGAGCCCGGTGAAATGTTACACCTGAAAGGCGCAAACGGTTCCGGTAAAACTACCTTGCTGCGTATACTATGTGGTCTGACCACCGCCGATCAGGGAGAAGTCAGATGGGGAGGCAAGCCTATCAAGCAGCAGCGTGATGAATATCATACTCAACTCAGTTATGTGGGCCATTCCGATGGCATCAAACAGGACTTAAGCGTTACTGAAAACTTAAAGATCGCTGCCGTACTGGCTCGCGGCAAACAACAAAAGCCAATACCCGTTGATATTAATCAAACGTTATCAGCAATGGGCTTAATCAAAAAGAAACACACCTTTGCCCATGACCTGTCGGCCGGTCAATGCCGTCGCCTGGCGCTGGCGCGTTGTTTATTAAATGAGACGTCAATCTGGGTGCTTGACGAACCGTTGACGGCGCTTGATAAACAGGGTGTCGGCATCATTGAATCGATGATTAACGATCACCTGAACCGAAACGGCATGGCCATCGTGACTTCGCATCAGGATCTAAACATCAGTAAAGATCGTTGCAGGGATCTGAATCTTTCCTGACAATTATTATGAATATATTTATTACCATATTAAAACGTGATCTGTTACTGGCTGTTCGCCATCGCACGGAGTTGCTTAACCCCATGCTGTTTTTTGTGCTGGTGATCGTGCTGTTTCAACTTGGTATGCGCGCCAAACCTGCGGTGTTAGTCACGCTGGCTCCGGCCATCGTCTGGATTGCGGCACTGCTATCGGCCTTACTTAGTTTAGATCACATGTTTCGTTCGGATATGGAAGACGGTGCACTGGAACAAATGATCATCAGCACGCAACCGACCTCGCTATTAGTATTAGCAAAAATAATAGCCCACTGGATCATTACCGGGCTACCGGTCACCTTGATCGCGCCGATTCTGGGCATGATGCTCGGCCTAACATTTGATGCAACCCAAATCCTGTTTTTAACGTTACTTATCGGAACACCAATATTAAGCGCGATCGGTTCGATTGGGGTTGCGCTAACGGTTGGTTTGCGTCGTGGTGGTGTGTTGTTGTCTATATTGGTGTTACCTTTGTACGTGCCGGTGCTGATCTTTGCCAGTCAGACGGTAACCACCTCAATGAGTGGTTATCCGATTACGGCGTCAATGAGTGTGCTGATGGCCATGATGGTTCTGTCGTTGAGTTTATCGCCGTGGGCCAGTTCGGCAGCATTACGAATGAGTGTGAGTTAAATGAATAAAATATATAAGTGGTTTCATCAATGGGGTTCGCCGCCCACGTTTTATAAGTGGTCGGGGCAATGGCTACCCTGGCTAACGTTTTTTTGTGTCGCACTATTCGCTATTGGTTTATACGGCGGTCTGGTGTATGCACCCGCAGATTACCAACAAAAAGACAGTTTTCGTATTATCTATATACATGTCCCTGCCGCCTGGATGTCGATGTTCGTATATTTGGTAATGGCCATAAGCGGCGCCATTGCCCTGATCTGGCATATCAAGTTATCCGAGATTATGATGCTCAGTAGCGCTTCGATCGGCGCCAGCTTTACCTTCATTGCACTGGTCACGGGTTCGATCTGGGGCAAACCCACCTGGGGCACCTGGTGGGAATGGGGTGATGCCCGTCTGCTCTCTGAACTCATGTTGTTATTCTTATATATAGGTATCATTGGCCTTTATAGCGCCATCGAAGATAAACGCAAGGCCGCTGAGGCGGTCTCGATTCTGGCCTTGGTAGGCACGGTAAATATCCCAATCATTCACTATTCGGTTATTTTCGTTAACACTCTGCATCAGGGGCCGACGGTGTCCATGTTCGATAGCCCCTCGATCGACACGCGTATGTTGATCCCTTTGTTGATCATGGCATTGGCCTTCAAATTATTTTACGGCATCGTTTTGTTAATGCGCAGTCGCAATGAATTACTCTGGCGTGAACGCCGCAGTCAATGGGTTAAAAATATTATCAAAGGTGATGGGACATGAGTGAATTCTTCTATATGGGTGGCTATGGTGGTTACATCTGGTCGGCCTATGCTATTACCGCGGTGGTAATGACTCTAAGCATTGTTTTACCGATCATGCAAGGCAAACAAACCCGTAAACGTATTGAACAGATGTTAGAACAGGAGCAAGACTAATGCACCCCGCCCGCGCCCGTCGTTTAAAATTAGTTGTTATAATGCTGCTCGGTGTGTTTATCGCCGGTGGCTTTGCCTTTATGGCCTTTAAAGAAAATCTGATGTTGTACTTCACGCCCAGTGAAGTGGCGGCGGGTAAAGCGCCGACCGGACAACGTTTTAATATTGGCGGTATGGTCGTGGACGGCAGCGTTATAAAATCCGACCAGTCGGTTGAGGTTGCGTTTGATGTCACTGATTACGAAAAGACCATCACCATCAAGTTTGGCGAAATCCTGCCGGATCTGTTTCGTGAAGGTCAGGCCATCATCGCCAAGGGCAAATTAAATTCCGAAGGTGTGTTTATCGCCGACGAAGTACTGGCAAAACACGATGAGACCTATATGCCTCAGGAAGTAGCCGACAGTTTAAAACACAAGAAGAAACCCGGTTATGGTAAAGAAGGCTATGATAAAAAAAGAGACGGTAAAGAAAAGGAAACACCATGATTCCTGAGTTTGGACAATTTGCCTTAATCGTTGCGCTAATCAGTGCGGTGATCCAGGCGGTACTGCCCTTGATCGGTACGATCATCAACCAGCCCAATTTAATTATGGTGGCACGCCCGGCGGCGCAGGCCCAGTTTATCGCCCTGTCGATTTCCTTCGCCTGTCTAACCTATGCCTTTGTTACTCACGACTTCTCGGTTAAATATGTCACCAACAATTCTAATATCGACTTACCGCTGTTGTATCGCGTATCGGCCGTATGGGGTGCGCATGAGGGTTCGTTATTGTTATGGGCACTGGTGCTGAGCATCTGGAGTTTCGCGGTTACGATCTTTAGTCGCCAGGTACCGCCGCTGATGCTGGCACGAGTGGTGTCGATAATGGGCTGGATCAGTATCGGGTTTTTATTATTTATGATCATGACCTCGAACCCCTTTGAACGTCTGTTCCCCATTCCTTCACATGGGCGTGATTTAAATCCGCTGTTACAGGACTTCGGACTGGCCATCCATCCGCCGATGTTATACATGGGTTATGTCGGTTTGTCGGTGGCGTTTTCATTTTCAATTGCGGCGATGTGGGCCAACCGACTGGATTCCGCCTGGGCACGCTGGTCAAGACCCTGGACCAATGTCGCCTGGATCTTTCTGACCCTCGGCATCGCGCTGGGCAGCTGGTGGGCCTATTATGAACTTGGCTGGGGTGGCTGGTGGTTCTGGGATCCGGTGGAAAACGCCTCGTTCATGCCCTGGTTGGTCGCCACCGCCCTTATTCATTCACTGGCCGTTACTGATAAACGCAGCAGCTTTAAGGCGTGGACCGCACTGTTGGCTATTTTTGCCTTTTCACTCAGCCTGTTAGGCACCTTTCTGGTTCGCTCTGGAGTGCTGACCTCGGTACATGCCTTCGCCAGCGACCCTGAGCGTGGCGTGTTTATTTTGCTGTTCCTGGTCATTGTCGTCGGCGCCTCGCTCACCCTGTATGCAGTTCGAGCACCGTTGATCAAATCGCACAGTCAATTCTCGATGCTTTCACGTGAGACCGCATTATTACTGAACAATGTTTTTCTGGTGGTCCTGACACTTGGCATTTTAGGTGGCACCCTGTTCCCGATCTTCACCGTGGCGCTTGATCTGGGCAAATACTCGGTTGGCTTCCCCTTCTTCAACTTTATATTTGTGTTACTCGGTACTCCACTGGCCCTGTTGCTCGGCTTCGGGCAATTACTACGCTGGAAAAAAGATAATGCACAGCAACAGCTCACTAAGCTTATTCCATTTTCGATCAGCTTCATCCTCGCGCTCGGAAGTGTTCTTATGATGTCGTATTTTTCTTTCTACGCCCTGCTTGGCATGACCCTGGCATGGTGGGTTTTAATTATGGCCCTTACCAGTTTCATGTTACGTTTTAAAAATCAGTCGCTCTCGTTTGCGTCATTGAAAAAAACCCCGCCTTCTTATTTTGGTACGCACATCGCACATCTTGGTGTGGTCATTTTCGCTGTCGGCATCACCCTGACCTCAAATTATTCCAGCAAAAAAGATGTGCTGCTCAAACCGGGCGAATCTTATCTAATGGATGATTATACTTATCAATTCAATGGCGCCAGGCAAATAATCGGACCAAACTATCGCGGCCATGAAGGTGACATCATCATCACTAAAAACGGCATTGTCATCGCCGAAATGAAACCACAAAAACGTATTTATTATTCACAACAAAGCCCGATGACCGAAGCGGCGATTGATGCGGGTCTTAGCCGTGACCTGTTTGTTGCCCTGGGTGATCAACGCGGACAGGACGGTGCCTGGACACTTCGTCTCTACTATAAACCTTTTATACGATGGATCTGGTTGGGTGCAATCATTATGTCTCTGGGTGGTTTAGTGGCCAGCTTTGACAAACGCTACCGTCAAAAAAATAGACGCATGCAAACCTCGCGTGAAAAAGATCACCTAACCGGGAAATTGACCTGATGCTGCGTTATTTGATCCCATTAGGACTTTTTGTCATCCTCGTGATCTTTCTTGCTATTGGATTACAAAATGATCCTCGCTATGTACCGTCACCATTAATCGACAAACCGGCGCCGGATTTTTCTTTACCTCGATTATTTTCGCCCACTACAACATTTGGCCCAACGCAATTAAAAGGTAAGGTGTGGATATTAAACACCTGGACATCAGACTGTGTCGGCTGTCGTCAGGAACACCCCTATCTGCTCGAACTCTCTAAAATGAAGCAGATAAATTTAATCGGGCTGAATTATCGCGACTCAAATATCCTGGCTATTAACTTGCTTAAAAAGCATGGCAATCCTTATCAGGTGGTCGTCACCGATCAGGATGGCAGTGTTGGTATCGACTATGGCGTTTATGCGGTGCCTGAGACGTTCATTATAGACAAAACAGGTATCATTCGCTTTAAACACATCGGGCCATTGCTTCCTGACGAGATTAACAAAACCGTACTGCCATTGATTAAAAAACTAAATGAAGAGACTGGTTAATGAAAAATACTATATTTCGACCCACAATCTTCTCTATTCTTTACCTGTTCTTATTTTCTCTATCCTCAATGAGCGGGGCAGGTGTTGAGGTTCGCAAATTTTCTGCTCCCGAACAGGAACGACGTTATCATAAATTAGTCGACGAAATTCGTTGCCTGGTGTGTCAAAACCAGAATCTTGCTGATTCAAACTCTCAGCTCGCGTTAGATCTACGTAATAAAATTTTTACTATGGTGAAATCAAACAAGACCAATCAACAGGTCATCGATTACATGGTAGAACGCTACGGAGAATTTGTACTGTATAACCCACCGCTCGATCCGGTTACCTCGTTTTTATGGCTTCCACCGTTTATTTTACTTTTTGCAGGCACCATTATTTTACTAATCAATATAAGAAACCGCAATAAGGCGAAACCGGTTGAGCTCAGTGACGCCGATCACGCACGCAGCCAAAAATTACTTGAAGACAAGGACAATAACTCATGATGGCCTTTATATTTCTGAGCTTTGGCTTACTGGTCATCGTTATCTGGTTGATCGCCCCCGCTTTGCTCGGTCGTAATTTTGATAACTTTGATGATAATAAACAGCTCAACATTAATATTGCCAAAGAACGTCTGGCTGAACTCGATACACAATTAGAAAATAATGAAATAGATCAAAACCAATACGATCAAATCAAAAATGAAATCGAATCCTCTTTATTAGATGATACCGATGAACAAAAAGATATGCATATAAAAACTGATTTACCTGCACACTATAAACGAACGGTTCTGATCCTGTTGACGGCCATTCCGTTCAGTGCCTTTGGGCTCTATCAGTATTGGGGATCGCCCGATACTTTAACAAACGCAACCATCAATTCCGCCCAATCTAGCGCCAATCAGACTACCAACTCTCATGATCAACAAAATAAACACAGCGGCGGTTTATCTGAGGCCATCATCAAACTTGAGGCGCGGTTAGCGATTGAGCCCAACAATCCGGATGGCTGGTTCATGCTGGCAAGAAGTTACTCCGTGCAAAAACAATATCAAAAGGCCGCTGAAGCCTTTCGTAAATTGCATGAACTCGTGGGCGATCAACCTTTCGTGTTACTCGGTCTGGCCGATACGCTCACTATGTCACGCAATGGCGACATGAGTGGAGAACCCTTCGAGCTTGCCAAACAGGCGCTTGCACTGGAACCCAACAATATCACCGCACTCTGGTTAACCGGTATGGGCTACAATCATGCCGGTGATATTCCACGTGCACTCGAATTATTGCAACGACTACTGCCGCTGCTCAGTGGCGATCCACAATCAAGCCAGGAAGTACGAAGCTTGATCGCCAATGCACAGCGTAAATTAGGCAATAAGACAGAGCGAACAAACGTCGCCGCCAATACAACTACATCACCTACACCCGCCACTCAATCCGATCAAAACACAGCTAAACTAGTCGTGAAGGTAAACATTGATCCGGCCTTACGTTCATCGCTTGCCGATAGTGACTATGTCATGATCTACGCACAACGCGTGACGGGTATGAAAATGCCGCTGGCCATTGTTAAGATGCAGGTTAAAGATATGCCCGTGACAATAACACTCGATGACAGTCAGTCCGTTGGCCCAATGGGTAAATTATCTGATGCCACACAGGTAAATGTGCTGGCCCGTATTTCAAAATCCGGTCAGGCGTTTAAACAAAGTGGGGATATCGAGGTAAAACGTGGACCTTATATCAATAATCATGCTGAACCGATCGAGATTACCCTTAAATAAGAACGCCGAAGCATAAGCTTCGCATTCTACCCATTCTCCACACAGTCACCACATCAAATCGTCTGGCACTTTATAATCGGCGTATTCATCATCCTCGTTACTAGCCTGGTTTGTTTCGTGACAGACAAAAACAAACTGGTTGTCACGTTGCATAATTTTTTCGGCAACAATCTTAGGAATGAGTTCAAATTTCTCATCCAGCCTGACGATGGCTAACCGACCGTTCACGATTTGTTTATGCACGTCGTCGCTGACGTAAATTCTTTTGATCTTGTTTGCTACTTCAAAGTTAAAAGCCGTCTCGCCATCGCCGGAATCGATACGGTTCATCTCCACCAGCTGCCTGATTTGCCCGGCGATAGCCTTTTTATTATCTAACTCGACCTTTTGACGATTCAATTCCCGATCGCGTTCAGCCTTTGACACGCTGGCCTGTTTCACTTCCTGTTTTAACTTGTCCGCCTCGGTGACTTTGTTTTTAGCTTGTTGCTTTGCTTTTTTATACTTTGACTTGTTACTCTTGTTTACCTTGTCCTTAGACACCAGACCGGCTTTAAGTAATTGTTCCTGAAATGGGTTTGCCATCATTTAATCTCCAGGGGCAGGGCTAAATAGCCGTTCCTGTTAGCAGGCCACTAAACACTTTGTAAACTGCGTAACTATGTTTCTGTAGGAGCGGGCTCAGACCGCGATTAAATACGATATACAAAAGTAAAATCGCGGTCTGAGCCCGCTCCTACACAAATTGTTTATCACATTACCTGTGTATCTTAAACCACCTATTCACGATACATAAGCTGCACACCCTGTAAAAAATTACGCAGGATCTGATCTTTGCACTCACGGTAATGTTTATGGCCTGGTTTACGGAAAAAAGCACTCAGTTCGTGTTTACTAATACTCA
>ENA-ORDP01001179-ORDP01001179.1-marine-sediment-metagenome-genome-assembly--contig:-NODE-1179-length-14818-cov-2.804714_pt1 | contig 14818 bp, 14 predicted proteins | sample MGYA00248627_ERZ508539 | MGnify/ENA primary metagenome ERZ508539 (study PRJEB26208, sample SAMN05571518) | marine sediment metagenome | biome: deep sea; feature: Hydrothermal vent; material...
GGATTTTAATAAATCTGTACTCGCCGTAACGACATACGCCATTGCCTGTCGCCCCCGTTCTCGCTGACCGGGAATAGAAATACAATCGATAACGGATCCTTCAATATTTATCTCAGTGTTGTCTTTCAGCTTCCACCGCATTGCCTGCTGCAATTCAGAGTCGTCAACTTCCGGTGCCTCGGTAAGCATAATATTTGTCTCATCTGCCGCTAATACAAAATTAGTACTGAGTTGCTTTAGATCATACTGATCAACCCAGGCATGTAAGGCATTATCCAGCTCATTAATCTCACGACCGTCCGTGAAATCAACATCTTCCAAAACAAACAAGTCGCCACGCTTTGAAAGATGTGCCATGCCAAGACCGTTACCGTTAAGCCCAAGCCCAACAAATCGATTAGCAGAGATATGTTTCTTAAATAAATTAAAGATGCTGACCTCCTGTCAGATTAAGGACCAGCAAGTTACGTGGTGACTCGGGCGGCAATCTAGAAATTCAGTTGTGATCTATCCATGATCACATGAGCGTCCTGCCCAGCATTTCGGTAAGGTTACCTACTACACATGAATTCGGATGGTGGTGAAAAATCTTTAACTTATAGCTAAAACAGCTTGAAATTGTTGCATTTATGGCTGATTATTAGTCAGTTATGGTGATAACTAGAATATTTGTATGGCTAACAGGGCTAGATAAAGATCAGATTTTACTAATCACAGCAACCGATAAGCTGGATAACTGAAATCTCAGTATAATTTCACTCCGTTATCTATCTCGCGGCTCACCGCGATCACACTTTACGCAATTAAGTTTTGAGCCAATTTTACTGGTCCGGCCGACTGGCGTGACAGTCCAGGGTCGGTTTATCCATGGCGGCTTGTGTCGTACGTGTTGATTGTGACCGCATTCGAGTTCGGCGACCCAATCCTGTTCTTCATCCTGATGATAGCCGGTGATTTGTTTTAGCAATAGCTTAGTCTGCTTTGTTGGTAAAATTGCGCACTGTGATGACAACTATTCAGCCAGCGTAATTAACTCACATGAAATCATACCATCTTCATCAAAGACGATTTCGGCTAACCAGTAGGTCGGGCCGAATAAATCTTTCTCAGTTAATGCCGTGGTTTTAGTTTGCATTTGTTTAGCTGAATATCTCGTTATTTCAGCATAATCCGCCGGAATGGCCACAATCACTCTGCAGCCAATATCAGTACAACGCCATCGACGATCAGCGCATATAAAATCCTGTCCGATAACAAACTCATTATGTTTCATAAGAGTGAAATATTCTTTACTTTGTTCATCTGATAACTTCCAGCCTAAACAAATTCAACTAGTAACTCACTCGGCGTAATAACTCAATTGATGCATCGACCTCGACTTTACGAATCGCGACGCTTTCTATGTTACAGCCAATCGGAATATTTTTTTCATCGGCAAACTCTTTTAGTTCGAGCCAGTTTTGTTCTGATGCAAATATAGATTTTTCAAGGATATCATGTGAATGAATCAATTCATTTTCCAGCCATTTTGGAAAACTAATACCCAGCCATTTCATAAACTGCAGGGTTTTGATCGATCCGCAGGGTGTCAGGGTAAATAATATTGGTACCAATGGAATGTCGTGCTCCAACCCATAATAATAATACTCAGACAGAAAGTTCTTTGAGGCGTTGACATCGTACACTCCCTGCGAGACAAAAAACTGACAGCCCTGAGCCATTTTATTAAACACCCGAATGTGCTCATCGCCTTTGGTCTGATGCCGCTCGGGTATCGTTACCCCGCCAAGTAATAATTCTTTATTTAATTGTGACTTCAATTCATACGCCTGTTTCATTGAGAGCGATACGGTCTGTGACTTAGAGGCGGCACCAACAAATACGGTGAGATTATTACTTTTAGACGCGTTTTTTAAAAAAGTCTCCAGCTCCTGTTCGCTGTATTTACCGACCGCGCGATAGATAATTTTAGGCATGTCCAGGGCTTCCAGGTACTGTGTGCTATAGGCATAGGCGTCCATCGTTGCCATATAGGGAAAAGGTCGCTGTTCAGCGGTGCGCGATTTCTCATCCTGAATATCATATAGAATAAGACCATCAACATTTATTGATTCAAGCCGTTCAATCTGCCGGGCTGATATTTCCGCTATTTTTTCCGGGCTAGTATCTTGTTTGGGCGGTGTAATACCGTAAACAACGATCCCACTCTCTCTGTTCTTGATCTTATCCATCAACATAATCAGTACTCAAATTCTATATAGTAGAAGCAATATAACATTACCGTCTGTACAAAAACACCGTTGCCATGACATCAGATTTTTATAATTAGATAGAGCCCGGTGACCATCATGACACTGCCTGAGAAGATATTGATTCTATGCCTTGCTATTTGGCTGTTAAACAATAAGCGTGCTTTAACACCCATATACGCATAGCCTAACTTTGCAGAAAATAAAACGATCGTTACTAACAACATGATGGTCAGAGTGTCAAATATCGTTGCCTTCGTTACGTCTAAAAATGCACTTAAAAAACTCATATAAAATAATATCGCCTTGGGATCACCCAGAGTAATAAAAAATCCGGTCAGGAAATTGGCGATCCACGAGCTTTCAATATTACCAGCAGACTCAAGCAATTTTGGTTTTGGTTTCCATAATAAACCACCCAGGACGATCAGATAACCACCCCCCAGGTATTTTAGGACATCAAACAAAGCCCCCATCGTATCGGCCAAACTTGCCAGGCCGTAGATGGCAATGATGATAAAGAGATAATCTCCTGCTGCAATGCCAACAATAATTACTGCAGCATGTTTCATACCGGAAGACATTGAGCGGGCGACAACGGCAGTCGCACTTGAGTCCGGGACGATGGCCAGCGCGGACATGGCAAAAAACAGAGCCACAACATTATATATCGTTAAGCTAAATTCCATATACTATGAACATCGTTGTTTAAAATATAATAGTATCAGAGTCTTATAGTAAAAATATCCTTATAAACAGGCATAATATTCAATACTCTAATAATTTGATAAAGTGTATTCTACTCCGCAATAAGAGTGTTAGGCCAGGATGAATAAGGTAATGATATTCAAGAGTTGCCTTCACGCAGACGTGAATTTTTTATGTCAGTGCAATATCAATGGAATAATAATTAAATATTCATGACCGATATCCATTTGACTGGAATGATTACTGTAGGATCTGACTCTGACCGCGATTATGCACTTATTTACGTATTAAATCGCGGTCAACGCCCGCTCCTACAGAAAATCTGTTATGCAAATTCCTAGCTTATGTGACCTGCTATTCGAAACTTACTATCTAAATAACCTGCACTTGGAATCAAGAAATTGGTATTAGTGAATTTTAATCATAAAATGATTTATTACTCAGCTCTATCGATCAGAAACGACTAGTCCATTCAAACGATAAAAAGTTAACACGTGAAGATAGGCGAGGGTGTTACTTTTAAGGCGACGTTCGTAATAACGATGAAAACATATTATCGTTAACACGATCAGGGCTATTCCAATCAAATCACTAGTATTAAACCCAATGAAAAATATCGACATAAATGAAACAACGCTTAGACTTCGAAAAAAATTAGAATTCGCTTCAAGTCGGTTCACTTCAGCAATAGCATTCTGGTCTTCTTGCACTAACACGGATTTTGCCCATTGGAAGTTATTTAATGGTGCCGGAGTGAGTTCGTCATCAAAAATTATGTTCTTCAATATTTGTACTGCAAAGTAAAGTTGATCATTGTCGACAGCCGATATGGCTCCTTGCTCAAGTCTCCATTTGCGTAAGCTCTCAAACAAACCGTCTAAAAAAGAACCCAATAGAAATATGACCTGGCCAATTAGGTAAGCGGCAATGACAAAAGCGAGCCATAGACCAATGGCACTGTCAGGTAAGCTGACAATTTCGTCAGGTATATCGTTGCCAAGTGCGGCCAACAACAGGGAAGCGGCAATTACACCGGGTAATAAAATGGCAAATAAATCAACAATACTGGCGTAGAAGTCTCCGAGCCTGGCCACGAACGTCCCCTTAATGGTGGGTAATCAAATAGTGTAGCAAATGGTACTTTGTCATGATAAAAATTACACTTATTTATTCTATCTTATTTATAAACTAAACAAGGCACCATATTATGAAATCATTATATATCTGCTGAAATTTGATATTCTTAACGTTACAACGCTAGCAGCATAACAAGCTAAATCATACTTTTAGCATGCAAACGCACATAAAAAACGCCCCTCGGAAGGGGCGTTGCAATTACGACGATTGTGAGACGAAATATTACAGACTGTAATACATATCAAACTCAATAGGATGCGTGGTCATACGCAGGCGTGTGACTTCTTCCATTTTCAGACCAATGTAGGCATCAATAACATCATCGGTGAATACGCCACCGGCCGTTAAGAAACCACGATCCGCACTCATCGCATCCAGGGCCTGCTCAAATGAGCTGCATACGGTTGGGATATCTGCCAGTTCTTCGGGTGGTAAGTCATATAAGTTCTTATCCATCGCCTCGCCCGGGTGGATCTTGTTTTGAATACCATCAAGACCGGCCAGCATCATACCGGCAAAGGCAAGATACGAATTCGCGGTTGGATCCGGGAAACGAACCTCAATACGACGCCCTTTCGGATTGGCAACATACGGGATACGAATAGATGCCGAACGGTTACGAGCCGAATACGCTAATAAAACAGGCGCTTCAAAACCGGGAACGAGACGTTTGTAAGAATTGGTTGACGCATTGGTTAACGCATTCAGGGCCTGTGCGTGCTTGATGATGCCACCAATATAGAACAAAGCCGTATCTGATAAACCCGCATACCCATCGCCAGCAAAAATATTAGTACCGTCCTTTGCTAATGATTGATGACAGTGCATACCTGAGCCGTTATCACCAACGATAGGCTTCGGCATAAAGGTCGCCGTTTTACCGTAGGCGTGTGCGACGTTTTGCACCACGTATTTCAGACGTTGGTTCCAGTCTGCGCGAGTAACCAGGGTATTAAACATGGTGCCGATTTCACATTGACCGGCAGTCGCCACTTCGTGGTGATGCACTTCAACTTCAACACCCATCTCCTCCAGTGCCAAACACATAGCAGAACGAATGTCGTGCAGAGAATCAACCGGAGGAACCGGGAAGTAACCGCCTTTAACACCAGGACGGTGACCGATGTTGCCTTCTTCAAATACTTTTGCTGAGTTCCATTCGGCTTCTTCAGAATCAACCTTCACAAACGAACCGCTCATGTCGGCGCCCCAGCGAACGTCGTCAAGAATGAAAAATTCGGGTTCAGGACCAAAGAAACAGGTGTCGGCGATGCCAGTTGATTGCAGATAGGCTTCGGCACGCTTGGCGATGGAGCGTGGGTCACGCTCGTAACCTTCCATCGTATTGGGTTCAATGACATCACAGGTCAAAATCAGGGTCGGTTCATCGGTGAACGGATCCATAATGGCGGTGGCAGGATCCGGCATAAGCAACATATCGGACTGCTCGATGCCTTTCCAGCCAGCGATTGACGAACCATCGAACGGTTTGCCATCTTTGAACATGTCTTCATTGACCTGTGAAACGGGAACTGACACGTGTTGTTCTTTACCGATGGTATCGGTGAACCGGAAGTCAACAAACTTGGTGTTGTTGTCCTTCATCATTTTTAGAACGTCGCTAGACATTGGGTCTCCTCCAGATTTTGACGATTGATTTTATACCTCAGCACGAGGCTGCGGAAAGCTTTGTGCGATAGTAAAGTGCACGAACTATGCCACTGACTAAGTGCTTGAAATAATTACATAAATATACGTTTTGGCGTCCCGAGCGCACTATTTTTGTGCGTTATAGAGAAGCATGCACCGATTTGATCATTACCGAAAATAGATGACAATTTCATCAATATCGGGCAATTCTATCGCGAGTCGATCAAACTGACTCACAATTCTATCGCGGGTCGCAAGCGGCCCATTTTCTAACAAGGTGAGCGGTAATACCAGATCTATTCGTATTTTTCCGGCCAGATAATGCAGGGTAATATCCTCATCGCGAATAAGGGTAGTGCCTTCAATCGCAGACCAGTTGGCCTTCAATTGTTTGAGTACGTCACGGCGTAATGGCAGGCCTACCGATGAAGCCACTTGCTCATCATCCTCGGGATCGATGTGAACCATCACATCCACCACTTCATCAATACCCTTCATCACCTGGTCTCGAACCTGTTCACTTATGTGATGACCTTCGGAGACACTCAGGTTTGAGCTGACTTGAATATGCACATCCACAAGTGCATCACCGCCCATACGTCGGGTGCGCAAAATGTGCAAGGCCTGCACGCCGTTAACGTCCATGATGGTTTTGCGAATGAGCGCAACCCGTTCCGGCTCCAGACCGGTATCAATTAATTCACGCAAACTTTGAAACGTAAGATCCCAGCCAATCTTCGCGATCATCATCGCCACGCCCACCGCGGCAATTGCATCGAGGTACTGTAGGCCAGCCATACTGCCGAGCACACCGATTACAACAATGATTGATGAAATGGCATCTGAACGGGAATGCCAGGCGTTGGCCTTCAACATTTCTGAGCGATATTTTCGCGCAATGCGCATCGAGATATGGTAAATAAATTCTTTAGCGACAACGGACACCAGCGCGATATACAGTGCCAGGACCGTCGGCTGCAAAAGTCGCTCGACATTGAATAATCGGTCAATCGCATCGATGCCGATACCGATTGCCACCAACACTAATGCAATGCCTAAAACAACCGTAGCCAGCGTTTCAATTCGACCATGGCCATAGGGGTGTTCTGCATCGGCCTCTCTATGAGAATGTTTGGCCGCATACAATACAATCACGTCGGTCGCCAGATCGGAAAGTGAATGCACACCGTCCGCGATCAAGGCCTGTGATGTTGCCACATATCCACCCACAATCTTGGCAACGCCCAATGCTAGATCGACCGCCGAACCGATCAGGGTCACACGTCGCACTTCTTTATAACGCAGCTCGCGACTGTGGCCTAAATGAGAATGACTATGACTCACATCCTACCTCAATGATAATGATAACTTCATCATCCGTTTGTTGTGTGTCAATTACTTTATGGCCATTGATGCGACACCAGGCCGGAATATCATTTAACGCACCCGGGTCCGTGCAGATAACGGTTAGCTGATCGCCGCCGTTAAGTTCTTTGATCCGGTCCTGGGTGCGAATGACAGGCATTGGACATAGCAACCGCTTTGCATCAAGGGTAATCATGATTAATGTGATTGTACTCTTTTATCAGGTAAACGATATTGTGAGAAAAATTTCCATATTAGTTCATTCGCATTGACAAGCCGGGTACTCGCCCCGAGTAGATCGGTCATAACATCCTGCTTTCCACCCGGCCAGACATGACCGACTTCGCTTAATTTCCAGTGCACCACTTGCGCACGCCCGGTGCAGGCCGTAAACGCCCATTTTTCTGCACGTTGAGTTCCTTCTTTGGTTTTAAATTCCAGATTCTTATACAGGTAGGGGCCTTTTCGACAACCATTGTTTTCAGACCACAAGTCCATGACCTCCTGCACATCACGATGCTCAACGCGATAATTAGTGAGCGGGAAGGTCGGACCCAGGCCACCATGATAAAGTGCGCGCGGATCATCGACGCTATGTATATGCATAATCGGTATCACCCGACGAGGATTAAATTCCTCGACATGCATACTGCCGGCAACCGAGGCAATCGCAGCGATTTTATCCGGTAATTCCAGTGCCAAACGATAACTCATCATGCCTCCGTTAGAAAAACCGGTGGCATAAATTCGCGTCTTATCAATTTTTGCATATTTTGGAAGCTGCTTAATTATTTTACGCACAAAACCAACATCATCGATCTTGTTTTTATTTGCATAGGCACAACAGCTGCCGGCATTCCAGGTCAGTAAACGATTTTTATATTGACCGGTTCCATCTGGATAAACGACAATAAATTTATACTTCTCTGCCGTGGCATCCATCTTTGTATAAGCACGATATCCTTCAGCACGCCCACCGCCACCGTGAAAATTAAACACGACCGGTGATTTCAAATTGGCAGTGATGGTTTGAGGAATAAATAAAATAAAAGACCGTTGCAGACCACCGTGTTCAATAGTGATGGTTTGTACCTTTGCATAACATGTAGCGCTCAATAAATAGAGCACACTTGATAATGCCAACATCCAGTTTTTAGTATTCTTCATTCAGGGTATCCAGAATATATAGGGCTCTCTTTGCTGCGAGAATGGTCCGATGCAAATGCAATGTTATATATACCACGTCGGATCCATTTTTGTCGGCGCCATTGGACTAACCGTTAATTCTTTAGTCGTTCCATCTGTAAAGGTAGCCTCTATCTCTACGTGCTCTGCGGTTTTACCGCCACCAAAACGTGCGGTAATTTGAGCGGCTAATTCCAGGTCATCCTCTTCTAACTTGCCGTCAATCAATACTAACGGTCCAGTATGACTGCTACTACGCAAATGAGTAAAAACTTTTCGATAACCTTCGAGAAATTTATTCTCACCTTCTTCACGGCCTATGATCAATTTAAAGTGCGGGCGAGGGCGAATGTGGCGACCGACTTTTAACAGCATGATATCATCCAGCTCGTAATCACGATCCGAACGCGCCTTCCACATATCGACCAGTTTACGTGAATAAACCTCATCGGTCAGAAAACAACAGCCCCCGGCAGGCGTCGCGTAATCTTTAAAATCATATTCTTCAGCTAAAGCCATCTGAGGTTTACGGGTTCGCCCGCTAAATTCAAATAATTTTTCTCGATCCAGCCAGCCTTCACGTTCCGGTAAGGTAGGCGGTAATTTTTTAGCGCATAATGGACGGACTAATAAATCGCCTGCACCGGATTCTTGCTGAATGATCGGCATGGTCTCAGCGCGTTGTGATTTAGGTCGTTGCCCAACCACTTCACCAGTGATAATAAAATCAAAATCGTTTTCTTTAATCCACTCTAAAGCCTTGCCAACCATGAAACATTTACAGTCCAGACAAGGATTCATATTGGCCCCATAGCCGTGTTTAGGGTTAAGCAATACATCTTTATAGGGTTCGATCACATCGACAATGTGTAATTTAATTCCTAACTGTTCGGCTACCCACAATGCATTGTTACGTTTAGGTTTAACCTTGTCTTTTTTGCGTATCGCATGGGTATGGCCTTCAACACAAAATCCGGTGAAAAAATTAATGCCCTCAACATGAATACCCTGATCCATAATGGCCCGGGTCGCCAACATGGAATCCAGACCACCGGAAATTAAGGAAACCGCCTTACGTTGCTTACTCATGGTTTATTCTCATTTTGGATACAGTTTATTTCCACTTGTTGCCCAACCCGCTCTAACAAATTAACCAGTTTATCGACCGTAAATAGCTCACTTTTACCCTGAACAATTTCACTGATTCTGGGTTGTGGTACACCAAAACGTTGTGCAGCCTGTTGTTGCGTCAACTCGGCCAGGCCAATGTAATCGCGGATTTGTCGCATCAAATCCGCGCGTATCCTCAGGTTAGCAAGAGCCATGATGAAATATTTATTCCAGTCGGGTTAAAAAGGGTCGCAAGTATACAAAATTCTGTATAACAGGCCAACAACAATAAATGAATAGCCAAAATTTGTCTAAGCTGTATATATGAGCAACGACAGCCAGCAAGCGTCAAAATCCAGTGAATACACGCTTTGTCAAAAGTCTGGTTTTACCCAACAGGCAATACAAAGGCGTGTCGAACTAATGGGGCTCAATTCCGATGACAAGCATCGGCTTCAACTTTTATCGGAACAGGTATTCCAGCCTCAGAGTAGTAACATTATCGACAAATTCTACGATTTTTTACTACTCCAACCAGAAATAAAAAAATTCCTGAGCAGTGATGAGTTAGTGGTGCGCCTCAAACACACTCAGTCAGAATACCTGGCCCAGTTTGGCGTCGATTTTGATAGTAGAGATTATTTTGAATATCGCCTGCGCATCGGTATTGCCCATGCACGCATGCAACTCCCACTGACCTTATACCTTGCTGCATTTTCACAAATTCAAATTCTGTTGCAACAAGCTGTTATCACTTCGCGCTTGAATGACAACTCCGTGCTTATTGATGAATGTTATGTCACCATATCCAGAATTATGATGTTAGATATTTCTCTGGCGATTGATTCGTATGTTCATCCTACTATGCACTCTCCATCTAGTTCTGTTGAAGAACTTAAGCTGCAGATAGATTCTCTTACCAACCGCTTGATGCATGACAGCTTAACCGACGTATTAAGTCGTGCCTATATTCTTGACATAGTACACAAACAAATCGCACAAAAACTCGACATAGATCATTTCAAAATCATAAATGATCAATTTGGACATATAGTCGGTGATCAGGTCTTACAGGAATTTTGTAAAACGGTTCAATCCGCGATTCGACAGCAGGATTACTTTGGTCGTTACGGCGGCGAGGAATTCTTATTGTTGATCAATGATGCCGATCCTGATAGTGCGCTAAACCTGGTCGAACGAATTCGAAGTATGATCGACAATACAACTTATACGATCAACGGGCATTCCATTAAATTTACCATCAGCTTCGGATTTTCTCAGATTAAACCGGCTGACACCGTTGAAATGCTAATACAACGGGTTGATTCAGCTTTATATAAGGCAAAAGCGACTGGTCGCAACAAAATCATACGTGCTTAAGCTATAAGTCTTCATCAACCGGCTCAGGCAGGTCCTCATCATCAATTTCTTCAAAGGCGGGTTCAGGTTTTATCGGTTGAGGGGCCTCAAATATTTCGAAACATTTATAATTCTTATAGTACTGACCGATGTTACGAATACTTACGCTATAAACACTCATAAAATCATCATCGTATTTATCGCGTATCGTATGCAGCGTAATCTCATGCGGCTGCGGTTTACAGCGAATAAAAAAGCTGAAGCTATTCTCAGGCAATAGTATGGTTTGTTTGCCTTTACGTTGTTCTAAAAATTCATCAAATTGTAATACGCCATCCAGCTCAACGCCATCCAGCAGGATCTTGCCAGCAAAGGGGGATTGAGGTTCATGTGAATATTTATTTTCACGATCCGGATACGGATTATAACGGCGAACAAAAATGGTAATCGATTCAACATAGTCGCGGCGAGTAGACTGCTTAATCTCATCATTTGTCATATACTGAAAATCTTCCTTGATCTCCTTTTGTTTATGACAACCATAACAGGTTAATCCCAGCTCATCCCAGATAACCACCGTCCCGGCCGTGTTATAAATTTCGCGACTGGGCTTACCAAATACTTCAATTAATCGTTTGCGTGTATACGGCACAGGAACATATTTGCCTTTATATTTAAGGCGTTTATTTTCTATGCTGAGTAATTCTTCTACCAGCTGTGATGAGCTATGCTTGTCGCTCTCAGCTTGCATGATGCCGATGCGCCCTATAAAGAGGCTGCTAATGAGTGACAGGTAGAATACAGTTTTGATCATGGACGGGTCGTTTGATTTAGTTATCTATTTTTTATTCACTACAGTATAAACCATAGAAACCCGACGAGTCTGTGAATCGGGTCGATGAGCCAGACTAATTATGACGGTGGATTACCGCTTGTTCAGCCATCAATGTTTGATCGGTTTTTCGTCAGTAAGGGAGCCAATACAGGGCGCAAGGTTATAATGCTCGTGGGCGAGCAACACTCTGCGCGCTTGTTGGCTGTGGGTATCTTGCCATAACTCATAGGCCGTCAGTGGTTCCAGCTGCAATGAGTTGTCATTCATGCAGCGCATCGCCTGCAGTGTATCCATTAGTGAAACAAATGACTCTGCCAGGTGAGAGTACATATTCGCAATGGCGGATTGAGTAAAACCCGAGACACTGACATAGGCACTGCGACCCATATTGACGTAATAGCTTATCTTGACCTGACGCCTCTCGGCCAGCTTTGGGTAAAGCCCGGAAAACAATAAACACTGATCACCGACATCGCGCATGCATTCGTTGCGTTGTGCGGTCGGGTGTTGCTGACCGCGTAAATATTCCAGCGCCATTACTTTAGAGGTGAGCGAGGTCTCTTTCATATAACGCATTAATAAGAAAACCAGATAGCTCTCGAGTTCCTCATCGAGTTTGACGCCATTGTAATCAATCGCCTCTTTGATTAAATCTCGCCATTGTTCGGTCGCGGTTGCCTGTGCTGGAATATCTGACATAAATTACTCCTGTTACTGCAGCAAACGGGTTTAGCTTTCAACTCACCCGCTAGCGGGATTTCTGCAACCCACGGATGGGTTGCCAAAATCTATCGCATTAAGCGATTGATTTTGTGAGCAATGCAAAAATCACACTTTTTGCTTTGCGAGCCCTGAACAATCCATGGACGGATTGTTCAGGGCTTATATATAGTGTCGTCCATTTAAAGTATGGCTTGAGTCGCCATATTTACAACTCACAGTTTGCCTAACAAACACTTACAGTTAGGCTGCATGAGGGTATAATCCGCTGTTTTTAGCACTTTTGACATATTGGATGGTATTTTGAGTCAATTACCACAAACATTTCAAGGTCTTATCCTGGCCCTACAGCAATATTGGGCCGATCAGGGCTGTGTACTACAACAACCCTATGACAAGGAAATGGGGGCGGGTACCTTCCATCCTGCTACCTTTTTACGCTCAATTGGGCCCGAACCCTGGAGTTCAGCCTACGTACAGCCCTGTCGGCGGCCCACCGATGGACGGTATGGTGAAAATCCGAACCGGCTTCAGCATTACTACCAGTTCCAGGTCATGATCAAACCCTCACCCATCGACATTCAGGAACTCTATCTCGAATCGCTGCGTTCACTGGGTATTGATCCGCTGGTGCACGACATTCGGTTTGTCGAAGACAACTGGGAATCACCGACATTAGGTGCATGGGGACTGGGCTGGGAAGTCTGGTTGAATGGTATGGAAGTATCACAGTTTACCTATTTCCAACAGGTGGGTGGACTCGAATGCAAACCCGTGACCGGCGAGATCACCTATGGCCTTGAACGCATAGCCTTATACCTGCAAAACAAGGAAAGCATCTATGATCTGGTCTGGGCCGATGGGCCATTGGGTCTGATTACCTATGGTGATGTTTATCATCAAAATGAAGTCGAGCAATCGACCTATAATTTTGAACAGGCCAATAGCAAAATATTATTTGATTGTTTTGACCAGTGTGAGAGCGAGAGCAAATCACTGATCGAGAATAATTTAGCGCTGCCCGCTTACGAGCAGGTAATGAGCGCCTCGCATGCATTTAATCTGCTCGATGCACGCCATGCCATCTCCGTCACCGAACGTCAGCATTATATTTTGAGGATTCGTAACCTGTCGCGCAATGTTGCCCAGGCCTATTATGAATCACGCGAGGCACTTGGTTTCCCCTTATGCAAGACGGCTAGCGGGGCTGCGACCCATGAATAAACCACAGGATCTATTGATTGAACTCGGTACCGAAGAGTTACCACCGAAGGCCTTACTCAAACTGATCACAGCCTTTAAAGATAATTTCGCAGCTGAATTAAAAAAGGCCGAATTGTCTTACCGGGAAATAAACGAATATGCCAGTCCACGCCGGCTGGCCTTGATCGTCAATGGTTTAGAAACACAACAGGCCGATAAAGAAATCGATCGACGCGGCCCACCCTTACAGGCCGCATTCGATGAAAATGGTGAACCGACCAAAGCCGCTTTAGGCTTTGCGCAATCCTGTGGCATTGATATTAACGATGTCGAAAAAATCGAAAACGAAAAGGGCGCCTGGTTATTTTATAAAGTGTCACAAAAAGGCCTGGAAACAAAGGCTTTATTACCCGCGATGGTTAACGACGCGCTGGCTAACCTGCCAATACCAAAACGCATGCGCTGGGGCGATCTGGATGCCCAGTTTGTGCGTCCGGTCCACTGGCTAGTTTTATTATTCGGTAAAGAACTAGTCGATGCTGAGGTGTTAAGCGTAAAAAGTTCAAACACCAGTCTGGGCCATCGCTTTCATAACCCCGCACCGATAAAAATAAAACAGGCCTCCGATTATGTTAGCAAGCTACTCGACAAGGGCAAGGTCATTGTCGATTTTGAAACACGCAAACAAAAAATTGTAGAGCAGGTTGAAAAGATTGCCGCATCACAAAACGCCAAAGCCGTATTAGATCCCGATCTGTTAAACGAAGTTACCGCCATGGTCGAATGGCCGGTGGCGATTCTCGGTAACTTCGAGGCCCGTTTCCTGGAGATACCCCAGGAGGCGTTGATCTCAACTATGTCGGCGCATCAAAAATATTTTCATCTGGTCGATCAACAGGGCAATCTACTGCCTCACTTTATTACCGTTGCGAATATCGACAGCAAGGATATGCGCAAGGTGATAGAAGGTAATGAGCGGGTGATTCGTCCACGCTTTGCCGATGCGGAATTTTTCTGGAAACAGGATCGCAAACAAACACTGGCCAGCTTTATTGAGTCAACTAAAGCCGTTTTATTTCAAAAACAAATGGGCAGTCTCTTTGACAAAACTCAACGCATCACTAAATTAGCTGGCTTAATCGCTGAAAAAATAGGAGCCAATACGCGCTTTGTGCAACGCACGGCCGAGCTGGCCAAGTGCGATCTAATGACTGAAATGGTGCATGAATTTCCCGAACTGCAGGGCATCATGGGCCGCTACTATGCCCTGTATGACAAGGAAGAATCCGAGGTCGCG
>ENA-ORDP01001180-ORDP01001180.1-marine-sediment-metagenome-genome-assembly--contig:-NODE-1180-length-14812-cov-2.889341_pt1 | contig 14812 bp, 18 predicted proteins | sample MGYA00248627_ERZ508539 | MGnify/ENA primary metagenome ERZ508539 (study PRJEB26208, sample SAMN05571518) | marine sediment metagenome | biome: deep sea; feature: Hydrothermal vent; material...
GGTTTCCTCTAAAGATTCGCCTGGATCTGTTTTCCCGGCGGGAACCTCTATAAATATGTCCTTCAGGGGATAGCGGAATTGTTTGATGAGGAGGATGTCTCCATCAGGGAAAATGGGTACGATCACTGCCGCTTTGGGGTGCAGGATATATTCTCTATGGGAATAATTATTATCTGGAAGCAAGACTTTATCTTTGTATAATTTAAAAAAAGAACCTTCATAAATGAGTTGAGATTCCACCTGTTTTTCAACTAAATCCTTTTCCACAAAAGACCTCAATATTAATTTACTGGTAGTGACTTCTATTAAACGGCTCTTGTTTGGTTATAGCCTTCTATAAACACCCTAAGCAATTTAATTCTTCCCAAGGGCAAATTCCAGAATCTATTTCTCCTCTTTCAGTTTCTAAACGTCTTTAGTGCTTAGACCTGTAACTTCAATAATGGACTGAACATTATCCCCTCGCACTATTAAGTTTCTGGCGATCTCTGTCACAATATAACGAGCCATAAGTTTCTCCAAAAATAATAGTCTCTTTAATCGTTTCGGCACTTCCCGCTATTGAAATCACCTCAAAACCAATTAATTCAACAGTTTCTTAATCGCGTGTCTACAAATAATTATCACTAGCCATCACTCTAATTTCCCTTTTTCTTGAGCTTTATGGGGTTGCTGTTTTTTTATAAATAAAATCGCTCATTTGTGATATAACTCACAAATAATAAGATAATATTTACTAAACTTTCTAAGGAGTTAAGGTTTATTGTACTTGAATGTAAATTAAGAGAATGAAATCTCTTGCTTTTTCAGGGAATGGAATTATATTTTATATGTCTTTCTTAAATATCCCGTGACAAATGGATACGAAAGGATTTATCATTCAGTGAAAGAAAACAGAAAGCCCATGAAGGGACGATTATGAAAGATATTACCGGTAAGCAAATCAGTCTACGAACTGCCCAGGCCATGGGAAAAGTTTTATGCTCCCTTGAAACCCTTGAGCGAATCAAGGATAATTCAATCCCTAAAGGGAATATATTTGATCTATCCAAAGCGTCCGGTTTATTGGCCTCTAAAAATACGGCCAATCTCATCCCTCATTGTCATCCTATTAGTATCGATTCGCTGGACATTGATTTCGAGCTTATGGATGAGGAAAAGGACGAGAAGGGCGTTCTCATAAAGGTTTCGGGAAAGTCCATCGGCCGCACCGGTATGGAGATGGAAGTCCTTACAGCAGTGTCAATCACAGCATTAACTATTTATGATCTGTTAAAACCTATCGATAAAGAGATTGAGATCACTGGAATCAAGCTTCTTGAAAAGACCGGAGGCAAGTCCGATAAACGATATCAGCCTAAGGCAGGCACGAAAGCCGCTGTCCTCGTGTGTTCTGACTCAACAGCCGCCGGAAAGCGTGAGGATAAGTCCGGTGTGATCATTCAGAAGATGCTAAGAGAGATTGGTGTGGATATCGCGGACTATCAGATCGTTCCCGATGAAGGGGATAAAATACAAAAGCAGATTAAATCCTGGGTGGATAAGGATATACCCTTTATATTCACGAGTGGAGGCACAGGTCTTGGCCCACGGGATCATACGGTTGAGGCTGTCAAAGAGATTATAGAGAGAGACGCCGATGGTATTACTGAAGTTATAAGAACTTATGGAAATATGCGTACCCCCTTTGCCATGCTTTCGAGGGCTATTGCCGGATCTATATCAGGGACCCTAATCATTACCCTGCCTGGTAGCTCCAATGGGGCGAGAGAAAGTCTGGAAGCTATTATCCCAGGGGTATTCCATGCGAGAAAAATGCTCAAGGGAGGCGGACACTCATAAAACTGATCCATTCTGGTCTCTTGGGGCTTTTCTAACCCCTGTTGGTTAGATTGGCTTTTGTGAGGCCTTTAATAAAAAACTCCGATCCTTATGGACTAAGGAAAGTGGGACGAATGTCATTTGCTTTCTACGTCTGAAGGACGATAGGGTTTCTCTGGAAACGGATAAGCCTTCCCAAACCTTGAAAAGGAGTGACGATGTTAAATGTAGATGAAGCCCAAGAAATCATATTAGCCCACACTAAACTTTCCAGACACGTGCAGAAAGGTATATTAGAAGCTTCAGGATTTGCACTGGCTGAGGAAATCCATGCTGATAGGGACTATCCGCCGTTTAATCGAGCCACAATGGATGGATACGCCATTCTATCCAGTGATTTAAACGATGAGCATATAAAAGAGTTCAATGTAACAAGAGAAGTATTTGCCGGAATGCCTGCAGGAGAATCCATCGTATCAGGAAATGCCGTTAAGATCATGACGGGAGCAATGGTACCCGATGGGGCAGACGCTATCATCCAGGTGGAGCAAAGTATACAGACGGGGCCTCATGTAATATTCGATGTGACAGAGATCCAGGCTGGTAAAAATATCGCTCAACGTGGGGAGGACGCTAAAAAGAATGACCTGATCCTCTCCAAAGGCCATGTGATCCAACCTTATGTGATCAGTATGCTTGCAACCCTCGGTATAAACAAAGTTCAGGTCTATGACAGTCCGACAGTTGCCATTCTATCCACTGGAGACGAGATCGTCCCGATTGATCAACCTCCACTGACCCATCAAATCAGGGATTCCAATCACTACAACCTGAAATCCTCCCTTCAGAACTACTGGATCGTTCCTTCTTATTACGATATTGTCCGGGATACCAAGGCAGAACTGGAAAAAGCAATAGAGCGTGGGTTAAAAGAAGATATACTAATCATATCGGGTGGCGTGTCTATGGGGGACGCTGATTTTGTACCCGATGTTCTCGCTTCTTTTGGTGTCAAAAAGCTCTTCCACAAAGTGAAGATTAAACCTGGTAAGCCCTTGTGGTTTGGTGAGACAGAGACAGGGGTCGTTTTTGGGGTTCCTGGCAATCCCGTATCGTGTCAGGTGGTTTATAAGATCTTCATTGAGCCGTATATACGCAAGGTCATGGGATTAGGAGATATGAGGCGTTTAAAACTCCCACTGGCAGAGGGGCATAGAATAAAAGGTGAGCGTACGGTCTATTTTCCCTGTAAGATAAGGAATGGAGATCATTTATCTGCTCTAATACCTATCACAAACAATGGCAGCGGTGACGTGACAGCGGCCATAGGATCAGACGGTTTAGCTGTCCATCCGGGTGACCTTTCCTTCTTGGAGGAAGGAACACAGGTTCACTTCTACCCCTGGAGGCTGTTATGGTAACAGATCATCTAGGTCGACAATTTAAAACTCTTAGGCTCAGTGTGAGTCCTGAATGCAATTTTGCCTGCACTTACTGTGTGGACGTGAAAGACAAGGATATTCACACTGGCCATCATAAGACACTTGAGCCAAATCAGTTTTGTGACCTGGTATCCAGGATTCATGATGTTGTAAACCTTGAGTCCGTCCGTCTGACCGGTGGGGAACCTCTTCTGTATAAGCCTGTCACTCGCTTGGTGAGTCTTTTACGAGAACTTGGGATCCCTAAAGTCAAGTTAACCACCAATGGAAGTTTATTGGCTTATAAAGCTAAAAGCCTTAAAGATAGTGGTTTGGAGTTTATCAATGTGTCTTTAGACGCCCTGGATCCTGATGTATTCAGGCGGGTGACTCCAAGAGGCCATTTGGACAAGGTTTTAAAGGGGATTGACACAGCCATTGAGATCGGGTTAAAGGTTAAGATCAACTGTATGGTGATGAAAGGGGTGAATGAATCGCAGATTCTCCCTTTGTTGCGGTTTGCCGGAGATCGTGGGATCACCATTCGCTTTCTGGAACTCATGAAAATGGGTTATCTCTACCATGATTTTGCCAGCTACTTATTCTCGGAAGAGGATATATTAAATGAGATTGCTAAGGGATATTCCTTTGTGAGCCTTAAAAGGAAGGAATCTTCTACCGCCCGATACTGGGAAACAATGGATCACATAAGGTTTGGGATCATAGCCAATGACTCCTCCCCCTTTTGCTCTGATTGCAACCGCCTGAGACTGAGCCATGATGGCAAGATCTACGGTTGTCTCAGTGTGAATCAGGGTTTTTCTCTTATTGAGTCGAATGAATCCCCTCTAGGAACAGAGTGTATACTTATGAAAGCCATGGGACAAAAGCAGGATAACCATTTTGTGGGAAGTCCCCTATCGATGAAAGCAATTGGAGGATAGGATGGAAGTTGTCATACACGTATTCGGAGGGCTCAGGGATTACTTTGACCCTCGTTTTTACATAAAGTTATTGGGTGAGTCTAATATTGAGGGAGTTATGGATAGATTAAAAGCCATTAATCCCAAGTCGACAGGTATTTTAGACCATTCCCGTATCGCTGTGGCGGAACGATTTACCTCACGGGATTATGTCATCCATGAGAAAGATGAAATCTACATTATGCCGCCTTCCAGTGGGGGTTAAATGGATTACATCGTTGAGGAGCCTATTGATTTAGCTGACTTACTGGGGAAATACCATCACCCGAAGGCTGGGGCCGTTGTTCTGTTCAGTGGTGAAGCCCGGAATCATCATATGGGAAAGGCTGTCGACTTCCTGGAATATGAGTCCTACAAACCGATGGCGGAACGGGTGATACGGGAAATCGTGGATGAGGCCATGGTTCGATGGGAACTTCATCAGGCGATCTGCATCCATCGGGTGGGACGGGTGGATATATCCATGACGGCCGTCGTGGTGATTACAACAGCCTCTCACAGGGAGGAAGCCTATGCCGCCAACCGATATATCATAGATCGGGTGAAAAAAGACGTGCCTGTATGGAAGAAAGAGCATTTCAGTGATGGCACCAGCGAATGGACTGGGTGTGACCATTGTATGGAAGTTCAAGCCGCTCAACATTAGTCTGGTAAATTGATTTACTATATAATATGAATTAACTGTAGGCTGAACAATCTTCTATGAAATAATTCGGGGATAAATCATATGGTAAAACTTTACAAGAATATTGATGAAGTACTACATTATCACGAAGCCTGGACTTATGAAAACATCATTACAGAGCATTGGGGAGAGGTGGGTTCTAAAGGGAGTAATAGAGAGTATCCTGTTGATCCCAAGCTGACAGAAGATGACAACTTAAGGCATATACTTAAACCTGTTTATGAGCAAGATTATAAGGAAATCGATATAGACGATCATGTTCTTCTTATTTTGGAGTATAAGATTGATGACTTTGGTTCTCCTGATGACCTTTCTAAGCGTAATTCTCTTGAAGATAAATTAAATAACCTCTTGGGTTGGACAGGTCTTGGGGAATGCGACGGGGGTAGTATCGGTTCTGGAACAATGGAGGTAGCTTGTTTTGTTGTTGATTACAGCATTGCGGAAACTATGATAGTAGACGCTTTGCGTGAGACTGAATGTGCTGATTATTCACGCATTTATCAAATGGAATAAGTTCTTGACTTGATGATATAATAGACTTACAAGGAGTTAGTTTTGTCACAAGTTGATAGACGAAAGGTTTTGGGACTTGTGATGTGTGGCGGGAAGAGCAGTAGGATGGGTGAAGACAAGGGGCTTATTGAAATCAATGGTCACACATGGTCTCAGCATGTATATAATGTCTTAAGTCCTTTAGCCCACCAAACCGTGATTTCTATTCATCCCCGTCAGAAGGAAGCCTATAATGAGATATTCTCACCTGACCAATTAATCCCTGACTGTGTAGGTGTTGCAGGGCCCTTAGCCGGTCTCCTTAGTGTTCACAAAGCTTATCCCGACAATGATCTCCTTGTACTGGCCTGTGACATGATTTATATGTCCTCTGAAGTGATGGAGAAGCTCTTGGCTGTCTATCAGGTAGATCCATCCTTTGACATCTATGTGTTCCGTTCAGAAAGAGGCCTGGAACCTTTAAGTGGCCTGTATACCTGTAAGGGACTGGCTAAGGCTTATAATGATATTATCCAATCCCCTAATACCCTGAAAGACTACAGCTTAGCCCATCTTCTGTCTCTTGGAACCCTGAAAGAGCTAAGGGTAGATGCGGGAGATCGAAAGGCTTTTATTAACTTGAATTACAAGGATGATATTTAAAATCAACCTGTCAGCCTAAATCCAGGGAAATTTTAAGGTAGTTCTTGACGAAGTGTTTGGCTTTTTATTATATTCATTGCAAGCCATTTGCATTTTATTGGATACAATAATGAACAAACGTCCCTTGGTCATCCCCTTACTCATCTTGATTTTCTTCCTCTTTATTTACTCAAATTGCAATCAGAAGAAACATTTTAGTCGCCCCAAGGGGAAAATAGTCGTCACAGTCTCCGTCCCCCCACAAGCCTATTTTGTCGAGAGGATTGGCGGGAAGTTTGTAGAAGTCCATATCATGGTCCCAAAGTCTGAAAGTCCCGTGACCTATGAACCAACTATCAGACAATTGGCAAAGATCAGAGAGTCCAGTATTTATCTGAAAGTCGGGAGTCCTAACTTCTCCTTCGAGATTCAGTACCTTCCTAAAATACTTTCTTCTAACCAGCAACTACAGATTATCAATATGTCTGAAGGCCTTCAAATCAGGCCTTTTGACTCTGATCATGATCATGAGGCGTCTGGAGAAGGGAATCATCACGCCAACCATTTGCATAAAGGCCTGGATCCCCATGTATGGGTCTCTCCGGCTAACGTTAAAATCTGCTCTGAGAATATCTATAAGGTATTAAGTCAATTAGACCCCAAGCACAAGGATTATTATCAACTCAATCTCAAGGGTTTTCTAAAGGATATTCATCAGTTGGATAAAGCTATCCGTCAATCCTTATCCCATTTGAGAAGCAAGACATTTATTGTCTATCACCCTGCATGGGGCTACTTTGCCAGAGAATATGGCTTGAAGCAAGTCTCAATTGAGGCCGAAGGGAAGGAACCAAGCCTTCAGGACTTGAAACGACTTATAGATATGGCTAAGAAGAATCGAACAAAAGTACTCTTTGTTCAGAAAGGTTTTTCTAAGGAAAGTGCTCAAAAGATTGCAGATGAGATAGGTGCCCAGGTCCTGGAGATCAATCCCCTTGAAAAAGACTGGCTGGATAACCTGAAAAAGGTCTCTCAAACCTTCAAACGAGCGTTGGAATAGAATATGAACCAAGAGATCATTTTAGAGGCCCAGGATATTTCATTTGCCTATCGTCCGAAAGAGCCAATCCTGGAAGGCCTTAGTCTCTCGATTCGTCAGGGTGACTACCTGGTGATCATTGGCCCAAACGGTGGGGGGAAGACCACACTCCTTAAAATCATCCTTGGACTCTTAAAACCCACGAGTGGGAAGATCCTGTTTAATCCTGAGCTGTTTCAGAGCAAAGATCCCAGGAGATATATTGGCTATGTCCCTCAATATATTGTGTTTGACAGGGAGTTTCCCATAAAAGTCATAGATGTCGTGGTCATGGGATTTCTTGGACTTCGTGGACTGTTTCGCTTTTATTCTAAAGAGGATTATAAGTTAGCTGAAGAAACCCTGGACATGGTGAATATGTTGGATTATAAAGATCACCCCATCAATGAGTTATCCGGTGGGCAATTGCAGAGGGTGATCATCGCTCGTACTCTGGTGACCAAGCCCAGGATTCTCTTGCTGGATGAGCCTACAACCTTTATTGACAGCGAGTCACAAGAGAACCTGAGTCAGTATTTAACTGAGTGGAATAAGGATACAACCATTGTCGTCGTCACCCATGACATGGGGATCGTCTCCAAGTCAGCGAAACAGATTGCCTGCATCAATAAAAAGCTTTTCTATCATGGGGGACGCGAATTACCTCCCGGTATCATTGAAGAGACCTACGGCTGTCCCATTGATTTGATCGGTCATGGCATCCCTCATCGAGTATTCAAAGAGCATAACGAGACTTCTACAAGTCACAAGGATTAGTGAGACCTGAATGACAGAGTTATTAAGCCTAAAATTAGTCCAATACGCCCTTATAGCCGGTGTTCTGGCTGGACTTCTCTGTGGGCTGATGGGTGTATTCGTGGTGATCAAAAGGATCGTGTTTATCAGTGGAGGGATTAGCCACACATCTTATGGGGGGCTTGGTATCGCCCATTACCTGGGTCTGCCACCTTTTTTAGGAGCCCTTGCATTTGCCACCCTCTCTGCCGCTATCCTGGGGAATATCAGTCATAACAAGATTCATCGCAATGACACACTGATCGGTATCTTTTGGGCGGCCGGAATGGCTATCGGTATATTATTTATCAAGTTAACTCCAGGCTATACTCCTCCTTTAAGCAGTTATCTTTTTGGCAGCATTCTATTTATCGCTATCAGTGATATTTACATCATGATGGGACTCATTGTTTTACTATCTGTTGTATTCACCTTGTTTTACAAGGAGTGGATCGCCTTTTCCTTTGATCAGGAGTTCACATCCCTCAAAGGAATCCCTGTCAGAGGCCTGAACATCCTTTTATACACATGTATTGCCTTTACGATTGTCGTTCTGATCAAGATCATAGGCGTTGTTCTTGTGATCGCCCTTCTTACGATCCCTCCCTCCATCGCTTTGATTTTTACGAACTCCCTCAAGAAAGTTATCCTCCTATCCATGATTTTAAGCGTTTATTTTATTACATCAGGGCTTATTGTGTCGGCCTACTTCTCGAATATCCCCTCTGGCCCAGCGATTATACTCCAGGCGGGTCTGATATTACTAATCACTCAAGGCCTCAAAAAGATATTTAGTCGTTGACTATTGCCAGGATTCTGTGTATTTTTCCCTAATAGGATAGCTGGAAGATAATATGGCCGATAAATATGTTACTGGAAAAGAACTCACGGAACTTTGGAGGATCGTATGAGCGATGATTTAGAGATCATTTCCCTAAAACTGTTAAAGATATTATATCAGTACTCTCAGCAAGACCCTGGTACAGGAATGGATGAGAAGGCCTTAGCCGATCGTTTTGACTTCAAGAACCAGAAACAAGGTCTTCAGACCGTTCAAAAGGCCCTGACGAATATGAGAAAACTTGCCTTAGTGCGATCTTTAGGGGAAGGAGAGTATAGGATTAGCTCTAGAGGGATTGAGCACTATGAACGCTTCAAGTTTATTAAAGGGGCTGACGAAAACGAAAGCCTGCCTTCCAACATTGTGATCTATGGCAATATATCAGAGTTTCAAAATCGGATTGCCAATCATAGCCACCATTATAACATCTATGGTGAGAATGTTGCCTTTCCAGGAGATACAAAGGAGTTTATGGAGCATTATGAGGATGTTCAGAGGATGGTTAAAGAAATTGAAGAACTGGCCCAGGATGCACCTAAAGGAGATCAGATATTAGACAAGTTAAAGCTGATTAAATCAGTGTTGAATCAGGATTCCGATGCGTTCACCGGGAAAAAAACCCTGGAGGAAAAGCTGATCAAAGCTATTGAACGACTGGAAGATAGGCTGGAAGATCAATAACTGGAGACTATCCTATGATTGGGCTTTCTGGATCATCATCTAATGGAGACACTTTTTGAATAGAGAAATCGACACCCTTAAACGAGAGTTAAATATTATTGACGGCATAGATTACACCAGCTATGACCAGAAAATCCGGCTCATTAAAGAAAACCTGAAAAACATGAAACTACTCAATATTAAAAGCACCTACTTAGAGAAACAGGGGTTTCACAAACTCACAGAAGTCCGCTACAACAATTCAGGCATTCTGGATGATGAGGCTATCGGGAAAGATGAACTGTATGACCTCATTGATAAGCTTGTTCAGGAGCAGGCCTTGAAGAAAACCTTCTATATTTGCTTCACTGGAACAGATCAACGGACCTCTTATATTTGTTTTTACATCCGAAATGATCCCGATCAGGAACAATAAAATCCAATAATATGTGGTTGTCAGGGTAAATACAATATTATTTATAAGCTTGCAATTCTGTTTGCAGTTCTTGACTAATTTATTAATCCATGTTAAATTTGTAATAATAGAAATAGTAGATGTTATCTTATCCGAAGAAACTGAAGAAAAGTTAAATCGTAAGCATAATGTCACTTATAACGAAATAATTGAAGTTTTCAGAAATAATCCTAAGTTTCTATTTGAACAAAAAGGCCATTATCCTGATGAACATCTCTACAGTGTTTGGGGGCAAACAATTGGAGGGCGATATTTGATTAGTTTTTTCATCTATAAAAAAACTAAAGAAGCTTTACTTGTTAGTAGTAGAGAGATGAATCAAAAAGAAAGAGAGCGATATGCCAAAAAATGACTTTTTACATGATAAAAAATTAGAATATCTAAAAGAACTTGAAACAACAATAGAACATTTAGAAGAAAGTGATATTTCTGACCATCTAGATAATAAGGAAATACATTTTGATGTTAACCCTGACTTAAAAGGGAAAAGAACAAAAAAAAAGCTGAAAGACTTGTTATTTAATGTGGGAAATATTTCTTTATCTCGCAATACTTTGGATTGTTTATTAAGTAATAATCCTTTAACAGGCGCAGAATATATAAAAGAAGATATATTAGATTTAATTCGCCAAGCCATTAAAAATGGAATTGAATTGATCATAAATGATGGTGATTCAAGGTATAAAGCAAAGCTAGACGAAAATAATGAAATTAAATTGAGTGAACTTGAATAGAGGTAATAAGCTTACAATCCTATTTGACAAAGTCCTTTCATTTTATTATTATTTCACCCCAATCCTGAAGTATCAAATATTCTCATTGATACAGGGATGATATACCATTTCATCTTAAACCCTGAATAGAGGTCGGATCGTCTGTTAAACAGGACACAGACCATTTTATCGTGTCATTTATACAGAAATAGATACCAGTTCATATTTCAGTCAAAGGAGATTGAACTTAATGCTTGGACTCAAACGATTTAGAGGGGGTGGCGTCCACCCTCCTGAAAATAAAGATCTATCCAATCACAATAGAATTATCAATGCCGACCTGCCTAAAGTCGTTAAAATCCCTCTCCAACAACATGCAGGAGCAGCAGCCAAATGCATTGTGGAGACCGGGACTGAAGTTAAAGAAGGAGACCTGATCGGTGAAGCTGTTGGAGCCTTCTCAGCCAATGTTCACGCTTCCATACAGGGAAAGGTTATCGATATTGTTAAAGAATCTACTGTAACAGGCTTTGAGTCTGAGATGGTGGTGATTGAGTTTGAAGGCACCTTTCAGGGTCAAATTGGGGGGCAGCCTCTCAAGGTAAGCTGGGAAGGTCAAGCTCGAGATGTTATACTCAAGAAAATAAGGGCGGCCGGAATCGTGGGGCTTGGAGGAGCGGCCTTCCCAACTCACATCAAAGTATCCCCTCCAGAAGATAAAAAGATCGAGTTAATCGTGGCAAACGGTGTGGAGTGCGAACCCTATTTAACATGCGACCACCGATTGATGTTAGAGAAAGGGATGGAGATTATTGAAGGACTCAAGATCCTCCAGAGACTTTTACGAGTGGATAAAGCGATCATTGGAATCGAGAATAATAAACAAGACGCCATTCAATATATGGATGCATTATGTCAGAAAGAAGAAAACATTGATATCTTGCCCTTAAAGGTGAACTATCCACAAGGGGCTGAAAAACAATTGATTCATGCCGCTCTAGGGAAGGAAGTTCCTTCTGGAGGCCTCCCTATGGACTTGGGATGCGTGGTTTCCAATGTGGGTACTTTGTTAGCCGTGTATGAGGCTGTTGTCTTTGACAAACCCATTACAGATCGTGTGGTCACGGTTACTGGAACTATCGTCAAGAAACCTGGTAATTATAAAACCAAGATTGGTACAACAATTCAAGACCTTCTGGATGAGTGTGGACTCACTGAAGAGGCCGAAAAGGTTATTGCAGGAGGCCCCATGATGGGGTTTGCCCAGCAATTTCTTGATATACCTATCGTTAAGGGGACATCCGGGATATTAGTTCTCTCACAAAAGGAAGTGGAGGCAAATGAAGAACAGCCCTGTATCCGTTGTGGAGCGTGTATTAGAGTCTGTCCCGTGTATTTGATGCCCTGTACCATGAAAGAACTGGCTAACGCCAACCTGTTTGACGAAGTGAAAGAGATTGGTTTGTTTGACTGCATTGAGTGCGGCTGCTGTAGTTATGTCTGTCCTTCTAAAATACCATTAGTCCAGTATTTTCGTTTGGGCAAGCTTATGATTAAAGCCGAAAAACATTATATTAATCACAAAGTACCGACAATACCAATTAGTTAGCCTTTTATTTAATGACCCTTTAAAAATGAGGAGCCTCAAAAGGATGTGTGAGCATAGGTTTTTATTCCTATCTAAAGAATGGAAAGAAAAATGTTCCTACTCCTGTTTCTTTTTTTAAAAGGATTTATTATTTTAAGAAAAAATATGAAAGTAAACAATTGAAAATAGAAAATATTACCTAGGAGTAAGCAGTATGGGTAAAGATGTATATGTAGATCAAGATGAGTGCACGTCCTGTGGGCAGTGTGCCGATAACTTACCTGAAGTCTTTGAGATGGACGATGATGATCTGGCTTTTGTGGTCGATGCCAAGGCTGGAGAGGAAGAAGCCATCCAGGAAGAAATAGATCAATGCCCCGGTGAATGTATTCACTGGAAAGATTAAGAGTCAGGTTTTAGCTTTAAACCTCTTCTCCAGGGAGACTTATAACTTTTTTAATAAGCTGATTGAACCCAGGAAATATCTACTTTATTAAGCCAGTGAGCGGAACGTTAGCCACTAAAATACTTAATGGAAGTGTTATTTGATATGGGATCAATGGGGAAGGGGGAGCTATAGCCTTTTGATGGAACTTGACTGCCTTAATCCTTAGATCATACTGGCAATAAGGGGATCGTTACAATGATTTCTGTTCCCTTGTTCTCAGTACTGACGACTTCAATCTGACCGTTGTGTTCATCTACAATCTTCTTGACGATAGCCATGCCTAAACCAATGCCATAGTGCTTTTCATGAGTGGTGAAGGGAACAAATATCTTGTCAATCATGGCTTGAGGGATTCCCTTTCCGTTGTCTTTAAAATGAATCTTTAGGTCATTGCTCTCGCTATAGGCCTGTATCTCAAAGTTTCCCGATGTGTCCATAGCGTCATTAGCGTTGGAAGCGATATTATAGAACAGACGCCGCATTTTATCTTTGTCAATCAGAACTTCCCCCTGATATCGCATTCTAATCTTCATTTTTATACTCTTTTCGCGGAAAAGTTGTTTGATGAGAGGAGCGATATTATAGATGAAATCCGAGAACTTACAGATTTCAAGGTTAATATCATACTCTCCCCTCACAAAATGCAATACTTCCCCCGTCATGGCGACCAGACGATCAATTTCACTATAGATAATAGAAAAATATCGTTTAAACTTCTCATCCTCCATATTCTTGTTCATAATCTGGAGATAAGCCTTGATAATAGACATGGGGTTTTTGATGTCGTGGATGATGGAGCTGGTCATGTTTCCAATAAGTGAAAGATTTTCCTTTTGCTTGTTTTGCAGTTCTAAAAGGACTTTATCGGTTATGTCATCGACCAAAAGGATATAGCCATAATCTGAACTCCCCTTGGACTCAAGCTTTGAGCCGCGAATATTAAAATAATATAGTTGATCGTTTCCTTTCACTTCTATCTTTTCAAGCTTGGCATGCCCCTTCTCAACAATAGATTGGAGAAGACCAGGTATCTCTTCAAAGGAGGAGAGGACATCTGATACCAAATGATTTTTGAGTTCCTTTGTAAAGGGGGCAAATATCTCTTCTGCGACTTTGTTTACCAGAGTGATCCGATGATCTACATCAATGACAATAAGCCCGGAGGATATATTCTTTATAATATTCTCATTGTACTGCCTTAAAACTCTGTTCCACTCATAGAGTTGAGCCTGCTCAATGGCAATAGCCGATATTTTGGAGAGGATTCCAATGAATTCCTCGTCTTTATCAGTGAAGACTCCTTCCTTTTTGTTTAAAACCTCTATCACTCCTACCAAGTCCTGGCTGATATTGAGTAAAGGACTCACCAGGAGGGACCTGGTCTCATAACCTGTGAGTTCATCAATATGGGGATTGAAGGAATTCGTTTTGTAGGCGTCCTTAATGTTCAGGACTTCTTTAGTTTGGGCCACCTGTCCGGCGATTCCTTCTCCTACTTTCAGTCGGATTTCATCGATCTCAAGCTCCTGGGCGATTTTAGACCATAATTCTTCTTTGAAAGGGTCGTACACAAACAGAGTGCAACGATCCGCATTTAATAGAGACGTGCTTTCCTTGCTAATGGTGTCCAGGATGGTATCCAAGTCATGGGTGCTGGTTAAAGTACGGGTCATTCTAAGAAGTTCTAGATCGCTAATGGTTTGGCTTTTCTCATGACTTGTCTTATTACGGGATGTTTTTTTATTCATATCCTTTGAATCCTTAAGAACTTAGATTACCTTTTTATTCCTTTGACATAACCTGTCATTTCTACATACCCCTGTCCAGTGACCTTTTTACTCGCCATCTTCCCTATAATCTTGACTGCTCCTTCCCAATAGGTGATACGGGTGGTGGTTTGGGTGTTTAGTTCTTGGTTTTTAAAAGCTGGTGTGATCCTTAGGTCGATCCCCAAATCGGGTATCTTAAATTGCCATGATATGGGGTAGGTCCCATGGGATTTTGGGCTTTTCCACTTATCCAATACCTTGATTTGAACGTCCTTTAATAAAAGATGACGAGTCCTTTGGTCAGCCCATACAATAGTTCCGCTGGAAGCCGATTTAACCTTATCATCTTTATCCCTTAGCATGTAGAACATGATCTCCGTACGATTATCCAACTGAAT
>ENA-ORDP01001181-ORDP01001181.1-marine-sediment-metagenome-genome-assembly--contig:-NODE-1181-length-14810-cov-2.860657_pt1 | contig 14810 bp, 14 predicted proteins | sample MGYA00248627_ERZ508539 | MGnify/ENA primary metagenome ERZ508539 (study PRJEB26208, sample SAMN05571518) | marine sediment metagenome | biome: deep sea; feature: Hydrothermal vent; material...
GTCGTACCACCTTTGGTTGAATCAGATGATATAAATATCCCCTTAATAGTTCCAGAAGCTGTTATACTATATACTACAGGAGTAGAAGTATTTACAATAGTCCTAGCAGATGCTGCATCAGGTGCCCAAGCCACTCTATTAGCTTGTGAGTATCCGGTGAAAGGTATCCAACCAGCATGACTACCCATTGTATCGCTACTAGCTAAGGCAGAAAAACTTGCCGCATCAATTAACCCAATATACCAAGGGTTAATAGCTGCCACACCCCTGAAAGCCGTATCAAACAAAGTATTGGCACCTTCATCAGTTATACCATTATTGAATATCTGTCTAGCTATAAGATTACCCTTTCGGTAATGCTCAAGCTCTACTTGGCCAAAAATCTTCATAGCACTAATCTCCCTCTTCTAATTTCTTGTTGTAATCCACGACCAATCTTTAAGATATCCATAGTAGTATTTCCAGTAGAGTTTGCATTGATATTTATATCACCAACATTAGTCACTGTACCACCATTAGAATACTTAGGCATACCTGAATTCATAGTAAGTAACTGACTATAGAATTTCTTAGTTGCCTTAGCATTTACCACGAACTCACCCGGACTCAATAATGCTTGTATTGAATCAGTGCCGACTGAACCCCCGTTTGAGTAAGTGCCCACTTTGGTTTGATCTGGTGCCACACTTTTAATTGCTTTCAGATACTCTTGTCTAGCTGCCGTAAATCGTTTCAGAGCTTGAGTTGCCGCATCCAGAGCTTGAGGATATGTCAACAGTTTCTTAGACATATCTACAGTATTTTCAGAAATCTCTTTAGATGTTTCTGCAAAACTTTTCTGTAATTTCTCTATACCACTGATTGCACTTTCTGCATTAGCTGTATTCTCTGCTACAGATATTATAGCAGATAGAGTATCTGCAATTGTCTGTCTAGCCTCATTTACCTGCTTAGAGTCTATCATATCTGCTGGCATTAAGTTAGACGGCAAAGTATTTAATTTAGCTAGAGCATCTTCTATGAAACTCCTAGCTTCCTTTAGGTCTGCACCTGTGGCAACATTACTTTTTATTGACTCTTGCAATCTTTTAAGAGCTTTGAATTTAGGGTCATTAAAGTTAATCCCGGAAATGGCGAAAAAGGCTTTATATGCCTGCTTATCTAAATTAGCTCCACCCTCAATACCTACTTTATCTTTTTCAGATAGCTTCTGAGCCTCACTAGATAACTCTTTAAGTCTCTTAATACTTTTGTTGAAATTATCAGCTTCAGCAGTATTTTGATCTCTAAGGTTCTTTTGCTTTAATTTTGCTAAAGCTATTTCACGTTCTTTACGATCATCCTTAGAGTAAGCGTCTAAATTGAAGAGTTCTTTAGCGTCGATACCAATTTTCTTACCCATTTCAAGCAGACTATTACTACTCTTAGCTCTTTCAGCTATTAGATTATTGATATCCTTCACTGTTTTCAGTTCATCTATATTAGTAGCATGTAACTTAACAAATCTCTTAGCCTCACCCTCTAAGAGTATCTTCCTAACTCCTGCGGTAGCTAAAGATTGTCTATCTGCCTCAGCCTGAGCTTTTAATTCTTTTCTCAATTCAGAAACCAGTTCAATACTATTCTGTATTTCTTTATTATATTCTTTCCTAGTATCTACAGCCAAATTACTGATAGGTATATTTGATTTTAATATCACTAATTGTTCTTTAATCTTTTTATTTGTATTTTCTTGTAGTTCCCTCAACCTAATAGCTAGACGTACAGAACCTTTAACAGTGTTTGATGCAAGTGTTCTTAGTTTTGAACTTCGCTCATAGTAACCTTTCCGTATTTCATTTATTTTTTCTTCGGCAGCTTTAGTGTTAGAGTTTGCTGATGCATTCTTTTCATTTATACTTTTAAGTAACTCACCTCTTTGCAAGATTAAAGAACGAATCCTACTAGAGGATTCTAACCCTAGTTTTAGGTTACCTTCATTGAATAGATTCAATCTGACAAGTTTCTCTGATTTAATTTCAGTAGTTATACGTTTCACTTTACCAATTAAATCAGTACTATCTAAATCAAATTTAAGATTTACTTGTTTACTTTCCGCTTGTAAGCTAGAAACACTTGAATCAATTAAGGCTATTTTAGATGCAATATCTTCTAAATTCCTTTTCAAGTTTGAGATTTTACTATCTAATAGGTCTATAGAACTTTTCACACCTCTATCGAATTCTCTTGATAGTATTATCAATTCTTCTTTGATAGTTTTGGCGCTATCACTTAAAACCTTAAAAGATTTAGCACCAAGAGTATTCAAAGCATTGGTACTATTCTGTACAGTGCTTATTAACCCATTGGCAATTTTGTTTGAATACTCATCTGCACCCGAAATGCGCTCTTTCTTCAGTTTTTCCATTTTCTCTTTGGCTGCATCTAAAGCTCTATAATACTGTTTTAGAGCTACTGTGGCAGTCACAATACCTGCGGCAAGGATTATCATTGGGTTCAAGGCGGCAAATCTATATAAAGCCGCTGACATAGCACCTATCATACCTATAAAACTTAGCTTTATAGTTTCAATAGCTGATTGTACAGTATTAGCTAACCCACCTACCCAGCCAGTAACTCTTAATGTTTCTTGGAGAAAAGTTTTACCAAAATCAGTTATCAAATAGTTCTTTATTTTAGTTAACTGGATTATGAATCTTTTACCTAAAGATTCCATGACAATATCTATAGCTTTTGCATAAGATTTACCTGAATTTTGGATACTTTTCAGTGCCTTATTGAAATCTTCTACCCCCGTACCTGCAAAAACCATTGCACCAGTTATAGCACGGATCCTACCAAATAATTTTCCCAGTTCAGTTGTTGAACCTTTAGCCTTATCTGCTAGGATTTTGAGGACTCCAGGGAATCCAAATAATTTTATAGCTGCTTCACCTGAAGTTACACCTAGATCAGCAAACAATTCTTTCATCTTAGTAGTTGGTCGTATCAATTTTAGCATGATATTACGGATAAAAGTCATACCTTCTGCCGCTGGTACCCCCTTGATAGTAGTTACAGCTAAGGAAGCTTGTAATTCATTTAGAGATATACCTAACTGACTGGCAGGTATAGCTACCCTACCAAATGTCGTCGCCAATTCAGATAATCTTATTCTACCTAGTTCCACCGTCTTAAAGAATGAGGCAGCAATATCTTTTGTATCTTTTGTATCTAACTTAAAAGCATTTATTGTTGCAGTCAATATATTTACAGCCTCTGCCGATGTAGATACAGTTGCGGCTGCCAAAGTGTTTGCATCGCTTAGAAATTCAAATGAATCTGCACCCTTAGTTACCTGATTTGATAGCAATTGATAAGCAGATTCAGCTTGGTCAATAAGATCAACACCAAATGAGTTTGATAATTTTATCAAACCTTTAGACCATTTATCGGTAGTGAGTTGACTACTTTGGGATATGGTTTGTATTTCAGCTACCTTGATGGAAAAATCACCTGCGACTTTTATGGACTCTACTAGAGCTCTAGTCAATGCAGATATGGCTTGGTGGGCAACCTGCACACCAACCATTCTGAACATACTTCCCCAAGATATTGACATAGATTTGGTAGCTTTACTGGCCTTCTTTACAGCATCAGAGAACCTAACAGTATTGGCTACTCCACCTGTAGCCAATCTCTTAAAAGTTTTAGTTACAGCTTGACCATCTTTTGCGACACCTTTCAAACCGACACTAAGTAATCTACCAGAATCATCAAATGATTTCATTGTTACCCTGCTAGAAGCTAGGGTACCTCTATAGTTAGACACAGCAGAGTTCAATCTACCTACAGCTTTAGCAGTATCAGCAGTAGTATCTGCATATTTTTTCAGTGTGGCCAAAGATTTAACTGTGCCATCTCGTTGGGCTTTTAACGTATTTGTGTATTCTCTACCATCTTGGGCTATACCTCGTATCTTCTTACCTACAGCTTTACCATCTGCATAAGTACTCTCAACACTATTCAATTTTTTTAGTGATGCTGAGATATTTTTAGTTGATTTATCTAAAGCCTTGGCAGCACTAACCGACTTCTTTTGGGTTGAAGCTACATCTTTAGTTAATTTAACCTGTTTCTTTTGAGCAGCCATTAACTCTTTTAGGCTGCTAGTTACTTTCTTATTTGCCCCCATTAGCTTAGCTTGGGTTAGTGCAGTCTTATTATATCTCTCCATAACTGAAGTAAGTGCTCTTATTTTGGTGATAACGGTATCTAAGCTGGCATTAGCTTTCTTAGCTCCAGCCTCAATCTTGGAGGCGTCGAAGCCCATTTCAGCAAAAAAATCTTCTGACATTAGACAGCCTTTCTATAATACTTTAGTACATTATCACTTTTATTCGGGTATACTTGCTTATAATATAACTGCATATATTCTATGAATGCCTTCTTGGCTGCTTCCCTACTTTTGAATGGTGAACCGAAAGCTCTATCTTTATTATGCTCAAGAAACCTTAAATGCTCAATATCAGAATTTATTGTAAAAGAAAAGGTAGGCCCAACTGAATCCAAAGTATACCCAGATTGGGCTGCCCCCAATGTCCTTGATCTACCTTTGTAAGCGCCTCTCTTAACCCTAGTACTGATACTAATATCAACTAAATTATTTGCAACAACCCTACTTAAAGGGGTAAATGCAGATGCCGCCATGCCAGTATCTACTGCCACTTTAAGCACCCCCGCATTAACATAAGCGGCACCTGCTTCTTTAAGTAATTTTTTCCCTTTACTATTCACAAATTTCCGTATCTTAGGTAGACTAAATTTGGGGAGCTTGAATTTGGCTTTCAGCAATTTCTAACTCCTCATAGTCCCTAATTTGGTTATATGCGATAAGTTGAGATTGGGCTATAACATCACAATCATCCCAAGAATCTTTAACTTCTGGCGGCCTTAAATGAAAACGCTCACAAGCTTTCCAAATAGCATAATCAAATGTTCTATACTTTGGTAGCTTTACTCTTTTCGCGTTTCCGCCGCTGTAGCTAAAAAATCCTTAGTTGCCTTATCAATCTTCTCTTGGTCAAGACCACAAACTGAGATTACACACCCAATCAATCTAGTTATTTCCACCCCAGAGAAGCCTGATTCAGTTAATTCTGTTTGGAAATTACCCCAAGTTTTTGGGTCATCTGCAACAACAGTTTCCCACTCCAAATTTGGGGTAGCTTTAATTGATTCTAAAATCAACCAATTGGTTCTTCGCTCTGCCCAAGTATCTCTTGCTTCAATATAGGTAGGGTCAAGAACTTGTTTCTTTACTTCCCCGGTTGGAAATACATTTACAGGTGGTTCAGGTTCTGGGCATAGCATCTCGAAAGTATCAAAATTTAATACGACCCTAGCCTTAAAAACTATATTACCTGTTTGCCTAGGGAACACAACTACCTCAATAATATCACTACCAGATACTTTCTCACCATTGATTTTCATATCAACTCCTATTAGACTCTAGTGACTCCAGCCATAGTTATATTACATTTACCAGTTATTGCTAATGTACCAGCTTTAGGGTCAGTAACAATACTATCCCATCTGAAATCGGCTAACATAATAACTTCTGTGGGTACACCACCACAAGGTGGTGTATTTACTAGCTTAATATCAACTGCATACAAATTACATACATCAGAGTCTGTAGAAATATACCCTGCCGCATTATTGCGCTTCTTTAAGAAATCGGAAACTGTAACTGCTCCACCAGTAGCAGTAGTGTAAGTTAAAAAATCCCAGATAGCGTCAAGAGAAACATCTACAGGAATCTCATCACCAAGACGGACATTCTTTAGTTTCCCCCTATCTAGTTTGTATTCAACATTTCTTGATTCAGTCCAAGTCAAGTTACCTTCACCAATCACTATACCCAAAGAATTTGGGGTAGTAGGTGTACCATCCATCAAAGTAGCAACCATATTTTTCAAGTCAACTTGAGCATACACAGGCACCCAAGCAGTTTTAATTTTAATCATGACTAGCTCCTAGTTAAGTAGACAAAAATAATATATAGTGTCCTTCAACTGTAGCTTGTAATAAGGGATCTTTAGGGTTAATCAAACCAAAGTGCCTAACTAGAACACTTTCTTCTGTTCTTCCACCTCTCACTAAGGCTAAGCAACCTAGAAAAGTCCCATCATCAACCAAATCTGCTCCATACTTATATACTGGAATAGCATTTGTGAATGCTGTAACAACTATACCTACATCTTTATATATTTTATGGTAATCTAAATCACTCATACCTGATGTAATAATGATATTTATCTCAACCGATAGTTCCCAATAATTTTTACTCTGCTCAACAATTCTAGGCCCATCAACCCTAAGCTCAATAAAATCTCTATAATGGTCTGTGGCTCTAGGTTGACCTTCAATATACAGAAACAAAGTCTGCTTATTGTCATCAAAATGCTTAGATATTGATGCAAATATCCATCTAGGTACATTTTGGTCAAGAGGCATTTTGGGTTACTCCAAGTAATTGAGTTATAACAACTTCATGTACCTCAAATTCTGCTGCTTCAGCTATTTCATTACCGAGTACAACATACCCTGACCCTTCAGGTATTGTTGTCACCTCTTTTACTTCATATCTTTTATTATCATAAATGATATGATCATCAGAAGTTACTTCATTCTCAAGGATAAACAGTCTTAATGTCCTATCAAAGAACCCACCATAAGTAAAATTCCTATTTGTCGCAATATATGATAGGTCATATGTGAATGTCCTTATTTGATCTCCTGACAGTACAATTGCTTTAGGGACAGCCACTATTTTGTATACCCTAGTGACAACCCCTGTTAAGATATTACTGGTACTGGTAGTTGGGGTATATATTTGTATAGGTACACCGTAGTTACGCTTCAACCTATATAAAATTAGCTTAATCTGTCTAAGAGTATTACTCATTATTTTCCCTAAGTAACACAACTAATCTATCAATCGAATCAGACAATCTAGTGATTGATTTAGCTAATGATGCCTTGACATACCAAACATATACCCCATCTTCATCTTTCAAATTATGCATCTCATGGATTTTTTCGACTAAAACCAAAATTTCTTGTTCGGTACTAACTGACTTTTTTGTTAGGACTGGTTTCAGAAATACAAAGATTTCTTTTAATAGTAGATATGCTACTGTTGCTCCTACACCTAGTTGTACTATTGAATCCTGCATGCCCTCCCCCATCCTGTAACATTGATATTAACATCTTTAGCTTATCAACTATCTCTTGTATTTTACTTTCCATCTCTTTACCTCAAGCAGGGGGATAGCTAAGCTATCCCCCTTAAATCTTAGGTAAATAGCACTCCACCCAAAGCAGGATCTTGAACTTCAATACCGGCCAAGAGGTCAACAGTGACAAGATGTCCCTGTTGCATACCTTGATACGAGATAGTAGTACGGATAGCCATACCATTATACATAGCGATGGCAGATAGTGCCCCAGCATTTGTCATAGGCAAAGCCAAAGGACGAGTAACAAGAGAAACAGCATTAGGGTGAAAGAAGAAATTATAATCCCCCTTAGGCCCAATACCTACCACAGCATTATCTGCCATACCAGCTTTAAGCACTCGATTAGGTAAGATAGAAGTAGTAGTAGGCACATTGATACCACTATATACATCAGATGCCGAACCAAAACTAATCATTTGCCCTTGTTGCGGTGCTACTGTGAAACCATCAACAGTCAAAGCATCAGTCTCACCAGCAAGATACCCACCTACTTTATTGATTGCACCCGGAGTATAAATAGTGATAACTGCATTATCCGCAACAGCACTTTTAAGTCCTGGGCTAAAGGTGATAGCCGAAGGTAATGCACCACCAACACTGGAGATCACTCGTTGAGGTACCATATCTCCCGCAACAGTGAACCATGAACCATTAGTGATTGCTGCCGCAAGACCATCAACCGTGATAGTAGTATCACCAATAACATGCCCGCCTACTTTATTGATTGCACCAGTCACTACAGTATTACCGGCACCTACACTTGGAGTGTTCTGGTCAACAAACATATTAAAACCAAATTTACGGCCAAGGCTACCTTCACGCATAGCAGTACCATCATCCCCAACCTTTTCTGCATTAGTGAAATCAGCGATATTAAGGAAATTATTTTCAGCCCCCGAAGTTAGCAAAAGATGCTTAGGCCCAATAGGTGCCTTATTATCGGTCATAACTTTTTTAGCATCAGTCAAACTCTGGATACTGGCTCCACCGCCCAACTTTCCCACAGAATTACCAAGAAACTGATAAGCCATTCCTGTAACAATCTCATCAAGACCTTGAGCTACAGCACTCATAGCTGGATTCAAATAAGTCAAAATGAGGTTTTCCATACCCTTACTTTCCTCACCATCTTTAATGATGAAGGAGCAGTAAAGATGTTGGTCTAGTGCTACCCGCAAGTTAGCAGACGTAGCATCTTGAACAACGACATCTTGATTATCATTCTTCCTACCTACAGTAAAATTTGCAGGTCTACGACTATTAACTACATCACCCTTAGACGCTATCTCACTAGAAAAATCACGATGGACAAGATTTGCTGCCACTGTATTATTTTCCAAGAACATCAGAGACTCTTGTGCCCAAACTTCAGGGATAAGAGCATCATTATTATTGGCATACACAGGTTTCCAGTTATTGGTAAATACAAATTTCTGTTTCATTTATTTACTCCTAAAAGATATTTCACCCTTTTTACGGGCTTCACGGTAGGCTTTAGGATCTTTGGCCAACTCAGCCAAATCAATATCCTTGCCTGAAGGTCTTGAAAGTGCACCCAGACCACCTGCACCCTTACCTTTGAATAAATTTAAGTACTTATCAGTTTCACGCATTAACTCTACTGCCTCTTTGATACTAAGATCAAGAGTGACTGGCTTACCATCCTTATCTACACTGTTAAAAGCTACTCTGGGTTTCGTTTCACCTGTAGTTTTACCTGTAGAATCAAGAACATCTACCAATTTTGTCTTAGGTTGTAACAAGGCAATAATTTGTTCAGGTGAGAACGCCTCACCAGCTACAGCTTCTTCAATTATAGCTCTATTCACTGTTTCTTCCTGATATCTACTCTGGATATTATTGAGCTTACTCTCAAGTTCATTGATTTTAGTATCAGCTTCCTTGCGTAGCTTAGTTTTAGCTTGTTCAGCTAGTTCTTCTTTCGTCATAAGTTGGTTATTTAACTCTTGTAATTTTGCTTCCATTTCTTCACGGTCACTCGTGGTGAGATCTTTCAAAGACTTTAATGCAGATAATTCATCAATATAGCCTTGCATCTTTGCCTGATTTTTCTTGACCTCATCTTGTACCGCTTTCTGCAAATCTTCCTTAGTATAAGTTTCTTCTTCTTTAGGTTCTTTAGGTTCTTTATTTGCGGGGTCTTTGCCCCCTTCATACACAGGTAGCCATATATTGTTACTTATCACATTATTATACATCTGTACCCTTTCAAGATACCCTATGTAGGTCAACTGTAAGCTGGTCATATAAATAAGGTTTCAATAGCCTCCACGCTGTAATACTTGGTACTCCAGCTAACTTATATTCCTGTATAATTGACCTATCATAAGTAGATTTTAATTTCCCAAATGACTGTGACACCATATTCAAATTTTCATATTCTAGCTCTAAATCAAAACCATCTAACAAAGCTAGAGCTATCTCAGCCGTAGCATCTTTAATTGCTTGAGGGACAACCAATTCCCCACTTCTGGGGAATTGATTAGTTTGTGTTATGTCAGTCCTAGCTCCTAAGTATTTTAATCTGTCAATGATTGATGTTGACATCAAAAGAGACTTATTCCTATTTACTTGGTCAGCGATATCCCAAGGAGATGTACCCAAACGAGTATCATAGTAGGCTTGAGCTTCAACTATAGTTAAGTAACTACTCATTTTTGTCCTCCTTAGCAGTTATCCCCGGAGTTATTTCTGTATCTGGTACCCCTCTTGTAGGTGTTGTTTGTGCAACACTAATTCTAGCAAGCCTATTAGCATGATCTTCTCTAGCTTTCTCCACTTCACCAGCAGGGTATCCCCGTAATTTACTAGCTAACTCATCACTCACAAAACCTGCTTGATGGTCTGCCAACAGTGTAGCGGGTTGGGTGTCAAAAACTTCAGCTTTAAGAATTTCAGTATGTATAGTTTTCAAATCCTCGATAGAAATATCAGCCCCAATAGTGGTGTCAGCTATCTTTTTAGCTATAAGTTGCTTATACAATTTTGAAGGTACAGCATCTTGTAGCTGACGTAATTCAGTGGCCTGCTGTCTCCGCTCCGCATTTGAACTAATAGTGTAATTAGTTGGATACTTAATTGTTGCAATCTTATCCTCGCCCTCATACTCTGCCCATAGTTGCGCTAGTCTCCTTTCACCAAATTCTAACTCAAGCCCAATGTAAGAAAGACCAGATTCAAGTCCACGTTCATCAAACTCTTTACTTTCAGCAGATGATCTTTGTGGTGCAATACTTGATAAGGCCAGATTAACTAATAACCTGATTTCTTGTTTTAATTTATCTCCCTTAGCAATACTAGCTAAAAGAGGTTCAGATGAAGGGTGGATGAACCCCGGACGTTCAGCCCCAACCGGGTATCTACGTCCTGATGCTGCCCCAATATCTATCTCATTCTTAGCTGACTTACTAACTTGAGTCGTTCCAATATCTGTGCTATCTTGAGCTAAAGCGGATCTATGGTACATATCTGTATTAGGGTTGAACATTTCAGTATAGAAAGGGAAATTACTTTTCAAAGCATAATTCAAGTCAGATGATTCTAAATTTACCAAGGCAATTTGGTAATCAGCTACATCAGTCAATAAGCTTGATTGGATTTCAAAAATTACAAAAGGTATATTAGGAATTTCTAGTATTACAGGGGTCTCTGACTGGTCTCCATTTGAATCAAACTTAGTAACTAAAATACCGCCCTCTTGCTTTTGGAATAATTTATATCCTTCTGATATTCCTGATACTAACCCAGTTTCTTGGTCAATATCTTCATTATGAGTTCTAAGCAATAAGGATAATAATTCTTTTGTACTAGAATCATAAGACCAGTTACGGATATCAGTAGCCTGATACATGTAGATATATGGGTGTTGCTTATTTGCTAATGATTTTTGCATCATTTTAGGTGCATCAACATAGATGCCGACCTTACCCTGATGCAATAGTTCAGGTAAAATAACCCTACCTATGAAACTATTCATCGTACTACCTTGGCGGTCTACCCCTTTATACAGTCCAAGCACAGAATCTTGATATACTTGAGAGCCACCTTCTCTTGTTACATCATTTGTACGTTGAAAAATGGCGTTTTTAATATCATTAAGAACTGCCTTAGCATGGGCTGGGCAATAAGTTATAGATTTTCTACTAGTAAAATCTAACTCGGTTTCACGCAAACTAAATTTAACTAGGTATTTCTCAACAAAAGATTTACCACTATAGTATGTATCTCGGTACTTTTGCCAATTAAAAATACTGGCACTATAGTCAGGATGTACTGAACCAACTATTTTAGACATTATAGCACTCCTTCGATATTGTGAGATGCCCCTAAGTTTGCACCCAAACTTAAGGCAATCTCACAATAGTTTCTTGCGTGTGCAAAATGGTCTGCCACATTTCCTTTAGTGTATTTACCCACGGGGTTCCCTGATGCATCTTTTGAATATATTCTTACTAATGATTTTATATGTGCCTTATATTCAAAAGAAGTATCAACAGGTAATTTTATTGCTGTACGCATGAATCTAGCTAGAGATAGATCTAACCAAGATGTTCTATCAACAGAAATTGTATGTTCATGTTCTGGGTGGATCTTAATAGCTTTACCACTCAAACCACTTGTATAGAAACATAGACGTACACTACCCCAAAAACGTTGAGCAAACTCAAGAGCTTTACGCCGTTCAGGGTTTGCATCAATAACACAGAAAGTGATATTAAAATCACGCATCAATAGATCTAACTCCTCGAAATGAGATACTTTACCTTCATTGAGAATTATAGCTGTTGACATGATATTTATATCAGAAGTCTGTTTGGTGGTATCTATGTGCCATTTACAAATTTCAAAGTGTAGAAATTTACCTACATCTACACCCATAGTTATTAAGCTACCACTGGTATCTCTAGTAGTTTTCTTATGGCTACCTTGGCATTTTACTAGCTCACTATCCGTTACACTAGCACCTTCAACTACATGTGTTAAGCCTAATTTTGAATTAAAGAATTCTTGCTCATCAGATGGGTTAGTTTGGGCAGTAAGGTATAATCTAGCTAACTCATAGGGTTCAATAGACATTGAGTACATCTGATTGATATGGAATCCTCTAATCATTTTATCTGTTTTAGCTGGTACCCAAATACCATTCTTAAGAAAATTTATCTTATCTTCATGTTCAAGCCTACCTTTGCATTTACTGCATACTATATAGGTACCTTTAATTTTTATGTCATCTGGGTCGTCTGATGTAATCACCATACATTCAGGAAATATCAATTCTATCAGTCTGGAGCATCTTGGACACTTAAAAAAGAAGTGGTCTTGAGTTGATCTACGGTACTCCGCATTTATCCCAAAATCATCTATAGTAGGTGTAGATATCTTGAACTCTTGTTTCTCTACCTGACCACTTAAGCGTTCAGAAGCTAGAGCTAAATGTTTCTGAACCATCTCATCTAGCTCATCAGCAACTATAAATCCTACAGGTAAAGATTTGAGGTGGTTTGGTGATCTTGTGCCTCTAATAAATAGGTTCGCACTACCTGCTCGCTTGTGTCCGACATTCTTAACATCAGAAAAAAGATTTTGTAAATGAGAGGACAATTCCAATGCTGGATCGAATCTAGCAGATGAAAAATCTTTTGCATCTGGTGTCGAGGCTGGTAATATATAGAGGCAGCTAGTCGCATTGACATCAATCTCATAAAAAACCTTATTAAGTGCAACTTCTGTAAAACCCATTTGGGCAGCTTTCTGCCCAACAATGATATTATCATCACAATCGTGCATCTCCCTAACCCAAGGATGGTGATCGAATGTCCATTTACCGGGATAAGGCTTGCCCATTACACGGTAATTTTCAGCCCACCTACTACATGAAGTAATAGTTTTACGTTTCAAACCAGAAGCTATACGTTCAGATAGCATGTTAATTAGCTGATGCGACATTACCAACAATCTCCAGGATTTTATCAGAGATATTACTTAATACTTCCTCTTGACCTTCAAGTTCATCCCCTATAACTCCAATAACTTGACTAGCAAACTGTAGTATAGCTTGCTTATCTAGTGTCTGGCCAAGAGACCCTTCTAGCTTATGGCAGCTAGTAATTACTTTTTCAATCTTTATAACTAAGTCTGAGATCTGATGTGATTGTAATATCAAATCATTTGCATCACTACACATGTTAATACGTTCTTCAACTATCATCCTCAAAATACCAATCTCATCCCTCAAGGACTTAATATGGTCAGAATTAGAATGTCTTGCTAATTCTACTTTGAATTTAGATAACCTATAATTTTTTGTTAAGTTTTTAGCAACTTTAACTGCTATAGATCCACCACCATGCATTTTACATACCTTAGCAAAAGTTTTATCAGGGAGTAAGTATCCCTTATTAGGGCACTGCCCCTGTTTACAGAGACTTTGGCATCTATTAGGATCATCTGGTGGACATCTCTCAACTCCTTCGGCCATTAGTTACCTTCCTTAGGGAAATTTTTATTTGCTCTAACTATATTTCTAGCTTCTTTTAATTTATTAAGTTCTCTACTATCTCCATCAAATTCCTTCTGCATTATAGCTAGAAGGAATCTGTCCATCGTGATATTATTATCATTATAAAACATTTGTCGCTTCGCTGTGATAGTCATCGCGTCAAGGCGTTCCCGTTCATCTGCTTTTCCTTTTTCTTCAACCGCTTTCTCGCGGGTATCTTTCGCGGCTTTGATATCAGCGAGTTTTGCAACGATCTCGGCTACCATTTTTTTATAAAACGGCGGGGCGGCAAACTGATTCCCTTGCCCATCGAAAACGCGTGGGTTGTCATCCATTTCGGTGTACTCGATACCAGACGGGAGCGTGTACTGCGGGTCTACCGCGAGGATATCTGCCACATCATAGACAATGTCATTGATCCTGATATCGCCGTTTCGTGTGTGTCTGAAATTCATTTTTGCCCCTATAGTTTCTGAATTAAATGTAGCGGTAGATACGGCTGCATATTTGCATGTGCCGTGCTGCTTCCTACGTAGGAGGTTGTGCCGCCGAATGCGAACGTCTGTGCGCCAGAATTAGCCCATGTGGTAATGGCTCCGGTGGTCTGCCACAGAGGAGTCTGTCCGTCTTGCGTGTGGTTATGAGTCGCCATTTCAGCCGTGGATAACTGGTGCGTCTCTGCGCCACCTGCCGCACCGTTTGTCCGCGCCGTCAGACTCGCGCCAGTGCCCGTGCCGATCAGTGCCCGACCGCGATAATCAGGTAGCGTAATAGTTTTGTTCGCCGCGAAATCAGCCGATGCACTCGCACCCCGCCCCGTGCTAACCGGGGCTTGCGCGTCAGCCACGTTGTTCCAGTAGACAGTAAACAATGCCTCTGCATCAGCCGCCGCATAACTCGCACCACTGGCAGCGTTACCCAATGTCGCGATTCGGCTCGCGCCCGTCAATATGATCCAGCCAGTAGGCGCGGTCGCGTTTGGCGTGACAATTGTCTCGCCCGTGATC
>ENA-ORDP01001182-ORDP01001182.1-marine-sediment-metagenome-genome-assembly--contig:-NODE-1182-length-14808-cov-3.473327_pt1 | contig 14808 bp, 28 predicted proteins | sample MGYA00248627_ERZ508539 | MGnify/ENA primary metagenome ERZ508539 (study PRJEB26208, sample SAMN05571518) | marine sediment metagenome | biome: deep sea; feature: Hydrothermal vent; material...
GAGCGAAGCGAGTTCAACGAATACCTCGTCAGCTTGCTGCGAGGATCCTTTATTAAAAACGGGATTGACGACTTCAAGGTCTTTTGGTAGTATAATTGGACTCTAAATAATGGCGGAAAATAACAACGAACAAGATTTAATGGCGAATGGCGAGGTCACAGAATCATTACCAAATACTACCTTTAGGGTGAAACTTGATAATGGAGAAGGTGTCCTTTGCTATCTTTCAGGTAAGATGCGAATCCATCGAATCAAGGTTCTGGTTGGAGATACCGTACAGGTCAAATTAGATTCGTATGGGGGTAAAGGAAGGGTTGTAAAAAGAATGTAAATAGTGTAGAATCCCTAGCTGTGTACAGCTCTATTAAGGAGTCTGTTTGTTTTTTATGAATCCCGTATAAAATTTTTGTTCAAGTGTATTTTACCAAGAACAGACACAGGGGATACAACAATTTAAGTAACCATTATTTATTGAATATAAAATTTCTATCGGGATGAAAGTCAAAGCTTCAGTAAAAAAAATTTGCAATAAGTGTAAAATGGTTCGTAGGAAAGGTCGCCTACGAATTCTTTGTGAAAATCCAAGGCATAAACAACGACAAGGGTAAGGCACGCATCCTGTAGCTTGTAGCGCAAAACGCAAGAAATGGGAAGCAAAATTTAATTTATTTATACACTACACGATATAAGATATGAGATTGCTAGGTATCACTATTCCAGACGAAAAACGATTAGAAATTGGACTCACAGCCATTTATGGTATTGGGCGTGTGCGTGCAAAGAAAATTTTAGATGAAGTAAAAATTGACTATGGGAAAAAAGGTAAGGACGCTAGCACTGACGAAGAGAGTAAAATTCGAAAAGCTATAGACCAAATGACGCTAGAAGGAGAGCTTCGTCGTGAAATTTCAACACATATTAAACGACTTAGTGATACACGCTCTTATAGAGGTACTCGCCACATGAAACATCTTCCAGCTCGTGGACAAAGAAGTAAAACCAATTCACGGACAGTTCGTGGGAATGTACGAAAGACTATGGGCTCAGGGCGGACTAAAGTAGACAAGAAGTAATGTCTTCGCCCGCGAATTGGCTATCGAGCTTGCTCGGTGTCCAATTCGCGGAATGCGAAACATTAACCCAGCCCTTACTTTGCTAGGTATTACAACACCAGCACGCGGGCGAATAGCCCGACCCTATTCGGGTCAGTGCTGGCAAGTATATAAACTGGATATTGTATTAAGTAGTAAGGTTTAATAGAGTAAACAAAGTAAGGGCGGGGTGCTCAATGTTGTAGTTATTATTTAACTCGCATTGGGCTCGTAAATAATTAACAACATTGGCACATGGGAAAGAAACGTATTGTAAAAAAAGGAGGAGGAGGAGTTGATCAGGGACTAGTGTCTCGGTCACTTTCTCGTGTTCCACGAAAGAAAGTAGGCTCAGGAATCCTACACGTACAGGCAACTTACAATAATACAAAATTGATGCTTTCAGATAAGAAAGGCGATGCTCTTGCGTGGTCATCAAGCGGAGCGCTCGGCTTTAAGGGAGCAAAGAAAGGAACACCATTTGCGGCTGCAAAAATTGGAGAAATTATTGGAGAAAAAGCAGAGCTTATGGGTATAAAAGAAGTTGACGTTGTCGTTAGGGGGATTGGTGCAGGACGAGAATCTTCAATAAGAGCTTTTTCAGGTAAGGGTATTGGGATTTCTTCAATTCGTGACGAAACACCGATTCCGTTTAATGGACCAAAACCACGCAAACCACGACGTGTATAAAAATTATGGAACAGACTGCAAAATGTAAAATATGTAGACGGGCTGGAGAGAAACTCTTTTTACGAGGGGAGCGTTGCTTTACCCCAAAGTGTGCTATGGAGCGAAAGCCGTATACACCAGGAATAGTACAAAATCAAAGAAAACACCGCTCTATGCAAACAGAATATGGTACACAGCTTCGAGAAAAACAAAAAGTACGAAATGTATACTGTCTAAGCGAAAAACAATTTGCAAAATATGTTAAAGATGCTACTTCACGAAAAGGTGTAAACCCAGCAGAACGTTTGTATGAAAATCTTGAAACGAGGCTTGACAGCGTTGTCTTTCGGCTTGGGCTTGCAGACTCACGGGCACACGCTAGACAAATTGCTACACATGGACATGTAACAGTAAACGGACGACGGATTGATGTACCTTCATATAAAGTAAAGAAGGGCGATATACTGCAAGTACGTGAAGGAAGTAAGACAAATACACTTTTTACTAGTCGCACAGAAAAGATAAAGAAACATAAGTTTCCGACATGGGTGTCTTTTGATTCAGGAAAGCTTGAGGCAACAGTTAAAGGAGTACCGGTGTTGGATAGAAATGAATTTACGTTTAATTTAACGTCAGTTATTGAGTTTTATAGTAGATAGGCTTTAGAGTGGGTCGCTCAAGTCTATATTTATTTGCATTATTTATTTTTTAATAACAAACAATTATGCCTGATTATAATGTTATTTTGCCGTCAAAGCCACAAGTAGTTTCAGAGGATGAAAAGGCGGGTACATACGAGATTGAAGGACTGTATCCTGGGTACGGACATACTCTTGGTAATTCCTTGCGACGTATTATTCTGTCGTCTCTTCCGGGAGCAGCTATTACTACTGTAAAAATTGATGGAGTTTCTCATGAATTCTCAACAATAGGTGGTATAAAAGAAGATGTAATTGCAATTTTGCTCAATCTGAAGAAAGTTTATTTCAAAATGAATACTGACGAGTCACAAACTATAAAGCTTTCTGTAAAAGGAGTAAAGAAAGTCACTGCCAAAGACATAGAGGTTCCTGGACAAGTCGAGGTGCTTAACAGAGACCAGTATATTGCAGAACTAACTGAAAAAAATGCATCGCTTGATATTGAAATGCAGGTAGAAAAAGGCCTAGGATATATTCCTAAAGACGTATTACAGAAAGACAAAATGACTGTTGGCAACATAGCCCTTGATGCAGCATTTACTCCGATTAGACGTGTGAATTATGAAGTAGAGAATATGCGTGTTGGCGATAGAACTGATTACAATAAACTTAAAATTACTATTGAAACAGACGGAACAATTAGTCCAAGGAAAGCACTAGAAGATTCTATAGATATAATGATAAGCCAGCTACAGGCAATTGTTGGGTTTAAAGAAGAGGAGATTGTTGTTGAAGTTGAAGAGACTCCAGTACAGGAGGAGGTTGAGGAGGCTCCGATGGACAATGATTTCCTTAAGACTCGTGTTGAAACACTAGAGCTTTCAACACGAACAGCAAACGCACTCACAGCGGCAAACATTCGTACTGTTGGCGGGCTAGTTCGTAAAAAAGAGGATGATCTTCTAGAGCTAGAGGGTCTTGGTTCAAAGGGGGTAGACGAGATAAAAGATATACTTGTAAAATTTGGCATAACACTTAAATCATAGTAGAGTACCAAGGAAATTATCAATATGAAACACCACGATAAAAATAGAAAATTTGGACGACCACGAAATCAGCGACGAGCGCTATTGAGGTCACTTGCTGTGTCTCTTATTGGTAATGAGAAAATTCAGACCACAGAAGCAAAAGCAAAAGAGCTACGTCCTTTTATTGAGCGTCTTATAACAAAAGGACGAAGTGGAACCCTTGCAGCAACACGATTAGTTGCAGAACGTTTGGGAGGTAGTCACAAGGGTGAGGTTAAAAAACTTATAGACGATATATCGCCTCGTTTTAAAAAACGTGAAGGTGGGTATACCCGTATTATCAAAACTGGGCGAAGAGACAGTGATGGAAGCAAGATGGCAGTGATAGAGATTTTAGAGAAATAATAGAAAATAAGGAGCCTGCCTGCCGGTAGGCAGGCGAAGCGACTATATTTTCATTACCCAGCCTTAAATTTGCAGAACACAGAAACTATGATAAAGTCATACAACATTAATCAAGATATTGAAAATAAAAAATTGTCTAGGCAGACAATTTTTTGGAACAATATACAAGCAAATTTAGGGCTAGGTGCGCAATTTTTTATTCACAATGCGCAAGCCCGTAAATAAAATTGGCACATGAATATCAAAGAATACAAAATTGACGCCACAGGAAAAGTAATAGGACGAGTTGCAACGGAAGCAGCAACTGCTTTGATGGGTAAAGATACGGTGACATATAAAGCAAATGTAGCACCTGCTATAAAGGTTTATATTGAGAATGCAGGAAAGGCAAAAATTGGGCTAAAAAAGCTAGAACAGAAACAATATAAAAGTTTTTCAGGACACCCGGGCGGGCTTAGGTTACGTACAATGAAAGAAGTTATTCATAAACATGGGTATGGAAGACTTTTTGAGCATGCCGTATACGGCATGCTTCCGAGCAATAAACTACGCAGCATTTACATGAAAAATTTAATTATTACCGAATAAAACTTGTCCCGTTAGAAATTTCACAAAAAGTTACAGAATTAAAAAATTGACAACGGGATAAAATAATATAGTCTAACAATAAGATTAAAAGTAAAAATTTTCTAACTGGGATGGATACAGAAACAACAACAAAAGAGGTAAAAAAGAGTGGTAGATATATTGAAACCGTTGGACGACGGAAGACTTCTGTTGCGCGTGTTCGGATTACAGAAGGTAAAAAGATGAGCTTTACTGTAAACTCAAAAGATATGGCAACATATTTTCCAACAAAAGAACTTCAAGATATTGTGCGGGACCCATTTAATAAAGGAGAGGTAGACGCAAAATTTTCTATATCAGGACTTATTAAAGGAGGAGGCATACATTCACAGGCTGAAGCATTTCGCCACGGAATAACTCGAGCGCTTGTTAAGTATAATAGTGAATTGCGCAAAGACTTAAAAGGCCTCGGTTTCCTTAAGCGCGACCCACGAGAGAAAGAGCGACGTAAGTTCGGTCTTAAAAAAGCTCGAAAGGCTCCACAATGGAGCAAGCGATAGTATTTTTTACTATCTTGTAACTGTAGAGAATTAAATTAATAAACTTGTATGAGCAGTTTTTACTACGGGTCCCGTTAGAGATAAAGAATTTGAAGTGTGGACTTTTGTATAAAATGGGGTATAATCTTTAATTGTATATATTAAACATATAAATAATGATGGAAATCTTTGATTTCCTACTTGCCCGCCAAAGCCAGAGTCACTTAAGTAGAAATAGCTATGCTAGTAGACACAAATATTACTAAAGATAACAACACCCACTGTACAGCTTTTAGGCGATGGCAGGCGGGGCTCTAATCGGGATGAGTTCTAAAAAAGAAATAAATAAAAAAGAAGAGGAGGAAAGCAATGAGCAAAACAAAAACACCGCATAAATACCTGGTCGCATACAAAGGAGAAGGGCACCTTGTTTATGGAGAGACTTCTAAACACAGTACGGGGTCTCACCTATTCGCAGAGCCTATGACCTTGCACCAAGCAAAAAGATATGTAAAAAGGGAGTTCCTTGAGGACGAGGGCCCCATTGTTATCTATAAATTGGTGCCCGTAAATATTAATAAGGAGAAAAAGCGATGAAGAGTGATTTTATACCCTATCTTAATAAAGAGGGAGTATTAACTCCGGTACAGGAGAAGCCGTTTAAACGGACATTCACTATCGAGTTTCCTGAGAATTGTGAACCGATGAATGAAGATAATTTAATGACCTGCCTTAGGGAGGTGACACCTGAGGAGGTACAATTAGTAGTAGAAGATATCACCGACGAAACAACCCCTTCCGAAGCTATATATGCTTTTGCCGCATGGCTATCTACCCGAAAGGAATCGGTTTGTATAGGTGGGTTATATGAGGTTCCACCAATGCCGGAACTGGTAGACGAGTTCTGTAAGTCACAGGGGTTCGAGAAACCTCGCAATGATTACACCAACTTTTTACGTCCTTATCCAAAGGAGTAATGATGCTTTGTGACTGTGAGTTAGCCCCCGGTGAGGTTCCTTATTGCCATATTAATTTTGAACGCAGGGCTATATTAACTTACAAGTGTTGTGAATGTGGGGAGATAATATTGACAGGGGAAAGACATTCAGTTTTTCTTTACGCTCAAGAAGAGGGAGACCCTATAGAGGAGGATGTGACATGTGCAGGGTGTACCAATGTACAGGAAGTTATGGGATGCTTCTACTATGGAATGATTTATGAGCAGTTGGTTGATCTGGCTAGAGAGGAATATGAAAACGACTTGCCTCTTCAGTTCTTTGACGATCTGTCACCGGAGGGGCGTGAAAAAGTAGATAAATATGTAATGGCCAATTTAGCTGATTGGGATGATGAATGATGTGGTTTTATCTGCCATCAGCCTGTGTTCCGGCTACGAAGGGATCGGAAAAGGACTTGCCCTCGCTGGCGTTGATTTTAGAATCCTCTGCTATGTGGAGAGGGAAGCTTTCGCGACGGCAAACTTGGTTGCAAAGATTAAACAAGGGCGGTTGGATGACGCTCCTATATGGAGCGACGTTGCCACATTCGACTGTGACCCGTGGATTGGGAAAGTGGATATCATCACTGGTGGGTATCCCTGCGCCCCATTTTCACAAGCAGGAAAACGAAAAGGCAAAGACGATCCTCGACATCTATGGCCTCACATACGACGCATCGTGGAGTCAATCAGACCTGTTTACGTCTTCCTCGAAAACGTGGGGGGACACGTTACGCTTGGACTCTCCTCTGTTATCAGCGATCTGGGAGAAATGGGTTATCGAACAACGTTCGGACTGTTTACAGCGTCAGAAGTTGGGGCACCCCACCAAAGAAAAAGAGTGTTCATCCTGGGCATCGCCGACAGTCAATCCTTCAACCTCACAAGGCTTAGGAAAATGGACGGGCAAGTATTACGTCAGGGAAAACGGCAAGAAGGCGAACACATGTTTGACTCATCAAGTGAACTGGGCTACTCCAGAGGCGCAGAACCACACGGGATACCAAAATCAAAAAGACGGAAGCAAAACCTTGCGACTAGGGGGGCAGGTGAATTGGCCGACGCCCGCAAGCAAAGGGGCCAACGGGGAGGAACATATGAAAAAGGATCGGCCCCACATGGGGCAATTGCCGAACGCCGTGATGCATGGACTGCCAGACAGAGCCCCTGTAAGCGCAGAGGAAACGTGGGGGTGGATAAGCCAACTCCCCGCTGGCCAGCCCGACAAAACGAACCACAGCACGACTGGGAACCGCCACGGGTTACAGTCAGCCCGTGGAACCATAAGGTATACGCCCGCTATTTGTCGATCAATCCTGAAGGCATATCAGAAAGGGAAAATAAAATCCTTACCGACAATGGATGGATTTTCGAGGGCGAAACTTTCACCAAGATGGGTCGAGACCTTAATGAACCTGGATATAGGTTGGTGCGATCCACAAGCAGAACCGACGAGCTTAGGCTACTTGGAAACGGAGTAGTTCCAGCACAAGTCGCAAGAGCATGTACAGTTTTAATGGAAAGGTTTAAATAATAATGAGTGTGCATTTTTCAAGCAAATCTTATGAATGGGAAACTCCACAACATTTGTTCGACAAATACAACGCGGCTTATATGTTTACATTGGACGTGTGCGCCACAAAAACAAACGCTAAATGCTCTAGTTTTTTTGATAAGGAGATAGACGGGTTAGCACAAGAATGGACAGGTAGTTGCTGGATGAACCCCCCCTACGGGCGTCAGATTAAGTATTGGATGCGAAAGGCGTGGGAATCCTGGCAAGAAGGCGCCACGGTTGTTTGTCTCGTGCCTTCCAGGACAGACACTCAGTGGTGGCACGATTACGCAATGAAAGGCAAAATTCATTTTATTGAAGGGAGGTTGCGGTTTAGCAATTCTAAAGGAAACGCTCCATTCCCGTCTGCTGTCGTAGTTTTTAATGGAAAGGTTTAAATAAAAATATGCCCTGGATTAGGCTTCATTCTAATTTAAGAAATCATCCTAAACTTGAAGCGTTATGCTTAGAATTAAGAGTCGAAAAAGCGGAGGCGATGGGGCTGTTAACTTCACTTTGGACGTGGGCTTTAGATTACGCAGAAGACGGCGATTTATCTAGATTCCAACCAGAAATAGTTGAGCGTGGATGCGAATGGAAAGGGGAGCCAAACGCACTTTTTTCTGCGTTACTTGGAAAATTTATTGATTCAGACCTGAAAATTCACGATTGGCTTGACTACGCCGGGAGCTATTTACGCTCAAAGTACCACACCTCAAACCCCAAGAAACTCAAGCAAATTCAACGGCTTTATAAGGTCAAAATTAGTCAGACTAAACTTCCCCTTAAGTCAGCCTTTAGTCAGACAGATAAGATAAGATTAGATAAGATAAGATTAGATAAGAATAAGAACCCCCCCATACCCCCCCTTGAAACTAAAAATCTTGTGAGGGGTGTTTTTGATTTTTGGAACAGTAAAAAAATAATAATCCATCGTGAGGTGTCATCGGCTATCGAGGGAAGAATAAAATCCAAACTTAAAAACTATTCCGTTGATGAAATCCAGGATGCGATTTTGAACTATGCAAAAATCATGGAAAGCCCAGATCATTGGCCAGCGTACAAATGGACATTGGAAGAATTTTTAGGGAGGGGGAACGGGTTTGTAAAATACATAACCGAAAACAAACCGTTCGATGTGTTTAAAAATTTTGAGAAACCAAACAGCAAGATCGACGATTTAAAAAGCGAAACCGAACAAGCCTACCAACTCGTGAAGGAAGCGAAACGCAGATCGTTAAAGCAAATCGAAAAATGATAACCGAAGAATTATTTTTTTCTGAAATCCTTAAACTTGGCTCCGCTATGGGACAAACGTTCAAAAAGGAATCACAGATCATCTGGTTCCAGGACGTGATGGAGTATAAAATTACTGACGACCAATTCAAGCAGGCGATGAAAAATATCCGGTGTGCCTCGCAATACGTTTCCGGCAACTTGGCAAATTTAATAATCGCAGAGACAAGATCGTTACCAGTTCCGACCTTTCCGCTTTTGGTCGAGCCTACCGACAAAAAGCTGGCGCGGACGGAAATGGAGAAATTCGAGAGGATGGCAAGAAGCTTGGATATGAAATGCAAGTTAACATAATTTTGGTCTCAAAAATTAAATTTATTTAAAAAGGAGAAGATAATGACAATATCGGATATAGAGATGAAACTGATAGAGGGAGGGTTGTATGATCTTGCGGATGAAGCGGAAATGAAAAGGTTATGGTTATTTTGTTCGTATCAGCAATTGTGGTTTTCGCCACAAGAAATCCGGGAGAAGTGTAAGCGTGGGGAGCCTTTCAGCAAACAAAATTGGAGCTTGAGAGACCCTAACGAGTTACTAGAGGAAATTGACAGGGAGATTAAAGAGATGGAAACTCGTTGGGATACAATTCTAGAGAGGATGAAAACCTCCTATTTTGCATCTTCTTCTCACAAAGGAGAAAGCGAATGAAAACACGCCCTATCATTTTTCAACCGTGGAAAGCGGAATGGCTCCACAACTTGCCTCTAGATTACGAAGCGCAGACACGGCGAGTGGTCAAATGTAGTAATAGCTTTGTGAATGGGCATAGATGCGATAAAAAATATTGGGGTGGTTTAAATCTTAGCAGATCAGGGAGTAATCATGGAACATACCTGCAAACGCTATTGCGACACTCTGATGACCCTTCCGGCGAAAACCGGATTTATAAGGTGTGTCCACGTTGGCAAGTAGGCGACCGGCTGTGGGTGAGAGAAAGCTTTCATTTCAATAAAGAGGTTAACTATTTTCCGCCAAGTATGGTTCATTCTAAAAACGAAGTTTGGTATGAAGGCCCCCTTCTGATTTTGGATAGTAAAAAACCAGACCATAAGGGAAAACTCCGTTCGCCAATTCATATGCCGCGCTGGGCGAGCCGGACTCTACTGGAGATCACGGCGGTGAAGGTGGAGCGTATCCAGGATATAAGTGAGAAAGATGCGAGAGCTGAGGGGGCGGAGCATTGGGATATAACCACCCAGTGCACAGATCCAAAATTTTACGAGCGCCGCACCACCAGAGCGGCATATAGTGATCTGTGGGACAAAATCAACGGCAAAAAGCATCCTTGGGCGGCGAACGATTTGGTCTGGGTCTACACGGTTAGGAGGGTGAAGGAATGAAACACAAATTTAACAAATACAAAGTTGCGGACAAACCGTCAAGGACACGCGACGGGATCGCTTTCGATTCAAAAAAGGAAGCAAATTATTATGATCAGTTAAAATTAAGGAAACGGGCTGGCGACGTTCTTGTCTTTTTGCGACAACCAAAGTTCCATTTACCGGGCAAAGCCGTTTATCGATGTGACTTTCTCGTTTTTCTATCTGACGGTTCTGTTGAGTTTATCGATGTAAAAGGGTTTCGTACTCCAGAATACCAAATGAAAAAGCGGATGGTAGAAGAAATTTATGCGCCAATCAAAATTACGGAGGTCTAATGGATATTTGGTTTACAGCACTCACCATTTTAAATACATATTTTAAAAACCCACATATTCCTTAAAAGGAAGATGATGCACGCTGACATCAGCCGTCCCACTATCGGTCAATTTAGTGATGGTCGCCCTGATTTTTAAAACGTTCTGGTCGGCAAGGTGGAACATAAGTTTTTTCGCTGCAATTTCTGATGCTGACGCAACATAAGTTTTTAAAGCGTCAAAAGTTGTTCCGTCAACAGTCCCCTCTATCACTAGAGTTAAAGCTGTCAACGTCCCGCTTGTCCACACGGCTTGTATTGCGTGGGTTTTGGCCGCGCCGGTGTCAAAGGTCGCTATCCCGGAGCCAATGGCGGAAGCATTAACCAGTAAAGGGTTTGCAGTAGGCATTGTTTTCTCCTTATTTTATAGCGTTGCGTAAACCGGCGCCCATAATCGCGGCGGCCATCGCAGAAAAATGAGGAGCGGAAGCGGACAACATCGCCCAAATCGTAATGTCCCCGTTCGCCCACGGCATCACAACTTCGGCGCCCCATCCGGCAATAGCCCCCATCAACAGAAAAAAGGCCCCGATATAGGTTTTGTATCCAGAGATAGAACCGTTCAGTGTCATTAACTTTTTTATTAGTGACAGCATTTAAAACCTCCTTAAAAATAGTTTCAGTTTCTCTTTTATCACTGTAAGCTTTATTGTAAACACTTGTTTCATATAAGGCAATCTGCCTCGCCCCTCCCCAACTACTAATTTGGTATATATTAGTTTTAAATTAGTAATTAGACTTTTCATTGTGTCGAAGTCGAACTGTCCGAATTATCGGAATTATCAGAGTTATCAGAGTTGTCCACTGAATTGTCCGGTTGTTCGCTTTGGTCGTTATCACCTGCGTCCACGTCCGTCACGTTTGTATCAATCGACGAGTTGTCGGTGGCATAATTGTTGGTTGTCGTTTTGTCCCCACAGGATAAAAATACCAGAGCTAAACAGGCAAGAAAACCCAGAGCAATAAGGACATTCTCAAGTGTCTTCATATCAATATGTCTCCTGATTCTGTATGTATAATCAAAGGTCTTCCTTTTGGTATCTGAATATGTAAATGCAATCCATATCCTGAATCATGGTAAACAGCAACAAACATAGGGCTACCATCTTTATGAAAGAGCCCGGTTGAGAAAGTTTTATTTATCAATCTTACCCTTCTGAAAATAGCATCTTCTGTCCAGGTTCTTGTCCTGATATCAAACGCCCTTCCTTCCTCATGCGATTTTGACTTACGCTTTATCCCCTTCTCCCCAAGTACTCCTGTGATGGTAATCCCGACTGGAACCATATTGTCAATTACAACGGCCAACATCCTGAGTTCAGAATGGACTTTGTTTAATAAAAACTCTTTATACAAATCCTCGTGTTTAAACTTAATCATTGTAGCAACTGCTGTTTAATGACTTCCAATATCCATAATTGTGTGCTGTTCTCCATATCGCTTGAAATAGTCTCGTAAACTTGTTCTCCTTCACTACCGGCATGGCGGACACCTATTATAACCACCGATTTAAATTTATCACATCGCCCCATAGCTTTTTTTAATGCAGACTCCGGTGTTCGCCCATCCGGTTTGTACAAAGACTCTGTTTTTTTATTTATATAAATAACTTTGTTTTTCATATTTTACCCCGTGTAATAATCTTGCAACATGTCAATCTCAGCTTGCGACAGAACCTTGCTGTAGATAATCGCGTCGGCAACAGTATAGACTGATGTCGCGGCAACCATTGTGATTAAGTCCAAAGTGGTGGGGATCGCGCCAACAATCGCTTTCTCTGTCCCTCCAACGCCGTCAGTATAGACCCTCGCTTTGGCTGTGTTCCTGTTGTAGGTAACGATGACAAGGTGGGCATTCCCGTCTTTGATGTCCGTTGCAACCCCTGTGACGACTTGAGAGGCCGCTCCTGACGTGTCTACCGTCGCTCTGGCCGAGTTGTTCGTCCCGTCACTATCTATCCCTATCCCGTACCCAGTGGCAATCACGCTGATCTTGAGCGAAGTAGCGACCACTCCTACCTGTGTTGACAACAAATATATGACTAAAGATATGTCGCCAGCGAAAGTTATTGCGCCACTCCCCCCCATCGTGTCGGTGGCGTCAAAAACTATGCCGGGCAAATGTCCAAACTGGTTCGCGGTATAAACTGGTTTGTTCCCGGCTGTCGCTTGGGTCACATGTCTTTCCTGGTTACCCAAATCGCTCACCGCCCCGATAGCGTCTCCGGGTTCGGCTGGGGTGGTTCTCGCGATTTCTTTCCATTTGTCAGAATCGAACGCCGATCCCCAGAACTCAAGCCCTTCTATCCCTGTGGGGGTTCCTGTCTTTGCTACGAACGATCCTGTGCCTATCGGTGGACGATGAACGCGGATAGCATCCCCTGTTGCAGGAGGCGCCGGTGGAGCCACATATTCGTCGGCGCCAATATCCCAGGGAGCAGATCGAGCGTCTCCGTCAATATCGTCAGAGAACAACCCAGTCCCTGGATCGGTCATCCCGAAATCTTTGGCTCCTACATCAGTGACAGCTAAATGGAAATTGTTCCCGGCTTCGTCTACATAAGTGAACGTCTGACTTTTTCTATCGTTCGCGCCACCCGTGTCGGTAGCATCAGACGACGAGTTGTAATCGCCAACTACAGCCCCGTTATAACAATTTACAGAATCTACTAAATTGTTTTTAACATCCATAGACGCGGCAGAAACAAAGGTTATCCCTCTGGCGCAATCTTTAATCGTGTTATTCCATATCTCGAAATCGGTGTTGGCCGAACTCAGATTAATCCCAGCGCCAGAAGTTCCGGTTTGGTCATATATGATATTGTTCCAAATGCGTATTTTGGATCCCACAGCGCCAGCAGTGGCATATAAGACGTGCTTGTAATTGGTGGCATTACCTTTACAAATACAGTTTGATATCCTGATGTCAGATACCCCCGCAGGCGACATCCTAATCATAGTGCTGTCAACATTAGTTATCTGGAGACCTGTGAACCTGACGTTTTCTTCTATAGCATATAAGGCTCTGCCTACGGCTACATTCAGGTAATATTTGTTTGTATCCCAAACCCCTGCGTGTCTTTCGGTTAAAGGGGTTCTGATCTCTATGTACCGGGTAGCGTCAGTTGTCCAGCCAAGGATCGCAACTGAAGTGGTGTCCTGGAACGAGTAACATTCGGCTACCGCGATGATGTCCGCAGTGACGATATCTGCTTGTTCACCCGCTTCCCAAGCTGATAACGAGGTGTAATCGCCACCGGACGGTTTTACTGTTTTGACGCTTTCTAAAGCCATTATTCGGTTACCGACGTTATTTTGTTCTGGATATAATTCCTGATCTGCGCTTTTGTCACCGTGATCTCGCCGGTTGAAGCAAGAATGGTTTTTATCGAGCTGGGGATTGAGTCAACCTTTATTTTGAAAAGACGGCGTCTCAACATGGCCCCATTCCCGTCGCTGTGTTCGCCTATATACTTTTGAGCTTGGGCAACCGACACATCAGATATCCTGATGATATAAAAGTTAGGGGCTTTCTCCAACTTCCCATAAACATGATTAAACCTCATCACCACAACTGGATCGCCACGTTTGTATGTAGCGTAATCTTTCGTCGGATGACTGTTGTTTTTTCCTCTAACCAATATTGAACAAGGCACCGTTTTACTCCCAATATTTTATTGATGATTTCCTGTAAATGGCTTGTAAAAGTCCCGTTGAATCTGTTTTACTGATATTTCTATCCTGGTCACGTCACGTTTTACCCCTTCCAATTCTGTCTGGATGACCTGTTGCGTGGCATACATTGTACCTCCTGCGGTCAATACAGCGATCAATATGGCCTCGAACAGACGTTGGAACGAAAACTTAGGAGCCGCGCTCGTCAAGAGAAACGGGATGAGATGTGTGTACTTTTCCATCAGCCTTCTTTCTCCTCCGCATTATCTTTTAGTAAAAGGATGATGTTTTTTAAAACTTCCGCCGTCCCGGCATCCGCTACTTTGCTGTCAACGTATGCCGACAATTGTGATCGGGTTTTGTTAATCAACTGCGCCTTTATCCGGGCTACCCTCGCAATTTTTTTAACTTTTCCCAGCTCCTCAGGGGTTGCGTCAATCTCAGCTTTCGTTCGAGGTTCAACTCCATCATTTTTAGAGTTCACTTTGTAATGGTGGAGCTGTCTTAAAAATGGGACATCAATCACAACCACATTATTTGAATCGGTCGGATACTTGTCTTCGCCCTGGCTAAGGACATTCTTGGTTACAACATCAATTCTTGTTTTCATAAGTTGTCCTCGTACCAGAGAAAATTGATTGTAAGTGTTCC
>ENA-ORDP01001183-ORDP01001183.1-marine-sediment-metagenome-genome-assembly--contig:-NODE-1183-length-14807-cov-10.172993_pt1 | contig 14807 bp, 15 predicted proteins | sample MGYA00248627_ERZ508539 | MGnify/ENA primary metagenome ERZ508539 (study PRJEB26208, sample SAMN05571518) | marine sediment metagenome | biome: deep sea; feature: Hydrothermal vent; material...
GCCGTGTTTGAAATTGAAACAACTCTGGATGCGGATACTGTTCTGCTGGAACTGACCAGTATAGAAAATCGACATGGACGCAGCAGATGCGAAGTCAAAAATATGGCACGCACGCTGGATCTCGATCTTTTACTGTTTGGCAATAAAAAAATGAAAAGTAACACATTGATATTACCCCACCCACGTATTTATCAACGGGCTTTTGTTCTTTTCCCATTGTTTGATTTATCACCTGAACTGGAGATTCCAGGGCAGGGAAACGTGCAGACTCTATTAGATAAAGTCAGGGATCAGGAGGTCGAACAGCTATGACAGAATTCGGCGGTGCAATAACTGGCTTACAGGGAAAGGTGCCGGAATATATTGTTGTTGAGGGCCCTATGGGAGTAGGTAAAAGCAGCCTGGCCAGACGCCTGGCGGAACAGTTTAATGCCGATATACTATTTGAACAGCCGGAAGAAAATCCGTTTCTGGAGCGTTTCTATCGATCCAGGGAAAAGTACGCCTTGCCAACACAACTGCATTTTTTATTCCATCGTTGTCAGCAAATGAAAACCCTACAGCAGAGAGACCTCTTTCATTCCTCGGTGGTGGGCGATTTCCTGCTGGAAAAAGACAGGTTATTTGCACAGTTAAACCTGGATGAAGATGAACTGCATTTGTACGACCAGATATACAGACACATGAGCCCTGAACTACCCCGTCCTGATCTGGTCATTTACCTGCAGGCTCCGGTATCTGTATTGATGCAACGTATACGCCGTCGTGGGATTGATGCCGAGCAGGATATAGATGGAGGCTATCTGAAGTCACTCTGCGACATTTACAGTCAGTTTTTTCATTCCTATATACGTTCTCCACTGCTGGTGGTAAACGCTGAAAATATAAACTATGTCGATAGTGATGATGATTACACTATGCTGCTCAATCACATACTGAGTATAAAATCAGGCAGGCATTATTTTAATCCATTAAGCAGTCAGAAATAATGAAGATAGTTGAACAGGTGCAGGAGCTTCGCTCTACATTATCTGAATATCGGCAGGCGGGTCTAAGTGTAGGATTTGTCCCGACGATGGGGAATCTTCACGCAGGGCATCTGGCCCTTGTCGATGCAGCTCACGAAAAATGCGATAAAGTAGTTGTCAGCATATTCGTCAATCCAATGCAGTTTGCTGCAGATGAAGATTTTGATACTTATCCCATTACACCGGCAGAAGATGAGAAGGCATTGATTGAACATAATACGGCACTTCTATATCGACCGCGGCGGCAGGATATATTCCTCTCTGACCTGAGCAAACAGACCAGGGTTGAAGTACCAGAGTTATCCGAGATACTCTGTGGGCTGTCCAGGCCACACTTTTTTTCAGGTGTGGCGACTGTCGTCAATACACTGTTTAACCGGGTACAACCCGACATAGCGTATTTTGGTAAGAAGGATTACCAGCAGTTTCTGGTTATCAGAAAAATGATCAAAGACCTGGCAATGAACCTTGAAGTGGTTGGCATAGAAACCGTTCGCCTGAACAATGGCCTGGCCATGAGTAGTCGAAATAACTATTTGTCCAGCCAGGAGATAAATCAGGCAGCGGGACTCTATCGTGTTCTACAGCATGTCGCCAGGATATGTCAGAATAATTCTCACACATATAACGAAATAGAAGGGCTGGGAATCAGAGAATTGAAAGAAATCGGCTTTGCTATCGATTATCTCAGTATACGGCGTCAAAGCGACCTCAGGGCGCCTGAAAGAACAGATCAGAATCTTATTGTCCTGGCGGCTGTCTGGCTAGGCAAGACACGCCTGATCGACAACCTGGAATTTTCTCTGGCCAGTTCCTGATGCGCTATTCTCGTGGGATACGGTGTCAATAAGTCCATGCTGGATTTTTGAGTTTCTGTTCGTAAAATAGCTCACATTATTTCCAGTCAATGACTTCGAGTTTACTATTTTTTGCTTTGAGTCTGAGATTTTGATCTGGATTTACGACTACTCCGCGGTTGGCTATCTTTAACAAGGGGAAATCTGATTCATGGTCGCCATAGGCAGCCAGGATCCTGTCATCAGTACGGTTCACTAACCATTGTTTAATTCGCTCTAACTTGACATCGCCATAGCAATTTCCCCCATCAAGCTTATTCCCAAGCACATCATTTTCCCAGCATGTTCTGGTACATATAATATGTTTAAAGCCGAGCAATTCACCAAGTGGCTCGACATAAATATCCAGGCTGGCGGATAGTAGAACAAGCTCTTTTCCCTCGTTCTTATATAGCCTGACACATTCTATCGCATCACTGTAAATACCGTTAATAACTACACGTTGGGAAAAAGATGTGGCCAAAGAATTGATAGTGTCTCTGTCCTTTCCTGCCAGGATGGCATTCAAAAATCGTTTTTTGAGCCAGGTATTGGTCTGTCTGCCAAGCTTGTGACGAAGGATATCAATGGCAAGCAATGGTAAGCGAAATAGTTTTAAGGGGTTTCGATAAATAACAAATAACAGAAAGCGAACGTATGTATCGTAGCGAGTAATCGTTCCATCTAGGTCGAATACGACGATGGTCGGGTCGCACTGGTACTGCTGATTCATACGGCGGGTGTTTTGCTGAAGAATTCGTTTAGCCAGGGTAAATCAATAAACATCAGGGCGATCATTATTATTGTTGTAATCAGAAGTAGAGTCATCAGGCCTTTGTTTTTGTAGAGTTTCTCTGGATACTGCACTGGACTGTCATGATGAAACCCTATATGGATATACCAGGCGATAACCGCTGCGATCAAAGGGATTGAAAGAATCAGTTCTGTACGATAGCGAATCAGAAAAATACCGAAGAACAATCCAAAAGCGGCCACATAATAGACGATACTGATTAGCAACCGCTCTTCATTATAGTGCCTGAAAGATAATCGATACTCTCCGGCACGCACAGGATCATTGATTTGCCGGTATTCAGCAAAACGCTTAACGGCCATAAAAAAGGCACCAATCATCCAGTAGGCAAAGACTAATGACACAGGCACCAGTAGGGATGTTCCGGTGGCATACCATCCAAGCAGAAGGCGTAATGGGTTATTTAGTGATTCAGATAGCACATCGAGATAGGGTCTGTCCTTGGTTCTGACCGGTTTTATATTGTATATACAGGCCATCAGCCAGAGTATTGCCGCAGAAGTAAAAAAAGCTGGACCCAGGGCCAGGGAACCGAAAATGCCTGCTGCACCAAGCAATAACCATTCAAGATAGGCGATCTTTATGTTTACCCGCCCGGAAGGAACCGGCCGTTTGCATTTTACAGGGTGTTTTTTGTCAGTCTCGGCATCAAGGATCTCATTTAACACGTAGTAGCTTGATGCCACCAGTCCCACCAGTAAGAAAGCCAGTATTAACCTGGGTAAAAGCGCTACCGACCAGGTTCCATGATCCAGATACAGGGCAATGACAATCCCCGGTAGCATAAAGATATTTTTAAACCAGTGGTCAACACGGGCGATCTGCAGGTAAGGGTTTTTGAAGACTGACATGCCTGTTATTCTGGAGGTCTAAAAGGGATCTCAAAGTTTGTCACTGTCAGAGGTTTGCGGTGAAGCAGACCCTCTGCTGTAGAACCAAGGTATCGGAACTCCTGTTTTTCGTTCGTTGTGACGGTTTTATTCTGCTTATTGAATGCAGACATATCATAACATTTCTTATTATTGGCCTCCATCAGAGATAAGTTGCTGGGGGCCCCTCACCCTGTCCAGATCAACCAATAACACTGAGTTTTTTATCTGTCACTGGTAGAATATGCCACACACGCCCAGCTATTTATTCAAAAAATGACCACAAGAACACGATTTGCTCCCAGTCCTACCGGGTATCTCCATGTCGGCGGTGCACGAACTGCTCTGTTTTCATGGCTGCATGCACGAAAACATGGTGGGGTATTTATTTTACGCATAGAAGACACCGACCCGGAGCGTTCTACGCCTGAGTCTGTGAATGCCATCCTGGAAGGCATGACCTGGCTGGGTCTGGAATATGATGAAGGGCCGCTTTACCAGACAAAGCGCTTCGATCGCTACAACGAAGTAATTGATGAGCTGATGGAGAAAGGGTTTGCCTATCGTTGTAATTGCTCGCGTGAGCGTCTCGACAGCCTGCGTGAATCTGCTATGGCAAGGAAAGAAAAGCCCCGTTACGACGGACATTGCCGAGATCTTGATATTGATCCTGATACACCACATGTAATTCGGTTTCTGAATCCGGATGACGGTGCGGTTGTCGTCGACGATATGGTAAGGGGCAGGGTGACGTTCAGCAATGCCGAGCTTGATGACCTGATCATACGCCGCACCGATGGATCACCAACTTACAATCTTACTGTTGTTGTGGATGACAGCGATATGAATATCACCGATGTCATCCGTGGCGATGATCACCTGAACAATACACCCAGGCAGATCAATATTCTTAAAGCCCTGAACAAAGAGATACCCCGCTATGCACATTTACCTATGATCCTTGGTGATGATGGTGCACGCTTGTCCAAGCGACATGGGGCGGTCAGTGTCATGCAATACATGGAGCAGGGAATTCTTCCTGAAGCACTGTTGAATTATCTCGTCAGACTGGGCTGGTCACATGGCGATCAGGAAGTTTTCTCGCAGGAAGAGCTAATTCAGTTATTTGATATCAACGATGTAAACAAATCCGCATCCAGCTTTAATACAGAAAAATTGCTGTGGCTGAATCAGCAGTATATTAAGGTGGCTAACCCCTTGCATCTGGCGCATTTGCTGAGTTCACATCTGGGAAGGTTAGGAATTGATCCCGCTGAAGGGCCGGATATTGTCGATGTGATCAAAGCACAACAGGAGCGTGCAAATACCCTGGTAGAAATGGCTAAAATCAGTGAATTTATCTATCGGGATTTTGAAGAATTTGATGAAAAAGCGGCTAAAAAGAACCTCCGTCCTGTTGCCAGAGAACCGCTTGAAACAATCAAACAGGCCCTTGAAGAGCTGGAGTCATGGGATGAAGGCAGCTTGCATGACTGCGTAGAAAAAGTTTCCGCATCGTTAGATCTAAAAATGGGGAAGGTTGCGCAGCCGTTGCGGGTGGCCATTGTAGGCCGTGCGGCATCGCCCGGAATAGATGTCACACTCAAGCTGGTCGGAAAAGAGGCGACTTTACGGCGCATCGATAAGGCGCTTGAATATATTGCCAAACGTGAAGCACAGCTATAAGGCAATTAATAAAATGGACGAACAGAAAAAAACAGTTACAACTAACTTCATCCACCATATCATAGATGATGATCAACAGACGGGTAAGTTTGGCGGCAAGGTTCATACCCGCTTCCCGCCCGAACCCAATGGCTATCTGCATATCGGCCATGCCAAATCGATTTGCCTGAATTTTGGTATTGCGCGTGACTACAAGGGACAGTGCAATCTACGTTTTGATGACACCAATCCGCACAAAGAGAATATCGAATTTGTTCAGTCCATCCAGGATGACGTCAGGTGGTTAGGCTTCGACTGGGGTGATCGTTTATTCTTTTCTTCGGACTATTTTGAACAACTCTATGGCTTTGCTGTTGAGCTGATCAATAAAAACCTGGCTTACGTTTGTGATCTTTCGGCTGAAGAAACCCGGAAATACCGTGGGACACTGAAAGAGGCCGGTAGAGAAAGCCCTTATCGCAACCGCAGTATAGAAGAAAACCTGTCTCTACTGGCTGCCATGAAAGCCGGTGAGTTTGAGGATGGCGATCGAGTCTTACGAGCCAAAATAGATATGAGCTCACCCAATATGAACATGCGCGATCCCACACTGTACCGTATACGCCATGGTGTGATCCACCACCAGACCGGTGAAGAATGGTGCATCTACCCGATGTATGATTTCACTCATCCCATTTCGGATGCACTGGAAGGTATTACACATTCATTATGCACACTTGAGTTCGAAGATCACCGTCCGCTATATGACTGGGTGCTGGATAACATCTCAATAGACTGCCACCCACAGCAAATCGAGTTTTCCCGACTCAATCTGCAATATACAGTGGTTAGTAAACGCAAGCTGACCCAGTTAATTGATGAGGAAATCGTCGATGGCTGGGATGACCCACGTATGCCAACAATTGCCGGATTAAGGCGCCGGGGTTATACGCCGTCATCGATACGTGAATTCATCGATCGAATCGGGGTAACCAAATCAGAAAACTCTATCGAAATGGGTGTACTGGAATCCTGTATACGAGAGGATCTCGAAGCCAATGCACCGCGACGGCTGGCAGTATTAAATCCGTTAAAAGTCATCATAGAAAACTATGCCGATGATCAGAACGAAGATCTCAATGCGCCTAATCACCCTAAAGATGAAAAAATGGGCAGTCGACATATCCCACTATCACGCGAGATATATATTGACCGGGCAGATTTCCGTGAATCAGCAAACAGGAAATACAAGCGCCTGGTGATAGAAGGGGAAGTACGCCTGCGCAATGCCTATGTTATTAAATGTGAGTCTGTGATCAAGGATGATGAGGGTGAAATTATTGAGCTGCGTTGCAGCTACGACGAAGATACTCTGGGAGTGAATCCGGTAGGCAGAAAAGTACGTGGTGTGATTCACTGGGTGTCTGCTAGTCATGCAGTAAAAGCAGAAGTGCGTCTTTATGATCGCTTGTTCACAATTCCGGCACCTGATGGAAGTAAAAACGAAAACTTTCTGGATTATGTTAACCCGGATTCACTGGAAATCATAAAGGGCGCAATGGTTGAACCATCATTAAAGGATGCAAAAAAGGGAGACCGCTTTCAGTTCGAACGCGAAGGTTATTTTAATATAGAAAACACTGCATCGGATATTGACGGACTGGTATTTAACCGCATAGTCCCCTTGCGTGACTCATGGGCCAGAATTGAGCAGCGGGCCTCTTCTAATAAGTAGTAATAATACTGGACAAAATCGCCTTATTTCACTAAGATGCGCGCTCAAATTTGGGGCCATAGCTCAGCTGGGAGAGCGCAACACTGGCAGTGTTGAGGTCGGGAGTTCGATCCTCCCTGGCTCCACCAGAATATAGAAAAGTTCCTATGTCCCCATCGTCTAGTGGCCTAGGACACTGCCCTTTCACGGCGGTAACAGGGGTTCGAACCCCCTTGGGGACGCCATATTGCCTTGTAATTCATTGAATTATAAGAACAAATCAAGCCCTGTGTTTTTTTAAAACACGGGGCTTTTTAATTGCCTGACATTGCTCGAAAACTCCAGGGGTTCGCATCCCCCTCCCGACGCCACGCTATTCCCCAGGCTACTGATAACACCTTTCCTGAACTGAATCTTCTAGATTCAGTATGGGCAAGGCTCTTCTGGCAGGAATACAAAAGAGTGGTTACAATGGCAATCAGGAGAACAGCATGTTTTTAGATCAATTACACGAGAAAAAAAAGCGTATTGTTGCATTAAGTGGCAAGTATGGTGCACGACGTATACGTGTATTCGGATCTATTGCAAGAGGTGAGGAAAGGCCGGACAGCGATGTGGACTTTTTAGTGGACTTTCCCGCAGGCTACGATCTTTTTCGTCAAAGAATGCCACTCATGAATGATTTGCAGGCGTTATTAGGTCGCCCGGTAGAGGTGATTCCAGAGCACGAACTTAGCCCCTATATTCGTGAGCAAGTTCTTAATGAAGCGGTCGATTTGTGAATAAACCCTGGCAACCTTATGCGCAGCATATACTGGATGCAATAGCAAAAATTCAACGTATCCAGCTCCGTGGCAGCATCGTTGAAGATGATCTGCTTTATGATGCAGCTTTGCGAATGCGTTGTATTACTCATAGATGAGTAAAACAATAAACCAAAAATGGGTTTTCCCAGCACGCTTCCGAACCGGGGCTTACAGTTGGAAGGGATCCCGGCTTGCATCCCAACGCCTGCGTGAAGCCGTTTCAGAGATAAAGAAGATTGCAAAGAAAGATCCTGTACTAGCAGGGGAGGGCGCCATTCAACTGATCGAAAAGCTTTGGCCAGCACTGGAGCATATTGATACGTCCAGTGGAGCCCTGGGGTCTGCTGTTAACAAAACACTGGATGCATTGATTCCTGTCATTATCACGGCAACTGCTGACGAGAAGGCGCGCAACAAATGGCTCGACCACCTCTGGCAGGCCATGGCTGATGATGGTGTCGACTATCTAAGTCCTGTCGGGGACCGCTGGGGTGATCTCTGTGGCTCAGTAGATGTCGCCGGGAAATGGGCCGATGATCTGGTTTCCACACTGCGGTCCTGTTGGTCGGACCCCAATCCTGGTTGCTATTTTCACGGTGCGACGGCATGTCTGTCCTGTCTGCTCGCAGCGGGTCGGTATCAGGAGTTGCTTGAGCTTTTGGAACTGGATCGCCACCCGATGTGGCATTACCGACGTTATGGTGTCGAGGCACTTCTGGCCCAGAGCAAAAAGGCGGAAGCCATCCAGTATGCCGAGGCTACTCGAGGGTTAAATCAGTCAGATTTCAGTATCAACCAGGCCTGTGAGGATATCCTGATCTCGTCCGGTTTGCATGAGGAGGCCTACCAGCGTTATGGATTGAGTGCTGTAACCGGTAATTCCTACCTCGCACGATTTCGCGCTGTTGCAAAGCGTTATCCCATAAAAGACAAGTCACAGATACTGGCTGACCTGATTGCAACAACACCGGGAGATGAAGGCAAGTGGTTTGCTACGGCGAAGACGCTCAAGCTTTATGATCTGGCACTGGAACTCACAATGCTGAGTCCGTGTGAACCAAAAACATTGACCAGGGCTGCCAGAAATTATCTCGAGACGGAACCGGAATTTGCACTTGGTTGTGCAATGGCAGCACTTCGTTGGTTGAGTGAGGGCTGGGGCTATGAGGTGACTAGTGCCGATGTAGTAGAGGCTTATGAGCGGGCAATAGATGCTGCATCTAGGTTAAATAAAAAAGACGATATATCGGGTCAGATATTGCAACTCGTTGAGTCGAATGATAGCTCGTCAATGGTGTTCGTTCGACAGGCTTTGCACAGCAGGATGTATTCACATTATTTATCGGTTAACGAGACATAATTTTGGATTACAAGGTTGGCTAAGCTTTCACTTTGTTCACTGTGTTATTATGTAAGCTATTGATTATTAATCAAATATTTAAAATTTGTGAGCATGCATGTATCTGGGGGATAAGGTCGAACCCCCTTGGGGACGCCATATTGCCTTGTAATTCATTGAATTATAAGAATAACACAGCCCTGTGTTTTTCTAAAAGCACGGGGCTTTTTAATGTCCTGAATTTATTAGGAAAATTCTGGGGGTTCGCATCCCCCTCCCGATGCCACGCTATCCCCCATACCACTGTATTTTGTAAAAAAGCCGAGATAGAAACGTGCGTGTGGGTATGACAACAGGGGCACCTGTTCTGGCAAAACAATCGGCATCAACATATTTCAATTCCAGTACCATCTGGAATGCCAAAGGGGCATCGAGCTGCCGATAATATTTTTGCTGGGAAGGCTTATTGATTCGTTTTTCTGTGTTACTTCCACCAGAAAGTATGGCTGCCCATCATGTGTGATCAGGAAGCCAACTTCACGTTTTTCTTTGTCACGCAGAAACCATTTTGGTTCATGTGCAGTAATCGTGAGAAATTCATGAACCAGTGGCTGAACAGAAATCCGAGATGCGGACTGACAAGGACATCAATCCATCGACGAGACGTGTCAATGGATACGCATACATCATTTGCCAGACTGCTATAGATAAGTTGGTGGGTAGAGCTTTCAGACAAAAGTTTTTAACTTGATTTAGTATGAAAACAGACATATTGTTATCATATATAAATAAGTGGTGACAAAATGTCTGCTTTTAAGAAAAAACAAACTCCTGATGAAATATTCCGCCAGCATGGTGGCCAGCTCCGTATGAGCGAAGCTATAAAGTACGGGATTTCACGCTATAGCCTATATAAAATGCGGGATAGTGGTGTTCTGGAGCAAGTTTCCCGGGGGATTTACCGGCTGGTGGATCTTCCGCCAATTAGCCAGCCCGACCTGGTCACAGTGAGTCTGCGGTTCCCCAAAGCTGTGATTTGCCTGATATCAGCCCTTTCCTATCATGGCATAACCACACAGATACCCCATGAAGTTTCTGTAGCCGTACCCCGTGGAGCCAGAATGCCTTCGCTGGGCTATCCTCCTATTCATGCCTACAAATTTTCGACAGATGCGTTTATAGCAGGAATAGAAAAGCACCAGATAGATGGTATTACGGTACAGATATATAATGCTGAAAAAACACTGGCTGATTGTTTTAAATACCGTAATAAGCTGGGGAAGGATGTGGTGCTGGAAGCCCTGAAGATCTACCGAAGTCAGAAAAAATTTAATATGGAAAGACTACTGGAATATGCGCGGGTATGCCGGGTTGAAAAGGTCATGAAGCCTTATCTGGAGTCCAGCTTATGAGTAAGGGTACCCGCAATATCGCCGCCTCGGTCAGACAAAAACTCAAAAATCAGGCTGCTCAGGATAAGCGACCTTTTGCAGAACTGCTTCAGTATTATGCGATGGAGCGTTTTCTTTACCGTTTGACCCAATCCTCTCATGCAGACAAGTTTGTTCTAAAAGGGGCCTTGATGCTCAGGGTTTGGCAATCCTCTCAATATCGCCCAACAATGGACATTGATATGTTGGGTAAAACCAGTAATGTGATAGACGATATCTGTACCCAGGTTGCCGAAATTATTTCTGTCGTAGTCGATGATGGACTGCTTTTTGATCCAGCCACTATTCGTGGTGAAAGAATAAAAGAGGGTGCAGATTATGAAGGTGTTCGAGTACGTTTCAATGGAACGCTGGATAATGCCCGAGTGAATATGCAGATTGATGTTGCCTTTGGCGACGTCATTTATCCTGAGCCGATCGAGGAGGAACTGCCTGCCATGCTGAATTTAGTCGCTCCCAGGTTGCTCTGCTATAGTCGTGAGAGTGTGATTGCAGAAAAATTCGAAGCCATGATAAAGCTAAGAGAACTGAATAGCCGTATGAAGGATTTCTACGACATCTGGCTTTTATCACGACAGTTTGACTTTGATGGTGCTGAATTAGCGGAAGCAATGCGGCTGACACTTGAAAATCGTGGTACCGAGATACCTGAAACCATTACCGCTTTTACTGATGAATTCATTAAAGCCAAGGACAAACAATGGGCGGCATTTCATATGAGACTGGGACAGGAGCATGTACCTACAGATTTTGCAGACGTTGTAGCTGGCATTAAGACATTTTTGCAGCCAATTGCTTCAGCACTCTATATAGATGAAGAATTCGAACGGCAATGGTCTCTTACAAATTACTGGACGTAACCGAAGGTGTATCTGAAGCTGGAGAACAGGTAAATAACTCAACGCGTTCTATTGCAACCTATTGATATATAATCAAATATTTAATATTTTTGAGCTAGCATGAATCCGGGGGATAGGGTGGCGTTCCCTTGGGGACGCCATATTGGCTTGTAATTCATTGAATTATAAGAACAAATCAAGCCCTGTGTTTTTCTGAAAGCACAGCGCTTTTTAATGTTCTGATTTTATTCAGAAAACTCTGGAGGCTCGTATCGCCCTCCCGATGCCACCCAATCCCCATTATGCATTAACGGCGAGCAAGTCATTTCTCAGTTTTGCTAATGTCCATCTCCTCAATAATCGGGCAGCCATCAGTACTACCACGGCAGAGATTCAGCAACTTACTGATTTCAGCCAGGCTGAAATCCATTTTTTGTGCTCGCTGAATAAAACGCAAACGGGACAAGTCTTTATCGTCATACTGCCGAATACCCCCTTCCGTTCGAGCAACACGGGGCAGCAACTTTATCTTTTCATAATAACGAAGGGTATCGGCAGTCAGACTGGTGAGTGATGTAATATCTCCGATTCTATATAGCTGAGTTGTCATTTACCTTAGTACTCTATGATGGAGGCGGTAAAGAAGATAAAGCTGACTACACTGCCCGGTGATGCAGGCAGAATCCACCCCCCCTCACAATTGAGCCTTGAGGTAGTCAAGCACTTAACATCTGCCTCTAGGCGTATCGCTAGTGATTTGGATGAGTTACGAAAAAAAGAGGCTGATTGGCAGAAGCTCCGGGCTGCAGAGGAGAAGAAACAATAACTCGCGTAGAAGATAAATAAATGGACTTGGAAACTTTACGAGGCTGTACTGTTAATTTGCATCTAACAAGACCTGCCATTTGCATTGAATGTTGAACCTAACAAGTCTGTCCAATATATTGTAAATACTGGTATTTTGTGCTTTTGTAACGGGTTAACATTTAATATAAAGAAATCACAAAAGTGGCTCAAATATGAATACAAATCAACACAACAGTGGCACCCGTAATAAACATCCCTATGTAGCAACATTGTTGACACATGTGCTTATTGTGAAGTATATTCTTAATTAAGCGTTAAGCTCAATATCAGAGGTTATGTTATGGAAACACAGGTAAAGAAATGGGGGAATAGCGCTGTAGTGCGCATTCCTAAACTCATGCTCACAGAATGTAGTCTAGAAATAGGTACAACAGTAGAAATGTTAGTAGAGAACAAAAAAATCATAGTCGCGCAAAAAGAACAGGATTCCTACCGTCTTGAGGATTTGTTGAAAGGGGCTACTCCATCGCAGTTCGAGCTGGATGCCGAGGATCATTCATGGGTCAATGCTAAATCTGCAGGGCATGAAGTTCTTTGAGCACGTATTTGCCCGAGAGAGGAGACTTGATCTGGGTTGATTTTGACCCTTCTGCAGGATCCGAACAGTCAGGTAATCGCCCGGCCATCGTTCTTTCAACCCAAATATTTTCCCGTGGTACAAACCTTGCGCTCGTCGCACCAATAACATCCACTGTCCGGGGTCATGGTATGGAGGTTCCTGTCAATGGAAATTCTATAAGCGGAGTGGTTCTCTGTCAGCAAGTTAAGGTCATTGACTATATTGAGCGTAATGTGGAAAAAGCAGAAAAGGCCCCTGCAGGTGTTACTAATGAAGCCTTAAAAAAAGTCAGAGCAATCCTGGCATGATTGATAACATTGATGGAACACTGTAAAACCTGAAGATCTAGGTATACCCGGTTTTAAATTCCATACTCTACATGGCAACACGAAGCGTTACAGTATTTGGGTGACTGGAAACTACAGAATTACTTTTGAACCCATGAGTTTATGGTTGTTTTCTGTCCTTTTGGATTGCGCGCAGTATTTTAATGTAACCTATTGATAAACCACTAAATACTTAATATTTGAGAGATTGCATGAATCTGGGGGATAAGGTGGCGTCCCCTTGGGGACGCCACCTTATCCCCCAGGTCGATGCCAATACGGTAATCGATCTGGCATGAGTGGTTGGCCGGTTTCGGCTCACTGATTCCGAACAACCGCAACTACGTCCACCAGATGTGCGTGTACGAGGGCAACACCCTGCGTGCCGGACTTTCCAATATGCATGGGCTGCGCCATGCCTATGCGCAGAACCGTTATGAAGAGCTAACTGGCTGGCAGTACCCAGCCGTCGGTGGACCTGATTCAAAGGCGCTGACAACAGAACAACGTGAGGTAGACCGCGAGGCGCGGCTAACTATCAGTCAAGAATTAGGGCATGAGAGAGAAGCTGTGGTTAGTGCCTACATAGGCCGGTAATACCAAATATATCCGCTTAAACGTATATGTTGACATTATACGGCAAAGAGTATATACAGGTAATATACGATAGTTCGTATAAAGAGGATATGTGATGGAAAGAATCATACGCAACAACAATGATCTCGGTGAGGCGATACGCCGGGCACGCAAAAATATGAATTTGCGGCAGGTTGATGTTGCCCAAAAAGCGTCCGTCCGCCAGGCACTGGTCTCAGACCTGGAAAACGGTGCGACCACGGCAAAGCTCGATACCGTGATCAGGGTGCTGGCAGCTCTGGACATGGATCTGTCCATCATCCCGCGCCGGAAAGCCGGGTTCGATCCAACGGAGTATTGAAGGAGCCTGATGGGTCGTAAACGCCAAAAACGCGTACTGGATGTTTATGTCGGCTCAAGCAAGGTCGGCAGCTATACCCGTAAGCCAGGCGGTGCAACATCGTTTCGCTATGATCCTGACTGGCTGTCGTCTGAAAAAGCATTTCCCATTTCTCTGTCCATGCCGCTGTCCGATCGTGTCTGGTCAGGGGAGGGCGCGACCAGCTACTTTGACGGGCTATTACCCGATGATCGCAGCGTAAGAGAAAAAATTGCTGCGCGTGAGCAGGCCGATAGCGCCGGTAGCTTTGATCTCCTTGCCGTCATCGGACGGGATTGTGTGGGGGCACTGCGTTTTGTTCCAGAGGGCCTTGATCCCGGTGACCCGACAAAAATGGAATACAGGCCGGTATCCGATGATGAGATTGCCGCCCGGATCGCTTCCCTTGGAACCACTCCCCTCGGTGTCCATGTCGATGATGATGACTTTCGTATCTCCATCGCCGGGGTACAGGAAAAGACCGCCTTTCTCCGAATCGACGACCAATGGCAGCTTCCGCTCGGACCGACACCAACCTCCCATATCTTCAAGCCTGCAATGAAGGAAGGCCCGGCAGGTGCTGATTTTTCCGATACACCCTGGAATGAATGGCTTTGTCTTGTACTGTGCCGTGCTTTGGGCCTTGAGTCGGCAAAAGCCGAGGTACTAATATTTGATGACAAACCCGTGATTGTCATTGAGCGTTTTGATCGGGTTTGGCAAGACGGCGTGCTATACC
>ENA-ORDP01001184-ORDP01001184.1-marine-sediment-metagenome-genome-assembly--contig:-NODE-1184-length-14806-cov-3.055386_pt1 | contig 14806 bp, 18 predicted proteins | sample MGYA00248627_ERZ508539 | MGnify/ENA primary metagenome ERZ508539 (study PRJEB26208, sample SAMN05571518) | marine sediment metagenome | biome: deep sea; feature: Hydrothermal vent; material...
TGGCCAAAATTCCTCTGGTAATTGTACATTAAGAAAAGTTAGTGCTCATGATCCGAGTAAAACTTATTTTAATGTTGAACTAGCGGTGGATAATATTACTTGTATGACTGTAACTGGCTATTATATAACCTTGGGTATAGACGACCCTACAAATTATATTCAATATTATACAGTGGCCAATCCGACTTCTGCACCTGCTCCTATATCTACACCCTCAGGAATTGTAGAAGTTCCTATTGAAGTGGTATCTGGAGGGGGTTATTTGTGGTGGTTATTTCCAGGAAATGCTAGTGGGGAAAATGCAAAAATAACTAAGACCACTTATGCCGGAGTATTGCAAGAAACTATAGATTTGATTTATAGTGGAGATATCGTTTTAAATGCACGAGGATTAGCTTATGATAATGGTGATCTTTGGGTAGCTACATATACTGACCCTGTACAACTTTGGCGAGTGTTTGATATCGGTGGAGGAGTTTGGGATCTAAAACAAAATAACATAGTTTAAGGGAGATGAATAAAATGGAAAATAAAAAAGATGTAAGTGTAAAAATCAATGCAACAATCCGTACTATAGACAGAAATACAGGTAAAATTTTAGAAACAGAAAAGCTTCATAATATTATTGTAGATAATGGTTTGGAGCGTATTGCTCGGCGATTATTTAGTAATAGTACTGATTTTTATGATTATATTGCTATTGGAATTGGGACTACCTTGGAAACGGCGATTGATACTACTTTAGAAACAGAGGTTGCACGCCAACTTGCAGGGTTGACTTATGTGGCGGCTAATAAAGCAGAATTTACTAAAGTATTTACTTTTGGATCTGCTGAAGTTTATAATATCACTGAAGCTGGTATTTTTGACGATGCTATATCTAGTGGTTCTACTATGTTAAATAGGCTTGTTTTTGCTTCAAAGTCCGTAGATGTAGACACTTCATTGTCGGTGACTATATCCATTTCTGTAGGTAGATTATAAAAAGGAAATTTATGTTTATTAAAAAACTGATATATCATTTTAAATACATGATTTCTAACAATAGGGGAGCTGTATCTTTTGATGGAATAGATGATAAATGTCAAGTGATAGGTGCCCCTATATCTAACTATCCTTGTACTATATATTGTAGATTTAAGGCAAATAATAATAGTGCTGGATATTTATTTTCTTTAGCTAATTCAACAAGTGATGCCAATTATTTGCATCTTATTCATACTTCTACTGGATATGTATGGAGTATGAGATATACTACTAATAGTGGCCCTAATACAACTGGTTGGTTACATCAAACTAATTTAGGAACTACAGATACCTTGTGGCATACTATAATTTTAAGAAGCAATGCTATTAATAGTCATGAATTTTATTTGGATGGGGTATTATTATCTAGTAGTGCACTATCGGTTACTTTTTTATCTGGACTAAATACAGCCCAAGTAGCTCATTGGCTTAGATCTAGCAGTTTGGGGTATGGTAATGTTACTATAGATGAATTTGCGATATGGAACACTAATATTTCTAATGGAGACATTGCTACTTTAAATGGAACAGGAGTAAGGGCAGCTAATTCCATACTTCCGTCCAACTTAAAATTATCTTGGATATTAGATCAAACTGCACTTGGATTAAGTGCAAATGGTGACATTGTAATCGACGAATCTAATAATACTTTTAATGGTACAGTTGATAATGGTGCCAACAATACCGGTACTTTGAGTGTAGGTGGACCATATGTACCAAATTTGATTCAAGATATTAATGAAGATATTGTAGTATCAGATGATGTTCAATTTGCAAAAAATATAGACCATAATATTACTGATGATATTACTGTAACTGATGAAATTGTTTTGCTGCCAACCATCACTACCGAACAGACAGAGGATATTACGGTAGATGATACTATTATTCTCGATGTCGCAGTAGATCACAGTACTGATATTAAGGTATCTGATGAAATTTCTGTAAATGTTGATTTAGAAAAAGCAATAGGGGTAGAGGATATTACTATCTCGGATGCTATTGATGTATATGCTACTACCGGTCCCGCTTCTTTTGCCAGTAAAATAATAAGTTTCAATCCTTTAATTATTATTGCAGATACTGCTCCTTTAAAAATTGTCCGAGTAGATGTCACTAATCCTACAAATCCTACATGGCAAAAATATAAAATCAATGGTGTTGCTAATCCCAAAGATGTAGCTTATGATTCAGTTCTAGGATTAATTTTTATCGTTTGTGCAGATGGTAAAATACTCCAAGTAGACTCTACCGACTTCGATATTAAAACTATTTTTGATACTGGAGATTTAAATCATTTATTAAATATTGCTATTTTTGAAGGTTATTATAGAGTGTATGCTGGTACAGATGATCCCAATGGCGAATTAATTACCTTAGATAATCGTTATACTGCAAAAATGGGAATTGATATTCAATGTCTACAAACAATAGCAAATAATATTAGCTTAAAAATAGATACAGTCAATGCTAGAAGTTTAGGTACAAATATTCAAATTTTAGGAGTAAAGTCTAATACTGTAGGGATTGATATACGTATAATTCCTCAACCAAATTTGCCTACTATTATAACCGATCCTACTATTTTGTTTGATGAGTTGGCTCAAAATCCTATAAAACAAACAGATTGTTATATATATGTGGACGGTGTAGAATTTTCAGATGTGGAATTAGATTCTGTGCAAATATATCATACTATTGGGGAGAAGTCCACTGCTGGATTCAAATTGAGACGTCGACATGACAATTATAATAAAACTATCGATGGCACACCTGCTGTTATTGACCAACAAAATGCAATATCTATTGTAATTAAAGGCAATATAGTATTCTCTGGCAATATAACTACTATTAATAGTTTCAGTGAAAATGAAAGTGTAGAAGTTATTTGTAGTGCTGATGAGGCTCCTAATGAACGAAGGACTGTAGTTATTCCTTTATCTGGATTAAATAAGAAATTGAATCTTTATGACTGTATGGTTAATGATCCTACTAATTATAATCCTATAATTGATCCTAATGATGAAGATCCTGAATTTTACAAAGGAATCCGTGTCAATTTAGGTACTAAAATTACTCCTAATGTACAAATAGACAGTGATATAGGTGAGTCGATTCCTATTGGCAAATTCTCCGGCGAATATTTGGCAGATATTATTAAGACTGGAAATTTCCAACCAGAACAAAATTGGACTTATTTTTGGAAAATCAGTGCCGATAATTGGTATACTGGAGAAGAAATCAATACTCTTAATTATGTGGGTACAAGTATGGCTCAACTTTCTACTGATATATGGAATATTACCGGAGTTAGTTTAGAGCGACAAAGAAAATTTAAGAACTTAGAAACTGAGTTGGGGTATTACCAAGTAGGCGAGGCTCCTTTTAAGGAAATCAATGTAAGCAATGGTTGGCTTAGAAGAATGCGATCTTATCAAGATGAAAAAGCTGATTTAATAGAAATATATAATGCTAGTTATGATTATCGAAGTTATGCTAGATTAATAGCGGAGCTGAAATATGAAAAATTACAAAATATAAATGGCGACATATTACCAAGAGCCAATGCTACTATAGAAATACTTTTAGATGCCTATTTCTATTATGGTATAAAACTACTTACTAGGATCAATGTAGACAATACTATGCAGCCTGGTATTTTTACAAATAATCATGGTTTTCCTGTAGCTGTGAAATCAATAAGTATTAGTTTGAATTCAATGCAAATAACTCTAAATTGTGATAATAGTAAATCTCAGGTTGAGTTTGATGAAATAGATGCACAGTCTCCAGATCCTAATAGTGATGAATATACCCTGGATAAATCTACTATGTCTATCGCCCCCAAGTTTGATTTTAATAAAAATAGCAACTTAACTAGTGATTGGAAAGCAACTAATGTCTAAAGTAAATAAAATATGGGAAAATTCTGCCAAAAACACAACAAATGTTGAAAAATTAGAAAAATATACTGTGAGTCATAGTGATATTAACATTCTAAAACATATACGAAAAGTAGTCTTATATAAAGATAATAACAATATATATACTTTTAGAAAATCAGAACCTGCTAGTTGGGAGGTATCATCTTCTGGAATCTCCAGTGATATAGAAATCACTTGGCCAGGTATTAATATTACTTACACTTTCGAAAAATTCCAAGAATATATGATTCCTTTTGTACGAATACATCCTATTTTTTATACTACTTCAGGTTTTAAAATTGATGAATATTTCAAAATAAATAATCGATATTTATGGAAACAAATAGGAAAAAATTATATATTAAATTATATTTTTTCAGGCTATAATCTAAATTTTATAAATAGAAGTTATCTGCCTACTCCACTATATATACATTTTGAAATTGTATTGTTAAATAACTATATTTGGGAATGGGATCAACAATCTAAAGGAGTATAAAATGGTCAAGAAAAAAACATTTAAAATTTTAGGCGATACTATTATTAAAAACGAATATATTCTGAAAGCAAAAAAAAATATTCCAAAAAATAGACATATACCAACTAAAGGTAATAAAATAATCAGGTCTTTATATGATTCTGGATGGATTAATGTTCAAAAACTTTCAAGCAATTTAATAAAAACAAAATCTTATGGTTATATAGACTATTTTAAAAATCTTCCTATGAGTCAGGCTCCAACTACCAATTATAATATTTCCCCACCTTATTATGACGAATATCCTCTTTCACTCGTTTATTCATTTAATCAAAAAATAAATATTCCCACATATTTAATACCCTTTATAAAGGCTCAGATAATGGTAAAAGCCCCTGATGATGTTAAAATCAAAGGGATTAATATCTATAATTCTTCAAAATACGATGTAAATTATTATGAAATAAAAGGAGACAATAATCTTATATATAAAGGTACAAATCCTCCAGGTTTAAGCAGCTTTAATAAAATTTGGCAATGGCAACTGGATAAAAATGAAATCCAACAAAACTACTTAAGTAAATGGTTTATTGGTAACGTGTCAGGTGGGGGCTACAATGGAGAGTCTATTGAATATAGAGATACTTATATTATGGAACTTTCTGCATATTATGAGATTTCTAAACCAGACAATAATGCCCCTGACTTTGATTATAAGCGTTTCATATGCTCGGCCATTGATAATATAACTGGAAATTTCTTTACAGGGACTGGTACTTATATCGAAGTTACTTGGACAGAAACTTCTCCTAATGTTTGGGAAAGTAATACTGCTGTTACTAAAAATATTATTAAAACTGCACCTTTGTTTACCGATACTACTAAAATCACTATTCAGGGTGGCAGTAAATTTGTAAATGGTAGTTTTCAATTATTTACCCCTTCTACTACATTTTATTTTATAGGTACTCGCGGGGCAGACAGCAATCCTTATATTGTTATGACCAATATAACAATGGATGTAGCTCAATTAACTCAAATTATAGATGGCTATACTGCTCCTCAAAAAGCATGGAAATTATGGTATAGTCCAAATAGAGCAACTTTATTAAAATTTTCAACATCTACTCAACTTTTAAGAGATCTCCCTCAAAACATATCCTATGAAAACAAAGTACTACCTTATACTAAAATTACAGTAAAAGCAAATCCTAATGGATATCCGGAAGCCATAGCTGATAAACCTAAATATTCACAGGGATATCAAGTTGATTCTTGGGCAATAATAAATAAAGATAGTAACAATGTATCTATAAATAATAATTTATCAAAAGTTCCAGTCAACTATAGATATTTATTAGAAGGCAGTATTCAAATGATGGCACCTGCTAATTATGATATTAGAAACGATACTAGTTTAGCTCCTTATGGTGAAGTCTCTGGTGTTAATGAGGAATATACTCAAGTACCTAATCCTATATATCCAGAAGATATTTCCTATGAGAGAGTTTCTGAAAATAGAGATCCTAAAATAATGCCAATGTTTATAGCTTCACCAAAAGTATGTCAAATTAGATTAAAATTAACACTAGTAAATCCCATGCATACATCTATACTGGAAACTTATAATGTATAATATAAAAGTTAAAGAAATAGCAAATAAAATTACTAAAAATAAAAATATTATTTATGATCAAAAAAGAACCAATTCTAATATCATTAAAAATATAAATTTAATCGCCCCTAACCATTATATTTTTAAAACAATTAGAAATAAAACCTCGGATTGGAAACAAATGGAAATACTTGACCAATATCACTGGGTTTCTGGAGAACTTATTATAGATGAACTAGATTTTTCGAATCAATATATAAGTTGGGAAATTAAATTAAAACAATTTCCTGAAACATCTATTCCTTTTATTACAACAGAAATGTTAATACGACCTATGAAGGATAATATAAATGATAATGCAGGCTCAGAAGATTTATTTAAAACTGTTAGTTTTCATATTAAAGATACAGAAAACCCGAATATAAAAATAGTAACTATTATAGCCAGCTTATGGTTTGCTGAAAAAACTATAAATAGAAATGAGCGATATAAAATAAAACCACAAGAAGCAAAATTAATAGTAGAAATAATTAATCCTACCTAATTCCTTTCTTACATACTCTCCTTAGTTAGACTCTAATATCTTAAATAACTGTTCATAATTTTTATAAGACAATCCTTCATAATTATCTGTATGTACCAAGAAAGGTTTTTGACTTACTAGCATATCAGAATCATCATCATCTACAATTGCATATTTAGTAACTTCAAGATGTCGATCTAACCATGCTTGTATTTCTGTTCCCCTGAATGATCGTTGACGTATCCTATCTAAAAATTTTGGAGTTTTGTCTATAATAGGCAAATCTAAGGTATTTGCTAAATTAGGCAAGGTCTCAACTGTATATCCTATTCTCCAAATAGAGGATAAACAAATCTTAGTGCTAGTACTATTACATAGTTTCCTTATCAATGCCACTGCAATTTTATCAAATTTTTCATGATATTTTTTTCTATAAGAGTGCCCACCTAAAGCTACTGCACTTCTGACACTATTCAATACTCCATTAATATCTAAGAATAAAATTTTCATTGAATCCTCCCAATTTGACAACCAAATCCTGAAGAGATGCCTAATTTCCATCCCTCTGATTTCCTACCATTGTATTCTGATCCTGAATGTCTAGCATCGCGCCGAACTTTTCCAGTCATCAAATCCACAATAATCATATACACTATTTGGTTTCTCAACCCCATTAAAAATAATTCAGTATAAATAACAGATTTCTCTTTGATTTTAGGACTTACAGTAATAACCTTAGTCACTAAATGGTTATATTTCTCAAATCCACTTAAACCATAGGTGTTTTTTACATAGTAAGTTAGTTTTTTTATGGGTTTATTAGGCATTTCATTCCATTTGGAATCATTTATAGAACCCCCAATAAACTGACTATTATCATTAAAAATAACAGTATACATATTTATCCTCTACCTACCCTATTTAATTTCCTAATACTATTGCTGGTAGCTGCCCCTAATTTTAAAGTTTTATATTCAAATTGTTTCATAGTATCGCTCCTACAACTATGGGTGTATGGCTTAAATGCCATACACCCCCTCATTGATATTAATCTGCTAATGGATCAGAACTGGCAGAACCTCCAGCTTTATTATATCTCTCTTCGAACTTCTTCCAAAAATAACCCCCAGCTTTATATTGTCCGAGACTTGCAGTTGCAAAGCAGCCTTTGTGAGTGCAAGTGACTTTAACATAAATATTGCCTTCCTTGTCTTTATTACTATCTAAGACAAAATGATCGTTCTCCGCATTTTCACAAATGTGACAGTATTTTGGAGGATTTCCAAGCACAATTGCTTTATGTAAAGTTTCCATTTCCTTCTGATCTTCAATTTCAAAATCATATTTTACTTTACCTACTGTGGTTTTTACATTGATTTTCATAATCATTCTCCTTTTTTTGTGATACATTAATATTTATTTCATATATTGCTTCTGAATCATCCATATTTCGTTGATAGCATTCCTAGTATCATATTGAGGTTTATAATTTAAAACCATAGTTGCTTTTTTTCCATCAATATCAAATCCTTTTTTAGCTGACTTATAATTTAAAGAAAAATTTGCTTTATTAAATTCACTATTAATCGCTTCTTTTATAGTATTGTAGATTTGTCTTATTGTTAAAGTTTCTCCAATTATATTTATAGGTTGATGAGCCACTGGCATTATCATAGCATTTACGTTTGCATGAGCAATATCCTTCACATATATTAAGTTTAATAGTTGATTTTCATTTCTTTGGATATTAATGGGCATGTTTTTTATTATAGAATTAAATAATTTTGAAAATATTTGATCTTTACTTGCACGACCTCCTATTACATTGGCATATCTCAAAGATACAGAAGACAATCTGCTAGTATTGTGCCTAAACTGTAACATTTCTTCACAAATAACTTTTGTGCTTCCTAAAAAATCGATAGGATCTGTAGGTGTTTGTTCAGATACTACTTTGCTTGAATCTCCATAGACTTCTATAGAAGAAGCAAATACTAATTTTTTAATTTTACATTTAATCGCAGCTTCTATTAATTTGCGAGTACCTTTGACATTTGCATCGTAATATTTTCCCTGCTCAACCATAGAGTCTGTATTGCTAGATAATCCTGCTAAATGTAACACATAATCCATATTAGAACATGCAATCAAACATGTATTTTTATTCTTAATATCTTCTGGCATTAACTCGAATCTATATTTTCCAAATTTTTTATTTAACTGCGATTCAGTAGCCTTACTACTACAGAAATTATCTAATACTCTAACTTTAGTTGCCCCCTGACTTAGACATTCAGCTATAGTGTGGATTCCTACGAACCCGGCACCCCCTGTGATTAATACTTTTTTCCCAGACAACAATGAATACATAAGGCTCCTTATAGTTGTTGTTTTATATCTTTAGTTTTTAATAAGATATAGGCTCTTAAATCATCTTGATCTAAGCTCTCATTTGATAATTTCTCAAAAAACTTATCGTAGGATATTTTTTCAAACGTATCTATCATAGAAGTTTCACTAACATTATATATTTTAGCTTTTTTCTCATTTTTAAAAGGCTTGTATTCTAAATTGCTCCTATGTACCCTTTCTTTAGTGTCTTTGTCAATTCCAGTAGCCTCATACCAATTTACCTTACCAGTCCCTCTATGTATTATTTCAAAGGGCTGACAAGTATATACACTATTTAAATTCCCATGTTGGTACCAGTGGGTTATAGCAGTACCATTATGATCCAATTTTGGTATTTTCTTTGACCCTTCACGTTTTTCTGAACCATAATCATAACCTAATAAAAATATTTCACCTTCACCTAAAATTTGAATAGCTAAAGAAAGTGCAAAAATTCCAGTTAAATTGGACATATAAACCCCATTTTTGCAGTCCCTTTGATAGATCTGAGAATTCACAAATTCAACACTATTCTTGGGATATTTTAAGCTATTGAATTTTCTACTTATAATGAGAGGCAATTTCTCTAAATATCCCAGTTCTTTAGCATGAAAAACCTCATCAGTATACACTGTTGCAGTAATATTTACGAAATAATGTGAATAATTAAGCCCGAAAGTAAGCTTACTCTGAAGTTTATCAAACAATCCTTTACTGATGCCTTCAATTACCGAAGCTCCACCGCCTAATATAATTAACTGGCTAGTCATAAAATCTCTCTTTAATATAATTGTACATCTTATAAAGTACATAAAATGGAAATAAACAAATTATGGCACCTATAAATATCACTAGAAAGGCTACAATTATATTAGTTATATTTACTCCAAACATTTTACCTCTTTTGTTTAATTGTATTTTACAATAATTCCTTCACAAGAAGCAGATAACATGACTTTTACACATTCGTCTTGACTATTATGTAAAATTCTAAAAAAAATCACTACCTCCCGTTTCCTCATAACCTCTAGATTTTAATCCCAATACTAAATCTTTTATTAATTCTTTATTCTTTTGTATCATATGATCAATCATTCAAAACTCCTTTAAATTCATTTTCAAAATCTACATAGTCTTGACCCACAACTACAATTCCATGCTTACAAACTGCAAATCTTATTTCGCCATTCTTATCTCTACGGATTATAGAATATTCAGTATTACAAGCAGAAGTATCATAATTTTGACCACACTGACAAGTAGCTTTAAAATTTATTATAATACCTCCTTTGCTCTTTCTAAATGTTTATATTGAACCCAACCTTTTAGATTATATTTTTTCTTTAATATTTCTCTACATTCGTTTATGTTCTTTTCTCTTAATTTTCCATAGGTTCCTTCTCGTGTACCTATATATTTCCCTGATAAAAAATCCAACCATCCTACTTTAAATCCTGTGCGTTTATATCGGATGAAAAAATCCTCATGTTCGCACGCCTTTAAATTTTCATCCCATTTAACTTGAAATAAACTTTTAGTAGTAGCTAAGAAAAAATTCCTCACAATGTCACACGTAAAGACAAAAGGAAAGTAATCCTCTGGATTTTTATCTATAAAATCTAATTCAAAATGACGGTTCTCTATTAATTTCAACTTCGCTTCCCAACCCACTCTTCTATTTTTTAAATCTAAGCCGATTAAATCATAAGAAGCCATTGTAAACAAAGGTTCACCCATGATAGTATTGTTCATCTGTTGAGCCAATTTACTTATACCAGAAGTACTTTCTGTAAACTCGATACTATCCGCGGTAATAAAACAGTAAGGGATTTTGTTCTCTTTTGCGAACTTTACTCCCAAATTTCTCGAAGCAGAAATTCCAATATCATAATCTGTACGAATCACTGTTAAATGATTCGGAGGTTGTTGATAATAATACAATTTCTCTTCAGAATCATCTTCCTGCTTATTTTGATCAATCACAAGAATCTGCCACGAAGGTTCTCTGACTTTAAAAATAGACCTTAAGGTTCGTATTAATAATTCGTCTCTATGTATAGTTGGAATTATAATTGCTATTTTTTTATTCATCTGCCCATCCTGACCCAAAAAGTTTCTCTAAATAATTAACCACAGGCAACGGAACATGAATATCTAATTCTTTCCATTTCTTTATTTTTGTCCTAGATTCCCATGTAATTGTAGATATGCGGATGTTGAATTTATTAGCTAAAGTAGTTAATAAAGTTACTTGTTTAGGTAAAATATCAGATTCCGTTCCCAAATGTAACTTAGTAACTCTGAATTGTCCATGATTTATAAAAGACAAACAAGTTTTATCTACTACAATTACCTTAATATTATGGGATATTAGTTCTCTGAAAAACTCTTGTAATTTCTCAGTATCAATATAATCAGAAATTTCAATATCTAATAAGTTCTCTGATATTTTGCGATCTACATAATCTTTAGTAACCATTAGATTGTTATAGTGCAACTGTGATGTGGCAACCTCTGCTCTTTTATCTATTTTGTAAGCTCGAGATACCTGTCCAAGTGCTGTAAAATCAAAGGAAGCTTCTCCTATACTAAACATTACATCTATTCCTAAAGCCTTGGCATATATTGTAGAATCACTATCCCTATTCCTGAACTTATCATACTCTGGAGTCCTGAACTTTTTATGTATAGCTTGAAATGAAGAACAATAAGCTACTTTCAATTTCGAATACTTTTGAAACATTATAAACCAATACGAATGTTCAAATCTGACTTTGATTTTATTATGCCATCTAATCTTATTATTTCTCCAAACTTCTTTTTTAGCTAAACAAAAATTAAAGGTAATATCACATAACTTATAAGAAATCTCACCAGGCAGGTAATAAGTTTTGTTAGTAACAGGATCAGCATTCATAATGTAAGTTTTTGGATAACATTGGTTGATAGGAACAAATGTCAATATCCTTCTTTTTTTATCATAATACATATATTTTTCATAATGTACTACTTTATTGTGTTCAATTAAAGAACCTCCCACTACTCCGATGCCTTTATTGTCTTCCAGAATAGCTCTAGCGTGATATAGATTTAAATTTTCATTATAAATGAAATCATTGTCACCCCACATAAAATACTCACAGCCATCAGCTAAAGCCATTTCGACCAGTTTGTTTCTAGCCACCCCTATGCCACAATCTTTACGTAGTTTGATATATCTAACATCTACACTTTTACAAAATTTTTTCAAATTCAAATCGCCATCTTGATCACCACAATAAATTTTAATTCCATTTGCATGTTTCAATAAGGAAGAAATACATTGAATAGTAGTGTCAGGTCTTAACAAATTTATAACTATGGATCCTACATTCTCATAGTTCATTTTTAGACTCCTTCTTAAAGACCATTAAAGTATGTGTCTGCCATTCCTGTATTCGAATAAGTTCACAATTCTTATTTAAAAACATTGTTACTATATCAATTATTCTATAATCGTTCAACCATCTGTGGCTTTTTCTTTCATTATTCAACTCGACTCCAGCATAAGAAATAATAAAAGTACTCCCTTTAGATGTTATATGTTTTATAAACTCTGGCAAATTTATAATATATTCTAATACTCCGCTACAAAAAATATGAGAATATATCCCAATACCTTCCCATAAATAATCAGTCATATTATTCAAATCACAATTATAAGTCGAGTCTTGTAAATCTAAGGTATTGTGTTCGCAAGTTGGAATAAATTTCTTTAATATTTTCTTACCGGCTCCAATGTCTAAAACTAAAGAATCTTTCGGAATATAGGAAGCCATTTGTTCTATGCGGGACTCCCAGGATTGGTTAGAATTTAACCATCTATTTATATCGGTCTTTTCCAACTTCAAACCCTCCCTATAGGGCAACTGGCTTCTAATTTATCTAAAGCGAGGTTTAATTTAGGCACTTCGCATATGTCTATCAAGTCTATTATAGATATGTGTTTTGTAATACATAAAGGTACGGTATTACTTCTAATACAAGTAGTGAAATAGTCTCTAAATTTAAAACCATTGCCATTTACTTTGTCTGAGATTTTAATCCATCCATTAGGGATACCATAAGCATCTGCCACTATTAGACCATGTAAAGAACTAGAAACAATATAGCTACAATCATTTATTTGATCGATGAAAGATTCCACACCTGAATATACATCTATAATTTTTACAAAAGATCCCGGGTTTCTAAATTTATCCAATAAAGGATTAGATAAATCTACATAATGAGGAATAATGCCAAGATTATATATACTTTCGTCCACTCTAGCTTTATAATATTTTGGCAGTAATAAGGCAGGATCTCCAAAGATATAAGGAGCCTTAACTCCTTGCCTTGCCAATATCTCCCACGTTAATTGTCCCCTAACTGCATAAATTCTATGAGGTTTCACTGTCAATTGGTCAGTTTCATGCATAAACCCAGCACCCCATATAATACTATTTTGATTTGCATGAGAAAGAATACTTCCTGATATTATTAAATGAGGCTCTGAACAATTATCGTCCAGACCAATAATTTCAGGAAATTTACCATTAATCTTCTCAAATAAATAACGATTTAATGGAAGATCCCCGAAATTATGTTTTTTAAAGGATTTGAGTTTCATTAAAAAAATCCTCAGTTGTTACACCAATGTCAAATCTAGATAAAGGGCGATTTTTGTACATTATTATAGAACTCTTATAAGTAATTGGATTATGGTACAAATATCCCTCGGAATTAGATTTTGATATAGGTGATTTTTTTAGATAATTATTTTTGGAATTAGCAGTTACTTCCGTTATATCATGTTCAGATAATAGAATTTCATTTAGAATGTTTAAATTATGATTTTTTGTGAAACAAAAAATACCTCTTACTTCTATACATAACGGTGCAGTCGGATTGATAGAAGTATCAGGGCACATTCTAACCCAATCAGAATCGTAAACCTCCTTACAACTTTCGAATGACAAAGGATTCTCTTTTTGGTTTATTAAAATGTCAATTTGTCTATATTCCTTATCTAAATTAGGAGGTGGAGAGTTGTTTCTATTCCAATTTTTATTTGGAGTTTCCCAACCTTCCCCATAATAAGTCTTGAAAAATTCAGGGCAATTATTAGGAATGTTAAAAAGGGTACCCATAAATTCTATGATACTGTAGGGAAAAATATGTTCGGTTTGCCATACATACCTTTGCTCAGTATGATATTTCCCTGTAATTGAATTAAGTTTATAAATATAAATAGAGGTTTCATTTCCCTCTATATCGGCAAATAAAACATCGATTTTACGCCCATATTTATATAAAGCAATTTCCCGTCGCCAAATGCAATTATATTCAAATTCGTCATCTTTATCAAAGAAAGCTCTAAACTTCCAATAATCTTTAGCATCACACAAAATATCAATATCCTCACTAAGAAAATCATTGTTACGGTAAGCTCCTAAGGCAGTTCCGCATATCAAGGCATGCCTTATATTTATAGACTCTAATTTCATATGAAGATCTAATAAAATTGATTTGGCTTTTTCTTTATCAAACATCAGTCTCGTTCTCCTGTTTTTAATAGTTCCCATTTCTTATTTGAAGTTTTTTTAGATACTGTAGGCAATCCATACATTCCACATATTCTACAAGGAAAAAGTAGGGTATTTATTACAAACAAATATCGTGCTTCTCTCATTCCGTGCAAATCAAATACTCTGTTAGATTCTATAATTAAATGATTACAAGCTTCGCATCGACATTCGACGTGACCGCTTTGTGCCGCCCCACGACACCGACCATCCGCAGATCTGCGGCGTCCTCGCCTTCTTCCT
>ENA-ORDP01001185-ORDP01001185.1-marine-sediment-metagenome-genome-assembly--contig:-NODE-1185-length-14795-cov-2.865061_pt1 | contig 14795 bp, 18 predicted proteins | sample MGYA00248627_ERZ508539 | MGnify/ENA primary metagenome ERZ508539 (study PRJEB26208, sample SAMN05571518) | marine sediment metagenome | biome: deep sea; feature: Hydrothermal vent; material...
AAGATGTGTAAAAATATATAAGTGAGCTTATCATCTTATGGATTTGAAAGAACGATTTGAATGAAAAGCGGGGAAATCCTGGTGTTCCTTCAATACTAATTTGCCCTACAGGGCAATTAAATAAACCTGTCTTTATTAATTTATTATTCCCTCATTTTTAGCTCATCTTTTCCCAATGGATAAAATGCTTGAAATCATCTGCTAAAAAGCGTATCGTGTTTATAGAATTATTCTCTTTATGCCTGAATGTTAAAAAAAAAGCCCAAGTATGCGTTGCATAACCCCTTTTTAATCGAATCATTGTATATTAATAACTGTATACTAAAAATCTTGTAATTCCAAGCCTTAAAGGGAGGTCTCATGCAAATGACAGAGACAATGTTCAGAAGATTTGATCGCCGGTTAAAAGGCTTTCAGGAGAGTCGTCAGAAGTTAGAGACCTTGAATAAGGCGTTTGAGATAAGGAAAAAGAAAAGCTTGAACATGGCTTCAAGGAATGACAATTCACAAAAGAGAGCCTGAATCCATTAAAAGCGGCCATTTTGAATAAAGGCTTTATGAAACCTTGAGTGACAGGATAGACTAGGGTAATTATCAAAAAGACCATCAACGGTTACCTTTTATACAGGATGACCTATTATCCTTGAAGTCCATGAGGGTATAAAATCCCGTATCGCTCCGGATGGCATGAGACAAAATGGAGAAACTTTGACGATGAAGAAAGTTTTTTTTGGAGAGTCATAAAAAATCATTAAAAAGATGATATTGGCACATCGCATAGTGTCTAATCTTTATTTTTTAGGTATTATTAAAGCATGAGTACTGCAAATAATAACGAAAGGCCCGTACGAGTTTGCATCGTCGATGACGACAGGGGATACAGACATTCACTCATGAAGATCTTTGAAGATGACGACTCCATCAGGATATACAATGACTATGAGTCGGGTACGGCCTTCCTGAAAGAAATGAAATCGCCCTTTAAACCGGATGTCTGTCTCATCGATGTGGTCTTGAAGGATATGTCAGGGATTGACTGTGCCAAAGTGATCAAAGAGATGAAACCTGATATCCATCTCGTGATCATGACCGCCTATCCCAACGACCAGTCCTTCATGGAGGCCCAAAAGCTTGGCGCTGACTACGTTGAGAAAGGTCCACGTATCGAGTCCTTTTTGACCCGTATCGTCAAATCCAGGAAAGAATCAAGAAATGAGAAAATCATCTCCTTAAAGTCAGACAATTTAGACTTAAAGAATTATGAACTGATCTATCAACTCAGTGAAGCCAAAGAAAACCTTTCCACCCTCACTAAAATGCAGTTGCGAATTGTTAAACTGAAACAAAAGGGGAAAACTTCAAAAGAAATAGCCAAGATCCTGGAGATCAATGAAGGCACTGTGCGAACCCATTTCTCAAGGGCTATGCGAAGATTAGACATCCCAAATTTCCTGGACTACATTGTGGATCAGAACGAAGACAGTGATGAGTGAATGGATGATACACTGTTTATGAAACACTTTATTTAAGGCTTAATCGGTCAATTTCCTTGACTATATCTTTCCAGTGATCCACCCTTTTAAACAGACTCTTCAGGTTCAAAGTCCTGACGTTCCATGGGTGACTCATCAGTAACACGGTGCTGCCTTCCCGAGACAGACCAATGGCCTCTTCCACGCTATCTTCTACAAATACATCAAAATGAACATCCACATGATGCTTCTCCAGATAACGACTAAAATAAAGTTCCTCATAATGAATCTCATGTTCTTTAAGAAGGTCAATCGTTCGCTCACGATAGGATTCATCACGGCCTGTGATCAGAAAAACATAGTGATGGTCTTTTAAATAATCAATGCTTTCTTTGGCCTGATCAATCAGTTCAAAATGGTTGTTTTCAAGGGTTTCGTGGAGAAGCTGGTTGACATCAGCTTTTGGGATGCCTAAAACCTGTCCTATATCATGACAGTAAAGATCCTCATATTTGAGATCATAGTCTAAACGCTTTTTGACAACAGTATTAAAGGATCGGACGAAATCAATGATGACACCGTCAATGTCTAAAGCAATATTCACTAAAAGACCTCGAAAGGATTTGGTTTGAAGTCAATAGAAGTGTCTTTCAATATTGATGTAATTATTTAAGAATAAGTATCTTAGCGCAAGTGTTGCATTGAATAATTTGATTCTGTCTTTTAATTTCCCGGATGATATGAACAGGTAGTTGGACGTTGCAGTACCCACACACGTTTTGATAGACTCTGGAGAGGATTTCGCCGTTGTACTTATTCTTTAATTGTTTATAGATACTCAACAAGCGATGATCGATCTTTTTAATTTGGAGGTCACAGTCTATTTGGAGCTTCAGATATTGGGAGTCTTCCTTCAGATTGGCTTTTCCCTTTCGCTTGCCGTCCACAACGAGAATCTCATGACTGTATATTTCAATCTCATTTTCAAGTTCAAGAAGTTTAATCATTTCCTTCAGACCGGAGTATGAAATATACTCTAATTGTTGATCACTGGCCTGAATGAGCTCTATAAACTCATCGACTTTCGTAAGGCTAAAAAGTTGTTCACGCAGATGAGCGCTCCGAAAAAGATACATGAGGCGGGACAGGGTTTTCAGGTAGATTTCGTTACTCTTATTATCCGAAATGATCATAAAGATCACACGAACCAGAGACCCATCCATGGATTTAAAATCAATAGGCTCCTTTGGGAAGGCCACAAAGACTTTAACCCCCTGGAATTGTTCATAGTGACAATGAGGGATGGCAAAACCTTCACCGATTCCAGTGCTTTCTACTTTTTCTCGACTTAAAATACAACCTAAAAGTTCTTCTTCTTTCTCCTGGATTCCCTCTACCTCACACACTCTGGCAACGGTCTCCTTCAGGACACCTCTTTTGGAACCCGAGTTGAGGCCAAAGAATACATATTCAGGCTTAATAAATCCTTCTAGTTTAAACATATATTAAAACAACCAATACATATAAAGAGCCAATTAGCTTATATTAAAACCTATCACTTTTTCATTTACCCTAGTAAGTATACTACAAACGTTTAAAAAAGTTAACCTTTTTGTTGATATTTTATCTTTCTAAAAGAACCTAATGTTTTATTTGTTAAATAAGTAGATAGTTAAACAGGCTGAACCCTAAAACTCAGCCTGTTGGAAATGGAGAAATGGGTTTTTAATGACTGGGACTGTCAAGATTAGCTGTTGCTAGTAATACTGACGGGTTTGTTGAACTATCCCTATGCTGGGTGACCCCGCTAATAGGGATAGTTACTACTCTCTAATTGTTTTCTATCACGACATATTGATTGGTTCCACGCCGTTTCACGCGGATGAGAAAGGAATCTCTTTTGCCTTTATATTTTTCGATATAATCCTCAAAATCCTTCATCGTCTTGATTTTCTTATAATTAATTTCCTGGATGATGTCCCGAACCTTGAGTCCTGAGGCAGCGGCAGGAGAGTCTTTTTCGATCTCAACCACCACCACTCCCGGTAGTTTTCTGTTCAGTCTAAAGTACCGGAAGTTATCTTCCACAGAACCAGCAATCAGTCCCATAAACTCTTTACTGGGGCCCACATATTTCTTACCCGCTCTTACAGCGTTATTGTTGGATATTTCCCCCAAAGTGACCTTAAGATCTATTTTCTTGCGATTCCGTAATATCTGTATGGTAGTGGTTGTACCTTTTTTATAGGAGCTGACAATCCGCTGCAGTTGGCTGCCGGACAAGATAGCCTTATCGCCAACTTTTGTGATCACGTCACCCGGTTTGATTTTTGCTTTATCTGCTGGCCCATCAGGTTTTACGTCCTGAACAAAGACTCCTGATCTTTTACTAATGCCTAAATGACTGGCAACCTCCTTGGAAAGGGGGGTGATGCTGACTCCAAGATAACCCCTATCGACTGTCCCTTTCTCAATGAGCTTTGCCGCTACTTCTTTCACAATATTCATCGGGATAGCAAAACCAATCCCAACAGACCCACCCGTGGTTGAGTAGATAGCGGTATTCATCCCAATACCCTGACCTTTTATGTTTAGAAGAGGGCCTCCACTATTCCCCTGATTAATGGAAGCGTCTGTTTGGATGTAGTTCTTGAGTCCCGCGTCTTGATCCACTTTGTCACGCCCTCTAGCGCTTATAACTCCCAAAGTAAATGTACCGTTAAGACCAAAGGGATTGCCAATGGCAATGGCAAAGTCTCCAATGGCCACCTTATCTGAGTCCCCAAGGGGTGTCACTGGAAGTTTATGGCCAGGATCGATTTTAATCACAGCAATATCTGTTCTTGGGTCTCTACCAACGATCTTCCCACTATATTCTTTTTCATCAGGGAATAATATGGTGATCTCATCGGCCCCCTGAACAACGTGGTTATTCGTCACAATATAACCTTTTTCACTGATCACAAACCCTGATCCAAGGGATTGAAGTTTTTGTGGACCGTTCCGATAACCAAACTCATCACCAAAGAAGTTGAAGAAGTCGTCTTGCCTTCGTCTTTTGTTTTTTACAATCTTTAAAGTCCTGATATTCACTACGCTGGGGCTCACTGATTGAGCCACATTTCGTATAGCTTTTTGCACGGCTAAGGCCACATTGAGAGAATCTTCGTCATTGGTGACCATCTTATTTTCTTTGTGGGACTCAATTTCTTTTATTACATCTTTTTTATCACCATACACTGTATTTTGATAAACGTATAACATCCCAAAAATTAAAGTTGCAAGGAAGAATCCTTGGATCACCCACCATTTCTTTTCTTTAAATAGAATCATTTTTTTCATTTTATTACCTCACTTTAACAAATACCTATTCTATTGTAGGAATCGATTAATTTATGTTTTTAACACACTACTTGGATAATTCTTCAATAAAATTAACAGATTTTATTTCATTTAATGATAAAATTATTCTTTTTGAGAATAAAAGGATTGAGAGGGGTTATAAAATTTATAAACTATTTAGAAATATGAACAACGAGAGGCTAATATGAATACAATTAATTCGCAATTATCATCCTTACAAAATATTGGAAAGAACGTAGAACAAAGACTTAACGATATAGGTATATTTAACCTAGAAGACTTGAAGAGACTGGGAGCCGCTGAAGCCTACAAACGCATGAAAGTTCAATCGCAAAAAACCCTGCCCTTTTGTTATTATCTCTATTCCCTCCAGGGGGCGATCATGGAAACCCATTGGGACACTATACCAGAGATCATAAAAGAGAAACTAAAAAAAGACGTGACTGCGTGAAATCTAAGCACTCCTTGCAGTGATCTATTTCACAAACATGTAATGATACTAATTTTGTGTCCAGCAGGGTATTTTCAATGAACGCACCTGCTCTTTAGTCTGCTGACAGCTTAATTCTTCTATAACAAGATCTAATTTCCCGGTCTTTTTATCCATCTCAAGAAGGATATGTACAAGTTCATCCAGTTGTTTCATTTTCCCCTCCGATTCATGACTATAATCTATATGATTTAGTCAAATTGAAAATAGGTAAATGATTACAAAACTAAGTTACTATATAAAAAACCCATATAATTAACCTTTTATTAAGTATTTACGCATATTGCTTTTTTTTAAAAAACGTATCATTAAAGTAATCTTCATCTGAAAGGACTTGATATTATGACCTTAAAGAAACACCTGCTCTGACTTTAGGGATGATAAGACTGAGAGCATCATGAATAGAAGTGTAGATGGCCTTTTCATGGGAGATTCCCCCTCCTTTAACCCGCTGGACCCTTTCAGTATAAATGGTCTCAAAGCCTTTACCTTTCACGAGTTGAATATCAATGGTTGTGCGATAAAAGATAAACTTCTTATAGGCCTTGCTACTGAACTGACTTTTCAGATGACACAGCATGAGGGATCTTGCCCCAGTCTTGCCGCCTGCAGCCTTATAGAATAAGGTCTTATCCCTTGACCTTTGTATATGGTATTCCTGGGAGCTTAAACCCTTATTGGAAAGGACTCTCTGGAGTTGAGTGGATAAGTCTGTTTTCGCTAGGATTTTAGACGTCCCTTTTTTATTAACCCGTTCCTCTAAAATGATCATCCCAATGTCCAGGGCAGACGTTAGGGAATAAGTGAAGGTTAACGTTTTGGGAGACACTTCAAATGAGACTCCTTTCACATGATAGCGGGCTTTGGCCTGAAGGTTAAAGCGACCGTTATTTGCATTCCCCATGATGACAGGACTCTCGGCATAGCCCCTGCTATCGGTGATTTTAAGAGGAGTCAATCGTCGATTGTATTGATAAAAGGTGATTTGAACACCAGAAACCGGTATACGCTTTTTGTTTTTGGAATAATAAGCCTGGATGATAAAGGGTTTAAGAGCTTGACCTTGTCGTCCAACCTGCTTGTCATTGAGTTTTCTGATAAACAGGTTGCTTTGAACCTTATTGATGGCGATGTTCACATATCCGCTCAGGATGAAGTTATTCTTGATCTTGGGATAGCGACGACTTTTGAGTTTGAACTTGTGGAAACTTAAACTCTCCACCAGGTTTTTAGAGTCGGCCAAGTTTTGGATAGCCTCTGAGACCCGTTCCCGTCTTAACTGCTTCATCGCTGTTTCATACGCTCTTAAGCCCTTTTTGGCCTGACCCTTTAGGAACCGAACGATTTGTTTCCGTGTCTTGAAAAGACTTTTACTGGGATAGGCCGTGTAAATATAATATTCAAAGTAGGATTTACGGTTCGACTTCTCCTTTTGCTCAAAATACTCTTGACGGATCTTCAGGTCAAACAGGATGGATTTAGACGTGATTTTACTAGATCGCCTTAACAGCCTTTTATTGAGCCGATCTGAAGACTCAATGGAATAGATTTCCACCATCACTCGTCTACTGATCTGGACGGCCACATCACGGACTGCCTGATTCCTTGCGTTGGTCTTGCTTTTAGCGATCCCATGACCTACATAGTATTCGGTTTGAGGGGTGTCTTTTTTCTTTTGACCTGTTGTCCACGCAGGCTTTGGTCCCGGGGAGTGATCAATGACTTGATCCGCCTTGACAGAGGGTTCAAGACATTGACTTAATGAGAAAAGCAGAGATATAGATAGAATCAGGCATTTTAGCTTCATAAAACCTGGTACTCTCCCTGGAGAACAGGGAGTCGAAAGGTCATTTAATTAAAAAGGGTTTTACCGATTATCTTTTTTATCTTTTGAGGATCCACCATCTTTGCGATTCCAATCTTTTGATATTGACGATCCAGCTGATTGACAAGGCGATTTAAAAACTCTTCGGAGTTGATGCCAATGTTTTCCGAGTCTTTTTTTATGCTTTTCGTACCGATTTTAACCACATTCATTAAAGCTAAGTGAACGGTTTTCATCACCAGCTTACTCATGTAAGAAGCATTTTCGACAACATAGGGCATGATAATGTTTTGGAACTTAACGTGGCGTCCTTCATCCTGCAGGATCTTTTTGAATATCTCCCTCGCTAAAGGGTCAATAGGTTGTTCGATACACATTCTTAAATACATAGATGCAAAGTTTTCAGAGAACAGGGTGGAGAATAAAAAGTTTTCAACCGTATAAACACCTTTTGAGGCCACATTTCCAAGACGTTCAATTACATTCTGTACAGTGGTGGAGGGTGTGACTCCTAAAAGCCCCATATATTTTCGTAATACATAGACATGACGTGCCTCATCAATACTTTGGGCTGAAAGATAAATGCGTAAATTAATATCTTTAAACTTACGTGCTGTTTTTCCCAGCATGTTATTTAGAGTGCTTAGGCCCACTAACTCTAAGGAATAAAACACATTAATGATCTTGACCCAGGACTCTTTGACGGACTCATCCACTTGAGGCCCAAGACTCCAGTCGATGTCCTTATCCGCATCCCATTGCTGTATAGATGCTCTTTGATAGAGGGATTTAAAGCTTAACGATTCATCCAGAAGGTATATTTCTTCCTGCGATTCAAGGGGAGACTCTGTTCTACTATCTACCATACCCTACTCCTTAAATTAAATGTAGACTACAAAATATAACACATAAGAAATATTCGTCAATATTTATTTATAATACCAAAGAAAATGTCACCAATTATTAAATAACATTTATATTAATTCATACCAATAAGATAAAGTCATCCTACGATCTATTACCTTTTACCTGCCGAGGAATATTCCTGGCAGGTAAAAGGTTTACATTGGTCATTGAGTTAATCATCAACCTAGAGCGGCGATTGCCTTTTCATAGTCAGGTTCTTGAGTGATTTCAGGAACCAATTCCTTATAAACGACTTTATCATTTTCATCCAGAACCACAACGGCACGTCCTGAAACGCCAGCCAATGGCCCATCCTGGATAAGCATGCCATAGTCTTTCGCAAAAGCCGGGTTGTTCATCATAGAAAGTGATTTTACCGATGTGGTGTTCTCAGCCTCACAAAAACGTTTTTGGGCAAAGGGTAAGTCTGCTGAGATGGTCAATACGGCCACATCACTACGCTTTTGGGCTGTCTCATTAAACTTCTTGGTAGAAACGGCGCACACAGGGGTGTCTAAACTAGGAACGATGTTTATAAGCTTTTTCTTCCCCTTGAAAGTGGAAAGAGTGTTCTCTGCCAGATCATTGCCTATCAGCTTAAAATCGGGGGCTTGGCTTCCTTCAGATGGAAGCTCGCCACTTGTATTGATTGGATTACCTTTTAATGTAATTTTAGCCATTTTTATTATCCTCCATAGTGATTTATCTATTTAAAGAGAGTGTTCACAATATTTATTGCATTTGGTTTTAGCCAATGCATTATTCCTGGGATTTGATGGAAATTGTTTTTATAATGTGAATTGGCCTCTCATTATCTGCTCTATTTGATGTGTTAATAATAATAATTTTTATCAATTCGTGTAGACTTTTCGGTAAAATATTCTTTTAAGAAATGCTTGACTTTTTCAGGGATTTCAAACAAATTATCTTTAATTAGTTCTTTAAAAAACCGAGAACTTGTGAGTCATTATTCCTTAAAACCATGATTCATAAATATCCGGAGCTTTAGAATAAAAAATAGATTTAATGAACAGGAGTATAATATATGTCTAGCCCAATAAAGAGGCATTTTTTTGTCTGTACCAACAGCCGACCCCCCGAGGCTAAGCCATCTTGTGGTATAAAAGGTTCACCCAATCTTTACATGAAATTAATGGAAGAAGTGGAAAAAAGAAATCTTTTTGGAAAAATTGCCGTGACCGCCACAGGTTGCCTGGGGCCTTGTTTTGATGGACCCTCTATTGTTGTCTACCCTGAGGGAGTGTGGTATGCAAACGTTACAGAAGCCGATATCCCTGATATTGCCGAAAATCATATGCAGAACGGTCAAACCATTGATCGCCTGGTCTATAAGTGGCCTCAAATTTAGGCTGACAAATGTTACGGGGTAAGAAAATCTCCTTACCCCAATGTGATAGGGAGATCAAATGAAACTTTTGGTAGCTCAGGACATTGGCTACTGCTATGGAGTCAAAGACGCCATCGATGAGGTGGTTGAAGCCTCCATCCATTCTGATGAAAAGGTTGATACTTTTGGCCCTCTCATCCATAATTCCAGTGCCATTCAAGAGCTCACGGATAAATATAATATAAATACAATCACTGATATTCATGACATGAGAGGAAATACCTTAGCTGTTCGGGCTCATGGTATCCCCCCTAAAACCCTTAGTTCTTTTCTGGATCAGGGTATTCAGATAATTGACACCACCTGTCCCTTCGTACGGAAAACTCAAAATATTGCACGACAACTCATGGAAGACGGCTATTTTATCATTATTCTTGGGAAAAAGAAACACCCAGAAGTGGTGGGGATCGCCGGCCATGTGGAGGATCACTGTCTGGTGGTCGAAAATGAAGAAGACCTTCAGGGATTGGGCCGTAAAAACAAGATTGCCATTGTCTTTCAAAGTACTATTACGGTGGATGATGTGGGACACCTGATCCCAAGGATTGTTGAACACGCCAAAGAAGTGAAAATACGCAGCACCATATGCGATATTACCAGTCGGAGGCAGGCTGAAGCGCGGGAATTGGCAAAACAAGTGGACTACATGATTGTTGTAGGCGGAAAAAATAGCTCAAATACAAGGAAATTGGCCGATATATGTAGAAATGAAGGAGTCCAGACAGTGCAAATTGAGTACCCATCCGAATTGAAGGCCCTATCCTTTGAGGGCATTGAGTCCATTGGCTTAACTACAGGAACTTCCACGCCTCAAACAGCCATTGATGCTATACTTAATGAAATAAAAAACAAGTCTCATCAGGGAATGACCATAGAATCCAATCCAATGGTATAGAAGGAGTTATATGGAAATCCATATTAGAGAATCGGGTAAGGTGGCTATCCTTGACCTTAAGGGTGAGTTCGATCTACACAATGCCAATCTCATGAAAGAGACGATTAAAGACATGACTGAAAAAGGTATGTTTAACATTCTTGTCAATATGGATGAGACCAGTTATCTGGATAGTTCAGGGATTGGTGTGTTGGTATCCACGTTAAACTCCCTTCAGAAGGCTGACGGCATCCTTAAGATCATGAATATCAAAGGGCCGGTCAAGAAGGTCTTTGAGTTCAGCCAACTGGATATGATCTTTAAAATCTACGATAATGAAAAAGATGCCCTTAAAAGTTGGGGTTTCTAATATATCAAATCATCAGTTGTAGGGGCTGGGTCACCCAGCCCCTACAACTGATATTTCATCGATTGAGTATACCCGAGGATGTTTTTGGCTCACAGATTTCACAGACGAGAAAATCTGTGTCATCCGTGAGCTAAACACTCTTTTCTTTGTAGCCTTGGCTATCGAACAATCAGCTTCCCATCTTTATTATAGTCAAGAACATAACGGACCTTCCCACGATCGTTGTACTCATAGACGGATGAGCCAAGAACCTCTTCTTCTGAATTGTAGACCACAATCCTTTGAAGCTGTTTCCCTCTATTATAGATATAGATGGTGTATCCGATGAGATCATCGTCTGCGTCATAGCTGGCTGTTTTTGTTTTTAGCCCACCTCTGTAGGAATATTTGATATATTCAATGAGTTCATTATTTTCATCGTAATACCTTAATTTATGACGCTTACCGGACTTGCTATAGGATATTTTAGAGGCTGAAAGGAGTTGATTATTTCTATTGTATTTTTCAATCCTTTTAACTCTTTTATCTTTCCTGAAATAAGAGACCATATAACTTTTATTATGCTGGTAAACTTTCTTGACTTTATATTTGTTTTTACCAAGATAGACTGTGTGAATCAGTTTATTTCTTATGTACGTTCTGATTTTACGAAGTCTTTTCTTTTTATAATAAAATCGATCTTCAAAAATGACATTCCCATTATTCAGATACTTACAGTTCATAAGGAGGCCATCTGGTCGAAAGTAAACGATATAGTAGTCCCAGCCTCTTCTCATGTACCTCATCGTATCTCGAATCTCTCTCTTGAAGGTTCGATAGCCACGATAATCCACTTGAGCAGTATGGGCATCGTAATATTTCATGGTGTAGCTAGTATATCCTTTGCTGGAAAGGACCAGGCTGGTTGCTAATAGACAAAGGGTTGTGAGGAACAGGATCACCCTTTTTTGGGGGATTTTATAGTGTTTCATTTGAAACCTCGGTGAAAAGTTTTGCCTTCAAAAATACACTCAAATATGGAAAAAGGAAAGATTTTTTTCTATCATTTTCATGAAGGAGATTCAAAATCCTCCCAATACGTTATTTATCTGTAATTTGTTTTAAATCTTTTAGCTTAAAAAAATATCATACGATATTTAACGTGAGTTCGGAATAAGTTAAAATAGCTAACTCCCTGTCGGACTGGGAAGTCCGCCCTACAGGCTTTTTCAGAGAGAGTCCATTTGCCTGTAGGTCGAGCTTCCTAGCTCGACAGATGCCAATTTCTTAGGCTAAACTTTTGTTAAATCGATTTTTATACCCTGAACTCACGTTACATTAGGGAAAAGCAAGAAGAAATGGATGAATCGAACATCTGCTATAGCTGTGGGGCTTTTTGGGAAAGCATTATACTGGCAAATGGTTTTGAATGACCCTTTGAGAGGCAGTTGAAAAACAAAAGTTTAATAGGACACCACTCTCTTTGATAGCAGGCGTTAAATGGACTCTCTCATGTATTGTCACTTTTTAATGGAGAATCTTAAAAATAATAGATTGCGGGTAAAAAGCAAAGGATTTAGGCCGGAAAAACAGGGCTATTTCATTCTCCTGATAATTGTTTATCTCGATTAGGGACCGAACAGGCAAAATGTCTGTTCGACCAGTATTTTAAGAAAAGTAGGTCAGCGTCCTGTCTGACCCTGTTCTATAGAATAATAAGGAGTTAGGCAAGAATAAAATAGTCCTGACTTTTTACTGTTTTAGTGAAATATTCTAATAATCTTGTAGATTTTTTTGATCGATTCCTTTATTTTTTAAAGGGTCAATAAATCTATGGATAAAATCACTCTTCTTAAAACCATTCCTTTTTTCAAAGAGTTCAACACAAAGCAATTGGCTTACGTTGAAACCGCCCTGTCTGAGCGGAAGTATTCTAAAAATGCCACTATATTTATTGAAAATGATCCCTGTGATCACGCCTTCATCCTTAAGATGGGAAAAGTGAAAGGGTCTAAATACTCTCTGGATGGGAAAGAATACATTGTTAATTTCTTTAAACCTGGCGATCTCTTTGGTGAGGCGTGCCTTTTTTCAAAGCATAGAGGCTACCCCCTTTCCACAACAGCGTGTGAAGATTCAGAGGTCTATACCATTAGCAGGTCACATCTTAAAGATATTATCCTCCATGATCCTGAAATAGCCCTCAGAATCCTCGAAATCTATAGCAATAAACTTTTCTTTTTGTTGGGTCAGTTGGAAGGGATCGCCTTAAAAGACGTACGACATCGAGTGATTCAATATATTTGCAGTTTGTTACCCGATCAAACCTGTGATAACCAGATAGATGTCTACCTCCCCACTTCCCAGACTGAAATAGCTTCCAAGATTGGGACAGCTAGAGAACAGCTTTCAAGAGTCCTTTCCAAACTCATCCACGATGGAATCATTGCTCTTGACGGGAGGAAAATTACTATTTTAGACATGGAACGATTCAAGTCTATCTGAAGAACCCTGTTATTTGAGCTTAATTTCCCTTTAGCAATCTCAAACAATCCCTTAACACACCCATTTTGAAGCCCTGTTTTGACGTTCAAGCAGTGTATAACGAAATAAGATAAAATAATGACATTGTCCTTCTGGCGAATAATTATAGATAATCGATCCTTCCGTATGCTGTGGATGGCCCAAATGATCAGTTCCATAGGCAATTGGTTTAATACAGTTGCCCTTCTGGACTATATTTCAGGGACACCCGATAACGGAATCGAAGAGAAGGGCATCTATGTGAGCCTTGTGCTGGTGTTTGCCTTCCTCCCACAATTCCTGATCAGTCCCATTGCTGGTGTGGTAGCGGATAAATTCAACCGTAAGACCATTATGATTGTCTCAGACCTGGTGAGAGGATGCCTGGCATTGGGCTTTTTAGCCATATTAATCCTTCGGCCCGAATCCATTGCCTCTTTTTACATCATTGAAACACTGTTGTACTCAACGTTTGCCTTCTTTTCATCGGCGGAATCAGCTATCATTCCAAGTATCGTCCGCTCCTCCGATGAACTTTACAGTGCCAACGGTCTGGGACAAATAACCTGGGGGCTAATGCTTGCTGTTGGAGGGTTTTTAGCGGGGTGGGTCATCGCCTATTGGGGCTATGAAGCGGCTTTCATACTTAATTCCCTCACATTCTTCTTTTCAGCCTTCTTTATCTGGCGTGTCCGATACAAAGAAAAGGCTGAGGAAGGCATACAGGGGACTCAAAAGAAGTCTATCCGGACGGTATTCAAAAATCACTGGCTGGAACTTAAAAAAGGCGTGTCCTACATTATCAATGATCGCTATGTAATAGCTCTGTTATTGGTCAAGCCAGGATGGGCTCTAGGGGGAGGGGCTATTTTAATGCTCCACACAATATTTGGGAAAGATGTTTTTAAAGCTGGAAGCGAAGGAATTAGCATCTTGTTCATGAGTCGTGGACTGGGAGTGATTATAGGGGGCTTTTTAGGCCAATGGCTTGTACGTCAAACCAGCCGTATCAATGTTCTATGGATCATATCAGCTCTCTTTATCCTTCATGGCCTCTTTTACGCAAGCTTTAGCCGAATGCCCGATCTGTTTTACGCTTCCCTAATGCTGATCTTTGCCACCGCCTTTAGTGCTAACCTCTGGCTTCTGAGCCAGGTAACCCTTCAGGAGATTGTTCCCAATGAGCTAAGAGGAAGGGTATTCGCCCATGATGAAGGTCTATCCACATTAACAATGATGGTCTCATCCATATTTGCTGGCTGGGCCTTGGATCAACAAGTTAATCCCAGAACAATCGCCCTTACAGCCGCCATAATCATTGCTTGCTCAGGGCTGATTGTTGCTATCGCTCTGGTCACAAGATTCCTTCCCAAGAGGGTGACAAAGGATAAAACAGACTAACATCCCCTCACTACCGTCTGTAGGGGCGAACCCACGTGTTCGCCTTTTCACCACCGATCCGTACGGATCGGTGTACGGTGTACGGATCGGTGGTATTCACCTCTATGATGCCTGCATAGCCTTTTGGATTGGGAAGGCACGTGGGTCTGCCCCTACAGACAGTAGTGGATAACAATTTCATTAG
>ENA-ORDP01001186-ORDP01001186.1-marine-sediment-metagenome-genome-assembly--contig:-NODE-1186-length-14776-cov-3.094015_pt1 | contig 14776 bp, 13 predicted proteins | sample MGYA00248627_ERZ508539 | MGnify/ENA primary metagenome ERZ508539 (study PRJEB26208, sample SAMN05571518) | marine sediment metagenome | biome: deep sea; feature: Hydrothermal vent; material...
CCTTAGTGATTTGGCTGACTCAAAGCGGATTGTGAACGCCGAAATTGAATTACTTGACGCTGGAGGATTCAGCGGAAGCGCCAAAGGCGCGGGTGTGGACGGCACCCTTGTCACGCAATTTCTCATACAGCGGTGTCGTTCGTTTGGCCCGCCCCGTCGGCAGTTCCAACCCCGGCACCGGGCAGGCGTACATGCGGTTGTATTCTTCAAAAGCGGTGTCGCGGGCGAAGTCATCATCGGCCCAGGTGCCGAAGCGCCGGGGATCAAATTCGGCCATGTTGATATCGGCGTCTCCGTGGACCATCCACTGGGCCAGGTATTTACCGCAGCCACCGCCCTGGGCGATGCCGACCGAGGCGGCGGTGCACATCCAGAAATTGCGCACCCCCCCGGCCGGTCCCAGCAAGGGGTTGCTGTCGGGCGTATGGGAAATGGCTCCGTGGACCACGCGCTTGATCCCGGCCTCGGCCCAGATCGGCATCCGGGCCAGCACACGCTCCAGGTGCGGCAGGGACCGTTCGAAATTGGCTTCGAACAATTCGCTTTCCGATTCCCAGGCCGGAACGCCACCCGGCGCCCAGGCTTCCTGCGCCGTGCCCATGGCCGTTTCATAAACCCCGATCAACCCGGATTTCTGTTCCTGGCGGTAATAGCACGACGCCGAAGGGTCGCGGATAACCGGAATTTCATCATCGCTTTCAACAAATTCCTTGATCGGTTCGGTAACGAAATACTGATGCAGCATATTGACGAACGGCGCTTCCACCCCGACCCATGCGGCGACGATACCGGCGTAACACCCGGCCGCGTTGACCACATGCTCACAGATTATATCACCTTGTTCGGTGATCACATTCCAGTCGCCACTTGGCAATTGTTGAATGTCGGTGACCCGGTTGCGCAGGATAACCTGCGCCCCCATTTGCCGTGCCCCGGCGGCCAGGGCATTGCAGGCCCCTGCCGGGTCGATATGGCCGTCCCCGGTGGTATAGGCCCCGGCCAGCACCCCGTCCGTGCCCAGATAGGGGATGATCTTGCTGATCTCGTCCGGGCCGATAACGTTCAGATCGAAGCCGATATTGGCGGCGATCCCGGACACTCGCGCGAACCAGTCGACTTCTTCCTGGCTGAACGCCAGCCGGATGCCGCCGCAGCCGTGCCAGCTTACGTAGGTGCCGGTTTTTTCTTCCAATGTCGGGTATAAGGTATTGGAATAATGGTGAATTTTCGCCATGTTGTAGCTGCCGATGAAGCTTGGGCACTGACCGGCGGCGTGCCAGGTCGATCCCGATGTCAGCTCGCCTTTTTCGATCAGCACACAGTCGGACCAGCCTTCTTCGGCCAGATGATAGAGCAGGCCGCAGCCCATCATGCCGCCGCCGACGACGACAACGCGCGCCTGGCTTCTCATGGTTATTCCCCCTTGAACCTGAATTCTTCGGCCAGCTTGACCGGAAATTTATCGCGAATAGTCCGGTCCAGATCAGGCGAAATGTGATCCGGCCAATGATTTTCAAGTAAATCCTGCATCACCACACCGGCGCGCTCAATCACGTTCATGGAGCCTTTTTCGGTCCACTCGTCGGGGCTGGTGCGGTCGCCGACCAGGGGGTAGACGTAATCGCTTTCCATGCGCTCGATGGTCTGGCTGTGGCCAAGATAATGGCCCGGACCGTTGTTGCAAACTTCTGCAATCACATCGAGTGACAGGGTGTCGTCATCGACTTCGATGCCGCGGATGGATCGCTGCACGGCACCGATGGTGTCGTTGTCGATAACCAGGCTTTCGAAGCAGAAAGCCAGCAGAGAGGCGTGCATACCGGCCGATTCCTGGATCAGATTGGTGCCGGCGTTGGCGACCAGGGCATGGTTGTAGCCTTTTTCCGCGCCGGACTGGGCATCGGGTATTTTAGCGTCCGTCATGGCCGAGGCGACACTGGTTGGCAAATTGTAAAACTGCCCCATTTGACCGGCCGCCGCCATCAGCAACGCCTGTTCGCCGCTGCCGCCGGACATCGACCCGGTGCGCAAATCCGAGACAAAGGGCCAGGGGCCAATCATACACGGGGCACCGGGCACCACTGCGTTGATATAAACCAGGCCCATCAGCACTTCCGCCATGGCCTGAACCACCGCCCCGGCCAGCGCCGCCGGAGCGGTCGCCCCGGCCTGACCGGCCGACAACAGCAGCACCGGCATGCCCCCCCGGGCCGCCGTTTCCAGGATCGCACAGGCGTTGGCCTCAAACGTCATGGGTGGCACCACGAAACAGTTGGACTGGCTGACGAAGGGCCGTTGCCGCCATTGTTTTTCGCCCCCGGCGATGACGTGCAGCATTTCCAGGGTTTCGGTCAAATGGGCCGGGTTGACGAAACTGGTACCGACATGCTTGGCGGTGCCGCTGACGCTGGCGTAACAGGTGTTGAAATCCAGGTCGTGGGCGTTTTCCATGTCGCGGGCGACCACAGGGCGCTGAAAATAATGGATATGTTCCAGACCATCGACCATGCGGGCCATATCGAACAAATCCCTGACGGTCGAATCACGAAAGGAACCCGTGATCGGATCGACAATTTTGATGGCGGCGCCACCGGTGCCGAAATAGACCCGCTTGCCGTGGGGCGACATGTCATGTTCCGGCTTTTGCCCACATAGCAGGAAATCCCGGTTGGTTTTGGCCACCGTGTCTTCGATCAGGGCGGCCGGCAGGCGCAAACGCCCATCATCGCCAAGCGTTCCGCCGGCGGCGGTAATGGCTTCGATGCACGATGGCGGGGCATTGGAAAAGCCGAGGGTTTCCAGCAACTTCAACACGGCCTGATGAATTTTTCGGGTATCAGGCTCGGTCAGCGGCCGGTAGTTGCCGCTGTCCATGCCGCGTCTGACCGGGCGGCTGTCTTTTCCCAGGGGCCGGGTTCGAAGCTCTTGCCGTGCCGCCCGGCCGCCACGCCGGCGGGCGGATGGGGAAGGGGCGGTCATCATCTTGTGTTCTCCTGGATGGCGAGCCGAATGGGCGAATTCTAGGAGAGTTTTGATGGGGAACACAAGCGACTTTTATTGCTCCCATTCCACCGCTAAAATAATCTCTTTGGTGGTTGGTCTCGGCGGTACAATATGCTAAATCGCGGCTTGAAAAACTGTCACCTGAAGCGGAACTGTTATGCGCAAATACCTGGATATCAATTTGGCTCAACATACCGTCGAAAGTCGCCATCTCGACGGTCCCGAAGTGGCTCGTGCCGGGCGTTATCTGATCGCCAAAACCCTGTTGGAGACCGGTATCGCCACGGTCGATGCCATGTCGCCGGAAAATCCATTGATCTTTTCCGCCGGTCCCTTCGCCGGAACCAATTTTTCCAACGCCAACCGGACCAGTGTCGGCTGTAAAAGTCCGCTGACCGGGGGCATCAAGGAATCTAATGCGGGCGGATCATTCTCCCTCGCCCTGGGTCAGCTTGAAATTGCCGGATTTACCCTTTTTGGGGCGTCCTCAGACTGGGTCGTCATTCGCATCACCAAGGAGGGCGACATCACGTTCGAGAGCGCGGCACCGTTGCTGGGCAAAGGTAACATCGAAGCCGCCGCCCTGATCCACGAAAAGTACGGCGACAAGGTCTCGGTGGCTTTGTGTGGGCCGGTCGGTGAATACGGCGGCCTGCTCGCCGGGATCGCCTTCAGCGATGTCGAAAACCGGCCCGTACGGCTGGCCGCCAGGGGCGGCGTCGGGGCCGTGATGGGCATCAAGAAGGTCAAGGCCATTGTTATCGACAAGCACAAGATGCCGACGTTCCATGATCGCAAGAAACTGATGACATCCATTCGCGCCTATGGCGACAAGCTGGATAAAGAAGTCGCCGTGCAGAACATGAAGAAACTGGGCACCGCCATGATGGGCGATGTGATCAACCATATGGGCGGCCTGCCGGTCAATAATTTCTCGCGTGGGCAACTGGTCGACGGGTCTGTGGAAACCATGAAAATGGGCGGTGATTATATTCGCCAATTGAACATCGAGCGCGGCGGTGATCCGTCGCACGCCTGTATGCCCGGCTGTCAAATCATGTGCAGCAACGTTTATGTCAACGCAAAGGGGGAAGAAATTGTCTCGCCCCTGGAATATGAAACCATCGGCCTGATGGGCACTAACTGCGGCCTGACCGATCCCGACGAACTGGCCGAATTAAACGCCGTGGTCAACGACCTGGGCATCGATACCATCGAAGTCGGCGCCATGCTCGGCATGTTGATGGACGCGGGCCAGGCCGAATTCGGCGATACGGATTTCATGTACCAGGCGCTGGACGATATCGCCAAGGGCACCGAACGGGGCCGCTTGCTGGCCCAGGGCACGGCCAGGGTCGGCGAACATTTCAATCTGAGCCGCATACCGGTGATCAAGAAACAGGCGCTCAGCGCTTATGATCCACGGGTTATCGAAGTCACCGGCGTGTCCATGATGGTCACCGCCCAGGGGGCCGATCATACGGTCGGTAACGTGCCGGCATTTGACTGCAAGGGCGCCTCGATCAGTGATCTGGCCGATGCCAGCTATGATATGCAGGTCAACAGTGCGGTCGCCGATTCCATGGGCTTCTGCATCATCGGACGCTCGGTCAACAACGTGCAGAAAGAATTCATGATCGGCGCCCTGAATGATGCGCTCGGCACCAATTTCGAGACCTCGTTCTTTGCCGACCTGGGTCATCAGACCCTGGTCATGGAACGGGCCTTTAACAAGGCTGCCGGCTTTACCGAAGCCGACGATGAATTGCCGGCGTTTTTCCGGGAAGAAGCCCTGGCCCCAACCAACAAGAAAGCCCGCTTGCAAGCGGCCGAGGTCAACCGCTACATGAACGTCCTGCTGGAGCGTGGCCCGGTTTAGCTTTTGTAATTCCTGATCAGGGCCGGAAAATCTTCGGCCCGGACGGGTTTGGAAAAATAGTACCCCTGCACCTCGTCGCAGCCGCTGTCGGCTAAATGGGCGTACTGATCGCCGGTTTCCACACCTTCGGCGATGACCGTCATATCCAGCGCCTGGCCCATATTGATCACCGCCTGGACAATGGCGGCATCGTTGCTGCTGGTCAGGATGTCGTGAATAAACGACATGTCGATTTTAATGGTATCGAGCGGGAAGCGCTTCAAATAGGCCAGCGACGAATAGCCGGTGCCGAAATCATCGAGAGATATCCTGACCCCGATGGCTTTCAGGCTATCGAGGATGCGCGCCGCATTGCTGGCGTCATCCATGGCCGTGCTTTCGGTGATTTCGATTTCCAGCAAGGTGGGGTCCAGGCCAGTCTCCTCAAGGGTCGAGCGGATCAATTCGATCAGGTGGGCATCGCGGAATTGTACGGCCGATAGATTGACCGCCATGATCAGTTTCGACATCCCCTGGTCTTGCCACGAAACGGCCTGGCTTGCCGCTTCCCGCAACACCCAGGCCCCCAGTTCGACGATTAATCCGGTCGATTCGGCAATGGGGATGAAGTCCGTCGGCAGGATCACGCCGCGGCTTGGATGCCGCCACCGCACCAGCGCCTCCATGCCGACCACGTCGCCCGATGAATTGAGCACTTTCGGCTGATAGACCAGGAAATATTCGCCCTTTTCCAGGGCCCCGTGAAGGTCTTGTTCCAATTCGTTACGGTCGCGGATGGCATCGCTCATGTTGATGTCATAAAAGGCAAATCCGTTGCGGCCCCTGTTCTTGGCCTCGTACATGGCGATGTCGGCGTTGCGCAACAATTCTTCAGGTGTCTGATCATCAAACGGATAAATGGTGATGCCCATGCTGGCCCCGATGAACAACTGGTTGTTGGCAATATCGAAGGGGTCGGAAAGCGCGCGCAAGACCTTGCTGGCCAGCATTTCGGCATCATCGACGTTGTTGATGCGCGATTGAATAATGGCAAATTCATCGCCGCCCAGGCGGGCGATGGTGTCAGATTTGCGGACCACTTGTTTGAGTCGCTTGCCGACTTCGTTGAGCAAAATGTCGCCAATGCCGTGACCCCGGCTGTCGTTGACGTTTTTAAAATTATCCAGGTCCAGAAAATGCAGGGCGACCAGGTGATTTTCCCGGTCGGCCTGTAATTGCGCCATCACAAGGCGATCAAAAAATACCGTACGATTGGGCAATCCGGTCAAGGCATCGATCTGGGCCTGATTGCGAATGGTCTCTTCCGCCCGTTTGCGAACGGTGATGTCGCGGACCACGGAAGTAAAGGTATCGGGTTCCGTATCGGGATTGTACTGCAGGTAAATTTCGACCGGATAAACCGTATCGTCGGCCCGCCTGTGAACGGTTTCGAAGGTAAAATGTTTTTCTTCGCTTTGGCGAACTTCTTGCAGCAATTTGCGGAACTGAAAATGGTTGAACAACGGCTTAATATCCAGCGGAGTCATTTTTTTCAGATCGGTCATTGGAAATTTCAGATTTTCCAGAACGTGCCTGTTGACGTAGGTGAAAAACAGGGTGTCGGCTTCAAAAACAAAAAGCTCCTGTCCGATCAGGTCGATTAAATTGAGGTCAATATTGACGCTGTCAAAGTTTGCCACGGTATCAAAACTGACCAGGAAAGCGCCATGATGAATTTTGCAGATATGGGGTCGAATATTCTTCTTTTCAGCGTTATTGGGGCGCAGACATGCGGCGTCGCCAAAGCGGACTTTATTGATAAATTGAGCAATTTTTTCATCATTTATGTCAGGACCGTAATCGCCCCGGTCGGCACGCAGCCTGATCAGTTCTGCAAACGGCATACCAATGAAAATATCGTCCCGGTTCAAATCCAGGGCTTCAAGAAATTTGCCGTTGTAATGCAGCAATTTGAATGACGGATCGAAAATAGCCAGGCCTTGTCCCAGATACTCGATAAAGTCGAACTGAAAATCGTCCGTCCCATCGGACATAAGCCGTTCCCTCCCGGTCAATAATGGTCACTGATTGCCTGATGAAGTCGAGCAGGACCCCCTACTTACCTGTAGGTAGCATACAAGAATGTCCGAACATATGTCTATTCGGCAGGGAATAGTCTCGAGCGTGATTAAAGCGAGGTTTTTGGCCGGACTGAACAGCAAGTCTGGCTGGCGACACGGGTGCCCTGAAGGTCATGGTAACAGGTTCTGTATTTCCCCCGTTTTCTTGCTGACAATAACCTCACAAAGTGTTGATCAGCAGGGTGGTGACAATGGCCGCTGCCATCCCCTATAGTTTTCCCAGTAAGGTGGCCAGGGACGTCCCACCTGCTCGTCCCCCTCGAGTTGTCCCTGGACCACCCACTCCCTCTCTCTCAAAACAAATCACCGGTCCCGTAAACGGGGCCGGTTCGATATCGGCCTTTATTTCGCTGGCCCGATATGCTCTAGTGGACAAAATCTGACATATGGTACCCCTACGATCCCATATCCCGGTTTCTCGGTAGGAGAGCGACCGCAGGCGATGCCATAGCATCGCTTAAGGAAGTTCGACGCCCCGAGAAGCCGGGATATGGCACCCGAAGGGCGGCTTGCCAAGCCCACCGGGTGCGTTGCCCGAAGCTTGTGATGCTCGCATCACGGCGCTTCGAGCGCCTTTCCGGATGAACTTGGCAAGCCATCGTAGGGGTACCATATGTTAGATTCTATCCACTAGGATAGGGATGTCACAGGCACGCGATCACATTGCTTCGGGCAATCGCCATGTCACGGTGCTGGGGGCCGGCGTCGTCGGCATGGCCGTGGCGATCCATTTGCAGCGGGATGGCCACAAGGTATCCGTGGTTGACCGGCTTGATCCTGGCCAGGGCTGTTCGTTCGGCAATGCGGGAATTCTGGCCGCCAGTTATTGTGCGCCCATGGCCAGCCCTGGTGCCGTCATGCAGGTGCCCAGGTGGCTGCTCGATCCGCTCGGGCCCCTGTCCATCAGATGGCGTGATTTCCCGGCTTTGATGCCATGGTTTTACCAATTTATCAAGGCCGGTTCCAGGGATCGGGCCGAGGCATCATCCATTGCCCTTCGGGCTTTGCACGAAAACACGGTGGGCGATTTTCAGGACCTTTTTTCATCCATCGGGGCCGGGCATCTGGTCAAACCGTCGGGCTATTTGTACGCCTATGAAAGCCTGGCCGAGTTCACCAATCATCGAGCCGAATGGGAAATACTGAGGCGCCGGGGCGTCCGCGTTGAGATCATCGATGGCAATGCCCTGCTGGAAATGGAGCCGGCCCTGGCACCCGGTTTCGTCGCCGCTGTTCATTTGCCCGATGATGGCCAGGTGACCGACCCCCTGGCCATTGTCGAGGCCATGGCCGATCATTTCAGGGCTAACGGTGGAAAAATTCTCAAAACCCAGGTCCAGGAAATTGAAATCGGGCCAGATGGACCGACCCGGTTGTTTACGGAAAGTGGCGATATGGACCTGGACGCGCTGGTCATTGCCGCCGGTGCGTTTTCGGGCAAATTCGCCGCCCGGCTGGGATCGAAAGTGCCCCTGGTCGGCGAGCGGGGCTATCATGTGACCCTGACCGATCCGGGTCTAAGTACTCGAATCCCGGTGATGTCGGGAGAAGGTAAATTCGCCATCACGCCCATGGCCATGGGCTTGCGCCTGGCCGGTACGGCGGAATTCGCCAGCCTGGAGGCGCCGCCCAACTACCAACGGGCCAGGGTTTTGCTGAAACACGCGGCCCGTGTTCTGCCCGGTGTCAATACGGATGATCACACGGTCTGGATGGGCCATCGTCCGACCTTGCCCGATTCTCTGCCGGTAATCGGAACCTCGCCCCATTTTGCCTCGGTTTATTACGCCTTCGGCCATTCCCATGCGGGTCTGATGGGCAGTGTAATTACCGGACGTACCATCGCCGATCTGGTTAGCGCCAGAAACCCGGCCCTGGATATCGGGCCGTTCCGCATTGATCGTTTCTGAGATTTTTCCACCAAGGAGGAATTATCGGATGACCGGTCGAGGGGTTGGGGGTGGGGGAGGAAGGACCCGCCCGACCGGACATCCAATTATTGGAGGTGCAGGGCGGCTACTCGTTGTGGCTAATCATCGCCAGGTAAATCGCCTTCGCCCTCGCCGTTGAAATATTACCTGCCAGGGCCCCGGCCTTGATCATTCCCGGCGACGGTTGGTAAGCGGTCACCGTTAGCCCGGAGCGAGCCAATCCGTTGAGATAATCGAAGGCCTGTGAAAAACAGCGGCCTGGCGGTTTCTGTCGCTGCTGACTTCGAGGGTCAATCCTGGCCATAAATCATTTCTCCAATGCGTCGTTATTACCTCGTTACCGCAAAGGCTGTGCCAGATTTATCGACAGGTCGCAGAAAAATAACGATGCCTGCTCTATTCCATTGAAAACAGTGGGTAAAAATGCGAACCAGAGATATTGTCCGGGTCAGACCTGTTTCGCTTCCCTATCAATATTGGACTGGTATCCATACTATGGTATTCAACCGCTCGTTGACCGTTGCAGCCTGCATTGCAAAATGCGACTCTGATTCTTATGTCTGACACTCTGATTTATCATTTGATCCGCCGCACCGACTGGCAGGCGGCCTTGGCCGAACGGGTCTACGGGGGAACGGCCGATGACCTGCGCGACGGTTTTTTACATTTCTCGACCGCCTCACAGGTCGCCGAGAGTGCCGCCCGGCATCGCGCCGGTGTCCCGGATTTACTGCTGATCGGCATCGAGCCGAAAACATTAAGCGACAACCTGAAATGGCAAACGTCGCGCGGTGGCCAGAAATTTCCCCACCTTTACGGCGCCCTGCCGACCGAATTGGTGGTGCGGGTCGAAGAATTGCCGCTGACAAAGGATGGCTATCATCTGTTTCCAGACGATATTCCCAGTTTCAAGGCCTTACCGTGATTGATTTCTACCGCCTGGCCGGGCCCGTGCTCAGGTTGATTGATGGCGAAACCTCGCACCGCCTGGCCATCCTGGCCCTGAAAAGTGGCCTGATGCCGAACCCCGCCACCGTGCTCAGCGACCCCGTATTGGTTCAGCAATTATGGGGCCTGACATTTGCCAACCCGGTCGGCCTGGCCGCCGGGTTCGACAAGAATGCCGAGGCCGTGGACAGGCTGGACCGCTGGGGGTTCGCCTTTCTGGAAGTCGGCAGCGTCACGCCCCGACCGCAGCCGGGCAACCCGCGCCCCAGATTGTTCCGCCTGGCCGCCGACGAGGCGGTGATCAACCGCATGGGGTTCAATAACCATGGCCTGGATGTGATCGCCGCCTGCGCGCCCGGCGGGGCAAGATTATCCTGGGCGTCAACCTGGGTATCAACAAGGACAGCGATGATGCCATTGCCGATTACCGCAAAGGCGTATTCGGCCTGGCCCCGATGGCCGATTATCTGGTCATCAATGTGTCTTCACCCAATACGCCGGGATTGCGCGCCCTGCAGGGACGAGAGCCTTTGCACGCCTTATTGAGCCAAGTGCTGGCGGCTCGGGACGAGGCGCTTGATCAGGCCAACCGGACCACACGACTGCCCGTTTTGTTGAAAATTTCCCCCGACCTGACCGATCAGGATAAGGCCGATATCGCCGCCGTCGCCTTGCAAACCGGTGTCGATGGGCTGATCGCCACCAACACCACCATCGATCGTCCGGCCCACCTGACGGATTCCCAAAAAGGCCAGACCGGTGGGCTCAGTGGCCGCCCCCTATATGCCACGTCGACCCGGGTGTTGTCGGAAATGTATCGACTGACCGCTGGCAAGTTGCCCCTGATTGGCGTCGGGGGTGTCGCTTCGGCGGCCGATGCCTATGCCAAAATCAAGGCCGGAGCCTCGTTGGTGCAACTCTATTCGGCGCTGGTTTATCAGGGGCCGGAACTGCCGGGGAAAATCGTTAAGGAACTAGCCGGTCTGCTGAAGGCGGATGGCTATGGCCATATTTCCCAAGCCGTCGGGGCCGATCACCGACTGTAAAGTTGCTGGTCAGGATTTTACACACAAAAAAATTATGGGTATAATGATAGAGCAGTCACCCGGAATTTTCGATGTTAAAAATGGATTTTGCATGTGCGCCTGACATTTTTCGACTCGTTTGAATTTGGTATTCCCGAAATCGATCAGGGCCATCGTCGAATATTCTACCTGTTCAACGAGATTGGCAACTGCCTTGACGGCGGAAATTTTGATTCCGCCCTGCGTCAGGTCATCCATCTGATTGCAGTGGAACGGGTCCATGTGCGGTTCGAAACAGGCATTCTTGAACAACTTGCCTACGATAAAGTGGAGCAGCACACTGAATACCATACCGCCTTGTATAACTCTCTCAATAACATAATGACCGCCCTGGGCGATCAGAATCCGGTCGCCGCGGAACGATATTACGCCGATCTTTACGAGAACATTATCGACGATATCCTGGTCGCCGATTTGCCGTTCAAATCTTTGATGCAGGACAGACTCCTCAACCGTTAAGGCTGAAACTGTTCCTTCAAAATCCGTTCTTCAAAGTTGTGCTCCGGATCGAACATCATGGTCAGCGATTTGCTGCGGTCCTCGGTGATTTCGACGGTGCGAATATTGGGCACTTCCGTATGATCGGCGACCGCGCTGACCGGTCGGTCAACCGCGTCGATCACCTCGAAAACAACCTTCGCCTGATGTGGCAACAAGGCCCCGCTCCACAGGCGTGGACGAAATACCGTGATCGGCGTCAGGGCCAGTAAATCGGCACCCAGGGGAATGATCGGGCCACGCGCGGAAAGATTGTAAGCGGTGCTACCGGCCGGCGTCGATAACAACACCCCGTCGCAGATCATTTCGTCCAGCCGCACCACGCCATCGACGATAATGCGAATTTTCGCGGCCAGGCGGGTTTGCCGCAGCAACGACACTTCGTTAATGGCCAGGGCCGTTTTTTTGCGTCCGGCGACATCAAGGGTGGTCATTTTCAAGGGGTGAACGGTAATTGATTCCGCTTTTTTGATGCGTCCCGGCAGGGCCGCTTCTTCGTACTTGTTCATCAAAAAGCCAACCGACCCCCTGTTCATGCCGTATATGGGCAGGCCCCGCTTGAGATAACGATGCAGAGTCCTGAGCATGAAACCATCCCCGCCCAGCGCCACGATCACATCGGCCTGGGCCACCGGCACATGATCATAACCGCTTTTTAAGCGTTTCATGGCCTGCTGGGCGCTGTCCTGACGGGCCGCCGTAAAACAGATTTTTGGAATTTTTTTCATCGCCGGGCGACTATACCGGCATCTTGTCGCCAGTTCCAGATTACCTTTTAGCCGCCGGTGGTGTTCATATGGCGGGCGATGGCCGGGGTACCATCGCCGGGTTCGATGATGAATTCGTGGCTTTTCGGTTTGCGGGCGATGGCCTCGTCGATGGCCAGTTCCAGCAGCGCATCTCCTTCGCTGGCCCGCATGGGGGTGCGCAAATCGGCCGCGTCATCCTGGCCCAGGCACATGTACAACGTCCCCGTGCAGGTCAGGCGCACCCGATTGCAGGTGGCGCAGAAATTATGGGTCATGGGGGTGATAAAGCCGATCCGGTTGCCGGTTTCGGCGACGTTAAAATACCTGGACGGCCCGCCGGTGGCGTGGCTGCTGTCGCTAAGGGTCCAGTTTTTGGCCAGGGTTTCACGGACTCTGTCGAGAGGCAGATACTGATCGACCCGCTCGCCGCCGATATCGCCCAAGGGCATGGTTTCGATGAAGGTTAAATCGAAATCCCGCTCGCCGCACCAGCCGACCAGCGGGCTCAGTTCATCTTCGTTGAAGCCGGCCAGGGCGACCGTGTTAATCTTGATGTTCAGTCCCGCTTTGCGGGCCGCGTCCAGTCCCTGCAAGACGACATCCAGATCACCCCGACGGGTGATATCGGCGAACTTGACCGGGTCTAGGGTGTCGAGCGAGACGTTAATGCGTCTGATCCCGCAATCGATCAGTTCATGGGCATATTTGGCCAGTTGCGAGCCATTGGTGGTCAGGGTCAATTCATCCAGCGCGCCGCTCTTTACGTGGCGGCCGAGAGCGTGAAACAGGCTCATTATGTTGCGTCGAACCAATGGTTCGCCCCCGGTCAGACGCAATTTGCGCACACCTTTATGGACAAACGCACTGCACACCCGGTCCAGTTCTTCCAGGCTCAGCACTTCGGATTTCGGCAGGAAGGTCATGTCTTCCGACATGCAGTAGTGGCACCTGAAATCACAGCGATCGGTCACCGAAACCCGCAAATAGGTCACCGTGCGACCGTGAGGGTCGATCATTGGACGGGTGCTCATCGGCGCTTAAATCCCAGGTTCGATTGTTATATATTTGACCTCAATCAGGCTCGAGAATAGCCACTCATTCGACGCTTGTCGCCCCTAACTTTCATAGGGAATTGGTCCTTCGGATTTGGCGGCAACCGGGGCCTGTGTTATTGTAAATCCTCAATAATTTGTAGCCTGACAGGGGTGATTGGTGATGCCAAGGAGACTTTATTCGCACGCGCTTAAATTGGTCGCCCTGATCGTGGTGACCCAATTGGCGGCCTGTGGCGGCGATGACAAACAGGTCAAAAAAGCGGCGACCTGGCTCAAGGACTACAGCCAGATGAACCCGCCCCATGGGGACTGGGTAACGACCCATGTGGAAACCGATGGTAACGACAAAGTGGTGATGGATGTTCTGGTGCCGTCCAAGCAGCAGGTCAACCAGATCAAATCGCGCACCCGGATCGAGCAATCGATCATTGTCGAACTGGCCTGCCCGCCGAAAGACGCGGAAATCTGGACCATCCTGGACAAGGACAAAAACCTGTGGGTCAACCTGACGGCGCGCACCAGCAACGGTTTAACCGAAACCCTGGTCGGGGCTAGCTGCAAGCGTTAGAGTATCCGTATTGATCAAGTCCTGATTTCAGACCACATCCTGTTATTTTTGACAAGAGTGTTGACCAGGATAATGAGCTTACGCATGAATTGCCTCCAGACTATGTTTGATCTGACGCAAACGCAGGTTGCTCTGTTTCTTCAGCATGGGCAGGCGAAGGGATTTGCAGCGGTTCTTTGCCGCCGTTCTATCCTTGATCAGGGCCTGCCTTGCGATCTGTAACTCCTTGAGGTCGCGCAGCATTTTTGAAGGAACCGTACAAATACCGGGCTGCAGGGCGACCCCCATATGGGCCGGCACAGCGGCATCGACCTTGTCTGTCTTGGCTCTTGTCCCACGCGCCTCGGCCAAAGCGGCGAGCCTGTAGCGGGTTGACCTTGGCAAGAGGCAGCCCGGCCCTCGTAAGTGCGTCTTCAAAACCGCGGCGATAGATTCCCGTCGGCTCATAAACGATCCGATCAACCGCCGGCTTGCCGATCCACTCGATCATGGCATCGAAGCCACGACGATCATTTGTGAATTGCCGGGCGTGTCCTTCAGGAAGCCGATGCGCAAGGAAGCCGATGCGCATCAAGATGGGCTTTCGAAATATCCACGCCAATTGTATATTGGGTCATCTTTTCTCATGTCCTTTGCTTGTCATGCGGGCCAAAAGCCCACGTATCCGTTCAGGCCTCATGGAAAAGACGGGGGTGATCACACTCTAACACGGTCCGATATCCGCAAGGACGACGACCAAGCCATTACCGATCCTTCCCCCCCGTAGCGGCAATATCTTCGCGGAGAAACCGGAAAAATCATAAGACAAGTTATTCATTCTGGGTGAATTTCCATAACATATTTCCTGGTATCCAGGTGATTGTTTGTTTCTCCTCTATGTCTCCGTGTCTCCGTGGTTTTTCTTAACGTGTCTCCGTGGTTTCTCTTAATGAATGAACGG
>ENA-ORDP01001187-ORDP01001187.1-marine-sediment-metagenome-genome-assembly--contig:-NODE-1187-length-14772-cov-4.205748_pt1 | contig 14772 bp, 10 predicted proteins | sample MGYA00248627_ERZ508539 | MGnify/ENA primary metagenome ERZ508539 (study PRJEB26208, sample SAMN05571518) | marine sediment metagenome | biome: deep sea; feature: Hydrothermal vent; material...
AAACTGTGTGAGGCCCGGGCAATGATTGATGCCAGTGGTCGTGATATCAGGTTGGAGGTTGATGGTGGCGTCAAAGTGGACAATATTCGGGCGATTGCCGAGGCTGGAGCGGACACCTTTGTTGCCGGTTCTGCTATTTTTGGAGCTGCCAGTGATGCGGATCCACACCGTTATAATTCGGTGATTACCCAAATGATAGGAGCTATAACAAGCATTGCTGTCTAAAAACCGTGACCACAGCTTTCGGGGTCGCTCGTGTGAATATTGAATCTTCTGCTGCAGATCGGACAGTGGAACTGATTATTTTTGATCTTGATGGCACCCTGGTTGACTCTGTGCCGGATCTGGCGCAGGCAGTCAACCATATGTTGGTCGTGCAAGGCAAGGATCGAGTTTCCGAACTGGCGGTTAGACAATGGGTGGGCAATGGAGCCCTTCGCTTACTCAAACGGGCATTAACGGGAACGATGGATGGGGAGCCGAATGCACAGTTGTTAGAAGCGTCCAGGGGCATCTTCTTCGACGCCTATAGCAAGCATCTCTGCGATCGAAGCCGACTTTACCCCGGTGTGGCACAAGTGCTGTCACAATTGCAAGCTGACGGATACCGGATGGCCTGTGTAACGAATAAACCTGCCGCATTCACCTTGCCATTACTGCGGGCATTACATATCGACGGCTATTTTGAAAAAGTGGTCAGTGGTGATTCTCTGGCGGTAAAAAAACCTGACCCGGGGCCATTACTGGCTGTGCTTGAATCTCTGGCAGTGTCAGCAGAGCGCACCATGATGGTAGGTGATTCGATCAGTGACTACAGAGCAGCTCAAGCCAGCGGCATAGCAGTAATATTAGTAACTTATGGCTACCATCAGGGAATGGATCTTCAGCCGTTGGCAGTACACGCCCTGGTAGATGACTTTACCGCACTTCCTACACCGTTGGGAGTTGGCGCAAGTGCTGAAATAAAGTTGTCAAAGTTCCGATGAAGCGAATAGTTGCCTGATTGCGCACAATTCTATTCACCCATAGTTTCGACCTCGGAGTCAACTGATGTTTATTACCCAAACCCATTTCCATGAGTATGCTGAACAGGGTTTTAATCTGGCCCCGGTAAGTCGGGAAGTCCTGGCTGATCTGGATACTCCAGTCAGTACCTATATGAAACTTGCTGCCGGCCCGTACAGCTACCTATTCGAGTCTGTTCAGGGTGGTGAGAAGTGGGGGCGTTATTCAATTATCGGTTTACCAGCAAAAGAAATCCTCAAGGTAGTAGGGCAACGGGTCATCATTGAACGCGATGGGGTAGTGACTGATGATTTTACCTGCGAAGATCCTCTTGAGGCCATCGATCGCTATCAACACCGTTTTCGGGTGCCACAGATTGATGGGTTGCCCAAGTTCACTGGAGGCCTGGTTGGGTATTTTGGCTACGATACGATCCGTTATATCGAACCGCACCTTGGGCTAAGCCACAAACCTGACCCGGTTGATGCACCCGATATATTGCTTCTTGTTTCAGAGGAAGTTATAGTTTTTGACAATCTCAGCGGTCGTTTACATGTGATTGTTCATGCAAATCCTCAGCTTAAAAATACCTATGAACAGGCCTTGAGGCGTGTCGATGAATTGGTATTACGCCTGGCAGAGGCGGTTCGGCCACCCGCTGTTCAAGCGGTGGCAGCCTCACCTGTAGGGGAGAGCTATGAGGCAGGTTTTGAGTGTGAGGAATTTAAACTGGCGGTGGAAAAGTGCCGTCAATACATCTACAACGGTGATATTTTTCAAGTCGTATTGTCGCAGCGCTTGTCAATTCCATTCTTCGCCCCACCGCTCAATTTGTATCGGGCGCTGAGGACGGTCAACCCATCCCCCTACATGTATTTTCTGGATCTCGATGGCTTACAAATTGTCGGTTCCTCACCAGAGATCCTGGTGCGACTGGAAGATGGGGAAGTGACGGTGCGGCCGATTGCAGGTACCCGACCGCGTGGCCGGAATGGGGATGAAGATCAAAGCCTGGAACAGGAACTGTTGTCGGATCCCAAAGAATTGGCGGAGCACCTGATGCTTGTCGACCTGGGCCGCAATGATGTCGGGCGGGTCGCTGCCACGGGAACAGTGCGTTTGACCGAGAAAATGATTATCGAGCGTTACTCGCATGTTATGCATATCGTTTCCAATGTGTCGGGACAACTGGAACCGGGGCGTAGTGCCATTGATGTATTGCGAGCCTCGTTCCCGGCCGGTACAGTCAGTGGAGCTCCTAAGGTGCGGGCTATGGAAATTATCGATGAACTCGAGCCGGTTAAACGAGGCATCTATTCCGGGGCTGTGGGATATATCGGCTGGAACGGCAATATGGACACGGCCATCGCCATTCGAACCGCAGTGATTCGGGATCATGTTCTGCACATTCAGGCCGGTGCCGGTATCGTTGCAGATTCGGTACCTGCCAATGAGTGGCAGGAGACGCTGAGCAAGGGCAAGGCGGTATTCAGAGCAGTGGAGATGGCCAATGCCGGTCTGGCCAGTGGTGATCTTGATGCCTGACGCTATTATAAAACCAAGAATTCTCGGCGGTAGAGCGAAGAGAATGTTCACCGACACACTGTTAATGGGATCTGCTTTTTTTGTAACTATTCAGCATGTTTAGATTTTGGTTCAGTACCAGGCATTTTCGCACGGAGAATGTGAGCATTCGAGTACGGAAATAACGCCGTAATGGGACAAAATATGAATGCGCCGAATAGTTACGAATTTATTTTTAAAAATGCTTTAGTACCCATACAAGACGTTAACCGAAAAAATGCATAATACAATTATTATCGCCGATGATCACCCACTTTTTCGTCAGGCACTGCGTGAAACTGTGGCTTCGATATTTATGGATGCAACGATCCTTGAGCTTGAATCACTGAAAGAAACTAACTCAATACTCAGTCATGAGGAGGCTGAATTATTGTTACTCGATTTGCGTATGCCAGATAGTGACGGTCTGGCGGGTTTGATGATGATTAAGGGCATGTATCCGGCTCTTCCTGTTATTATTGTTTCCGCTAGTGAAGAGGCGGAAACCGTTCGAGCTGCGATCCAGGCTGGTGCAGCAGGGTATATTTATAAATCCTATTCACTGCAACAAATTCGCAATGCTATTGAGCAAGTTCGTGACGGAGGGGTACACATACCTGCTGGAATCGAAACGGGTGTGACGGAACTCGAACATCATGAGCTGGATGTCATTTCCAGAATATCCAGTTTAACACCTTCCCAGTTGCGGGTATTTATTTCACTTTCCCATGGATTGATGAACAAACAGATTGCCGCTGACATGGCTATCTCAGAGGCCACGGTTAAGGCACATGTGACCTCAGTGTATCGGAAGCTGGGGGTTCGCTCTCGAACGCAGGCGGTCATGGTCTCCAAAGTACTGGATTTAACGGCAAACGACTTTGAGATGTACTAGGAGGCTGTCCGCAGTAGGCTCGCTATTCTCGGACAGCCTCCTGGGAGCCTGTTTTCTCGCTATCTGCTGGGTTGTTTGTCGAACGCATTTTGCGTATGCCCGCCAATCGCGTCAATATACCGCGTAGGGCAGCAGGTTCAACCGGTTTGGTGAGAAAAAAATGGCCATTTTCCAGTGCTGAGTTCTTGATCCACAGGTCCTGCTCTGCGGTCACCAATACGCCGGTGATATTTTTATCCTGAGCGGACACGAAATCAAGAAAATCCAGGCCACTTTCCTGACCATCCAAGCGATAGTCGGCAAGGGTCATATCTATCGTCCGTTGCTGATTGACGATGAGATCTGTCGCTTGTTCATAGGTTCGACAATCGATCACCTCACAGCCCCAGTTATTGAGTAGCGAGTTCATGGCTTCCAGTGAATCAGGTGAGTTTTCAAGGTATAGCACAGTGATGCCTTTCAGGCTTCCTGTTGGGAACCAGGTTTTAACTCGATCTGAACTAACGACATTTCCAAAATATTGTGGAACACTGATGCTGAACAATGATCCTTTGCCGAGCTCAGAAGATACTTTGAGAGCATGATCGAGTATTTCAGCGAGTCGTTTCGTAATTGCCAAGCCAAGTCCGAGCCCCTGTTTGTCTGTGTCTGCTTTATTACGAATTCGATGAAATTCTTTAAATATATATGGAATATTTTCTGCGCTGATGCCGGTGCCTGTATCGTAGACTTGAATCTCCAGTTGAGAGCCATGTCGACGACAGCCAACCAGTACTTTTCCATTTAAAGTATATCGAATGGCATTGGTGATCAGATTCTGGATGATGGATCTGAGCAGCGTCTTGTCACTGCTGACGATGGCAGAGCAGGGCATAAATTGAATATCCAGTCCCTTTTGTGCCGCCAGGGGGGTGAGTTCAATACGTAAATCCTGTAACAGATCATCAATCCTGAAGTGTATCGTTTCTGGAGTTAGTGTACCTGTATCTAACTTGGAAATATCCAGTAGTGCCCGTAAAAGTTTGTTCGCATTGACCAGGGAGGAGTCAATTTTTCGCAGTAATTTACCGTCTCGTTCTTGATCGGAGGCAGGTCGATCAATCAGGCTGTTGGTAAACAGGCGTGCAGCATTGATCGGTTGCAGCAGATCATGGCTGGCGGCAGCCAGAAAACGGGTTTTACTTTTCGTCACTGCCTTGAGTTCATCGGACAGTTTGCGGCTGTTAGTATTTTCTTCAAGAAGTTGTTGATTCAGATATTCCAGATCATGTGTGCGTTCAGCTACACGGTCCTCAAGTAGCTCATTGGTTTTTTTGAGCAGGTCGGATGCTTCGACACTTTGCGTAATATCTTGATAGATAGCAAAAAAACCTTGTACTATTTTGTTTTCATCAGGCTGTGGATCAAATGGTGAGTCGAACTGAGGAATATAGTTCATCTGATAGTGGGTGACGGCTCCCGCCTCATCCTGCAGGCTACGGCGAAACTCTGTCTGTTGCCCCTGCAGCGCATATTGAATATATTCCACCTGATCGAGGATGTGTTTTTCTTTGAGCAGCGTATGAATAGAAATATTCTGAATTTGCTCACGCGTCTTGCCTAAAAAGTGGTTATAAGCCTTGTTCGAAAAGTGCACTTTTTCGTCGCTACCGATATAGCACAACATCAATGGCAGGTTGTCGGTATACAGGCGTATTTTTGATTCACTGTCCCGAAGGGCCTGTTCGATATTTTTCTGTTCGGTGATATCCGTGAAACTTGTTACGAAGCCACCGCCGGGAATAGGATTTCCGTACATCTTAATATAGGAGCCGCGTCGCTTGCGTTCGGATGAATAGGCGCTGCTGTTACGTAAGTGGCTTAGTCGGCGTTCGACCAGTGCATTGACGTCACCATTTCCACAATCACCACGTGCTGCATTAAAGCGAATCAATTTTTCAATAGGCATACCAATTTGGAGTAAATGATCCGGGTATTCGAACATGGCCTGGTAGCGACTGTTCCAGGCCACGAGGTTGAGGTTTTTATCGACTACACTGATACCCTGGCGAATATTCTCAAAACTCGCCTGTAGGACATCCTGGTTAAAACGCAGCGCCTGTGAGGTCTCATCCATCATCACAAATAGATCCTCGGCGGTGACATCCTCTCCGAGCAATTGGGTGGTGATAATGTGGCGGGCTGATGAAGCGCCGATTACGCCGGCAACTGCCCGTTCAATGTCTTCGATTAGCTGTCGGGTAACGGTGTCATTTTCCTGTAGTGGAATATGAGTTGTTGCCTGGATATTGTTGAATAACTGCTCTGTAGGTCCTGAGCCAATAATGCTTTCAGACAATAATCTGGCATTTGCAACCGTGGCGTTGGCGGCAAAATCAGTGGATTGAGCGAGGGTTTCGTGCGCAACGTAGGTGTGCGAGAAAATACTGGCTTGAATTTTGTCCAGCATTGAGGGCACATAACGCATTGATCCGACTACCACGGCTGTGGTATTGAACAGCAGACTCCACACCACGCCATGGGTTAGGCTGGAATGGAAGGGAATATTAAACAGGTGATGCGGATGTAGCCAGGGCAATTGGGCAAAAAGCCCATCAAGTGTGTCGGCCGATACAAAATTAGGCAGCAGTAGCGTATAGGCCCAGGTCAGAAAGCCTATACTCAATCCCAGCATGACGCCACGTTGGTTCGCTCGCCTCCAGTAGAGTGCTGCGATCATAGCCGGTGCTAATTGTATGATCGCCGCAAAGGACAGTAAACCCATATTGGCTAGCTGCTGGTTATTTCCCGATACCCTGAAATAGCCGTAAGAGCTCAGCAAAAGGAGTATTATTGTGACGCGTCTGATGCTCAGAATCAGGGGGCTGAGGTCAGGCCGTTTCTTGATGTCAACGATTTTTGAACGGATTAGAAACGGCATGACCACGTCATTGCAAACCATGGTGCTGAGACTGATAGAGGCCACAATTACCATGCCGGTAGCAGCAGAAATGCCGCCGATAAATGCAATCATTGATAGGGAATGCACGGCGTTTTTTTGCGGCAGATACAGAACGAAAAAGTCGGCATTCTCGCTGTTGGGTAATAGCATCAGACCGGCCAATGCGATGGGCACAACCAACAGACTGATCAGCAGCAAATACAAGGGGAACAACCAACGGGCTGCCTTCATTTGCTGGTGGTCGTCACCTTCGACAACCGTGACCTGAAACTGTCGGGGTAACAGCATGATAGCACCCATACTTAATAGCAATTTGGTGCTAAAATCCGCCCATGAGAAGCGACTGCTGGCACTGGCAATCGAGGTTAGCTCAAAGGGTTGATGCAGAATCTGTTGCCACTGGAATTGAGAAAACAATAGTTGTGTGGCGTACAGGCCTACTAAAAGAATCGCGATCAATTTAACAATGGACTCAAACGCAATGGCGTTCATCATGCCGCGATGATGTTCTGTTGCACTCAGGTGCCGGGTACCGAACAAAATACTGAACAGTGCCAGGATAAGCGCACTCCAGAATGCGGTATCAGACCATACCCCCTGGGTCATGCTGAAGTATTCCACACTATTCGCCGGTGTTGTCAGCGTGGTGAACCCCATTGAAATGGCCTGCAATTGTAATGAAAGATAGGGTAGGGAGCCAATCACGGCAATAAAGGTCACCACCACGGCAACCTGGCGACTTTTTCCGTAGCGCGAAGAGAGAAAATCCGATATCGAAGTGATGCTGTATTGCTTGCAGATAATGATGATGCGCTGAATAACCCTGTAGCCAAATACAAAGACCAGGATGGGCCCCAGATAAATCGCGAAGTAGTCCCAGCCACTGCGTGCAGCCGACCCTACTGCACCAAAGAATGTCCATGACGAGCAGTATACGGCCAGAGAAAGGCTGTATATCAGTGATTTATTACGTACATAATGGCCACGTTGAGCCTTTTGGTCCCCACGATAGGCGATAAAAAACAGAATAGAAACATAGGCGATCGCAATGAAAGCAATGAGTTCGGTGGGGAGCGTGCTCATAGAGTAGCATGCTCATGGGGTGAATACAGCGTTAACAGGCTGCTGAAAAACATTTTCGAGACAGCCAGGACATGGTAATAATCGCTGAAAATGAGCGGTGTGATGACGTAAAATGAGTGTTTTAAAGGCATTTTTAACGCCAAGTCAGTAATGCAAGCTATTTTTAACTGCCCGTCAAGTTGACGGGATGTTTATTCATGAGCTCTAAGGTAGACATACTCCTGCGATTTTGTCAATAAGACGCAGGTCTTATTGTGATGCCAAGTTGCAAGGTTATAGTGTTATACCGTTGCGAGTAGTATGCGGTCGCAATCTGCGTGAAACGGATTGGGTGTTTCATGCAGCAGGTGAGGCTGATGCTTATCAACCAAACCCTTTTAAGGATGATTATTTACACAAGTACACTAAAGTGTCCAACCAAAAGGCAGGAGCTACTATATGTCAAAAATTATTACTAGCAAATGGTCGCGTCGCGACATACTGAAGGCCGGTGCTGCATCGGGTATCGTGGCCGGGATGCCCATGTTTTATATGAAAAATGCTTTCGCGGCGAACTACCTGAATGATCCTGGCAGTGCTGCGGCCGTTACCTTCGGTTTCAATGTGCCGCAAACTGGCGCCTATGCGGATGAAGGTGCTGATGAGTTGCGTGCTTATAAACTGGCTGTCAAACATCTCAACGGTGAAGGTGATGGCGGTATGATACATACCTTGAAACCGATGTCATTGAAAGGCAACGGCGTGTTGGGTAAGAAAGTCAAATACGTAACCGGTGATACACAAACCAAATCGGATGCAGCGCGCGCATCCGCTAAGCGTATGATTGAAAAGGATGGCGTGACCATGGTCACGGGTGGTTCTTCTTCGGGTGTGGCGATTGCGACACAATCGCTATGTCAGGAAGCCGGTGTTATTTTTATGGCAGGCCTTACACACTCTAACGATACCACCGGCAAAGACAAGCGCCGCAATGGTTTTCGCCATTTCTTTAACGCCTATATGTCTGCCGCTGCACTGGCCCCGGTGCTGAAAAAGAATTATGGGACCGATCGCAAGGCCTATCATCTGACTGCAGACTATACCTGGGGTTGGACGCAGGAAGCGTCTATGGTCGCTTTTACCGAAGCCATAGGCTGGAAAACGGTTGCGACAGTAAAGACGCCGGTCGGTGCTGGCGACTTCAGTCAGTTTATCACCCCGATACTGAACTCAGGGGCTGATACGTTGATTCTGAATCACTACGGTAAGGATATGATCAATTCCCTGACTCAGGCCGTACAGTTTGGCCTGCGCGACAAGCAGGTGAATGGCAAGGATTTCGTGATCATTGTGCCATTGTATTCTCGTTTAATGGCACAGGGAGCGGGTGATAATATCAAGGGGATTTTTGGCTCCACCAACTGGCACTGGTCATTGCCGGATGCGGGCACCAAGGCCTTTGTGAAGTCCTTTGGTGCAGAATATGGTCTGCCACCCTCACAGGCAGCACAGACATGCTACGTACAGACGCTGTTGTATGCCGACGCCAGTGAACGTGCCGGCACCTTCATGCCCTCGGAAGTTATCAAACAGCTGGAAGGCTTCAAGTTCGATGGTGCGGGAAATGGTCCGACGGAGTACCGTGCAGCAGACCATCAGTGTTTCAAGGATGTCCTGGTTGTAAAGGGTAAGGAAAAACCGTCTTCACAATTTGACTTGCTGGAAATCGTGGAAGTCACACCACGTGCTAAGGTCGAATATAAGCCGGACAACAAGTTCTTTGCCGGTGGCAAATTAGGCCCTGCTAACAACGGCGTCTGATTCATTCAGAAACTGTTCAATAAACAGCCGGGCATAATCTGCCCGGCTTGTTTTGATCACCAGGAAGCCTTCAAAAAGTCCGTGCTCAGAGGTAGTACTACCTTGGGATGGCGGCTTTCCAGGGGCGTTCTTGCGAGTGTACATACTCGCTAATACACTATTCACCGGGTCTTGATGTGGATGCGATCTTCCTGCAAATTATAAATGGTCTGGATAAAGGTGCTGCCTACGCACTGATTGCTCTGGGTTTGACGCTGGTTTTTGGAACGCTCGGTGTAGTCAATTTTGCTCATGGCGCACTTTTTATGCTCGGTGCTTTCACTACGGTCAGTACTCAGGCGTTGCTGACCATGTCAATGAAGATTCGCGACACCAGCATCACTTTCTTCGAGGCCTACAAGGAGGTGCCCTATCTGCAGGTTTGGTGGGGTGATACGGGTAAGGCCATTATCGATTATGCGGTGCCTATCTCCTTGTTGTTGGTTATTCCCGTCATGTTGTTGATTGGCCTGCTCATGGAACGTGGCTTGATCCGCCATTTTTATAAACGAATTCCCGCCGACCAAATATTAATGACATTTGGCCTGGCCATTGTGCTTCAGGAAATTATCAAGGCAAATTTCGGGGCCAACCCGATTCCGGTACCGGCACCGGAAATTGTCGCAGGCAGTGCTCAGATCGGCAGCTGGTTGGGTATGAGTGATGCGATCGTCTATCCTTGGTGGCGGCTTATTTATTTTCTGTTTTCTCTGCTGGTTATCGGTGCCGTGTTTGCCTTTTTGCAACTGACGACCTTTGGGATGGTGGTCAGGGCAGGGATGCATAACCGCGAAATGGTGGGGTTGTTGGGCATCAACATTGAGCGGAAATTTACCATCGTGTTCGGCCTGGGTGCTGTTGTTGCCGGTCTTGCTGGCGCGATGTACACCCCAATATTGCCTCCGGATTATAATATGGGTATGAATTTTCTGGTTCTTTCCTTTGTCGTGGTCGTGGTCGGCGGTATGGGCTCACTTGGTGGTGCGGTGATTGCAGGTTTTCTGCTCGGTATCCTGCAATCGTTTGCATCCATGAATCAGGTAAATAGCATCATTCCGGGTATTGATCAAATCATCATTTATCTGGTGGCAATCTTGATTATTTTGGTGAGACCTCGCGGGCTGATGGGCCGTGAAGGTGTAATGGAGGACTAGTTGGGATGGAAAACGGTTCTGCCACAAAAGATTTCATAACACTACTTGTTTTTGCAGTAGCCATTCTCACGATGCCGATCTGGATGGCGCCGATTGGAGCTAACTATCCCGATCTGCTGCAAAGATTCGCGATTTACGGCATTTTTGCCATAGGTTTTAATTTGTTGTTTGGATTAACAGGCTATCTGTCGTTCGGGCACGCGGCGTTTTTGGGGGTCGGTTCGTATACTGCGGTCTGGTCATTCAAACTGTTGAGCATGAATATTCTGCCCGCACTACTGTTTTCGGTATTGTTCACCGGTCTGCTAGCTGCGGTTATCGGTTTCGTTTCGTTGCGTCGTTCCGGAATCTATTTTGCCATCCTGACCCTGGCTATTGCCCAAATGTCGTATAACCTGGCGTATTCTGTTTTAACCCCGATCACCAATGGTGAAACCGGTTTGCAACTAAGAAACTACGACGTACGCATCATTGACAACCTGTTTGGTAAAGTGGCCACAGAAGGTATTCCATCAACAAATCTTTTCGGGATCACAATGAGTGGCTACTCCGGTTTTTATTTCAGTGCTGTGGTGCTTATCCTCTGTTTCTGGATTTCCTTGAGGATTTTTCGCTCACCGTTCGGAATAACCCTCAGGGGGATTAAATCAAACCAGAAGCGCATGGGATATACCGGATTCAACACACGGCCCTATCTGTTGGCTGTATTCATTATTTCCGGCATGTACGCCGGCTTGGCCGGTGGTTTACTGGCAGTTACCGACCCGCTGGCGGGTGCTGAACGGATGGAATGGACCGCCTCGGGAGAAGTCGTGTTGATGACCATTCTGGGAGGTCTTGGGACCTTGTCCGGACCCATGATCGGGGCGGTCGTGATCAAGTATTTTGAGAATATTTTTTCATCTATCGGAGATCAAAGATTGTTGGAAATATTTTCCTGGGCACCGGATGGTCTGCAACACGCCCTGGCTTATGTGGTGTCTCCCTTTGTGGGTAACGGTTGGCAATTAACGTTGGGGCTGCTGTTTGTGGTGATTATCATTTTCCTACCCGGTGGACTGGTCTCCGGTTTTAAAAGAATCTTCACAAAGCTCAAGCCAATAGCCAAAGGAGTAGCTAAAAAAGAAGGTGCGGACACTGGCGAGGCAGGTACGTAATGGAAGATGTTGTTCTCCACGTAGATGATGTAGAGAAGCGATTTGGTGGTTTGCAGGCACTGTCAGACGTCAATTTGAAGGTAATCGAAGGTCAAACACACGCGATTATCGGGCCCAATGGGGCGGGCAAGTCAACGCTGTTAAATGTTTGTGTAGGGTTGATAAAGCCGGATCGGGGGACAGTTGTAGTTGATGGAACGGTTGTGACTGGAAAAAAACCCTATGAAATCAATCAAATGGGTATTTCTCGCGTCTTTCAGACTCCAGAGATCTTTCAGGATTTGCCACTGATTGATAATGTTATGTTGCCCCTGTTGTCAGCTCGGGATGGTGCCTATCGGTTCATGCCTTTTATCCGGCTACGGCGCCAGAGAGATCTCATTGAACAGGCAGAGCATGCGCTGGATGATGTGGGGCTGCTCAGCAAGTGTGACACCATTGCCGGATCATTGTCACGCGGTGATAAACGACGCCTGGAACTGGCCATGTGCCTGGCTCAAAAACCACGCTTGCTGTTGCTTGATGAGCCAACAGCCGGTATGTCTCGACACGATACGAACCGGACTATTGAACTGCTACAGAAAATTAAAGCCCGTGGTATGACCAAAGTGATTATCGAACACGATATGCACGTGGTATTTTCCCTGGCGGACTATATTTCGGTGCTCGCGCAGGGGAAAATTATCGCCGAGGGCTTGCCCGAAGAAGTTAAAAATGACCCAAAGGTGAAAGAAGCCTATCTTGGTGAGGCGGTAGATGAGTAAGGAAGCTCCGGTGAGTGATCGGTTAACAAATGATATGCCCTATTTTTCAGTACGGGATATCCATGCTTATTATGGCGAATCCTATATTGTCCAGGGTGTTTCATTTGATATTAACGAAAAAGAGATTTTAGCGCTGCTTGGCCGAAATGGTGCGGGCAAGACCTCCACCTTGCGTGCGATTGCACGTGCTGCGACACCTGAGATCAGAGGTGGAGAGGTGTACCTGCAGGGGCAATCGATTCATAAGATGAGAGATTTCGAAGCAGCCCGGGCCGGTATTCAACTAGTGCCTGAAGATCGCGCGATTATCCCTGGTTTGACTGTAGAGGAAAATCTTGTGCTGGCACAGATAGAGGAGCCGAAGGGTTGGCCTATTGAGCAAATCTATTCACATTTTCCGCGTCTTGCAGAACGACGTAGGCAGAACGGAATTACCTTGTCTGGTGGAGAACAGCAAATGCTCGCGGTGGCACGTGCCTTAGTCAGGGGCATCAAGCTACTGTTACTGGATGAGCCTTACGAAGGTTTGGCGCCTACGATCGTACATGAAATTGAGTTGATCTTGCTGGAAATAAAGTCATTAGGTTATACCTCGATAATCGTTGAGCAAAATGCTGTCGCTGCACTAAAGCTGGCTGATCGAGCCCTGATATTAGACACTGGGGTAGTGGTCTATGATGGATTAGCGCAGGAAGTGTTGGAGAACGAAGAGCTAAGACACGAATATCTGGCAATTTAACCGATATTGAGGTCTTCCTTCTGTATTCTCGGATAGCCTCCTAGAAATACCGCGCATTTACCAGCATATGCACCAATATACTCGCAGCATAGCCGATCGCGATAGCCGGCAACCATTTGAGGTGGGAAAAGAAGGTATAAATACCACGCGCTTGCCCCATTAGTGCCACTCCAGCGGCTGAACCGATTGAAAGCATGCTGCCACCCACGCCGGCAGTCAGCGTAACCAGCAGCCACTGGCCGGTGGACATGTCAGGATTCATGGTGAGCACCGCGTACATGACGGGGATATTATCAACGACCGAAGAAATGACACCAACCAGCGTGTTTGCCGTGGTCGCTCCGAGTTGTGTGTACATGAATTCAGACGTCAACGCCAGGTAGCCGATCTGCCCCAATGCGCCCACACATAGCACCACGCCGTAGAAGAACAGCAAGGTATCCCACTCTGCACGGCTGACTTTATTGAAGACGTCGAAGTAGTCTTTACGGTGCTGATGAGCCACCGGCCCCAGTTGACGGATCTTAAGGTAGTAGCCATAAAACATCAGATAGGACAAGCCCGTCATCATCCCGATTACCGGGGGCAGGTTTAAATAATTATGTCCTGCCACTGCGGTGATGATTGTCAACAGGAATAAAAACATGATGGCTTTAGCGCCATACAGCATTTTAATGGTTTCATCAGAAGCATCGGGTCGTCCCTTTGGTACCGCAAAATGCATCAGAATACCGGGCACAAGAAAATTAACGGCAGCGGGAATGAAAAGAGTGAAAAAAGTCCAGAAGTGCACCATGCCTTTTTGCCAGACCATCAATGTGGTGATATCACCAAAGGGACTGAAGGCACCGCCAGCATTAGCACCAATCACGATATTGATGCACCCCAACGATACAAACCTGGGGTTTTGCTTGCCTACAGCCAGCAGTACCGCACTCATCAATAGCGCCGTAGTCAGATTATCTGCGACTGGAGAGATTAAGAAGGCCAGCGTACCGGTGATCCAGAACATTTGCCGATAAGTGAAGCCCTTGCGAATAAGCCAGGCCTTAAGGGCATCAAAAACTTTCCTCTCGGTCATCGAGTTGATATACGTCATGGCCGTAAGCAGGAAAAAGAATAACTCAGCATATTCCAGAAGGTTTTGGCGGATGGCTTCTTCTACAGTGGTGGTGTCCCCAAGGGTGGTATAGGCATAAGCAACCAGTGCCCAGATGACGCCTGCTGCGAAGATTACGGGTTTTGATTTTCGCAAGTGCGTGAATTCTTCAGCCATCACCATGGCATAGGCCAGGAAAAACAAAAATAGCGAAAAATAGCCTACTACGCTGTTTGTCAGGTCGGGTGCCGTTTCACCAGGTGCTGCCCAGACACTGCCACCCGACAGTAACAGTAGGGTTGCCAGTAGTAACTGTAGTACTCGATTCATTACTTTTCCTCTCTTCTTTTTTCGCAGTGATAACAGCAGATCGTAAGTCATTGTACAATCTAATAGTGATGACATTGAAATTCCAAGGTGGTGGATACTTTTTTATTCCGGGGAGAATAGCTAACGTTATTCGTAACGATTCAGCGTATTTAGATTTTGGTTCAGTACCAGGCATATTCGCACGGAGAATGTGAGCATATAGG
>ENA-ORDP01001188-ORDP01001188.1-marine-sediment-metagenome-genome-assembly--contig:-NODE-1188-length-14767-cov-8.183660_pt1 | contig 14767 bp, 15 predicted proteins | sample MGYA00248627_ERZ508539 | MGnify/ENA primary metagenome ERZ508539 (study PRJEB26208, sample SAMN05571518) | marine sediment metagenome | biome: deep sea; feature: Hydrothermal vent; material...
GCTGGGGTTGCCAGGACGATTACATCCCGCACCTTCATCCTGCGCCGCCGGCACCCTCGTGTGGTTCGGTATACGCGCATAAAGAATCGCATAGCCTGTGCCTGTGCCGCTGGTATTCGACACCGTAATCACATAGCTGACGTTCTGACCCGGCTGCACCGGATCGGATAACGTGCTCACCGCAATCTCCAGCGGGGTGCCCACTGTTACCTCTGCACTGGCACGGGCATGACTTTGCAAGGTGACCGGATCGCGCAACTGCGCTTTGGCCGTCAGAATACTCCCGGCTGAGGCGACCGGTGCCTGCAGGGTCACCCGCTGCTGATCGGTCTGCTCCGCTGACACTGTGCCCACACTCCAGGTCACCACACCCCCCGCGAACGTGCCACCATTGGACGCCGACAGAAAGGTCGAACCCAGGGGTAAATCTAACCTCAGCTCGGCATTGACCGCGCTGATACCCGCGTTGCCGTATGTCAGGGTATAGGTATAACTACCGCCCGAGGCCACCCCACCCGGAGGGGCATCCAGCGTCAGCATCGGACCCGCATCCCCGACCACTGCCTCCGCCGTAACCCCGGCGCCATTATTCTCATTCACATTCACCACGGTGCTGAGCAGGCTGCCGTTGGCTGGCGGTGAAGTACTGTCCACCACCGCCGTGAACGTCCGGGTCAGACTTTCACCCGGATTCAGGCTGATATCCCAGGCCAGGTTCTCTCCGGCCACGCAATTTGCGCTGGGGTTGCCAGGACGATTACATCCCGCACCTTCATCCTGCGCCGCCGGCACCCTCGTGTGGTTCGGTATACGCGCATAAAGAATCGCATAGCCTGTGCCTGTGCCGCTGGTATTCGACACCGTAATCACATAGCTGACGTTCTGACCCGGCTGCACCGGATCGGATAACGTGCTCACCGCAATCTCCAGCGGGGTGCCGACCGTCGTTATAGTATTGGCTATAGCCTGTTGCTCAATCCCAGCACTGTCCGATAATTGAGCACCCGCTAATATCTGAGTTCCATCACCCGTGTTCACAGGAACCTGTGCAAGAACATATCGCGATCCTGAGGCGCCCGCAGGAAGATCAGCAATATTCCAGGTAGCCGTGCCTGCTACAACTACGCCCCCATCCGAGGCAGAGGTTATGCTGGCACCAGCAGGCAGCGTAAAGGACAGATTAGCCGCCACTGTCGAAGAACCAGTGTTGCTATAAATCAGTTTGTACTGATACTCACCACCTGAGTTGACCGAGTTAGGTGTCGAATCCAAAGCCACGTTTAAACCTGCGACACTCCTGACTTTCACAGAAGCACCAACAGATAAGCCAATCGAAGTTGAAGCGGTCGAAGCGATCACCGTTCCATCCTGTGGTGGTGAAATGCTGTCGACCACCGCCGTGAACGTCCGGGTCAGACTTTCACCCGGATTCAGGCTGATATCCCAGGCCAGGTTCTCTCCGGCCACGCAATTTGCGCTGGGGTTGCCAGGACGATTACATCCCGCACCTTCATCCTGCGCCGCCGGCACCGTCGTATTGTTTGGTACGCTTGCAAACAAGGTAAAATTACCCGTTCCGGCGTCACCAGTGTTGGATGCTGAAATTGTGAAGGTCAGATTTTGACCAGCCGCGACGGGGCCGTTAGTGGTTATCGCGAGGTTGAGCGCAGGCGCTGCCGCCAGGGTTGTACTAACAGGAATAAACCCCATGACCAACGTGAGAAGGAAAATAAAACCCCGGTACGAAATTTTCTGTAATAATTTCATTTTAATATCCTCATTCATTTTTATTTTTCACAATAAACACCCCCCCATAAAGCGGATGGTATGGTGAAAGGCTCAATAATATGTGCTGTTCCATCATCATCAAAATCCACTTGAATCATTGCTCCAGGAGAGGCACTGCAACCTGTCGCCCCCCGAGCCTGGACTTTCGAAAATACATTCCGTGTCCGCATATAAAATTACGGGAAAAATAAGGAACGTTATTGCCATTAACTTTGTTAGCACTCTCATGACATTTCCCCTAAAATGTTGGTCAACGCATTGCGGCGGAAAACCATGCGCATGAATCGCTTGTTTCGAAATTTATTCTCAACTGATAAATTGCAGGCTAACGATGAACACATAAATATCTACAATTTTATTTTTAACTTTTCTCGCCCCCCAACAAATCCGACCAGGCCAACCAAGCCGGAAAGCATAAGATATAACGCGTGGGCACAAAAATCGTGCCCACCCTACGCCACTTGCATTCAAACGAAAAATATTATCTTCTCTGCACAACGGAACGGCAGAGCCTATTTGAGTCTCACCGCCTGAGGCGGTGGTTTATCTATATCGAATTAAAGTTAAAGGCGTTTATATTCCCATCAGTGGCTTCCCATACTGTAGAGGCAAACACGCCAGTTGAGATACAGATACCGGCAAGCACTAATGAAAGTGTTGTTTAATCCCCCCCTGGACCAGCGGATAAATTCGCTAATAATCTCTATGAAACCCGATCCAAACTAAGCGTTGTTATTTGCTAACTACTCCCCCCCCCCAGACTTATGTCTATATTTGCAGAATAGATTATTTATACCCTCGTAAAGACGCGAAAAAACACATCTCTTCACCTGGAAAACCTGGCGTCTTTGCGAGAGTTTAAAAAATATATACCTCAGCGTGAGGGGTGAGTAGTTACGTTATTTGTTGGTTTTTATTGGGACCCTGTTGCACGATAAGGTCACATGCTCATAGCGGTTACACCACCAGAAAGTCCCTGCATGCTTATAATGTAGCATTTATTTTGCAACCTCATGTCGCATAATTAATGATCGAATTAGTAACTATTCCATATCCTAAAAATATGGGAGCGAAAACTGCTCCCATTAATATCAGGAGGAAACTATAAAATTACAAACCGTTCCACTAAAACACGAGGCCACCCTCGTTTGTTATGCCTGGCGTCGCCGTGCCACACCAAGCAAACCGATCAAGCCGGAACCAAACAGCCAGACAGCGGCTGGAATCGGTACAGCTTGTATCTCTACCGTAGTACCCAGATAGGTGGGGTGCTGAATATCGCCCAGGGCTTCACCATAGAAATTGCCAACAACTGGGTTTGTGGTATCGCGCGCACCAAAGTCCGCAAGTCCTGCATTGTCAGCTCTAAATTGCATACTACCCACGAGAGCAGGACCAGTCAGTGGATTAAAATTACCGAAAGCAAGCCCAATCAATCCATCTGATTCGATATCAATTCTGTGATAAATGTCTGCGCCAGCACTGTCATCACGGGTAAAAGCAGGATCACTATTTAATCCTGCATCCACCACATAGGAACCTGAAATATAAGACACCAAAGTACTGTTGAATAAAATATCAAAGCCTCCTCCTAAGGTAGCCTCGTCTGTGAAATTCATGTAAATGTCCAGATTGATCAAATCACCTTCTGTGACAAGGCTCGTTGCTTGCAAAGAAATCGTCCCTGCCTGCGCACTTGCTGTACCAACTATAAATGCGACGGCCATTGCTGATTGTTTTATTTTGCTTTTTAGCATCATTTATCCCTCCTATTAGGATCTTTCGACTAAATTAGATGGGTTATCCTTAAACCCACTCCGGTTGCTCCTTTAAACTTGATTAACGCCTGATTCTGTATTCATATTGCCTGTTGTCGTTAAGTAAACTCTGATTACTTCCGCACGAAGTTAGACGAAAAGTGCAAAAAAAACTGACACTTTGTAACAGCGTTTCGGTATTCATTGCCTAACATGTTTCTGTAAATAAAAATCCCCGGCAACCCCTCCCGCTGAACGCCCAACTTTCTAAGGACAAGGTCAAGAGGTCGGAGTGATTTAATTTTTGGCAAATTTTCCCATCAAGTTTTTTTGATTGAAAACAAATAAATCACTTCGACCCCTTATTTTTATTTCAGGCTGACAATATGGGTTCTTTTGATAACTTTCTTTTGATTCCAATAAGCCCAATTAAACCTGAAACAAATAACCAAACCGCCGACGGGACAGGGACCGCTGCGGGTGTTACCGTATATGCTTCAAAATTTTGTGCCAGAAAAAAAGCTTTCCCATCATAAAGATCCTGAATTCTAATCGAATTAAAAACTTCACCAGCATCGTATAAGATTCCAAAAAAACCGGTATCATTTATACCAATATATGGACCCGTTATGGTATCTGAAAGTGAGGTTGTTATAGATAGAGGGTCTGCAGTCCGAGATGCATAAAAAGTTGTGCCAATATAATCAAACCCCAAAGCAATCAGGTTAGAAAAGGTAATGCGTGTATCACCCTCACCCCCGACCCCACCCCCATTACCCCACGAAACTAGCATCACTCCTGAGTTACTAATAGACCAACTCACCTCGAGAGGATAACTTCCACTAACTGTCGCAAAATGTAAGAAGCCTGCAGTAATGCCAGTGGGATTTCCATATAATGCGGAGCTAGTGAATGAGCTGAAATTTTCAGTTAAATCACCCGTCCCACCACCAACTGCATTGCGCCAGCTGGCTCTATCCGTAAATGTAACAAGTCCTGCATTTGCTCCTGTTGAAAATATTAGCAACAAAACAACAAAATTAATATTTTTCATATTCTTCCCCACTCTTTAGTTTTATACACATTCGTCATTTAAAACCAGAACGCTAGTATCGTTTAGTATCACGAGGCAGAGCCTGGCTGACACCTCCCAAATGAGGGGGGATTCAGGAAATACAGGGAAAAGGAGAATCTTAAGGACAAGCCAGTAAATCTTGCGCAGAGGCTTGATTTATTTGGCTTTATGCTTGCGTAGATCCCTGGTGCGAGACGAACACCTGATCCGAAAGTAATAGATGCAGTAACTCGGCCTGGCGTCGGGCGCCGGTTTTCTGGAAGATGATTTTCAAATACCAGCGTGCGGTTTCATAGGTCAGCCCGGCGTGTTCGGCCGCTTCACGTAAGGCATCTCCCCGACTCAGGTGTTGCGCCAGCTTTGCCTCGGTCAGGGTAAGACCGTAACGGCGCTTGAGATAGTCGGCGGGAACAATGGATTCCTGTTCTGGATCGGAGATAAAAAGAATCATAGCAGCTGAAGCAGGAAATAGACTGGCTTGATGAGGCAGGGGAACCGCCGTAACATAGAAGGGACGCTTGCCAGAAGGCCTGCGAATACTTATGGTAGAGGGTGACTCTTCCGATTGCCCATGATGCACATTCAGCGCAGATTGAATGACAGTTAAAAGTTTCTTCTCGTCCGTCCTGTGACTGGAACTAATCGTCCGGTCATTGGCAAACAGTCCGTCGGCTTCACGCATCAGCTTTTCCGCAAACTGGTTAGCGTGAACGATGTTTGAATGTTCGTTCAAAAAAAGGACACTGAATTTCAGGTGGTCGATAAAATGAAGTGTATCATTGATTTGTGAGTCCTTGATCGCCAGACGGCGAGTCATTTCCATGGCTCTCGTCATATGTCTGGATAGATGCCTGAATTTTTTAATATCCTGTTTGCTAAAAGAACGTCCAAGTTTTGGACGGTACATGAAAAACTTGATTTTGACATTATCCTGCGATAAAAGATTCGTGCCCAGCGAGTAAAAAAAGTCCTGGTTCGCTAACCACTCATTAAAGTATTCGGTTTTACGGTAGAAACCGGGTTTGTTGTAGTATTCATCTAGTGACTGATCGGTGCGAATTTTTCCAGGGATCTGAAATTCGGGAACCTCGTTCCATGGGTTATTAATCAGATAATGATTGATGTATGAATTGACGCAGCTCGGATTTACTCCCTGCAATTCAAGTTGAGCAAGTCTGATTTTTACGGTATCCAGTATATAAATACCCGCGGCATTCGCATTAAACATATCCTGAAGAGACTGCAGTGTGGTTGACCACTCTGATGGTGCGAGAGAAGCGGCATAGATATTATCGATAAGCTGGTGCGTTTTTTCCATGTCTCCCCCCCCCTAACCCGAATAAACCGCAGGATAAGTACCTTCACGAAATAATTTTCTACAAAATGCGCAGAAAATTATTTCTAAGGTACTAACAGGAGAAACACCATGTCCAACACTTCAAATAAACAAACAGCCGAATCGTTTTTCGGTAATGTCATATCTACCTATACCCGCGCTCAAGCGATTGAGGACGGTGTATTGATCGATCCGGGTTCGATGGCTAAGGAAGCTGGTTTTAAATGGCCCGTCGCTTTAACGGCCAATGCCTGGGCCGATTGTGTCGCATGGGCTGATGATGACAGTGCGCAACAGATCCATCAGGATCAATCTGGTCGGTTATGGGATGTGCTCTATATGGCATTCCACGCGATTCGCACCAGTAAGGATTCGGGAGATCGGATCTTGTTTCAGCTTTATCGGGTGCCGCGTGATGGGCAATCGATGGAAGCTGAGCTGACGACGTTAAGGTTGATTGTTGGTCCCGGTGATTCCGGCGAACCGGTGATCACCATCCTCTTGCCTGACGAGGATTGAATGCGCCGGTTTCCACCGGCACCCTGCCCCTGGCCACTTGGGTTAAAGTGGCATTATCTCAACAGCTATGCTTACTACTTGTTTTTGAGAAACATTGCTGCATCTGTCTATAAAATCAGAGTGGACCAACGTTTCAGCTATTATATTTTAGTGATACGGTGACATTGCTTGCGCACGATTTGTTCGATGCGTTGCAGTGCAGGATAAGAGCCAAATTGTGTCTCGAAGGCATCTTTTGCCGGCACCACATTCGCCACTAACAGGCTTGCTGTCTCTTCAACGAGCTTGCCCAGGAATTGCGGTTTTACATCGCACTGTTTAGCAAGCGTATCCCAGTGCGCCTTTGTAATCACGCCAGGATCGCGTTCACCACCGACATCGAAAGCGAGATGGTAGTCGATTCGCTCAATGGCGCGTGTACAGATCAGATCATAAAAAGGGGCTAGTCGGGTCTCGCCATTGGCTAGATGCAGCAGCGAAAGATTCTTGGCATGGCCATCCGAGTTTCCCGCCAGCACGTTGAAGATCTGCCAGCGCAATAGATGTTGCGTATCGATCGCCGGATCACTGGAGATGTCCTGTAGCAAGCGGTAGCACTGTGCGAAGGACGGGCCGCCTGCGTCCTGATATTTTTTTTCATGTCCGTATCCCAGGGCCTGGCAGAAATCTTCCTGATGCAGGCGTTGTATCTCGCCCTGCACATCCAACACGCGATCATAGCGTACGATCAGCGCATAGCTTTGTTTTTCAAAGATGCGCAGCTCGATGTTAATCACCGGTAAGCCCATTGCGCTGGCGAGATGAGTGGTGAAGGTTTCATAGGCGGGCAGATGGCGATAGTCCGGCAGCTCGAACTTCAGGATATGGCTGGAAGGCGCTTCTTTCTGTGGCAGAAAATATGCGTCATCCCGCACCAGCAGCGGACATTTGTCCTGCGCACCGGCCAGGGACAGACGAGGGCGTTCGTCCGCAGACCAGCCTGTGTAGATCTGGCCGCGCCGGGCCATCAGTTTGGCCAGTTCTTCATCCGGGATGGGGTGGTAATGGCGTTCACCAGAAGGCGTTTGTTCTACGGGAAAGATCGACAGCGCACCGGCGCACTCGCCGCCGATGGCGCGCAACAAGTCGAAGTCGGTATCCGGGATCTTCAGATCACGAACGATGTGATCACGGACGCCGCCTTCCGGCAGCAGGTTGGCAAAGAAGCGGTGTGCGACACCGTCTTCCGGCGTGAAGTCATCGGTGCTGAGTGGCAGGGTGCATGAGATGGCGAAGCCGCCGGAGGTGATCCATGCGGCATCATAACGAAAACCGATGTAGCCGATCCGATTTCGCCACAGGTAGCCCGCCAGGCGTTGCTCGTTCCAGATATTGAGGGCATCCGGGTCGATCACGGTTTTTCACCTGTGCTTTTTGTCGGGCGGGAACCGCCTCCGCGTGGCTGGATCACGATCTCCAATCCCAGGATCCGCAATGCCTTCAGAACCTTTCCGATCTCGGCAGTTTCTTTGCCGCGCTCGAATTCAGACAGAAAACGCGTGCTCAGATTACCGAGCCCAGAGATGGTTTCGAGTGTCAGGTGTTTGCTTTTACGATGGGTGCGTGCCAGCTGACCGAGTTCTTTGATCGTCTGGATCACGCCGTAAGAAATATCAGTTTTCGTCATGGCTAAGCTCATAAAATATACCGTACGGTAAAAAATTGCACTTAATTTAGGCTAGAGCAACAAAAACTACCGTACGTGAAAGAATAGATGTTTCAATTAGGTGATTGCAGAAAATATCATGTACGATAAAAATATGGAGGCAATCATACCTGTGGGGTCTTGCATGAGGGTGGCAGTCCCTGAAACAACGTGAAGAAGAGCCATTGAGGTACAAGCGAGCCTCGGTAACTTCTGTTACCAGGTGACCATTAACACAGATCAATTGGAGATGACACCGTGAGAGATCTGAACTACCAACTCAAGCCAAGCGGATGAATCACCTGATGCTTATGGCGGATCAGCTCTATGAGCTGGGGTTTCGCGGCATGAAGCCATGTTCGTTGAAGCAAAAGTATGTCGATGCATTGGTCAAGGGCCGCCGGTGGGTCGGGTCCAAGGCGTTGAGTCCCGGCCAGAAAGTAATGGATCCTCATGCCCGCGGATCATCAGCCAGGAGTTGGGACACATTAGGCTCCAGATCTCAGGGATTTATCTCGGCAGATAGAGTGGAGTCGCCAGTTTGTCGATTGCTATCATTGATTGCACACCCGCAGAAAAGTGCTATCATTGCAATCATTCGTTTAAAACAGGTAACTGAACCCATGGCAAATCTCGTCGTCAGAAATCTCGACCAACGTATTGTCGATGCCCTCAAGCAACGCGCCGCACAACATGGCCACAGCGCGGAGGCCGAACATCGTGCCTTGCTTAAAGAGTTGCTGTTGAACCCGAAACGGAAGAGCTTCGCTGAAGTTCTCACGGCCATGCCCAATGTGGGGCAGGATGAGGATTTCGAGCGGCTAGAGGACGGGCACGAAAACGAGCATGTATTTAATTGACACGAATGTCATCAGTGAAGTGCGCAAGCACTCGAAGGCGAATAAGGGCGTACGCGATTTCTTCAGGCAAGTCACCAGGGAAGAGGAACGGGTTTTTATCTCCGTTGTCACGGTAGGCGAATTGCGTCGTGGCGTCGAATTGATCCGTCACCGGGGTGATACGCGCCAGGCGAATCAGTTGGAAAAGTGGCTGGATACGCTGCTTGCCGAATACCAGGATCACATACTCGATATCAACCAGGATATCTCTCAGATTTGGGGGCGGCTGCGGGTGCCGCATCCGGAAAATGCACTGGATAAACAGATAGCCGCAACGGCGTTGATTTATGACTTGACGGTCGTAACACGCAACCATAAAGATTTTTCAAAAACAGGTGTGCGGCTATTGAATCCGTTTAGGAAATAGTTTTTGATCTTAATTTCAGGTGTCAGTCAATGAGGTTTAACCTAGAAAAAGCAGTTGGGCGCAGAAAAGACGTGCAAGATATTGATGTGCATGGTGAATTCAAAAATTGCGTGGTCACCTTATTGGTGATGAGCAAGTTTTTGAATTTGCCAGGTGCATCAAGAGCTTGCGTGGACTTCTGTGATCCAACTGCTTTTTCTAGGTTTAAGACGGGCATCAGAAAAAAAGACGCCAGTCGTTGAATAGATTTCCCCATTCTCTGCTTCAGATTTCGACAAGATTGTCAGCTCTGTTGGGCCACTGATGGAGAAACTCACCACCGGCAATATTGCCGAACTCATTTCTCCAAACTATCTGGATGAGAATGATACGCGGCCTATCTTCGAATGGATGGACGTGATCCGCCGCAACGGTTGCCAGCGCCGTTGGCAATTCCATGTTTGCAGATCTGGTTTCGGTCGCGGGCCATAGTCATTTCCTAAGCTAGGCTTGTCGGCCAACGTATGAAAGGCATCATCTAAATCATTAATATAGTTTTCAGCTCTGGCACTCCCAAATTCTTGATAGCTGTATTCATAGATATTTTCTAAATCATCATCAGCCTTAGGCCGTAGCTGGAATGTTTTATTTTTTGGCATGTTTATTTTTCATGCGACCTAAAAATTCGTTTACATCCCAATTGACAGGCTCACCACTGTTCTCGCCTTCGTCAATTAGTTTGCGTAGTGTTTCAAGCTTTGATGTTGCTTGTTTTTCCTGAAGCAGCCGTAAACCATCACGAATAACTTCACTATTGGTTTTATAGCTACCTGACTCAACCAGGCTTTCAATAAAACCCCGTAATTCCTCCCCCGTATCAATGGTCATTGTGCGAGCCATTATGTAGTACCTCATATGTAAGCAATAATCTTACAGTCAAGAATATAAGACATATGCTTACATTTCAAGGTGATTTGTAGGAAGCTATAATTTTTTTAAAAGATTAGAATGCGGGAATAGGTCAATAGCGGGGTCAGTTCTGCACACGCTTTTGTTGAGTCTCACCGTCAGAGGCGGTGGTTACCTATATCAAATTATACAGGGACAGCCACAATCACCACAATCCAGTCATTCATAGATTTTTTCGTGAAGAGATGAATAAGAAAAAGCGGACCTTTGCAGAGAAAAACTAAGAAACCGTGGTACGTCCCCTATTGTTCACTATTGTTCAAGGGGATCTTAATTAGATAACTCATTATTTTATTTACCCCCTCATCCTGGCCTTCTCTCAAAGGGAGAAGGAATGGATCCGATTAGAGGATAACCTAATTTCATGTCCTCAATCTTAGCAAACACCCTGCACACCTTCATGATCAGAGATCTACCGCATATCAAGCTTATGTTAACGGGACAGCGGTGAAGGCTTATATGTGTTATGTTTTTTCCGGAAACAACCCTGGCATCCAGCGCGATGCCAGTTCGGCTGGAAAAGCAAGGCGCAACGGTGCGCGCGTGCTTGTCGATATGATGACGCCGCGCTCACTCAAGGCGGCAACAACACGCCGGGCATGACGATCGCCTATACCCAGAATGCCGGCAACATCACCTCGTGGCAGTTCGCCCCTATACAGGATCGCTTCGAGAATATTTTCGACCCTGGATGGAAGTGCACCGGCACGCACTTCATCTGCTACCCAGAGCAGGATACGGCTGCGCAAGCGGTCTGGCTGTACTAAATCTTCCATAAATTTGACTTGATCGAGGCAGGTTTTCAGAAAGAAATGCGTAAACGAGGCAAGTTCTTCATCACTCAGATTTCCCCGACCATCGAGATCGTTGCGTCTCGGTAAATCACATGCTGCCAGGTGGCTCTTGTACGCACGCACATTACGGGCCAGACCGCGCGCAATCGACCAGACACCGCCGGTATCCAGTGCTTCCAGCAACATAGCGTAAGACATCAATCGCGCTACGCGCCCGTTGCCATCGAGGAACGGGTGAATCCACAGCAATCGATGATGGGCAGCCGCTGCTGCAATAATCGCTTCAGACCGGCCAAGGTGGCTGTATATATTTTCGAATTTCTCAAGAAAACGCGGTTGAGCGCCAGGACTAATTGGTATATGTCGACCGACCTTGACGTCACGCCTGCGTAACTCACCGGGAATGAGTCGTATGCGCTCACCCGTATCAGGATCTTCAACCCACAGAAGATCCTCCGGCAACAATTCGCTAAAGCGCCGGTGAATTTCACAAATCCCTTCGGCGGTGGTGGCCCGGCCAAACAAACCGCCCTCATCAATCCATTGCTGGACAGCAATATGCGCCTTAGCTTCGAGTTGCAGATTGCGCTTTTCCGTGTTTTCGCTGTAATCGTTCTTGAGCGCCCGCTCGATATCGATGGGGTGGGTGTCATGGCCTTCAATCAGGTTGCTGTAGTAGCAGTTCATCGCCCGAACCAGATCGGCAAAGGCCACAAGAGTCCCCTCCGGCAGGCTGCGACGGAATCCAGCCGAACGGGCTGCCAGCTCGACGGCGAGATCGGCAAGGGTTCCACGATATTTTGAACTTTCCGAGATCAGTAGCGGTTCCATCATTGACGGCTGTTCGCCTCGATCAACGAGTTCTTTAATGTCCGGTTCCGTGTCCGCTTGAAGGTCGATCATTAATTAATAATATCAGTAAATTATATATTATCAAGGCATTATGAAACCCTGTATGAAGTCCGCTTGCAGGCAGGTTCAGGGCATCTGTTGTTCCAGCTCGAACAGCGAGGCGATGCTTTCGCGTTTGCGAATAAGGTGTATCTGTTCGCCATCCACCATAATCTCGGCGGCCCGCGGGCGGGAATTGTAGTTGGAACTCATGCTGAAACCATAGGCGCCGGATGAGCGTACGGCCAGCAGATCGCCCTCGGCCAACACCAGTGCGCGTTCCTTGCCGAGAAAATCGCCGGTCTCACAGATGGGTCCGACCAGATCATAATTTCGCGCCTCGCCTTCACGTGGCGTGACCGGCACAATATCCTGCCAGGCCTGATAGAGCGTGGGCCGGATTAAATCATTCATGGCCGCATCGACAATGGCAAAATCCTTGTGTGCAGTATGTTTGAGGTATTCCACTTTTGTTAACAAAAGACGAAAGGGGACAGACAACAAAAGGCAACAAAAGGGGACAGATTTATTTCCCGTTGACCAGACAACCGGCGCAGTTGCCTACCCAAATAACAAAAAATAAATCTGTCTCCTTTTGCGCTTTTGAACGCTTTTGAACGAGCGAGTTTATGTGTAGAAGGGGGGCTATGATTATTGCCGAGGATGGTTTAGTCTCATACCATGATGTAAATCCTCATACGTGAGCATCGTAGTCTGGCTCGATATATAAATGCTAGGTGGCCGCCTAGGATATCGAGTTTGGGCGAGTCATTGCTCCATTTAGCTGGCTCGCCCTTTACAGGCGACCACAACTTCCTGAATCTCTTACTCTTTATCTACTTCGCACTCCCTTAACGTATTAAGAACAGCACGATCTGCTAGCACAGTGCTATCACTATGCTATTATTAGCTTTCCTACGAACTTTTGTCTAGCACTTCTGACCAATTATGCCCAATAATTACCCGCTGGGATGTTCTGCACGAAACACGAAAGGGGACAGATTTATTTTCCGTTGACCACACAACCGGCGCAGTGGCCTACCCAAATAACAAAAAATAAATCTGTCCCCTTTTTCGGTAGCAGTTCATCGCCCGAACCAGATCGGCAAAGGCCACAAGAGTCCCCTCCGGCAGGCTGCGACGGAATCCAGCCGAACGGGCTGCCAGCTCGACGGCGAGATCGGCAAGGGTTCCACGATATTTTGAACTTTCCGAGATCAGTAGCGGTTCCATCATTGACGGCTGTTCGCCTCGATCAACGAGTTCTTTAATGTCCGGTTCCGTGTCCGCTTGAAGGTCGATCATTAATTAATAATATCAGTAAATTATATATTATCAAGGCATTATGAAACCCTGTATGAAGTCCGCTTGCAGGCAGGTTCAGGGCATCTGTTGTTCCAGCTCGAACAGCGAGGCGATGCTTTCGCGTTTGCGAATAAGGTGTATCTGTTCGCCATCCACCATAATCTCGGCGGCCCGCGGGCGGGAATTGTAGTTGGAACTCATGCTGAAACCATAGGCGCCGGATGAGCGTACGGCCAGCAGATCGCCCTCGGCCAACACCAGTGCGCGTTCCTTGCCGAGAAAATCGCCGGTCTCACAGATGGGTCCGACCAGATCATAATTTCGCGCCTCGCCTTCACGTGGCGTGACCGGCACAATATCCTGCCAGGCCTGATAGAGCGTGGGCCGGATTAAATCATTCATGGCCGCATCGACAATGGCAAAATCCTTGTGTGCAGTATGTTTGAGGTATTCCACTTTTGTTAACAAAATACCGGCGTTACCGGCGATTGCGCGGCCCGGTTCGATCAGAATTCTCAGGGCGCGATCCTCAAGCCGTGCCAACACTTCGGCCATGTAATCGGCGGGCAGGGGGGGCGTTTCATCACGATACTGAATCCCCAGCCCGCCGCCCAGATCCAGGTGCATCAGCTCAATACCCTGTTCGGCCAGTCTGTCCACCAGCGCCAGCACCCGCTCCAGCGCATCCAGAAACGGCTGCGTTTTGATAAGCTGGGAACCGATGTGGCAATCCACGCCAAGAATGTCGATATGCGCCATCCCCGCCGCCTCGGCATAAATAGCCTCTGCCTGCTCGATGTCGATACCGAATTTATTTTCCTTCAAACCGGTGGAAATATAGGGATGGGTTTTGGCATCCACATCCGGGTTGACGCGCAGGGACACCGGCGCCCGCAGGCCCAGTTCCCCGGCTACGGTGTTGAGACGCGCCAACTCGGCTTCCGATTCCACGTTAAAACAGTGAATGCCCACTTCCAGCGCCCGGCGCATTTCATCGGCACGTTTACCCACGCCGGAAAACACCACGTTGGCCGGATCACCACCTGCCGCCAGCACCCGCTCCAGTTCGCCTACGGAAACAATGTCAAAGCCTGAACCCAGACGGGCAAACAGGTTGAGAATCGCCAGGTTGGAATTGGCTTTAACCGCATAACACAGCAGGTGATCACGGCCTGAAAACGCATCGTTAAACGCGCACCAGTGCCGCTCCAGGGTGGCCCGGGAGTATATATAACAGGGCGTCCCATGGATGCGGGCGATCTCATCGACGGGTACCTCTTCGGCGTACAGCAGACCGTTGCGATAAGTAAAGTAGTCCATAAAACTTCTCTAAAAATAGGGTAGGGATCTTATCAATCGTTGCATAAGTATTCGCATGTATTTTATCCCCTCACCCCAACCCTC
>ENA-ORDP01001189-ORDP01001189.1-marine-sediment-metagenome-genome-assembly--contig:-NODE-1189-length-14758-cov-4.125893_pt1 | contig 14758 bp, 17 predicted proteins | sample MGYA00248627_ERZ508539 | MGnify/ENA primary metagenome ERZ508539 (study PRJEB26208, sample SAMN05571518) | marine sediment metagenome | biome: deep sea; feature: Hydrothermal vent; material...
GCGTTTGTGGTGGACCGCCCCCCGCCCGATATTGGGCTCGATCGTGCAGAACGGAAAGTTCGAGGCCTCGGCGGCCTGGGTCGCGGTCAGCGCGTTGAAAAGCGTCGATTTGCCGACATTGGGCAGCCCGACAATGCCGCAGTTAAACCCCATCGTCTTTTGTTTCCTTTTCCTCGGGCTTTTTCTTTTTCTTGGGCTTTTTCTTCTGGGGCGGCTTTATGTCGAGCGCCACCTTGTTCAGGAACCCGGCGTCGTCGCCTTCCATAAGGACGCCGAAATGCTCGGCCAGGGCGTCCAGCAGCGGCGCCAGCCACTTTTCGTCGGCCTTGGAGAAGTCCTTCAGGACATGGCGGGTGACCTTGTCCCTGTGGCCGGGGTGGCCGACGCCCATGCGCAGGCGCCTATAGCCGGGGCCCATATGGGCGTGGATGGAGCGCAAGCCGTTGTGCCCGGCGTGACCGCCGCCGTTCTTGATCCGCAAGCGTCCGGCCTCCAGGTCGATCTCGTCATGCAGGACGATGACCTCTTCGGGCGCGATCTTGAAAAAGCGGCGGGCTTCGGCCAGCGAACGTCCCGATTCGTTCATAAAGGTCTGGGGCTTGAGCAGCAGCGCCTTGCGGCCGCCGATGGAACCCTCGGAGGCCAAGCCCTGGAACTTGGAGCGGAACTGGGCGAAGCCATGGCGCCCAGCGATGGCGTCCACCGCCATGAAGCCGATGTTGTGGCGGTTCCCGGCGTAATCGGGGCCGGGGTTGCCGAGACCGGCCACCAACAACATTTACTAGCCGCCGGAGCCGGACTTGGAGTTGGACTTGGACTTGGCGTCGTCTCCGCCCTCTTCGCCCTCGGCGCCTTCTTCGCCCTCGGCGCCCTCTTCGCCCTCTTCGCCTTCCTCCAGCTCCTCGCCTTCCTCCAACTCTTCCTCTTCGATGGTGGGCAGCAGCGTCGGCGCGGCGATGGTGGCGACGGTGAAGTCGCGATCGGTAATCGTCGTTTGAACGCCTTCGGGCAGCTTGATGTCGCTGATATGGACGCTATCCCCGATTTCCAGCCCGGCGACGTCGGCGATAATGGTCTCGGGAATGTTTTCAGCGGAGCAAATCAACTCGATGGTGCGGCGCACCACGTTGAGCACGCCGCCGGTCTTTATTCCCGGGCACTCCTCTTCGTTGATGAACGTCATCTGGACTTCGACGTTGAGCTTGGTGGTGGCGCTGAAGCGCATGAAATCCACATGGATGGGACGATCGGTGACGGGATCGAGCTGGATGTCGCGGGCCAGCACCCGGTGGGCGTCGCCGTTGACCTTAAGCTCGAAGACGCGGGCGAAAAACCCAGGGCCGTGAAGCTGGCGCTTGAGCTCGATGGGGTCCAGGGAAATCATTACCGGGGTTTGTTTGTCGCCATAGATGACGGCCGGCACGCGGCCGGCGTTGCGGATGGCGCGGGATGCCCCCTTACCCACCCGCGCGCGCTCCTCGGCGTTCATGGATGTTGCTTGCGACATTTTACGTGTTCCTTTCTCTCTTCTACGCTTGGGCCGGCCTTCAGGGGCGCCGGCCTATCTCAAGTTTACGTTCTATAACTCGTTAAACAGACTGGAAACGGATGACTCCTCGCTGATGCGGCGAATGGCTTCAGCCATCAGCGGCGCGATGGAAAGCTGCTCCAAGTTACTCGCCTTGCGCACGGCCTCGGTGGCTTGAATGCTGTCGGTGGTGATCATGGCTTTAATGGGCGAAGCGGCCACCCGCGCCACGGCGCCGCCCGAAAGCACGCCATGGGTGACGTAAGCCGAAACCGATTTCGCGCCTTTCTCCACAAGAGCGACGGCGGCGTTGCAGAGCGTTCCGGCGGAATCGACGATGTCGTCAATCATCAGGCAATCACGTCCCTTGACGTCGCCGATGATGTGCATCACCTCCGAGACGCCGGCGCGCTCGCGGCGTTTGTCGATGATGGCCAGATCGGCGCTTAAGGGCTTGGCGATGGCGCGGGCGCGCACCACGCCGCCGACGTCGGGCGAGATGACCATCAGTTGGGAGCCGTCGAAGCGTTCCCTGATGTCCTTGATGAACACCGGCGCGCCGTAGAGGTTGTCGAGCGGAATGTCAAAAAATCCTTGGATTTGTCCGGCATGCAGATCAATGGTCAGCACCCTGTCGGCGCCGGCGACGGTAATCAGGTTGGCCACCAGCTTCGCCGATATGGGGGTGCGCGGCCCCGACTTGCGGTCCTGGCGGGCGTAGCCGAAATAGGGCATGACGGCGGTGATGCGCCGCGCCGAGCCCCGCTTGAGGGCGTCGATGGAAACCAGCAGCTCCATCAAGTGGTCGTTGGCCGGAAACGATGTGGACTGAATGACGAAGACATCCTCGCCGCGCACGTTCTCTTGAATCTCGGCGAACACCTCCATGTCCGAGAAGCGGCGGATGCTGGCCTTGGTGAGCGGAATATCGAGGTGCTCTGAAATCGCCTCGGCCAAAGGCAGATTACTGTTGCAAGCGAGAATTTTCATCTCTGAAAGTCTCTCCGGCGTTTTTCAGCCGGACCTAATGAGCGAAAAATAAACCAACTTCAGGACAAGGCCCCAGCCGAAGCGCCAGCCGGACGGGGCGGAACTTATCAGCGTCCCCAACGCCTGTAAACGAGTTTCGTCGAATGTCGCCCCAAGGATCGCTTTTATCCTTAAATAGGCGGCGGCGGCGCCTTGCCCGGAATTTGCTTCAACCTCGGCGGCCGGGTTGATTTCTTCCTTGTTTCATCACGCTCCTTGGGGGCCTCCTTGACGCGCGGCTTATTGGCCCTGGCCAGAATATCCCCGATGCCGCCGATGGCCGCCGACGCCACCTGCGAGGCGATTTTTCCCCAAGCGCCGTTTAGGCTGCCGGCGGCCACCCTGTTCTCCTGGGTGGCCGCGCCCACCTTGGCGCCTGCGAGGGTCGACACCGTCCATGTCACCTTCACCCATTGTTTTCCCTTGACGGGCGCGGAGACGTCGACCACGCCTTGAAGCACGTAGTCCACCTGCCTTGGATCCTCGGTGACGGAAACGTCGGTCAAGGTAAGGGATTCCTTGATGGCGGCGGTTAAGGCGCGGCCGCCGTCGCCGGGCGCGCCGGTGACGTCCTTCACCAACAGACCGGAGCCCCTCAACTCGGCGGGCGGCAAGACCTCCTCTTTTTTTCTTATCATTTCGGCGAAGGGCTGGGCGGCCTCTTGGCCCACGGCGCGGATGATCTTGGGGTCGCCGTTCTCCCATTCGAACCATTCGCCGCGCACGCCTTGGGTATAATCGCCGACGGTATTGCCCTTGGCGTCGGAAAGAACCCAGCGGATGACGATGATATACGACGCCCTCGGGCCGTCCCAATTGGGCTCGGCCTTGCCTCTCAGCACGAAGCGGCTTTTCGCCGTTCCCTCGACGGTGGCCGGCACGTCTTTCGCAGCCAGCGCCGCCGCCACCGAGCGCGACAGCAGCAAGGCCATCGGCTTGGCCGGACCGTCCACCGGCTCGACCCGGATGTCATAGCCGCCCACGGGTTCGGCCAGGGGGTTTGTCCAGTCGCCGGCCTTGGACTTGAAGGGTCTTGGCGCCGAGCCGCAAGCGGCCAGCGAAAAACACATAAAGAAAAGAAAAATTCTGGACGGCATGTCAGATCACCGCGCAGGTGGCGATAAATAACAACAAAAACGCCAATGCCATGAAAATCATGTACGGCATAACGAGTGCTCTAGTGGATAAAATCTAACATATGGCGCCCTTTGGTTTGGAAAGAATAGCGCAGGACAAGGAGAGAGCTTGAAATAAATGCATATCATTATTGAAAGCTCTCGGCGCCGGCCCGCGCTATTATCTCCAAACCAAAGGGCGTCATTTGAATGAGTCTGGACCCTAGGGCAGAACGCAGAGCTTCTTGACGAAGTCGGAAAGACCGGTCTGGCGGGAGCGCTTGCAGCGTTCGGCGGCGAGGATGGCCTCGACCTCGGTGACGCTCTCCTTAATATTGTGGTTAACGATGATGTAGTCGTAAGCGTCCCAATGGCTCATTTCCGAGGTCGCCTTGTCCATGCGGTTTTGCACCACCTCTTCGCTGTCCTGGGCGCGCGAGCGCAGGCGGCGCTCCAACTCTTGGTGGGAGGGCGGCAGGATGAAAATACTGACCAGGTCCCCGCGGGCCACCTGGGACAACTGCTGGGCGCCCTGCCAGTCGACATCGAACAGCACGTCTTTTCCGGCCGCCAGCTCTCTGCGGACCGCCGCCATGGGGGTGCCGTAGGAATTGCCGAAAACGGTGGCGTACTCCAGAAATTCGCCGTCCTCGGCCCTGCGGTCGAATTCCTCGGGGGTGACGAAGAAATAGTCCTTGCCGTCCTCCTCGCCCGGGCGAATGGGACGGGTGGTCACCGAGACCGACATGGAAAGGTTGATATCCCGCTCCAGCGTCTCGCGGGAGATGGTGGTTTTGCCTGCGCCCGACGGCGATGAGAAAACCACCATCATGCTGCGGCGTTTTATTTCCGGTTTGTTGCTCATTTCCGGTTTGTCACTCTTTTTCGTTTTGTTATTCAATGTTCTGCGCCTGCTCGCGAAGTTGATCGATAATGGCCTTCATGTCCAGACCCAAGCGCGTCATTTCCACGTCCGGGGATTTAGAACACAAGGTATTCGCCTCGCGGCTAAACTCCTGACATAGAAAATCCAGCTTGCGGCCGACGGCGCCGCCGTCCTTAAGCAACGCCTTGGCCGCCGCCACATGGGCCTTCAGGCGGTCAAGCTCCTCGCGGACGTCCGACTTGGTCATCAGCAACGCCGCCTCATGAGCCAGCTTTTCCTCGGGCAGGGCCGGGACCTGGGCCAGCATCTCCTCGATCTGGGTCTTAAGGCGCTGCTTGACGGCGGCGGGCTGAAGCGCCGCCAGGCCCGCGGCGGCGTCAATCAGCCGCGTCATTTCATTAAGCTGGCTTTCCAGCACCGCGGCCAGGGCGGCGCCTTCGCCGGCGCGCATGGCGGCAAGAGAGTCCAGAGCCTCGTCCAGACCGGCGAGGAGAGCGCCGTTGAATTCCTCATTGGGCTCGCCGCCGGGCTCGGCGCCCGGATTTGGACTTTCTGGCGCTTCCATGACGCCGCGCAAGGCCAACAGCCCCTCGATGCGGGGCGGCGGGGCCTCGGGCAAGCGCTCCTGGATTTCCGGCAGAAGGGAAATAATTTTCTCCAACGCCCCATGATTGACGCGCATCCCGCTCTGAAGCCGGTCCCAATCGAGCGTCAGCGCCGCCGCCACGTTGCCCCGCCCAAGCCGTCCCTTGACGCGGGCGCGCGCCGTCTGCTCCAGGCGCTCGAAACCGGCGGGCAGGCGGCAGCGCGCGTCCAATCCCTTGCCGTTGACGCTTTTCAACTCCCAGGTCCAGGAACATCCGTCCGCGTCCCCCTCTACCCGCCCTGTGGCGCGGGCGAAGCCGGTCATGGAATTAACGCTCAAATCTCATGCTCCCCAGTTGCCGCCAAGTTGTAAGCATGACGTCTTTATAGCATGTTTTCGCGTCGATCAAACGATGGTATGTTCGCCGTGGTTTTGCGGTTATCCAGGAAATGGAGATTCAAAAAAGGGAGGGGATGAATGGATGCCGGTCAGGAAATAGAAAACGGGATTGCCTGTTTGAGGTCCGGCCGCGTTAACGGCGCCGCCGTGATTTTCAGGAATGTCCTGGCGGCGGACTCAGACAACATTGAAGCCCTTGTGCTTCTCGGTTCGACCGAACAAGTGATCGGAAATCACAATGAGGCCATAAAGCTTTTGGAAAAAGCCATGTCCGCCGGCGGCGTTGCGCCAGTTTTTCGGCCCTGTCGGCCCGGTATCCGCCCGGTCAGGTCTTGGCCGGTCTGCTGTTCCGGCTCAGTTCACGGCTGATCGTGGAGGCGCCACGGCCCAGGGCCGCGGCGATCCGGCGAAGAGATTGGCCCTCTGAATGCAGACGGTAAATCTCTATGCGCTCTGCAAGACAGAGCTGGTCGTATATTGTTCCCATTACAACACCACCTTATCAGAGTGTTGCACTTGTCTCGTGAGTCCAGGGAATCCAGCACGATACAATTTGCTACTGGATCCCCGGACTTGCCCCATGGGCAATCCGAGGATGACTGGAGTGACGGAAGAGCGTTATTTAGATGGCGCCGGCGACGCCGTGATCATGTGGTTCGACCTCCGCCTGTGCGGCGGAATCATGCTGTCAACCAAGGGGACCGGCCCGGAAAACCACTGGAGACAGGCCGTGCAAACCATCAAGGAAAAGCCGCACATCACCGCCGGATCGAATTTGCCCATGACCATCGAACACGGCGTTTTCTTTTCCTTCAGCATCCCCCCCCTCATCACTTAGAGCATTTCCGGACCAAATTGACCCATTCCGTCAGAGCAATTTTGGTTCATGGCAAGGAAAGGGCCGCCAGGCGTAGTTCGTCTACGGCCAAGGCGCTTGACGCAGCCATGGGCCGAAAGGGCCTGTCGGAATGGGTCAATTTGGTCCGGAAATGCTCTAGGGTCCAGACTCACACGCTATCATAAATATTGAAAAGGCATATTTCAAACACCATGTCTTCTTAGCGTCTTGGTTGAGAACAGAGAAACATGATGGCGGATGAGCCGGGAGTCGCGCGGCGGCGGCGGAACGCATACTGGGTATTCGGCGTCGGCCTGTCGGCATTGGGGTTGTTTGGCCACCTTATCGGCCCCGTTTCCGGCTGGCGGGGCGGCGCCCAGCTTCACACGGTCATGGAGTCCGCCGCCACGCTTCTGGCCTTTATGGTCGGAGCCATGGCGCTGGTGCGTTATTACAGCAAGAAGGAAAGCATCTTTCTGTTTATCGGCGCCGGATTTCTCGGAACCGGTTTCCTGGACGGCTACCACGCCATCGTCACCTCGGCCTATTTCAAGCCGATGATGCCGTCGGACCTTCCGGCGCTCATTCCGTGGAGCTGGGTGGCTTCGCGGCAGTTCCTGTCGATCTTTATGTTTCTGAGCTGGATCGCCTGGGTGCGCGAGGCGCGCCTGGACGCCGCCGTCCGGATTTCCGAGCGGACGGTTTACGTGAGCGCGGCCGTTTTCACGCTGGTGAGCTTTCTGTTCTTCGCTTTCGCGCCGCTGCCGAGAGCCTACTACCCGGAAATCATCTTCCATCGCCCGGAGGAGTTCGCGCCGGCCCTGTTCTTCCTGTTGGCGCTGATCGGCTTCCTGAGGAAAGGCCATTGGCGCCGCGACTCCTTCGAACACTGGCTGGTGCTGTCGCTGATTGTCGGCTTGGTCAGCCAGGCCGTGTTCATGTCCCATTCGGGCAAGCTTTTCGATTACGAGTTCGACGTCGCCCACACCCTCAAGAAGGTGAGCTATATTTTCGTTCTCACCGGGCTTTTTGTCAGCATGTTCGACGTTTTCCGCAGCGAGGAGAAGTCGGCCAGGGAGCTGGTTTTCCAAAAGCTGGCGCTGGACGAACACGCCATCGTCAGCATCGCCGACGTCAAGGGCGGCATCACATACGTCAACGACAAGTTCTGCAAGATCAGCGGCTATCCCCGCGAGGAGCTGCTGGGACAAAATCACCGCATCCTGAAATCCGGGGAACACCCGCCTGAATTCTATAAGGATTTATGGAGCGCCATCGCCCACGGCAAAGTCTGGCATGGCGAAATCAAGAACCTCAAAAAGGGCGGCGGGCACTATTGGGTGATGGCGACCATCGTTCCGTTCCTGAATGCGCGGGGCAAGCCCTTCCAATATGTCGCCATCCGCACCGACATCACCGAACGCAAGGAAGTGGACCGCATGAAAAGCGAGTTCGTCTCCACCGTCAGCCACGAGTTGAGGACGCCCCTGACGTCCATCAAGGGATCGCTGGGCATGATCGTCTCCGGGGCGCTTGGCCATTTGCCGGAAAAGGCCAAGGGGATGATGAATATCGCCCACAAGAACACCGAGCGGCTGATCAATCTGGTCAACGACATCCTGGATATGGAAAAGCTGGAATCCGGCCGTATGGATTTCGTCTTCGGCGAGGTTGACCTTACGGACCTTGTGAAACAGTCCATTGAAGACAACAAAGGCTACGCCAAGGAACAAAACGTCGCCTTCGAGATCAAGGACTGCGTCTCCGCCGCCTTGGCAAGGGCCGATGCGGGCCGGATCACCCAGGTCATGGCCAACTTGCTGTCCAACGCCGCCAAGTTCTCGCCCGAGGGCGGCAAAGTCGAGATTTCCGTCAGCCGCCGTGACGGTTCGCTAAGGGTTTCCATAACCGACCACGGCCCCGGCGTTCCGGAAGACTTCCGGGACAAGATTTTCGATAAGTTCACCCAGGCCGACTCCTCCGACACCCGCCAGAAGGGAGGAACCGGACTGGGGCTCAATATCTCGAAGTCGATTATCGAAAAACACGGCGGGCGCATGGGGTTCGATTCCGAAACCGGAGCCGGCGCCACCTTCTATTTCGACCTGCCGGAACCGGCCGCCGGACAGGGGGCGGCCAAGACGGCGCCCCAGGCCGCAACCGGCAAGGGGCTTCGCGCCCTCATCTGCGAGGATGACCGCGACATCGCCGAGGTGCTGTCCGCCATGCTCGAAAATGACGGTTTCTGCGTCGACATCGCTTACAGCGCCGAGGAGGCCAAGGCCCGCCTTCAGGCGGAGAATTATGACGTGATGACCGTGGACATCATGCTCCCCGGTCAGGACGGGCTCTCCCTGATCCGTGAGTTGCGTGAAAATGAGAAGACCAGGAATCTGGCGATGGTCGTGATCTCGGCCAAGGCTGAACAAGCCCGGCTGGACGTCCTTGAAGCAACCCTGGGCATCGTCGATTGGATTGAAAAACCCATCAGCCAGGATCATTTGGCGATGGCGGTTCGCCGGGCGGTCCAGGGCAATGGCGGCGGCAAGGCGAAGGTTCTTTACGTCGAGGACGACGTGGACCTGAGCGACGTCACTACGGCTCTGCTCGAAGGAATGGTGAACCTCATCCACGCCGCCACATTGGAGGAGGCGAAAAAAGAATTAAGGAACGGCCGGTTCGACCTTGTCATTATCGATATCAGCTTACCCGACGGGTCCGGTCTTGATTTGCTGGAATTGGTGAAGGACGACGGACAACGGCTGACGCCTGTGATTATCTTTTCCGGGCAGGACGTCAGCGCCGAAATTTCCGGCAAGGCGGAGGCGGTTCTCGTTAAGTCCCGCACCTCCAACGAGAAACTGGTTAAAACCATCAAGTCCCTTATTCTGGAAAGGACGCCGGAAAGGATAGGCGCGTCATGACCGAAACCCTAAAGAAAATTCTCTGCGCGGAAGACGATCCGGACATACAGGCCGTCGCTGGGATGTCGCTGGGGGATATCGGCGGTTTCACGGTGGAAATGTGCTCATCGGGCCAGGAAGCCCTGGAAAAGGCGCCCGCCTTTTCTCCGGATCTGATCCTGCTGGACGTCATGATGCCGGGAATGGACGGTCCAACCGCGTTCAAGGAGCTGCGGCGCATGCTTGAGTTCGAGAACACGCCGATCGTCTTCATGACCGCCAAGGTGATGGGGCCGGAAGTCGAACAATACAAGGAAATGGGGGCCGCCGGGGTGATTCCCAAACCTTTCGATCCCATGACCCTGCCCGATCAAATCAGGGAAATCTGGGGGAAACGCCATGGCTGATAACGGGCCCAATGACGGGGACGGCTTGGCGCGAAAACTTGCCGCCCTCAGATTGTCCTATGCGGCCAAACTGCCGGGCGAACTGGAGAAAATAGAAGAAGCCGCCGCCCTGTTGGGTTCGGACCCTTCGCCGGAGGAAGCCCGGCAAGGGCTGGATGTCCTGCATCGGCTGACCCACAAGCTGTCGGGGTCGGGCGAGACTTTCGGTTTCAAGGAACTGGGCGAAATCTCCCGACAAATCGAAGCCATATGCGCCTCCATGCTCGAATTGGACGCCCCGCCGCCTTCCGGGCTGCGCGAGGAACTGGGCGTACTGGTGAAAGACCTGCGGACGGCTGCGGGCGACGCTCAGGACGTCCCTCCGGCGGCGGGCGAGCCGGGGCGTAGCGTGGTGGAAATAAGCGGGGAAGGCCAGGAGAAAAACAAGGAGGAAAAAACCATCTTGCTCGCCGCCCAGGACTCCGCCCTGGCGGAGAAGCTCGAAATGGAGCTTTTCAACTTCGGCTTCAAGGTTCGCGCACTTTCCCATCCCGCCGAAATGGGCGGAAAACTCAAGGAACTTCGCCCGGCGGCCCTCGTGGTGGATATGGAGGCAGGTGAAAACGGACCGACGGAATGGGAGGCCCCCGAATGTCTGAACCCCAAAAATTGGGGGAAAGACGGCGCCTTCCATTGTCCGGTGGTTTTTCTCTCCGCCAGCGAAGATATCAAAACCCTTCTCGCCGCGGTCCGCGCCGGGGGCGGCGCCTTTTTGACAAAGCCGGTCAACGCCGGCGAACTGGTGGACGCCCTTGACGGCTTGATCGAGTCCGATGACCGGGAGCTTTACCGTATCCTAATCGTCGATGACGACCAAAGCATGGCCGGCTATGTCAAAACCATTATCCAAAACGCCGGGATGAATGCGTCGGTGGCGACCGATCCCATGAAGGTGATGGACCGGATAAGCGACTTCGCCCCGGAACTGATCCTCATGGACCTCTACATGCCCGGATGCAACGGCCAGGAATTGGCGACCGCCATTCGGCTGCGCCCGGCCTTCGCCGGCATTCCCATCGTCTTCCTGTCCGGGGAATCGGACAGGAGCAAGCAGTTGGCGGCCCTGGGCGGCGGCGGTGATGACTTCCTGACCAAATCCATCAGCCCGGAACACCTGATCGCATCGGTAAAAACCCGCGTGCGGCGCTTTCGCATGCTGCGTTCCCTGATGGTCCGCGACAGCATGACCGGATTGTTCAATCACACCACCACCAACGAATTGCTGGAAATCGAACTGGCGCGCGCGCGCCGCAACAAGACGTCGCTGGCCTTGGCGTCCCTGGACCTCGACCATTTCAAGGGCGTCAACGACACCCATGGCCACGCAGTGGGCGACCGGGTCATCAAAAGCTTGGCCCGGCTTCTGAAACAAAGATTGCGCGGCACGGACATCATCGGCCGCATGGGGGGCGAGGAGTTCGCGGTGGTTCTTTGCAATGCCGGCGGCGGCCAGGCCCGAAAGGCCATGGACCAGATACGGGCCGCCTTCTCGAAGATAAAGCACCAAACGGAGAAGGGAACCTTTACGGTAACCCTAAGCTGCGGGGTCGCGGCGTTTTCCAAGTTCGCGGCGCCGCCGCTTCTCACCGAGGCCGCGGACAAAGCGCTCTACGCCGCCAAGGAAGGCGGCCGCAACCGGGTCGTTCTCGTCAAGACGTGAAATGAAGAGGCGCCTGTCCTTATCCCAAGATATTTCGGACAAGCCCCCGAATTTTCTTATGAATTTCCTCTGGCGCGAATGGCTTGACGATATAAGCATCAACACCCGCCGCCTTGGCTTCGGCCACATCCCTAACCGCTCCCTTCGCGGTCAGCATTAGAAAAGGTAAATCAGGATGTTTTTTCCGGACCAGCCGTAGAACTTCGACCCCACTCACATAGGGCATCATCCAGTCGCAGATGACGAAATCCAGAGGTTCTGCGGCGTCCTGTAAATAGCTTACGGCCTCTTTGCCGTTTTCAGCTAGCTGGATTTGAAAAATGCCCAAATCGTGAAGAATAAACTTGATAATGGTCAGGATATCCTTGTCGTCGTCGGCAACAAGCACGCGGAGGTTATTTAAATTATCATTGTTCCGGGAGGGTTTCATGGTGAATTAGAGCCTGTTTAATGAGTGCCGGGCTCACCCTTTCAATTTTTTACGTTTCCACCTGATTTTCATATAATCATTAATATGGAAAATAAACTAATAGATTGTATTTTTTTGCACTTGGAAGGGCTCCCCATGCGAGGTTCTTCTCCGCCGGAAAGATGATAAGATTAACGGGTTATGGCTCACAAACTCAAAAACCCGCGCGCCATCCTGATCACCGGCGCCTCCAGCGGCATCGGCGAGGCGCTGGCCTTGGCCTATGCGAAGAAGGGCGTCTTTCTGGCTTTATCGGGCCGCAATGAGGAACGGCTCTCGGCGGTGGCGGCGGCCTGCCGCGCCCTCGGCGCCGAAGTCGCCGCCGAAGCCATCGACGCCGCCGAGCGCGAGGCCATGGGGAAATGGATCAACAGCTCCTATTCCCATCGCGCCCTGGACCTGGTCATCGCCAACGCCGGCGTCTCGGGTGGAACCTTCGGCCGCGGCGAGAGCGAGGAACAGGTGCGCCATATCTTCGCCGTTAATCTGGCCGGCGTCCTCAACACGGTGCTGCCCGCAATCCCCCTGATGCGCGAAAGAAAACGGGGGGCCATCGCCATCATGAGCTCGCTGGCGGCGTTCCGCGGCGTGCCCAGCGCCCCCGCCTATGCGGCCAGCAAGGCGGCAGTGAGGGTCTATGGCGAGGGCCTGCGCATCGTGCTGGCGCCCGCCGGCGTCTCGGTGTCGGTGATCTGTCCCGGTTTCGTGGTCAGCCGCATCACCCAAAAAAATAAATTCCGCATGCCGTTCCTGATGACGGCGGAAAAAGCGGCCGGCGTCATCATCCGCGGGCTCGGGCGCGGCAAATCGCTTATCGCCTTCCCTTTTCCCATGTACTTCGTCATGCGGCTTTTCAGCGTCCTGCCCGCCTGGGTGGTGGAGCCCATCCTTAAGCGCTTGCCGAAAAAAGAATAACGCAGCCCCTCCCAATCGCCCCTCAATAACCCCTCAATAACCCTGGGCCAAATCTTATCCACAAAAATTCACGCCGAGAGGCGAATTGGACCCTTGCGCCTTTTGGCGCCCTACATCTAGTATTGTATATTGATGTTTTCCACAACATGTTGCAAAATACGCAGTAATTTGTGGTTTCTTTCACTGGAGAACGGCCCAAAGGAGAATGGCCATGAAAAGCGTCAGCGAAACAAGCCGGCAAACGTCGATCCATCCCCTGGATGTGATCGAATGGATCGTTGACGCCAATGATTGGATGTCGAACCGTCATGGCGACCGCGAGATAGCGGTTCAGGCGCCGGGCAGTTGGTGCGAGTACAATCTTTATTTCGCCTGGAACGAAGAGGCGGGCGCCGTTCACTTCACCTGCGCCTTCGACATGCGCGTGCCGGAAGATCGGCGCGCCGCCGCCCATGAGCTTCTCGCCCTGATCAACGAGAAGGTTTGCCTCGGATACTTCGGACTGTGGGAGGATGAGGGATTGCCCATGTACCGCCACGCCTTGCTGCTCAGGGGCGCCGGCGGCGCCCGCCTTGAACAGATGGAGGACTTGGTGAACGCCGCGATTGTTGAGTGCGAACGCTTTTATCCCGCCTTCCAGTACGTGCTGTGGGGAGGCAAGGCGGCCCGCGAGGCGGTGGCGGCGGCCATGATCGACACCCTGGGCGAGGCGTAAGGGGGATATGATATGACCGCGCCGCTGGTTCTCGCCGGCTGCGGCAAAATGGGCGGCGCCCTGCTTGAGGGCTGGATCGAGCGCGGCGTTGAGGCGTCCTCGATCATTATCGTCGAACCCAACGCCAATATCGCGGCGGATATGACGGCGCGCCACGGCGTTACGGCCGTGGCTTCCCCGGACGAAATCGAGGACGCCATCGGCGGCGGCGCGGCGCCCGATGCGGTCATCTTCGCCGTCAAACCCCAAGTCATGGACGGCGTAGCTCCGGCCTATGCGCGGTTCTCCGGTCATGGCGGCGTTTTTCTGTCGATCGCCGCCGGAAAGACCATCGCCTATTTCCAGGAAAAGCTCGGCGGCGAGGCGGCCATCGTGCGCTGCATGCCCAACACCCCGGCGGCGGTGCGCCGGGGAATCACCGTGGCCTGCCCCAACCGGCTTGTCACGCCCGATCAACAACGCCGATGCCATGAGCTTTTGGAGGCGGTGGGCGAGGTCGCCTGGATCGACGAGGAGGAGCTATTGGACGCGGTGACGGCGGTTTCGGGCAGTGGCCCGGCCTATGTGTTTCTGCTGGCCGAATGCCTGGCCCAGGCCGGCGTTGACGCCGGCTTGTCCGAAGATCTGGCGCGAAGGCTGGCCCAAGCCACGGTGTCCGGTTCCGGCGAGTTGATGCGCCAGTCGTCAAAAACCCCGGAGGTTCTGCGTCTCAACGTCACCAGTCCCGGCGGAACCACCGCCGAGGCCCTGAAGGTGTTGATGGCCGACAAGGGTTTGCGGGCCTTAATGACCGAGGCCGTCGCCGCCGCCGCCCGGCGCGCCCGCGAACTGGCGGACTGACAAAAGGTAAATGGCTTGAAAGTCATCAGCGTCCCCATCGAAAACATTTACGTCCCCGTCAAAAGGCGAAGCACGCTGAATCCTAAAACCGTCCAGGTTCTGGCCGAAAGCATCATGGAAAACGGCCAGCAAAGGCCGATCCATATCCGGAAAGACGGCGCGCGCTATGTCCTGGTGGAAGGGTTTCACCGGCTTGAGGCCTGCAAGGCGCTCGGCGAGGACGCCATACTGGCCATCCTGGTCGGCGCCCGAATGTATTAGCAGAGGAAGGTCAACACATGTTTTGCATGTTTGGGGTCAGGTCTTGAATGTTGAATTTATTGATTTGGAAAATTCAACATTCAAGACCTGACCCCAAACACTTCAATTGATCTGGGCAGATTCCAGTTCCAAGCGCGCCACCCTCTCTGAAAGGCGGACATGGTGAGG
>ENA-ORDP01001190-ORDP01001190.1-marine-sediment-metagenome-genome-assembly--contig:-NODE-1190-length-14757-cov-4.570671_pt1 | contig 14757 bp, 10 predicted proteins | sample MGYA00248627_ERZ508539 | MGnify/ENA primary metagenome ERZ508539 (study PRJEB26208, sample SAMN05571518) | marine sediment metagenome | biome: deep sea; feature: Hydrothermal vent; material...
AACAGCGCGGCGAAGAATCCGTCGAATGCACGAGCGAGTTCCAGAGTCTGCGCACTCACGCGATTCCCACCAGCCTGACGCTCATCGCGAAGACGACGATCACGAAGGCGGTGGCCAGGAACTCGCTGATACGGAACAGGCGCAACTTCGCAAGACTCATTTCGACGGTTGCCAGCACCAGTAGAAACACCAGTATCTTGGCAAGCACCATGGGGATGGCGAGGAAGATGTCACCCCAAGCCTTGGTGGTTGCGAGACCCCAGGGGGTGAGCAGCACGTTGAGAAAGATGATTGAGAGTAGCATCAGCTTCATCGATCCGCCCCATTTCATCAAAGCGGCGCCCGGCCCTGAATATTCGAGGTTCTTGGAATGCCCAATCATGGCGATTTCGACTTTGCCGTCAGCGCTGTCGACCGGAATGCGATCGTTCTCGGCCAGGATGAGCATGAAGAAGGCGACCAACACCAGCAGGTGCGCGGGCTCGAGAGTCGCCGCCCAGGATGCCGAAAACGCGGTGTTCACCGCGTAGGGAATGGTCGAATTGGCGATATAGGAGACGCTAAAGAACACCATGATGAACACCGGCTCGGCGAGAAAACCCACCATACGCGTGCGGCTTGCCCCGACCGGGCCGTACACGTTTCCGGTATCCATGGCCGCCAGCGCGACGAAGAATCCGCCGAGCGCAAGGAAAAAGCCGGCTGCGACCATATCGCCCATGAAGGCGAAGAACAACGGATAGGCGGTGAGCGCCGGTACCAGCAGGACGACGAAGATCGGCATCACGAACTGTATCCGCGGCGCGAAGCGGAACACCCAGGATGAATCTTCGGGAACCAACTCTTCCTTGGCGAACAGTTTGGCGATGTCGCGGTAGGTCTGGAAGATGCTCGGGCCGTGCTTGCCTTGGACCATTTCCTCGATGCGTGCGAGTACGCCGCTTACCAGCGGCGAGAGGAGGACCAAAAAGACGGCTTGCAGAAGATTGGCGAACAGATAATAAACGAGATCCGGCACACTCCCTCCATCAGCACGGGGTACATACCCACGGTTCAAACAGCTGCCACCCATAAGCAGGAGTCATCAGCCGAGGGGCGATTCCGGCGTGTGCCGTGGCGAACTCCTTCGCCGGAGAAAGAGTGTACTCCCGACCTCACGCCGGGGCAAGCAGCGTTTTGTTCTCAAGACCCACAATTGAATTGCATCTAAAAAACCCCGGGTGATGCGAAATGTATGCTACTCGACCGATGGCACACTTACATCGATTAGCATGCAGCTGCTTAGGGGCAACCCGGTTTGGGGTCGATGTCTAATCGAGTGAGGAGTTGCACCCTACCCTGTGTACCCATACGGTCTGACCGGTGATCACACCAGCTACCGCCGATCACGGCCCTTTGAGCCGAATTCCCGGGGAGCGAAACCGAGCTCCTGCCGGGCTTTATCTATGGGGAATACCATATCCTGTTGCATGCGTTCTATCATGGCAGGACGCAACGCCTTCATACCCGGCAAAAACCGAATTACCGCCACTGCCGTCTTCAACAGGAACACGGGTAGCGTTACATACTGGCGCTTGACCCCCAGTTGTTGGCAAATTGATTCGAGCATCTGCCGGTAACTCAACGGCCGGGGACCGGCAATAATAAATTCTCGCGTACCACCGGCGTAGTCTGCTGCAGCCAGAATCACCGCCGCCACATCTTCAGAATGTACGGGTTGGCGCAACGCCCGCCCACCAGCAATTAAAGGCAATACCGGCGCATACCTGGCAAATCGGCGCCAAAAATTGAGATTGCGATCATCAGGACCATAAATCATGGTCGTTCGCAGTAGCAAAAAAGGAATTTGCAGGCTGTCGGCCCGCTCACGGAGACCAGCCGCACCCTGTTGCAATCGCGCGACGGTTTCCAGATCGTAGGGATCATTGCTGTTGGCCTTGGTATACTCGCTGGTCGAGCCCAAAGCCACAATCTTTTGCAATGGAATACCAACACAGGCATCGACCGTCTCGGTGACGGACCACAAAGGTGCCACAGCGAGTAATACCATCGGGTTACTCCTGAAATCTTTTTGGTAGCGCAGTGTGATCTCACTCGCATACAACCATTGCAGCGAAGGGGTGGAATCTGGCAAAGCGCCCCGGGTCAACGCCCAAACTTCGGCACCCCTGTTCCGAAGTAACGCCAACAGAACACGGCCCACCGGACTGTTCGCTCCACTGACAAGGTATATCAATCTCATGGTTGGCCAGCACTTGGGATAGCGGCCAACTCAAGCACCATGATCACGGCCTCTGTACAGTGCTTTGAACACAAAGCGCAGCCAAATTGCCGGAATCAGTATCAGCGACAGTAACCGATGGCCAACACCCTGAAAATGCTTCAGATAATAACGGCACATACCCCGGTGCTTGTAGTATTCGATCAAACGTGGATTCTCAACGCTGCAACTGCCCTGGGCATGGATCACCACCGCGGTGGGTACAAAAAGGATTTTCCGGCCGGCATCACGGATTCGAAAACACAAATCCAGGTCTTCACAATGCAGAAAAAAGCCACTATCCATACCCTGCAAGTCCTGAAAACAGGCCGTTTTGATGAGCATGAAAGCGCCCGATATGGCCTCCACAACTACCGGGTCCTTGCCAACAGGTTGGCTGGTATGATCAAAGTTCTGCCAGTGTTGCAAAAACCGCTGCAACCCCAGAAAACCGAGATGAAAATCACGAACCAGCGCCGACATCGGTGTTGGTAAATCTCGCCGGCAACCGCGCTGCTCACTACCATCCGGATTCTGGATCAATGGCCCTACCATGGCGATATCAGCAGCCGACTCCAGTGCCACCAACAGTCGCTGCAGTGCTCCCGTGGTTATCAGGCAATCCGGATTAAGCAATAAGGTGAAGGCACTATGGCAATCTGGCAATACCCTGTTAATTGCCGAGGACAAGCCAATATTTTTTGATAGTCTGCGCAGTTGCAGACGCTCATCGTGGAATTGATCCAAAAACTGCAAACTGTCATCAGTGGAGGCATTATCGACCAAGTGCACTTCACAAACATCGCTACTCGACAACACCCTGCGGATACAGTCCTCCAGCAACCCACCCGCATTATAGTTGACAACAATAACCGTGACTGATTGATTGGTAACCGACATGATCACTTCAACGCCGGTTGCGCAATAAAGCGATCGACATCATCGGCAATAGTGACCAGGTTCGAACCGTCTGCTGCTGTACCTGACGGCGTCGTGACAGCACGCCGGGCAACCCTTTCATGGCATCCCACTTAGCCCGGTAAATCGTCCGACAATGTCCTTGACTGCAATACCAGAAGACGCTCAGCAAATTGATCAGCAAATGCGGCAGCAAGGTCAACAGCATTACACCCGCCGGCATGTCCTTGAAGTAGGTCCAGACCATATTGCGATGACCGTGATAGAGACTAAATCCCGATACCCGTTCGCTAGAAGCTGAACCGATGTGTAGGACTTTAGAGGACGGCACATAGCGGCCACGATAACCCGCCAGCTGCAGACGAAAGGCCAGATCAACATCCTCAAAATAACAAAAAAATGTTTCATCAAAGCCCCCAACCTGTCGCCAGGCATCCGTACGATACACCGCAGCAGCTGCACAAACGGCGAAAACCTCACCCGCAGTACGCTGCCCATTGACCAGTGCCCGACCATGATCGCGGCGCCAGGCCAGGCCTGAGACATGGTATTCATCACCGGTACCGTCATAGTGATCCTGTCTTTGGGCATCGAGTAAACAACTGCCGAAAAAACCGACTTCCGGATAGTTTTCAATCGCAATAGCCAGTTCCTGAAGCCAGTCCGTTTCGGCAAAGGCATCCGGGTTCAACAACGCGACCCAGGCGCTGTTAACATGTTTGGTAACGGCAAGGTTGTTGGCCGCAGCAAAACCCAAATTACGGTTCTGACGATCGATCACCAAGGGTAGATCGGTGTTCCTGTCGAGCGCCTTATCGAGCGAGCCATCACTGCTGTTATTGTCGACCACAATCACCTGATGCGGTGGGCAGCGTTGCTCACGCAAACAGTCCAGGCAGCGACCCAAATCGTCGCCACTGTTCCAGTTGACAATGACGATACTGAAGTCAGTTGATGACTTCTCGAACGACATAGACCGGCTTGTCCTGGGTTTCGTGATAAATACGGGTTTGCATTTCCGCCAGCAGACCCACAGTAATAAACTGCAGACCGATAAAGATCAATAACACCGCGAACAACAGCAACGGCCGATTACCGAGCGGCACAGCCATGAATAAACGCTCGAAAACCAGCCAAAAGGTGATCAGTGTACCCAGTGCACCACTGAACAGCCCCAGGGAACCGAAAAATTGTACCGGTCTGCTGGAATAGCTCAATAAATACTTGACCGCGATCAAATCCAGAATAACCCGAAAGGTTCTGGAGATACCGTATTTGGAGGTACCGGCCACCCGGGGGCGATGATTGACCTTGATCTCGGCAATGCGCACGCCCATCCAACTGGCGATGGCGGGAATAAATCGGTGCATTTCTCCGTACAGATGCAGACTCTTGGCCACTTCACTACGAAAAGCTTTTAGCGAACAACCATAATCATGGAGCGAAACATCGGTGGTGTAGGAGATAATCCGGTTCGCGATCATTGAGGGCAGACGCCGCAACAGGAACCCGTCCTTGCGTTGATAGCGCCAACCGCTGACCAGATCATAGCCCTGTTCGATCTTGGCGATCAACATGGGAATGTCTGCAGGATCGTTCTGCCGGTCTGCATCCAGGGTGATGATAATGTCCCCTGACGCATAATCAAAACCGGCCATCATGGCCGGGGTCTGACCAAAATTACGGCGAAACAATACCACTTTCAATCGCTTGTCTTCTTCTGCCATCGTGGCCAATAATTCGCGTGAACCATCACTACTGCCATCATCCACCAGGATGATTTCATAGTCTCGTCCAAGCTCACGCATAGCAGTAGCAATTTCACCGCAAAGCGGTTGCAGGTTATCGACCTCATTATAAACCGGCAATACAATACTGATATCCATACGGTCCTTATTCATGTGGGTTAGTAACTATTCAGCGTGTTTAGATTTTGGTTCAGTACCAGGTATTTTCGCACGGAGAATGTGAGCATATAGGTCATATGTGAGCATTCGAGTACGAAAACAACGCCGTAATGGGACAAAATGATGAATGCGCTGAATAGTTACACAGGTTATTCATTTGCTTATGGGTCACATCAGGCCAATTGCAGCAAACGGTAGATTTCAGCAACTTTCTCTGCATCGAACGTATCATCCCAGGCTGTGGGCCAGTGCAGTCTGGCAGCTTGCAGTCGACTTTCGATATCCTGGCTACGCAGGACGGCATTTTTCAGTCCCTCGGTTACCCCTGCAATCGTTGCTGCAGGGGCGAGAATATTACCTGAAATTGCAGCCATTTTTTCGGCTGTTTTGTTCAGACATTCACAACTGACCACAATTTGACCACATGCTGCCATTTCCAGTGGCAGCAGACTGGGATGTGGCGTGTACATCAGCGCCAAACCGACATCGTGCTGTTGTAGCAGCTGTGCATATTCCTTCAAACCCACTTTGCCTAACATCTTCAGCACGTTGCCCTGCGGCAACGGAATATCCCCATGGCTGGTACCGATGCCATAGAATAACCAGTCACTGTCGAAAATACCCTGCTCAATGGCTGTGCAGAGAGCAACATAGGCCGTTTCAAACATATTGCGTGATGCGTGTGCTTCCGGGCGGGCATAAAATAATAGTTTGCGGGGTCGCCCGCTACGCAGGGCCGGTTCATCCGGATGTAATGGCAATACTGCATTCTCAAAAAAACCATGCTCGCCAACAGGATCAGTGGCGAAGACCCCAACCCGGTTCTGCGCAAAATATTCCATCAGCAAACCGGTTGAAAACATCGCCTTATGCGGGAAGCGATAGGAATATTCGGCGGCCGCATAATACGAACCCATAGCAAAGGTGAATGGCTCAAACTCCTGAATCAGGTACATAAAATCCGCTAGCTGGCCATCCTGGCAAAGTTGATGGGCAATATAGGCAGTCCACCAGGTGGTCGCAATCACCCGGTCATCCGGTGAGCAGGCCAGCTCCTGGCTTCGGTTAAAAGCAGTCTGTACTTCCACCAGCTCCAGAACATCCTCGAGCCCCTGATAACGGCTGATCAAGGCCTGCCAGGCGGGCTCGTCCCGTTGGCAGCGGTCGACAGTAATCATGCGTACCTTGCAACCCGCCTGCGCCAATTTCTTCGCCAGCTGAAACTTGGCGATATAGCCACCATAAAAACTGCCAAAGCTGATTTCCGGAATTAGAAAGTTGATTCGTGCAGGCTCCTGATTGGAAAACCGTGCCTTAAGAGGACGTATTTTCTCCGGCAGGCGATTCAATACTTCGGCATTGTAATAATTTTCCAGCAACCGCTTTTTCACCCAACGTGCCGGTGTGGCCAAAGGGCTGTTCATGAGGGTACCGTAGATTCCCATATCAAATCCTGCGGATGTAATTGTGGACATGGCTATAGGGTGTCAGCACTAGCCAGGCAAATGCTACCAATAGCCAGTGCCCAACCAGCCAGGTGAATAAACGCAACTCCGCATTTCCTGTGGTATCACCACGATGGCGTACTCGCAGATGACTGCGCAGTAAAAATAGCGCACAACGCCAACCGTCATCAGCGAGACGATCCACTACGACCCGACAGTGTGCAGGCAATTGCGATTGACGCAATAAAAGGGTACGTGCCATCAATTGTAGCCGTCGGTGTTCATGCTGATAACCATATTCAAGACCTTGCAGACGACGCATAATCCGGGCCATTATCCCGTGCGGGGCCATTTTCCTATGAGGGAATTTGCTTGTAGATGGTGCGGCGGCCTTCCTGCGGGTCGGATTAGCCTCTTCACAATGGCCAATCACGTTCTCTGCGTGTTGATAATAACAATACAATGGTTGCTGCACATAAGCGACACCACCTGCAGTAAAAGCACACAACGCCAGCCAATGATCATGAAAGGCATCGCCAATACGGATTGGAAATGGCAAGGCAAGATCCAGTAACTCCCGCCTGAATAAGGCTGCAGCTCCGGTTACGGTGTTGGCCAAAAATACAGTCTCCATGTCCCGGTAGTTGTTGCGTCGTTTCGTCCAATAGGTTTCAGACAACACCTGCCCCCGGTCATCGACAATGTTCATATCCGAGTAGACCAGGGTACTTTGCCCCAGACCATCAAGCAGTCGCTGCAGCTTTTCCGGCATCCATGCGTCATCCTGATCAGCCAAGGCAACATAGGGAACGGTTGCTGGCACCCGATACAAACAACGCTCAAAATTGTGATAGAAACCGCGGTTGGGTTCCCCTGAAAAGAAACTAAAGCGGTCATCGGCTACACAAACAGCACGCATGGCGTCAAGCAACTCTGGAGCCGAACCGTCGTCCTGGATAATACAATGCCAATGTGGATAAGTTTGCTCTTGAATCGAGATGATCTGGCGTTCAAATGCCTTAATCTGTGGATTAAAGGCCGCCATACAGATCACAATATGACAGGAATCAGGCAACTGCACCTGCTCCAGCGCCGGCCGTTCCACAATATCAATCTGACTCGGCTCAAGACTCCCCGCATCTCTACCATCGCCGGTCCTGATAGAGACCCGAACCTGTTCAGCGGCCATATCCGAGCGAATAACAGCCTCCGCTTCCCAACCGCATAGTGGATGTTCTCCAGCCTTGAGATTGGCATCCAGCCGTGGTTTGGCTCGACGCACCAAAAATTTCTGTTCTCCTACCTGCAAGGTTGCGCTTTGGACGATTCGGCCATTTCGGCTACGCCCACGCAAGGGATGAATGGCAGCCCGCCCACATACCAGCGTGGAAGGCAAAGTGCTATCCACTTCCAACGCCAGGCTCACCCGGCAAGCCCAAAATTTTCTTCGTCGAGGGTCAAATTGGCATTATAGAAAGGATCACCTCGTTCCAGAATTCTCTTGTGCCGCTCACAAAACTGCGCCTTTTCAATAGTAAATCGCCGTTTTTTAGCTGGAGTGTCCTCATAGCCACGAGACAAGGATTCCCAGTGATACGCCTTGGCAAATGGCGTATAAACATTGTAATAACCCTGCTCGAGTAGGCGTAGACAAAAATCAACGTCATTGCAGGCCACCTTGAACTGCTTGGCATCAAATCCACCGAGTTGTTCATACTTGCTCCGTTCGATCATCATGAAGGCACCGGTGACAGCGGCATAATTACAGGTAATGTTGAGAAGATTGTAATAACCGGCAGCATTACCACGGAAACCCTTGAAAGCATGGCCGGCATAGCCACCGATGCCAACAATCACACCGGCGTGCTGGATCGTATTGTCCGGATAGAACAACTTACCGCCGACAGCTCCGATATCGGATTGAACGGCGTGTTCCAGCATACGCTCAATCCAATCCCAACTGATAATCTCAATATCGTTGTTCATCAACACGGCCACCTCACCGTCAGACTCGGCAACACCAAAATTAACCAGATCAGAAAAATTGAACGGTACATTGCGTTCAACAAAGCGGACCTCGGGGTGTTCACTGAGTTGGTCCATCATGGCAAAGGTACTGGATAACTCGGCGTTGTTCGACACACCGATAATTTCTATATTAGTATAGGTCCGACGTTCCAATATGGAGCGGACACAACGCTGCAACAGGTCCGGGCGATCCTTGAAAGGGATCACAATACTAACCTTTGGATGTTTGTCGATATGACGATGAATTTCGTAATAATTCGGTAGATTACATTCACGCACCTCTCCCGACTGGTTTTTCTGATGCAAATAATCCAGCAAGGCGCGACGACCAAGGTCTGTGGTTTCAGGCTTTGCCTCACTGCTTTTAGCCGTAGAGGTATCAGACATTCGCCAATGATAGAGCACTTTGGGAATATGCCAAATCTTACGAGTCAGACTGGATACCCGCAGCAGAAAATCATAGTCCTGGGCCCCATCGAATTCTGAGCGCAGTAATCCCACCTGCTCAGCCAGCGAACGTCGAACGACAACCAGGTGGGTAATATAGTTATGAGCTTCTAATAACTGCGGAGAAAAATCCGGTTTGAAATGGGCATGTACCCGCACCCCTTCTTCATCCATAAAATCTTCGTCCGAGTACAAAAGATCCCAATCACCAGCCTGAATTTCGCGAACCATGGCATATAATGCTGCCTCGTGCAAGCTATCATCATGATCGAGAAAAGCGATATAAGTCCCCGCAGCCATAGCAATTCCTGCATTAGTCGCTGCAGAGATATTACGACCTGTCTCGAGGCGGCGTATCTTAATCCGGGGATCATCAAGAGCTGCGAGACAATCGAGTGTCTCAGGATTGTCGCTGGCATCATCGACAATACAAAGTTCCCAGTGACCGTATAACTGGCAGACAACGGAATCTACTGCAGCACGCAGGAAGCGGCCCGGGGTATTGAAAACCGGCATAATGACACTGATCAGTGGAGACGGTTGCCAGCCGCGAATGTCCTCCCCGATTCGCATCCTGTCGTTATCTGTAGTTTGATGATTCTGCAGAAATTCAGCATAAATTTCAGCATGATTTTTTTGCAGTACACGCTCAGCGATAGCACCAAGGCTGACATTGTCCTGGACCTGTTCGAGCATTTTGTGGCGGGATGGCGCCAATGCCGACCGCCGTAGACGTGGTAGCTTTCCGAGCAATCTGTTATAGAACAGGTCACGTCCCTGCTCGGCCAGTCGCCAGACTTTAGAGGTTTTCATATAGGTCAATTCTGCGGCTTTTTCCTGTAACCGCTCATTCTCCTGACGAAGGCTATCCATCTGCTCCTGTAAGTGCAGCTTCTGTACAATATACTGATCGCGAAAGTACTGAAAGTCCGGACTACGCGGCCACTCGATATCGACCTCAACCCATAGTGGGCCACGCTTGCCCGTTGACGGCTCCACATCCAGCTGCCAAACCAATTGTGGATTGTCTGTTTCCGCCAGAAAGTATTCCTGCCCCGGCACGTCAGCGTAGCGAACTTGGTATAGTCGCAAAACCCTGGCCAATTCCGGCCCACCCTGCAGTTGTTGCAATACGGTATTGACATTGCCCTGGCGCTGACAAAGGCGCAAGGCAAAGAGGCGGAAGAATCCTGGAAAACTGCTGGGTACCAAACGCAACGCCCCTACTGCAAGCACTGCAGTTGGCAGGGAAAAAACCAGCGTCTGCCTTGACTCGCCAACGGCTGCGAATTGTACCAGTGACTGCTCAGGGCTGAAGTTTTTATCCTCCGGTAACTGCCAGTAGAGACGACAACGAAACTTGTCCCGAGCCAGGAGTTGTGCCAGCTCCTGCTCTACACCATTTTCCCGATGGTCCCGGATGCAGGTTTGGAGCCGCTCTTCCAGTGCGGCCCATGCCCTGCGGTTGGCCTCAAAATCGACACCAACAGCGCCCAGCATACCACTGATATGTTGTGCCACAGTGGTACAGGGCAGTGGTGTTTGCAACACGGCAAAATGCTGGGCGTGGCGAGGAATAAATAACAGTAATGCCCGAAACAGCAGAAAATCCACTTCCAGCTTATCCCGGGTACGCCACTCCTGATCGAATTCGTGCCAGCGACCTTCATCATCAACCAGAATATTACCCGGCACCAGATCATACGGGAGGAATTCCTGGGTACGTTGCCAATCCTGCAGGAAAGCCTGGTAGCGACGTAGCTGCGCAAGCAAATCAGTCCAGGCGTTATTACCGATCAAGGCTGATAACCAAAATCTTTCCAGTAAAACACCGGAATACCAGGTCTCTTCACCAATCTGCTGGGTGATTAATTCTTGCTTGGCTATCTCAGCATAAAGTAACTGCTTGACAGCCTTGCTCGTACTCACAGCGCGCGTGAGCAAGGTTCGGTAACATGGACGACGGCTATTATCGGCCTGGCGCCAAAAGTCAGGGCCTGCCATTCGTTCCAATGATGTAGCACTACGCGAGGCCAGGATCAAAAAGCTGTTGGCAAATCGCGCGAGCTGACCATTCTGAATGACTGCATTCCACAGCATCGATTCTTGGGCCAGTGGTGGCCTCTCACCCACGTAGTCTCTACTGGACATGCCGTAGAGCAAATTCGCACAATCATCGGTTTGTTCAAGGAGGGCCTCACTACAAACCATTCGTGGCAGCAGGTGATCAGGGAAAGGGTAATACCAGCGGCTGTTTACCAAGCCCTGTTGTTGCAGCCATTGCCGCCAGGAGCGTTGATCCCGAAGCTGTGCAGAGCCCGTCAAGCCATCAATCGTCGAAAATACCGGTTCACCGACGCCAGACTGCATGCCGGTCAAATATTTCAGGCCCAGGCGGTTGCTGACGGCCAGAATCAGCACACCATCAGTGGCAAGATATTCCAAGGCCCGAGCAGCAGTTTCTGTAACCGAGGAAGTTCGCCACAGCCTCTCCATATCTGAGACAAAAATGTAATCATACTCCGCCAATGCAGGATCATCTGACGGTAAGGAGCGAATCACACGGCAGTCGGCTTGCCCGTACAATCGTTGTACTGCGACCTCAGCCGTGAGGTCGCTATTCACCTGACAATCCACCTTCAGGCTCTGCTCCGAGAAATACCGGCTCATAATACCGGTTCCGGCATCGCACTCCAGCATTTTGCAACCGGGCCGAAAGTTCAGCCCTCGTACCAAAGCCGAACGCAACGCCGACAGATGCAGTTCGGCATTGCGATTATTGATCGCCTGTTCCAATTGCAAGGAAGTGCTCGAATAATCCTCAGCCTGCTCCATCACCTGTAACAAGTAGCGGTAAAACCTGACTTCATCTTCCAGCATTTCCGGATTAACCGAACGGAACCCGGCGCCGGGAGCTTGTCCGGGAACAAGGGTCGAGCGGTTTATTGCTCCTGCAAAACTGGTATTTCCGCCATCCATGGCGATCGTGGCGAGGGAAAGCTGCTTTGTGGCAGATTTTTTCATGGCGAGGCGTATACTGGTTGTATTTTAACGACGTAGGGGAGGTATTTAGCCAACTCACTGATCCGTAGCAGGTTCTCTGTTCTCGGACAGGCTCCCGGTCCAGCAACCTTTAGATATCAGTTGAATAGGCACTAATGCGGTCATACGTTTCTCTGCCCAGGTAACCGCCTCTTGCTGTCAGTACGAGCCGGCATCAAGTGATCCGCTTTTATCTGCGACACAAAGGATGGACGTAGCGGACAAAGATATCTCGCATAAACGGCACATGATAACTTATCAAGGATGCTGTGGGCTATAATTTTGTGTGCTCAAAACAGGAGCTCCCGCTAACGTCATCAAGGGCGGGTCTGGAGCTGTTTTCGGAGCGCTTGGCCGGTATCAGATCCACAGTGAGCGGGAGGCCCTGCAATCAAAATATTGATCTACCGCACGCTATTGAATTTGACACCGTTACCCAAGGAACGCTAGATTGCTGTCCCAAGATACCTCTCCGCCACAATGAATACACTGTTGTATAGAACTCACCTTGAAATTCTCTTAAATGACTGACTTTTATGCAACTGGCAATTATCACAATTAACTGGAATTCTAACCAGCGCACCTTTGATACCCTAAATCTCATCCGGCACTGGGGGCGAAAGGATATCCTTGTTATTATTGTTGATAATGGCTCAGAACCAGAATCTGTTCTTGAAATAAAGAACAACCTTGCAAAAAATCATTATCTCATTGAATTAGCACACAACAAAGGTTTTTCAGGTGCCTGCAATGAAGGGATCAGGAAGGCACTTGAAAACAACATAGAAAATATTTTTCTGTTAAATACAGATGCTACTTTGACGGCCACCGATATTACAAAACTTGAAGTAGCATTGGCCCAAGACGCGACAATTGCTGCAATCGGACCGCTGATTCTTGATAGTAACGGAACCAAAATCCTCAATGCCGGTGGCAGAAATATTGCCTGGTACTATCACACCAACAGCGCTCAGGCTCGTGACCTGGAAAATGTCTATGATGTCGACTACGTATCGGGCACTGCGGTGATGATCAAGTCTGAAGTTTTACGAGAATCAGGGTTATTCTGTGAATCCTATTTTTTCAGTGGCGAAGTCGCAGACTGGTGTACCACAATAAAAAAACGTGTTGATCTTCCCAATCGTGTGGTCATTGACCCACGAGCCAGCGCCTTGCACAAGCCTGAAATGGCCTCATCCCTACGTGGAACGCTCTATACCTATTACACGGTCAGAAACCGCTATCTCTATATCCGTAGGCACCACAAGCTTTTGTCTCCACTATTGGTCCCATTATGGGTTATTCGACATTTTCGGCACTGGCTCGCAGCCAGAAAGGAGGGAGCTCGAGTCGAAGCCGGGATGGTGTGGCGTGGTGTTCGAGATGGGTTACTGGGCCGCTGGGGACGAATTGATCAACGCTGGGAGAAACTGTGCACATGACCGTTTTGACAGAGGCACTCATTACCGTCATCATCCCGAACTGGAACGGTCTCCATTACTTGCAACAATGCCTGCCAGCCTTATCACAGCAAACGTTCGAGGCATTTCGTATCATTGTGGTGGACAACGGCTCATCCGATGATTCCTGTCACTATATCATTGCACAATTTCCACAAATTCAATTAATCCGTTTTCCAGAAAATACCGGTTTTGCTTTCGCTTGCAATGCTGGCATCAAAGCTGCCGATACAACCTGGATAGCCCTGCTCAATAACGATACCAAACCGCAACCTGGCTGGCTGCAAGCCCTTGTCAATGCTACTGAAACATATGATGTTGGTGTTGCCGCATATACCAGCTGCATGATTCAAATGAATAGTCCGAATTTAATGGATGATGGCGGAGATATCCTGAACTGGCGAGGTGGCACATTTAAGCGTGGCAATGGCCAACAGGCGGACTTGTATTCCCGTGATGAAGAAGTCATGCTGCCATGCGCAGGTGCGGCGATGTATCGTCGCCAGGTGCTCATAGAAAACGGTGGTTTTGATCCGGTTTTCTATGCCTATCTTGAGGACGTGGACCTGGGCTTGCGTTTGCGCCTACAGGGCTACCGCTGTATCTATGTGGCGAATGCAGTGGTTCTACACACCGGCCATGGCAGTAAAATTGCTACCGATAAATACATTTTTCTAACTGCCAGAAACCGCATCCTGTTGTTTCTAAAAAACATCCCCTTTACCTTGCTTTTTCTGCACACAGGCGCGCTGGTTTATGGCTGGTTGTTTTATTATCTCGCCCACCGTTGTGCCTGGATGTACCTGCGAGGAACACTCGCCGTAGTAAAATATCTTCCCCATATCATCCGCAGTCGCAGAAAACTGGCACGACACAAGCAGCTGGATCATACCAAAATCAAGGCTCTGTTGACTCACCCATGGCCCGAAATCACCTTGTCTGAGCTTGTAGTTATACGGCTCAAGGAAATTATTCACCGTTATCGGAGACCGTCTTGAATTCTTCACTTGTACAAAGCAATGCACTGGAATTAGCCGATAACGGCGTCTGGTGTTACGCAAATCGGCGACAGTCTAGCGGGGTCGATTATTCCGATGGCCAAACTCATGAACAAAGGCTCTTAACCACACTTGAACGGGTGCAAGACTTACACTGGTATTCAAGCGAACTCACCGGGCATAACTATTCCGCCCCGAAAATCCGCGGAGCGGTTACCCCCGCACCAGGCGAAACTAGTCTGCCAATTCGAC
>ENA-ORDP01001191-ORDP01001191.1-marine-sediment-metagenome-genome-assembly--contig:-NODE-1191-length-14757-cov-4.519249_pt1 | contig 14757 bp, 14 predicted proteins | sample MGYA00248627_ERZ508539 | MGnify/ENA primary metagenome ERZ508539 (study PRJEB26208, sample SAMN05571518) | marine sediment metagenome | biome: deep sea; feature: Hydrothermal vent; material...
TGGGCCACCCGCTGGGATGCACGGGCGCTCGATTGGTGACCACGCTCGTTCATGAAATGGTCAAGAGCAAAGCCCGCCGCGGATTGGCGACACTTTGCGTCGGCGTCGGGCAAGGCGTGGCCACACTGATCGATCGTGCGGCGGCGGATTGAGGTTGAACGGGCAATGGGAGCAACTATATGAGCGCCGGTGAAACGACGACCGAAGAACTGAAACTCGACTGGGGCATTCAGGAAGATCCGGATCGTCTGGCTGAGTTTCAAAGACGAATCGACGCGCGGGAGCTTGTCGAAGTCGATGACTGGATGCCGCACAACTACCGCGTCGGCATGCTTCGGGTGGCAGAGCATCACGCCAACTCCGAGATCGTCGGCGCCTTGCCTGAAGGCGAGTGGATCACCCGAGCGCCGAGCCTGCTCCGCAAATTGGCCTTGATCGCCAAAGTGCAAGATGAAGTCGGGCACGGCCAAATGCTCTATCACGTCTGCCAGGATTTGGGCAAACCCCGAGACCAGATGCTGCGGGACTTATGCACGGGCAAAACCCGCTATCACAACGTCTTCAACTATCCGGCTCCTACCTGGGCGGACGTCGCCATGATTCAGTGGCTTGTCGACGGGGCGGCCATCCTGAATCAGAAGAGCCTGGCCGAGGGAAGTTACGGGCCTTACGTGCGCACCATGAAGCGGATCAATATGGAGGAGGCGTTTCACTTCAAGAGCGGCGAGGACATGGTGCTGACACTGATGAGCGGCACGAAGCGACAAAAACAGATGGGGCAAGAAGCATTCGATCGCTGGTGGTCACCGTGTCTGATGTTCTTCGGGCCGCCGGACAAGGAATCGACGAAAACCGGGCCATTCATGCAATGGCGGATCAAGACCGCGACCAACGACACGCTGCGCGAGAAATACGTCGATCGGTTCGCGCCGGCGGCGTTGGCGCTGGGGCTTAAGATACACGTGGCCAACAAGAACCCCGACGGGTTGATCGCGACGAAGCCGGACGGCACGCTCGACATGATAGAAGATCCCTTGATCCGGCTCGATGACAAGACCGGTCATTGGGGTTTCACGCAGCCGGATTGGGAGGAGTTTTACCGAGTGATCGGCGGCGACGGACCGTGCAACAAACAGCGCGTCGCCCTGCGGCGGTTTTCCTATGAACAAGGTCAGTGGGGGCGGAAGGCGGGGCTCGGTTGCGCCGGTCTTCCGCCGACGAGGAATTAGCGGAATGGTCCGCACATGGTCCGCACAGCGGACCCTACGACCGCAGTCCGCGCGATTGACGTTGGAGGATGATGGTGTCGAGAATTCGCGAACAATTCGAGGCTAGCGAAGGCGAGTTGGCGACGCCGGCTGAGGCGGACCCGAAACCTTATGAGGTGTTCATCCAGCTCACGCGAGGTCAGCCGCACACGCACGCGGGCACGGTCGATGCGGTAGACGATCAGATGGCGTTGGAGTACGCCCGCAAGCACTATGGGCGCGACCAGGAGTGCGTCCACATGTGGGTCGTGCCGCGCGAAGCGATTATGAGCACGGGCTACGATGACGACCTCATTTGGCCTTTGACGGATCAGGGGTATCGTCTGGCTCGCGGGTACGCCGCGGACGTCCGCCGCAAGTGGGAACGGTTCCGAAGCGTTAAGGATGTGGACCAATACCAGGCGGAAGACATCAAAGAGACGTTTTGATATGTGCGGTGTCGAGCCGTTCGCAACGCACCACCGTGGAAGAGCGTAGAGTATAAGAGATGCAGAAACTCCCGGACGAACTAAAGACGCCGCTGTGCGAACTACTTCTGGCGATCGCGGATGACAAGCTGATGCTGGGGCATCGAGCCTCGGACTGGACGGGGCTCGCACCGATCCTTGAAGAGGACATCGCTTTCTCCGCCATTTCGCAGGAAGAGATCGCCCACGCGACGGCGCTCTACGAAATCGTTGGTTCACTGCGCGATCTTTCGGCCGATGCCGTAGCGTTCGGACGTAAACCGAACGAATACCGCTGCGCAGCGCTCGCCACGCTTGACGACAATTTTGATTGGGCGAAGTCGATCGCCCGTCACCTGTTTTGCGACCACTTGGACATTATGCGGTTCGAGCGATTGTCGCGATCACAATACGCGCCGCTGGCGGCGCTGGCCAAGCTCCGCCCCGACCGCGCCCTGGTCATCGCCCAGGCCTTCCGCGAAGGCTTAAGCGTCGCCGAGGCGCAAGCCGCCTGCAAGTACGACCCCTGGTTCCTGGAGCAGATCAAGTATCTGGTGGAGGTCGAAGACGAGGTCCGGGAAGGCGGCCTTCCCGGCGACGCCCCCGGCCTGCTGCGCCTGAAAAAACTCGGCTTCTCCGACGAGCGTCTGGCCACGCTCTCGGGGCGCAAGCTCAAGGACGTGACCCACCGCCGCCATGTTCTGAACGTGCGGCCCGTGTACAAGCGGGTGGACACCTGCGCCGCCGAGTTCGCCACCCAGACGTCTTATATGTATTCGACCTATGAAGGCGACGGCGTCAACCCGCCCGAATGCGAAGCCCGCCCAACCGAGCGGCCCAAGGCGGTGATCCTGGGCGGCGGTCCCAACCGCATCGGCCAGGGCATCGAATTCGACTACTGCTGCGTTCACGCCGCCTACGCCCTCAAGGAGGCCGGCATCGAGGCGATCATGGTCAATTGCAACCCAGAGACCGTCTCCACCGACTACGACACATCCGATCGCCTCTACTTCGAGCCGCTGACGGCGGAGGACGTGATCGAGATAATCCGCGCCGAGCAGGCATGCGGCGAATTGCTCGGGGTCATCGTCCAGTTCGGCGGCCAGACGCCCTTGAAGCTGTCCCATGCGCTGGAAGCCGCCGGCATTCCCATCCTCGGCACCTCGCCCGACGCCATCGACCTGGCGGAAGACCGCGAACGGTTCCAAAAAGTGCTCCGCGATCTCGGCCTCCGCCAGCCGGCCAACGGTTTGGCGCGCTCGTTTGACGAAGCCGAAAAAGTCGCCGCCGACATCGGCTATCCCCTGGTCATCCGGCCGTCCTACGTGCTCGGCGGACGGGCCATGGAAATCGTCCACGACGCGGGCGCGCTCAAGCGTTACATGGCGGCGGCGGTGAGGGTTTCGGGAGCCGGTCCGGTATTGCTCGATTCATATCTGCGCGACGCCATAGAGGTGGACGTGGACGCGGTGGCCGACGGGGTTTCGGTCTATGTGGCCGGGGTCATGCAGCATATCGAGGAAGCGGGGGTCCATTCCGGGGATTCAGCCTGTTCCCTGCCGCCTTATTCGCTAAAGCCGGAGATAGTCGAGGAACTGGAAAACCAGGCCCGCCTGCTGGCCCGGGGGCTAGGCGTCCGGGGATTGATGAATATCCAGTTCGCGGTCAAGGGCGGCGATATCTTCATCCTCGAAGTCAACCCCCGGGCCAGCCGCACCGTGCCCTTCGTCGCCAAGGCCACCGGCGTTCCCATAGCCAAGATCGCGGCCCGGGTGATGGCCGGGGAAAGTCTGGCCTCTTTCGATCTCGGCCAGCGGCCCCGCTATAAGCACATGGCGGTCAAGGAAGCGGTCTTTCCTTTTTCGCGCTTTCCCGGCGTCGACATTATCCTCGGCCCGGAAATGAAATCCACCGGCGAGGTCATGGGCATCGACGCGGACTTCAGCCGCGCCTTCGCCAAGTCGCAGCTCGCCGCCGGGACCAGGCTTCCCGGCGCGGGCGTGGTCTTTATCTCGGTCAAGGACCGGGACAAACCGGCGGCGGCGGCGCTTGCGCGCAAGCTGATTGATCTCGGCTTCGGCCTTCTCGCCACCTCCGGCACCCAGGCCTTTCTTACCGCCGAAGGGTTGACTGCGTCGCCGATCAACAAGGTGCGGGACGGCTCGCCCCATTGCGAGGAAGCGATCATGGCGGGCAATATTCAACTGGTCATCAACACTACCGAGGACGCCCAGGCGATCGTCGATTCGTATTCCATCCGCCGCTCCGCTCTTGTAAACAACGTCCCCCACTACACCACCATGGCCGGCGCTTCCGCCGTCGTCGGCGCCATCGAGGCGCTTGGCGGCGAAGGCCTGGACGTCGCGCCCCTGCAATCCTACTTTACAGGGCCGATCAAATTCTAATAGCCTTTTACCGTTCCCCAAACCCTGATAGGTTTAATGATGGATAAGATCCCCATGACCCAGGAAGGACTCACCCGGCTTGAGGAAGAGATGAAGCGCCTGAAGATTGAGGAGCGTCCGGCGGTGATCCGCGCCATCGCCGTCGCCCGCGAGCACGGCGACCTCAAGGAAAACGCCGAATACCACGCGGCCCGGGAAAAGCAGAGCTTCATCGAAGGCCGCCTGAAAGAGTTGGAAAGCGTCATCAGCCACGCCGAGGCCATCGACGTCAGCAAGTTCACCGGCGATGTGGTGCGCTTCGGCGCCACCGTCATGCTGGCCGACGAGGACACCGATGAGGAAGCCACCTACCAAATCGTCGGCAGCCACGAATCCGACATCAAGGCCGGCAAATTGTCCGTCACCTCGCCGCTGGGCCGCGCCCTCATCTCCAAGGAGCTCGGCGACTCGGTGGAGGTGACGACGCCCAAGGGCGCCAAGTCCTACGAAATCGTCAAGGTGGACTATTGCTGAGGAAAGGGGGCGCCGCCCCTTTGATTTCCGCCACGTGAATTCACATTTCAAGACCTGACCCCGAGCGCATGACCCCGAGCGCACCGAGCGCGCATTTGTGAAGAATGGGAAAAACCTTTATTATCCAAGAAAATCGTTAGCGGGAGCAGAATCATGCCAAACGTCAGACTGGAGCACATCAAGGGCAGCGAACTCGCCAAGCGCGTCGCCGAAGCGGTGCGGGTTGAGCCCGACCGTTTCTACAAGGTGACCGTCCGCGCCGAGGACGAAGAGCTTTCCGACGCTGACTCTTTAAGCGCTGTGGCCGAGATCGTGAGCGACCGCGCCCGTGAACGCGGCCTGACTCCGGAAATTCTCCGGGATATTCTGGATGACGCGTAAGCCTCGTTTCGTCGCCGACACCAACATTCTGATCAGTTCCCTGCTCCTTTTTAATTCGCTTCCAGGACAAGCCGTTCACCAAGCGCTTTCGATTGGCGTTCTGCTCAGATCGGAAGCGACCCTCTTTGAATTAGCCCGTGTGCTTGAACGCAGTAAATTCGACGACTACGCCACCTTGGAGGAACGAAAAACCTTCCTCGATTGGCTGATCCGGGAAACCGACAACGTAGAGATTGAGAAATCCGTCGTTGCATGCCGCGATCCTAAGGACGATAAATTCCTGGAGCTTGCCGTCAACGGTGGAGCCGCCTGCGTCATCAGCGGAGACAACGACCTCCTTGTTCTTGATCCCTTTCAAGGGATCCCCATTCTTTCCCCCGCTAGGTTTATCGCAAGGTATTGAAACACGATGAAGAATCCCGCCAAAATTATCCTGCTGACCCTGTCGCTTCTGGCGGCCCTTCCCCCTCCCGCCCAGGCGTCTCGGGACGAGCTGGTGATCGGCTTGACCCAGTTCCCGGCGTCGTTTCATCCCAACATCGATTCCATGCTGGCCAAGACCTACGTTCTGGCCATGACGCGGCGGCCCTTCACCGCCTATGACGCCGAATGGAAATTGGTCTGCATGCTGTGCGTCGAACTGCCGACCATCGACAATGGGCTGGCGGTCCCTGAGCGCGGCCCCAAGGGAAAGAAGGGCGTCGCCGTCACCTACGCCATCCGCCCGGACGCGACGTGGGGCGACGGCGTTCCCGTCACCACCAAGGACGTGGTCTTCACCTGGAAGGTGGGGCGCCACCCCTTAAGCGGCGTCAGCGACATGGAGTTCTACCGCAGCCTCTACAAGATCGACGTTAAAGACGACAAGACCTTCACCCTGCATTTCGACAAGTTGACCTTCGATTACAACGCCCTCAACAATTTCAATCTGATTCCGGCGCACCTGGACGAGCCGGCCTTCGCCGAGCCCAGGGAATACAAGAACCGCACTGCGTTCGATACGGACACCACCAACGAAGGCCTGTACTTCGGCCCCTATCTCATCACCAAGGTTGAGACCGGCTCCCACGTGGTGCTGGAGCCCAACCCCACTTGGTGGGGGGAAAAGCCCCATTTCAAGCGCATCATCGTGCGCGTCATCTCCAATACGGCGGCGCTGGAGGCCAACATCCTGTCCGGCGCCATCGACATGATCGCCGGAGAGCTGGGGATCACCGTCGATCAGGCCCTGGCCTTCCAGAAGCGCCACGGGGACCGCTTTAATTTCGTCTACAAGCCGGGGCTGATCTACGAGCACATCGATTTCAATCTGGACAACCCCATTTTCAAGGACAAGCGGGTGCGCCAAGCCTTGATCCACGCCATCGACCGCGAGGCCATCTCCAAGCAGTTGTTCGCCGGCCGCCAGCCGGTGGCCCATTCGCCCGTTAATCCTCTGGATTGGGTGTATGACGACAATGTGCGCAAATACGCCCATGACCCCAATCTTGCCAACCGCCTGCTCAACCAAGCCGGATGGAAGGCGGCGCGCCGGGGACCGAGGAAAAACGCCAAGGGCGAAACTTTAACGTTGGAGATCATGACCACCGCCGGCAACCGCACCCGCGAGATGGTGGAGCAGGTCCTGCAAAGCCAGTGGAAGCGCCTTGGAATTGACGTGCGCATCCGCAACCAGCCGGCCCGGGTCTTCTTCGGCCAGACGGTGACGGAAAGGAAGTTCTCAGGGTTAGCCATGTACGCCTGGATCAGCGCCCCGGAAAGCGTGCCCCGCACCTCCTTGCACTCGGCCCAAATCCCGAGCGCGGCCAATAACTTCGCCGGACAGAACTTTCCCGGCTTCGCCAACGCCGAGATGGACGCCCTGATCGACAAGATAGAGGTCGAACTGGACCGCGCCAAGCGCAAGGAGATGTGGCGGCGCCTACAGGATATCTATACGGCTGAGCTGCCGGTGATCCCGCTCTATTTCCGCGCCGAGCCCTATATTTTACCGAAGTGGCTGAAGGGCCTCGTCCCCACCGGCCACCAGGACCCCAGCACGCTGTGGGTTGAGACCTGGCGGGCGGAATAGGAGGATTAGCCGCCGGCGGAGATTTCCGGAACGTCCTCGTCGGGATGGCTGCGCCGCCAGAGGGAATCGGCTGAAAAGTCAAGATCGTCCGGCCACCCCATCCAGTCGCCATCTCCGCCGACCTCAAGCCCGTTGACGAAGAAATCCGCATCCTCCAGGCAAGCGAAGACGCCGCCTTTCTTAATGGTCGGAGCGAAATCAACCAACGAGCGGCCGCCGTCCGTCCATGTGATTTCGACGATATGGTCCGGTTTTGCTGTTGCTGACTTTATGGTTGAGAACATTTTCGCTAGGCCTCAATTTTCAAAATTGGTTCGCCTTGGCGGCTTCTGAACCAGTTTTCAAGCAATGCAATCTGATTTTTCCGGCCCCAATCCTGGACGAGGCCAATATGCTTGGCGCTCAAATTGCCAAACGATTGTATCACACTAGAGCATTTCCGGACCAAATTGACCCATTCCGTCAGAGCAATTTTGGTTCATGGCAAGGAAAGGGCCGCCAGGCGTAGTTCGTCTACGGCCAAGGCGCTTGACGCAGCCATGGGCCGAAAGGGCCTGTCGGAATGGGTCAATTTGGTCCGGAAATGCTTTAGCTGGCGTAGCGCTGGTTCAGGGCCGCGTTTTTGACGGATTTCTGGACCTTTTCGAAAGCCTTGACCTCGATCTGGCGCACCCGCTCGCGCGAGATGCCGTAATGTTGGCTCAGGTTGTCCAGAGTCAGCGGCGAATCCTCCAGGCGGCGCGCGCTGAAGATGTGACTCTCGCGTTCGGAAAGCCCCTCCATGGCGTTGACCAGCAGTTCGTGGCGGCGGCTCAACTCCTGCGACTTGGACAGGCTGTCCTCCTGGTTGACGTTTTCATCGATGAGCCAGTCCTGCCATTCGCCCTCGCCCTCTTCGCGCACCGGCGCGTTCAAGGAGTGGTCCGGGCCGGACATGCGCCGGTTCATATTGACGACCTCAACCTCGTAAACCTTGAGCCTCTTGGCGATGGTGGTCACATGCTCGGGCAGCAGGTCGCCTTCCTCCAGGGCCTGGATGCGGTTTTTGTGCTTGCGCAGGTTAAAGAACAGCTTCTTCTGGGCCGCCGTGGTGCCAATTTTCACCAATGACCAGGAGCGCAGGATGTACTCCTGCATGGCGGCGCGGATCCACCACATGGCGTAGGTGGAAAAACGAAAGCCCCGGTCGGGATCGAAACGCTTGACCGCCTGCAGCATCCCCACATTTCCTTCCGAGATCAGCTCGCCCAAGGGCAGGCCGTAGCCCTTGTAGCCCATGGCGATCTTGACCACCAAGCGCAGGTGGCTGGTGACAAGCCTGTGTGAGGCTTCCAAGTCTTCCTTGTCGCGCCAGGATATGGCCAGCGCCAACTCCTCCTCGGCGGACAGCATGGGGAACTTTTTGATTTCCTGAAGAAAGCGGGAAAGATTTTTCTCGGGCGAAACGCCGGGACCAAGCGTGAAAGAACCCATGAACCAATACTCCTTATATCCTCAAGCGTTTACGGTCCCCCCGTTCCGTTTGCGATGAATTTCGTGGTTTTGAATAAGGAGAATAATAACCAGTTTCGGCGACCTAGTAAAGTTTCTTACTTTTAATCTAAAATCTTCTGTAACTCAATAATATCTTTTGCTAAATTACTATTTAACCTTATGTTTTGTGTGGTCTTAGGGTGATCAAATCCGATCAAGAATGCGTGAAGCGCCTGCCGTTTGAAGGCCAAAAGCGCTCGTTTCGCCTCCTCTGGGACCGATTTAACGCGGCGCTGGGCGTTGGCGCCGTACAAGGGATCGCCGATCACGGGATGTCCCAGGCTCGCCATGTGGACGCGGATTTGGTGGGTGCGGCCGCTGGCCAGGCGGCACTCCACCAGGCTGGCGAACGCTCCGTAGGTCTTAAGGGTCTTGTAGCGGGTCAGGGCCGGTTTGCCGCCCTTCTTGACCACGGCCATTTTCTTGCGGTTGGCGGGGTTGCGTCCGATGGCGCCTTCGACCTCGCCTTGGCGGGGGTTGGGAACGCCCCACACCAGGGCTTTGTAGGCGCGCTCCAGGCTATGGGCGGCGAACTGCCTGGATAGGCTGTGGTGGGCGGCGTCGTTCTTGGCCGCCACAATCAGGCCGCTGGTGTCCTTGTCGAGCCGATGCACGATGCCCGGACGGCTGACGCCGCCGATGCCGGAAAGGCTTCCCGCACAGTGGGCGAGCAAGGCGTTGACCAGGGCGCCGTCGGGGTGGCCCGGCGACGGGTGGACCACCATCCCCGCCGGCTTGTCGATGACGATGACGTCGTCGTCCTCGTAAACCACGTTTAAGGGGATGGCCTGCGGCTGGGGCGCCGCCAGGGCCGGAGCCGGAACGGTTATGGTGAAGGACTGGGACGCCTTGACCTTGAAGGCGGGATCAAGCATGGCGGCGCCGCCGCCGTCGACAACCCGCCCCTCCATAATCAACGCCTTGACGCGGGTGCGCGAAAGATTGGGAATGGCGTCGGCCAGCATCTTGTCCAGGCGCACGCCGGCCTTGTCCGAAGGCGCCGGAACCGTATAAGTAGAGGGTGCGTCCAATTGCGTCATCGTTCAACAAACCGGAGACGGAGCCATGAAGGGGCTGAAGGTTCTTGTCATCTCACTGGGCGCTTTGATCATGATCGGATTGGGGCTGCTTGGCTATGGTGTATACCAGAAAGCCGCCGACCCGGACACCGCCCTGCTGACGCCGGACGCAAAAGCCCCCTGGCCCGATGCGAAGCCCCCTTGGAAGGAATACCACAAGGGATGGAAACCGCCCGAGCCCTTCGGCGACAAGGACATCGTCCTGCCCGCCGGCTGCCGTGTGGAAAAAGTCATTTCCACCCGGGGACGGCGCCTGTTCCTGCAAGTAGGCCCCAGCGGGCCCCTATGCGAGCGCATCGTCGTCGTCGATGCGGCCAAGGGAACGGTGCTGGGAACGCTCAAAATAAAAACTGGGCCGTGATCACTCTGCCCCGCACCCTGTTGCGCCAAATCGAAAACGCCGCCGAGGCCGCCTACCCGAACGAATGCTGCGGCCTGCTTATCGGTAGCGGCCTGACGGCGACGCGGGTGGCTGAAAGTCCCAACGCCGCCGAGGGAGACAAAACCACCCGCTTCGAGGCGTCCCCCCAACTGCGCTTCGATGTGATGCGCCGGCTTGAGGGAAGCGGCGAGGACATCATCGGCCACTATCACTCCCACCCCGGCCACCCCGCCATCCCGTCAAAACACGACCGGGACATGGCCTTCGAGCCCGGCCTCGTCTGGCTCATCACCTCCGTCATCAACGGCAAAACCGCTGAAACAAGGGCTTACCGGGTGGATGAAGAGAGCAAGGGATTCAAGGAAGCAACTGTTTGCATTCAATAAACTTCCTGGCGTCGATGGCGCCGCCCATGGAATATATATTTTCCGCCGGTCTTCATTAAACAGGCGCCTAGAGCGCTTTCCGGCCAAAACCGGTCATTCTGACGCCATTCGGCGGGCATCCGCTACGTTGCGCCCCCTCGTGCGATGCGCTGCATCGCGCTACGGACCGCGCCTTGCGGACGACCTCTCCGAATAACGTCAGAATGACCGGTTTTGGCCGGAAAGCGCTCTAGCTAAATAATGTTGGACATTCCCGGCAGCATTTGTTGCGCAGGATGATGTAAATTAGGTGTAGGGTTCCAATCCCGGCCAGCAAGCAGAAAAATGAAATATAGGCATAGACCAGGAAAAAATAGACCACGCTAACAATGGCGATAAGCGTCAGGCCGAACAGCCGTATATGCAGATAGGTTGACATCAGTGGCGGCGCGATAAGCAAAAACATGTAAATTGCATAAGTCAGCCAGCGCGGAATGAGGTAATCCAGAAGCATCGTGCCTTCATAGGCCAGAGAGTCCCTGTTAATCGTGACGTTGACCCAGTCAGGATATAGTAAATGCGGGATATAGAGGGCCAGTCCCAGTGCGGTTCCGGCCAAGGCGAAATACAAAAACATATTCTTGCGGCGGCTTTCCGGGGGCTCCAGCACATAGACGCTGAACGGAATCCAGATAGGCCATAATAACCAGGAAAAAAAGATAAACCCCATCGCGCCCAACCAGACCATGGAAGAATCGCCGCCACTCAGCCCCATCCAGACATAACCTTCCATAAATTGCTGAATGCCGGCCATCACCGGCATGAGAGCAATAGGCATATATTTCTTGCTTATTTTCCAGGCCTTCCAACTCGCAAAAGCCCCACCCGCTATCAACGCGCTTCCAGCGGCGAAACTAACGGGTTCGGAAAAACACATAAACGACTCCAAATTATTGGGGGAAGAACGTGGCGCCTCGCATCACCCCGTTCTTAGGGCGATAACTTGACAATGCCAACTCAAATGTTGCGCGTCGGGGTCAAGTGACCCCACTTGACCCGCAACGCCCGTAATTTAGCTGTTGCAGGCCGGAAAGCGCTCTAGACAATGGGGCGCGCTTCAGAGAAACTAATTTTAGGGAGTGAAAAAAACATTCATCACGCGGGATAGAGGCTTGTGAAAGATAGATATTCTGTAATATTTCCGTTTTTCATTGTTTTGCTTATCCAACTACTGGTGGTCGCTTCGGGTTTTAACGATGTCGTCAACGGCCATCTGTACGGTCCCGATTCCTATATGCGCTTGAACCGCGTTTTGGACCTCTGGGAAACCGGCCAATGGTATGACTCGACCATCGAGCGCAGCAACGCGCCCTATGGCGAAGTCATGCACTGGACGCGGCCGTTGGATATGATCCTTGTGGCCGGGGCGTGGATGCTTTCACCGCTCATCGGGTTCAAGTCGGCCCTGTTTTTGTGGGGGGCGATGATCGGCCCCATTCTCGAACTGGCGGCCCTGGCGGCCCTGATATGGGCCGCCAAGCCCATAATGGCGCCTCAGGGCCTCCCCTATCTCGGGTTCCTGTTCATTGCCCAGCCTGGTGTGGTGAGAGATTTCATCATCGGCCGCCCCGATCATCATGGGCTGTTGATCCTGCTGTTCCTTCTCTTCTTCGGCCTGACGGCGCGCATTCTGATTTACCCGTTCAAGTATTCCCGCTGTTATCTGGCGGCGCTTATCGGGGCCGTTTCGATATGGGTCAGCATCGAATCCTTAATCCCCGTCTTCTTGTTTATCGCCGTTCTCGTTATTGCCTGGATCAAGGCCGGAGGGGATTTCGCCCGCAAATGCGCGCACCTTACCCTTGGGTTGTTCGCCGCTTTGGCGTTGGCTCTTGTCGTGGAGGCTCCTCCCCAAGACCTCCAGGTCCAGGTTTTCGACAAAATTTCGATCGTTCATGTAGGAATCGCCGCCGCCTCGGCGCTGGTTTGTTGGGTGTTTTACCGGGTAGGCGAGCTTGGCCCGGTGACGGGCATCCTACGCTATCGCCTGTTCACCGCCGGCGGCGGCCTGTTGGCCATGCTGGCGTTTATCCAGATTTTTTCGCCTGAGTTTTTCTCCGGTCCGATGGTCCATATCGACCCCCTCATACTCACGTCCTACATGGATACGATTGCCGACGGGGCGCCTTTGGTTCGTTCCGTCGAAGAAGCGCCGCTGATGATGTTTTTCTGGCTGGGCCTCGCCTTTTTCGCGGTTCCGTTCTTGCTGTGCGTTATTCGGCGGGAGCGGGATCCCGGGGCTTGGCTTTACGTCCTTGTTGGTCTCGCCGTCTTTATAGCCCTGACCCTTTACCAAAAGCGCTGGGCGGCCTATGCCGAGACCCTCCTCGTCATCCCCAGCGCCCAGTTGCTGGTTGTCCTTATGGACTGGATAAAGCCACGGCTGCGCCAGGTTTTTCACAATGCGGCGAGGGCCTTGCTGGTTACCGCCTTTTCCCTGGGGATTCCCTTTTTTGCTGTCGGCGTCATGACTCCCGACAAGCAGCAGGAGGAGCCTCAAAAGGCTTGGCGCTGCCCATTGGGCGAGGCTTCCGCTTTCCTCTCTCAATTGAAGGGGACGCGGACGATTCTCACTCAAATGTCTTTTGGCTCGGCGCTTGTCTACTCCACGCCGCACCGGGTGGTCTCCTCTGGGTTTCACCGCAACCCCCGGGGCATCCTCGACACCCTGGCGTTTTTCTCGTCGACGGACGGCCGCCGGTCCCGCGGCATAGCTCAGAGGCGCCAAGTGAACTTGGTTCTTGTTTGTTCGGGGCATCCCGAGTCCAAATTGTACGACCCTAAATCTGAGCAGCCGACCTTTTACGGCCGCTTGATCAGCGGCCGTCATCCGAGTTGGCTGCGCCCCGTAACTCTTCCCATGGAGGACAATTCGGACTTCCTTCTTTTCGAGGTGATCAAATAATGTTGATCGCCGCCGGAGTCGATTTGAAGATTTTATGGGAATTGTCAAATTATGTTTCTATCTAGGGGTTATGCCCAGGCGCCGCCTTGAACAGGGAATTAAAGCGTGAAATCACCCGAACGCCACAGCGATTCAAAAACCGGCCATACCGAAGTCAAGACCACCACATGCTATATGTGCGCCTGCCGCTGTGGAATCCGCGTCCACCTCAGGGACGGCGAAGTCCGCCATATAGAGGGCAATCCCGACCATCCCCTGAACCAGGGCGTCATCTGCGCCAAGGGGGCGTCGGGCGTCATGAAGCAGTATTCCCCGGCGCGCCTGCTGTCCCCCTTGAAACGCAAGGAAGACAGCGAACGGGGCGCCGGCGAATTCGAAGCCATCTCCTGGGACGAAGCCTTTTCCATTCTCGAAGACCGCTTGGCCCGCATCCGCTCCACCGATCCCCGGAAGCTGGCCTTCTTTACCGGGCGCGACCAGATGCAGGCCCTGACCAGTCTTTTCGCCAAACAGTTCGGCACCCCCAATTACGCCGCCCACGGTGGTTTTTGTTCGGTCAACATGGCGGCCGGCATGATCTATACAATCGGCGGGTCGTTCTGGGAGTTCGGCGGTCCCGACCTGGAGCGGGCGAAATTATTCGTGATGATCGGCACGGCGGAAGATCATCATTCCAACCCCATGAAAATGGCCCTGGGTAAATTCAAGCGCGACGGCGGCCGGTTTATCGCCATCAATCCGGTGCGCACCGGCTACGCCGCCATCGCCGATGACTGGATCGCCATCAAGCCCGGCACCGATGGGGCGCTGATTCTGGCGCTGATTCATGAAATCATCAAAATTGGTTTGTATGACCGGGATTTCCTGGCGACCTATACCAACGCCCCGGAACTGGTCAACCAGGACACCAACAGCGACAACTTCGGCCTGTTCGTGCGCACCGATATACCGACCCGTGAAGGCTGCGCCGATCCGCAAAACAAAATGTGGTGGGACCGCATCGAAGACGAGGCGGTGGATAACCGCTGGCCCGATGCCGACCCCCGCCTGATGGGCAGCTACACCCTGGACGACGGCACTCCGGTCAAACCCTCATTTCAGTTGCTCAAAGAACGGGTTACCGATTACACCCCGGAATGGGCCGCCGGCATCACCGGGATCAAAGCCGCGACAATCCGCGAGCTGGCCCATGAAATGGGCATCACCGCACGGGACCAGAAGATCGAACTGCCGATCGCCTGGACCGACGCCTGGGGTAAAGAGCACGAAACCGTCACCGGGTCACCGGTCGCTTTTCACGCCATGCGCGGTCTGGCCGCCCATTCAAACGGCTTCCAGACCATCCGGGC